>Ga0315298_1000017_pt1 | contig 331450 bp, 327 predicted proteins | sample WHS_1_MG_FD_203077 | JGI IMG/M metagenome (GOLD analysis project Ga0315298, IMG submission 203077) | Extremophilic microbial mat communities from Washburn Hot Springs, YNP, Wyoming, USA - WHS_1_MG | ecosystem: Environmental > Aquatic > Thermal springs > Hot (42-90C) | place: USA: Wyoming... | reverse complement strand
GTTTAGCCAAGCGCTGATTCAAAAGGAAAATCCCATTAAAGGGAATTGAAAGTGTCGGTTTTGTTGTCATTCATTGGGTCAGAACGCCCAGATTCAAAAGGAAAATCCCATTAAAGGGAATTGAAAGTCAGCAGCCTCCTCGCTTGCGCCTGGTTTAGCCAAGCGCTGATTCAAAAGGAAAATCCCATTAAAGGGAATTGAAAGTGTCGGTTTTGTTGTCATTCATTGGGTCAGAACGCCCAGATTCAAAAGGAAAATCCCATTAAAGGGAATTGAAAGATCCGCTTAAATACGGTTGGAACGAGCATTATCAAAGCGGATTCAAAAGGAAAATCCCATTAAAGGGAATTGAAAGAGTAATACGCCATTAAAGGGCCCTCTCAAAATTTATTTAGCGTCTGCCTTTCGCTTACACATTATTAACGGAAGAACAAGCTTTACAAAAAATAGCGGGAATAATTGTTGGTTAAGCGTTGCCAAAAGGCGTTATTAGCATGTGCTTTTGCTTTCTTCAGTCTTCTTCCTTCCCTTCTTAGGCGTACAACGTCGCCTACATTATCTTGAACGGAGCTAAAGCGCTTTAGCTCAAAAAGCGGAGCTACACATTCCGCCTAAAAGCGTTGCTGTGAAAGTTGTAGGTTATTATGAAGATTTGGAGGATGTTTTAGTTTGTTTGAACTGATGATGCTTTAAATGCCATGTAGACTTTTGAGCCTATGTTGAGCTGCATTTCGTTGAATGATCGTTTAGTTATTTGAGCCATGAAGCTTTTGTTTCCTGCAATCTTTACCTTCAACTTTACCACATGCCCCATATCGGATATTTGCGTTATTCTGCCTTCAAAGGTGTTTCTCGCGCTTGAGATTAGTGGTTGAGTTGATAAGATTATGTCTTCGGGAGGCACATGCAACCTTACATTTCCAGTTTTTCTAAATGCGGCTTCAATCTGTAAGCCGTTGCCGATATCTACGATAGATGTGCCTTCAGTCGTAATTTTCGAAATGCCATAGAAAACGTTTTCCAGCCTGGCGAAGCTTTTAACTGGTTTTGATGGTTTTCCGAAAACATCTTGAAATGTGCCTATCGACTCAATTTTCCCATCATTAAGGAACGCTAGTCTATGTGCAAGATTTTCAGCCTGGAACATGTTATGGGTCGTCATAATTATCGTTGTTTGCCTTTCCCTATTAATGTTAGAGATGACTTCCTCAACTATGGAGACGTTCTTTGGATCAAGGTTTGCTGTGGGTTCGTCGAGGAGCAGTAGGTCAGGCTCTGTTACTAAGGCTTGTGCTATGGCCACTCTTTGGACTTCGCCGCCAGATAAAGCCAAGGCATTTTTGCATTCAAACCCGTTCAGTTGAACTAATCCAAGTGCCTCTTTCACTTTTTGCTTGATGTTGCGTTCGCTCTCACCCCTAACTTTCAATGGATAAGCCACGTTGTCGAAGACACTCATATTGAAGAGAATTGCTTGCTGGAAAACCATCCCTATTTTTCTACGCAAAGCAACCATGTCCTTCTTTGAAGAATAATCCACGATTTGCCCGTCGAACAACACCCTTCCACTTGTAGGCTCCTCAAGCAAATCAATAATCCTTAAAAGAGTGGTTTTTCCAGCTCCGTTGGGACCTACAAAGACGAAAAGCTCTCCATTTTTAACGCCAAAGTTCACGTCCCTTAAAACTTGCCTCCCAGAATATTCCTTATAGAGGTTTTGCACTTCCACTGTGGGCAACTATCTCCTCGCCCCCTTAACCTGGACAATAGTTAACACCAGATTTATCGCAAAAGCCATGGAAAGCAAAACGGTGCCGAGAGTAAGCGCCATGGTAAAGTTGCCTAACTCTGTTTCAACGACTACGGCTGTTGTTAGCGTTCGTGTCCACCATCTAATGTTGCCTCCAGTGATCATTATGCCGCCAACCTCCGATATGGCAGCGCCGAAAGCCACAATAATTGAAGTTAAAACACCCATGCGGGCTTCCCTTAAAACCAGCCAAGCCGCTTGAGTTTCTGTTGCACCAAGCGACAAGGCTCTTTCTCGGATAGATTTTTCAACGCTTCCAACAGCAGACATGGTCACACCGATTATTATGGGGACAACCATTATCAGCTGCGTTATTATCATGGCTGTAGGCGTATACAATAACCCTAACCAGCCGAAAGGTCCAGCCGCGGTCAGTAAAAGATAAACCACAAGCCCCACAACAACAGGTGGCAAACCCATAAAAGTGTTTATTAAGCTTTTAAGCGTGATATCCACGAAGCGCATTAACGTCCTTTTACCTTTAAATTGCCTAAAACCGAGGACTGCCCCAATAGGTATACCTATCAACGCGCCTACCAGAACAGCCGTTCCTGAAACCCGCAGAGACAGTAATGTTATGTTTAGAATTTCTTCCCAATATATATCCTCAAACAAAGGTTCTCACCAGCCAAAACTATTCTTAAATGCGCGGAGATTCTATAGGCTTTGGGCGTCATACCACTCGATTTCCTTCTCTTGGTCAGGAAATCCTAATTCGTGGGCTTTGTTAAAGTTTCGGGCTATGGGTTTGAACAAGGTTTCGCCTTCTTTTTTGAAGTTTGCTATAAGGTTTTGGCCCTCCTCTGAAATCATCCATTTGGCCAGCATGAGCGCTCCCTTATAGTTTCTTTGAGGATAATTTTCTGGGTTAACGAGGATTATAGCGTATGGGTTCAGCAGGATCACGTCGCCTTCAACCAAAGTCTTCAAGTTTGTCAGTTGGTTTTTGAAGGATAGCCATGTAGCCCCATCCGTAAGCGTGTAAGCCTTTTTTTCATTAGCCATGCGCAGCACTATGCCCATTCCAGCTCCAGCCTCTATATACCATGCCTGAGTTTTGTTGGAAGGTTGTATTCCAAGCCTTTTCCATATGCTTAGCTCCATCATGTCTGTGCCAGACTTGTCCGCACGCGAAATGAACACTGCGTTGCCTTTGGCGCCCTCTTCTGCAATCCTGCGGAAGGCTTCTGTAGCGTTTCCTAAACCGTTTATTCCAGCAGAATCTTCCATTGGGCCGATTATCAGGAAGTCATTATACATTACGCCTACCCTGTGGATGCCGTAAGTGCTGTTTACAAACTCAAGCTCAAGCTGCCTTGAATGCACAAGGACGAGGTCTGCATCCCCTCTCTTGGCGGTTTCTATGGCTTGGCCGGTGCCAACCGAAATTATGTGAACCTCAAGGTTATATTTTTCCTGAAAGATCGGCATTAGATAGTCCAGCAACCCGGAATCGTAGGTGCTTGTGGTCGTCGCCAACACAATGATCGACTTTTGAGAACGCGTATACTGTTCATAAGCAAACACGCCGACAACAGCTACCACGAGTATGAGGAGGGCGATCAAGATTTTCGACGGTATCTTCGTTCTCAATCACCGTTATGTTTGGCTGTATATATCGTTACCGCTATGCATTTGTAAGCATAACGGTTAAAATAGTAATTGTATGCTCACCCTAGGAAAAAACGAAGTCCACAGCAAAAATCTAATGGGTCCTTAGAATACCTATAAGGGCTTGAAACCAATGTAAAAATCTCTTTCTTGGGTTTTTCTTAAATTCGGTTAGTGGCTGTTAACAGAACAAAAGCTATGAGAGACGAGTTGCGCTTCGAATTTGAACAAAACTTTTGCAATAATTATCCATGTTATGATGTCAAAATTTTTTGATTATTTTTCCGCTTGGTAAGACCGTCTGCACGTCCCCCTCAGCTATGTAACGCTCAAGTTCTTTCTCTGTCACGATTTTCTTCGGGTGATTCAAGAGGAAAATCACATTAAAGGCAATTGAAAGAACAGATGGATCCATAAGTGAAAGGCAAATTTTTGGGTATGTTTGGGTTGGGTCTACAGTTGCCCCCTCAGAAACCTTTTTGTAGCCATAGAAAGCCTTTAGTAAAGGCATGCATTCTATCTTCTAAGACCCCTCCTAAAATTTATAATCACTAACTAACTACTTATTTTTGATGATTGTGCTACTTAAATGTGAAAACTGTAAATATAAATGGGAATACAAAGGCAAATCAAAGTATTATGCCACCTGTCCCAGATGTCTGAGAAAGGTAAGTTTGATGGGGAAAAAAGGAACAAAAACAAGCAATTTTGGGGTTTCAAAGAGAGAAGGGCACGATGCCAGCTTGTTCTATGGTAGAAAACTGTATCAAGAAGCTACCATAGATGAAGAGTTGCCTGAAATTGAGAATTCTGTTTCATCTGAGGTTCTAGACAAGGTTTTTTGTCAGGATAGCAGAAGAATGGAAAATATTCCTGACTCAAGCGTTCATTTAATGGTTACTTCGCCGCCCTACAATGTCGGTAAAGAGTATGATGAAGACCTTGATTTGGATGAATATTTAGACCTGCTTCAAAAAGTCTTCTCTGAAACCCACAGGGTACTGGTTGCTGGGGGAAGAGCCTGCGTAAACATAGCAAATGTGGGTAGAAAACCATACATTCCTTATCACAAGTTCATCATCGACAAAATGCTTGAAGTAGGATTCCTAATGAGGGGAGAAATAATTTGGAACAAAGCAGCTGGAGCTGGGACATCAACAGCTTGGGGTAGCTGGGCTTCAGCCTCAAATCCCACGCTAAGAGATATTCATGAATACATTCTTGTCTTTTCAAAAGGCAAGTTCTCAAGGAATGCAGAGAACAAGGAAAGTACGATAACGAAAGACGAATTCTTGGAGTTCACAAAAAGTATCTGGACGTTTCAACCTGAGTCAGCAAATAAAGTAGGTCATCCTGCTCCATTTCCAGTGGAATTGCCTTACCGTTGCATTCAATTATATACATTTAAACATGAAGTAGTTCTAGACCCATTCTGTGGTGTTGGAACAACCGCAATCGCAGCTATAAAAACCAATAGGCATTTTATTTGTTTGGATAATAATCCCGAATATGTAGAAAAGGCTAAAAAAAGAATTAACGCGTATATTGCGCAAACAAAACTATCCGAGTACCTTCCAGAGAAAATACCGTAAGCATAAAGATGGTTTAATTTAGCCCAACAAGTCCGAAAGGGTCTTCCATTTAAACTTCGAATGGTCTTCAATAATTTTAAGTATTTTTTAAAAGGAAACTATAGTTATGGCTAATCGTTTGGTCGAGGTTTTTGAAGACAAGTCCCTAAAAGAAAAAATAGCCACTAGACTTCCTTACTTGTTTAATATCGCCGATATAGAGAGTTCGAGAGCTGGAAAAGTTGGCATGGAAGTTGGCTCCATTCGTGAAAGAATTCTAGTAGCGCTACTGATCTATAAATTTGGAGAGAAAAATGTTGAAACTGAGATACCAATCACTGAACCAGAAATTGATGCCTATTTATTTGGGCATCCAATTTCTATTAAGACGATTACTGGGCTAGGAGGCGTCAAACTTTCATGGACTGTAGATGCCCAGAAATCAAGAGAGTTCGTAATGAACTACCGTCCCAAAAGCGACATTTTATTAGCTCAAATAGTCTGGAATGGGGAAGGAGGCTTATTCTACATACCGTTAGAAGCCCAAGAAAGAGTTTTTGATACCATGGGTAGAGAAGGGTATTTCAAATTACCGAAAGCTGGAACGAATCCTAGAGGAGTTGAAATAAGTAAAGATGCCCTATTGGGCCTTCTATTAGACAAAGAAACTCGAACTATTAAAATATCTTGGAAACGCTCAAAAATAGATTATAATCCCTATCAAAGATGGGTTGACTATTGGAAAAGATAGGGAAATAAGAGAAAAACTTCGGTAGAAAAGATATATAGAATCTAAATCATGTTTTCGGTTTGAGATTAAAAATCTATTCTTCTAAATCCCGCAACATTCGATAGAAAAATTCCATCGAAGGGAATTGAAAGTTAAAAAATAGATGATAGCATCCCTTTCTATCTGAAATCTAGCCATGCTGGCTTTCCTAAAAGGAATTCCATAAACGCCTTAGCAAACTCTTTATTCTCACGATATAACTGCATTATCTCCATATTTCTGAAGACTTTCATAGAACTCTTTATGCTCGTGACTAGTTTGTTTGCTACGCCGACACCACGTCCACCGTCTATCAATTTCTCCTGAAGTAATTTAGTTAGATCCGTATACCTTCTTCTCACCTCGTAGACCCATCTTCCATTTTCTATCCACGGACCGCAAACAACATGTTGGGCTCCAGCATGTTTCTCAACGAAGTCGTTAGACTCTTTCGCTTCCACTGGTGGACCGATATGCTTCTTTGATGAGGATAAAATGCTGTTTTCAACCTCAAATAAGAACACGTTTACGCTTTTCTCATCGCTCCAACAAAATGTTCTAATAACCTTAAAATCATGTTGCCTAACCATATTGCTGAGCGACTCAATCGACTTATATAACTGTCCCCAGAGCACATCTGGAACAATGTCAACTTTATCGAAAACTACAAAAACTAGGTCGGCTCCTCTGGTTGAAAGGATACCTTTCAGTTCTTCATCGCTGGCAAGCTTGACTTTTGGTGGATAAAAGAACGTTTCTCTAGGTTTTTCAAGAAAAATTCTTGATGCCGCAATGAATTCTTTGAATCTATCAATTGACACTGCCGCCGCCGCATTTCTCCTTTCATCTACTGGGTCGATGACTATCAATGGAGCGTTAAAAATCTCCCTTGCCTCATTTAGTCGTCCCTTATAATAGCCCTCTATATCCACAACCTGTCCCACCCTCCATTTAGAAGCACCCTTTAGCACGCTCAGGAAATCTTGATAACAAATAGTTAACAGCTCACACAAGTATCCACTAAAGCCACGTGTCTTAATCTCAGCCCCGTACACTCCAACTCCCTTCATAAACTTCTTCAAAAGTCTAACCTCATCCAATTCCTCCTTAAATCTCAGCTTAGATCTTACATATTCCGTGTGAAACGGGGTTCTGTCCACCGCTGTTACCCATTCGCCACGCTTAACACCGTATCCCGGGACGACATTTACACGCACTCCATCGATGAAAACCTCGATATATGGATGTTCGGCGTATCTTTCGCTTATTCCGCTTGCTTGATTCCAGCTCTCAAGTGTTTCCCTCGAAATGAGGAGACTTGTTTCTTCAACAACTTTCTGGTCTACATCCATCGGATGAAGAATAAAAATATCAACATCCGCCTCTCCGCTTAGCCATGTATCCTTTGCAAATGACCCTTCAATTTTAACATCAGCCTTCAATCCAGCCGCCTTCAGCGCCTCGCTTATCCTCATTCTTGTAGCTTCAGCTAAGCTCCGAACCCTCTTCGCTTCGTCTTCATTGGGTGTTATTTTTTCTAGTATATTGGCACAAATTCTTCTCATGCTTTGTTCAGTCATACCTTAACCTCATAGATTGTGGAATAAATTGGTCCCTTTGGAGTTAAGATGCTTTTTTTCAACTTTACTGAATTAACATGCAATACTCCAAATTCGCGCTCCTTCAAACTCATTATTGCCTGTACAAGCTCCGCCCTATTCAGCCCAGATCCAACACGCGCTATTGTGACATGTGGACTAAATCCTCTGGTATCTGGGCTAAAACCTAGTCCACGTAATCCTGGCTCCAATTGATTAAAAATGTTGGATAAAATTTCTGCTCCTTTGCCTATTCCAATCCAGACAACATTTGGTCTATTGATGTTTGGAAAAGCGCCTACACCGTGAAAGTGTACATCAAATGGCTTAAATGAAATATGTTTCATTTCTTCAGATACCTTTTCAACCAAGGTTTGAGGTATTTCTCCTAAAAAACGAATAGTCACATGAATGTTCTGAGGTTCGACGAGCTTCAAATGGGCGCCACTTTTACCTAGAGCATCCTGCGCTTCAGTTATTCGTTTGATTATTTCAGAATTATCTATATCTATTGCTATGAAACTTCGAATTAACTCCTTCACTTAGCATCCCCCATTTTTACAATTCTCAAAAACAACAGCTCACCTAATATCTACTCGTTAATTCTTCTTTATGATTAAAAAGAATTCGTGTATAGGACATACAGTAGCGAGATCAAAAGTTCATCTCGCTTTCCTGCTACTCACAAAAATCGGATAAAGGGGATTTACCTGATGCTCTTCATATAATCCTCCTTAAATTGTGCAATTCCCCTGTCTGTTAGGGGATGCTTGAGCAGTTTCTCAAAAACATCTGGGGGTATTGTGGCTATATGCGCCCCCGTCTTCGCCGCCTCTATTACGTGCATCGGATGCCTTATTGAAGCCACGATCACTTGGGTTTTGAAATTGTAATGGGAATATACTTCCATTATCTCCTTAACCAGTGCCATTCCATCTTGCGAAATGTCATCCAGTCTTCCAACGAAAGGCGAAACATATGAGGCACCCGCCTTCGCCGCCAACAACGCTTGAGACACAGAGAATACAAGTGTTACATTCGTCCTTACTCCATTCTTCTCAAGGATGCGTACTGCCTTCAATCCATCCTTTGTAATTGGGACCTTCACCACAATGTTCTTCGCCCATTTTGCGAATTCCATTCCTTCCTTTACTATATCCTCCGTACTTTCCCCAATTCCCTCAACACTCACCGGTCCAGGCACAATCGCAGCGATCTCTTGCACAACTTCCTTTTGGTTCCTCCCAGACCTCAAAATGATGGTGGGGTTAGTTGTAACCCCGTCGCACATCCCCATCTCAACCGCTTCCTTTATCTTCACCACATCCGCTGTATCCAAAAAGAACTTCATGTTCTCACTTCCTCTTCATTACCATAGAATCCTTTACAACAGATGCGATTCCAGCCGCATCCAACTTATACTTCCTCATCAACTCTAATGCAGTTCCAGATTCGCAGAACTGATCGTAAATGCCATGCCTTTTCACTGGTACAAGATACTCCTCTGTAACCACTTCCGTCACCGCACTTCCCATTCCCCCGCTTACCTGATGCTCTTCCACAGTGACTATGAGCCCAGTTTTCTTCGCCCACTCCACAACACTCTTCCTATCCATCGGCTTAATCGTGTGGCAATCCACAACCGCGCAGGAAACGCCCTCTTTCTGTAGCTCTTCAGCCGCCATAAGTGCCTCATAGACCATTGGACCACATGCAAACACAGCCACGTCCATCCCCTCCCTGTACACATTTGCATGCCCGACCTTGAAGGGGGTTTCTGGAGTAGTAAACACAGCCATCTTCTCCCTAAAAGTACGTATGTACGCTGGCTTTCCCAACTCATATGCTGCAATAGTAGCCTTCCTCGTCTCTTCCGCATCTGCAGGCGCCATCACCGTCATATTGGGCAGAGTCCTCATAATCGCAATATCCTCCAATGCTTGATGCGAAGCACCATCTGGTCCAACAGTGATTCCGGTGTGCGATCCGTGGAAAATCACTGGTACATCATTATAGCATACGGAAATCCTTATCTGGTCTAAATTCCTTCCAGGGGAAAACACCCCATAAGCAGAAACAAAGGCTTTCTTCCCACACGCTGCAATTCCCGATGCCACTCCTACGAGGTTCTGTTCCGACACACCCACCTGTACAAACCTACTTGGATACTTCTCCGCAAACCAATGTGTCCTTGTGGATTCTGAAACATCTGCGGTAAGTACCCACACATTCGAATCCTTTTCGCCTAACTCTACAAGCGCCTTCCCAAACCCATCCCTACCGGACGCATAGCTTTTCGCTGGAAAATTGATGTTCATCATACTCATTCCTTCTCCTTCTCAATTATGCTTCTTTCAAGACCGAGGAATTTTAGGGCTTCCTCAGCTTCCTTCTGCGTCGGGGGCTTACCATGCCACTCTGTGAGGAATTCCATGAATGGAATCCCTTTTCCAGGAATAGTATGTGCAATGATAACAGTTGGCTTTTCATATATCGCCTTGCTTTCCTCACACGCATCAATAATCTCCTGTATATTATGGCCGTCCACCTCAATCACATGCCATCCAAAGGCCCTATACTTTTCAGCAAGGGGCTCAAGTGGAAGCACCTCTTCCGTGAATCCATCTATCTGAATATTATTCCTATCAATTATCGCCGTCAAATTTCCCAACTTGTATTTCGCGGCGAGCAACACAGCTTCCCAAGTTTGTCCTGAATCATGCTCGCCATCCGAAAGTATTGCATAAACCCTCCATCTCTTTCTCTCAGTCTTTGCAACGATGGCCATTCCTACCGCCTGAGAGAGTCCCTGCCCTAGCGATCCCGAAGAATTCTCTATTCCTGGCAACGAAATTCTATGAGGATGCCCCTGCAATCTGCTTCCCAGTTTCCTCAACGTAAGCAGTTCCTCCTTCGGAAAATAACCCGCATTCGCCATCGCCGCATACAATACTGGGCACACATGACCATTCGAGAGTACTAGCCGGTCCCTATCTGGCCAGTGTGGATTCTTAGGATCATGGCGGAGCACATTGAAATAAAGGGCAGTGAAGATATCCGCAAGTCCTATGGAGCCAGCGGAATGACCTGACTTCGCTTCATAGAGCATCTTAATTACATCCTCGCGAATGGTGTTTGCAATAAGCTTAAGCTGTTTAATGCTCGTAATCTTAATTCTCTCCATGCTCCCACCCCCTCTTTAACGCAATCTTCAATTCCTCAACTGCCTTGCCGGCATCTTCCTTTGTAAAGATTGCGCTTGCCGCTGCAAGATTGTTCGCACCTGCAGCAGCTGCTCTCATCCCCGTCTCCGGGTTAATGCCCCCATCCACCTCTATCTCCGCCTTTGGCATCATTTTTCTCAACTTTCTAATTTTCGCTTCTACTTCCGGCATATATTTTTGGCCATAGAATCCCGGACGCACGGACATGACCAGTATTTTTTCCACCTCGTTTAAATAAAGCTTAATCCTTTCGATCGCTGTTTCCGGGCTCAAAGAGATTCCCAGTTTCCCACCGTTCCTTTTTACCGTTGCCACGATCTTCTCCCAGTTCTCCACTGCCTCCACATGAACTATATGCATATGCGGCCCTTTCACCTGTGCAATCCATTCCTCAGGTTTTTGTACCATCCAATGTATCTCATATTTCAGACCAGGGGGCAAATCCTGTAGTTCCTTCGGTCCGATAGTTAAATTGGGCACAAACTTGTTGTCCATTACGTCAATGTGTATGGTTTTCACGTAGGCACAGACACGCGAGATATGTTCTAGCAGTTCCTCCCTTGTTTTCACAAGAATAGCTGGTATTACCTCTAGTGATAGATCCCTCACTTTTCCACGCCTACCTACGTGTTAGAATACAAGTCCGCTGGTAATTATTGTTATGTGAGAAGAAATTAAAACGTTCCCGTTCGTCCTCATCTGCTTAAAATACTTCTATTTTTCACATTTTATGGTCGCCACGAGGGTAAATGCTTGTTTCTTAACCAAAATCCTAAATCATAGGTGAAAAGACTGCATATTTAATTAGCTAATTTCACAGCTTACTCTAATAAGAGGAACAAGCATTGGCAACTGATAAGATGATCATAGGCATAGTGGGTATGCCTGGTTCAGGAAAAGGAATTGTAGATGAAGTTGCAAGCGACCTAGGTTGCGCCGTAATCATTATGGGAGATGTTATTCGAGAAGAGGCGCGAAAAAGAGGGCTTGAGCCGACGCCGGAGATTACTGGTAAAATCATGCTGGAAATCAGAGCTAAAGAAGGATTGAACGCCGTAGCTAAACGATGTATACCAAAAATCGTTTCTTCGCTGAGTCGTTGTGTTGTCATAGATGGGATAAGAAGTATAGAAGAAATTAGAGAATTCAAGAAGAACTTTCCATCATTTATCTTAATAGCCGTTCAATCATCTGCCCAAACAAGATTTGAGAGATTACATCAGAGAAAGAGAAGTGATGATCCGGATGGCTGGAAAGCATTTTTGGAAAGGGATCAAAGGGAACTTAAGGTGGGAGTGGGCAAGGCAATGAAAACTGCAGATTATACAATAACAAATGAAGGCTCTGTATCAGAATTCAAAGAAAATGTCGCAAAATTATTGAAAAAGGTGTTGTCCATTGAATGATGTCAGTGTGAGGGTTGAGGCGGAGGTAAACCCGACGGAGAATCCTGAAAAAGTGAAAAGGGCAATTACAAACATCATCTTGAACCCGGTATTTGAAACAATTTCTAGTGGCGATAGAGCTATTATAATAGCAAGTTGCGAAGGAAAAGATTCACTTTCTCCCTTCTATTATCTGCTGAGGAAAGAAATGGTTCTAGACACCGCACATACTCTGCTTCTAAAGGGAATAAATGGTAATCGCATTACATTCTACTTAAACAAGCAAGTTACATTTGTCAACAAGATATCCTTCTGCAAGCCATATGCAGAATCCCCACTAGGTCCGTTAAAGGTCGAAATCTTCTGTGATGATCCTGAAGAACTCATAAACTGGCTATCGCCAAGAACGGCCAAGTAGCATCATTTTTTTAACGGAACTTCAACCGACATCAGATCCTCCGCAAGATAAGTCTCTGGAAAAATTTTTCTAGCCTGCTCAACCATTATGCTTGCATCATTAGCATATCTTGAACTTATGTGCGTTAGAAACAACTTCGTGGCACCTGCCTTTTTAGCAACTAAAGCCGCCTGGCTTGGGGTGGAATGTCCTTCATCATAAGCTCTCTCTGCCAGTTCATCGTCCAACGTAGATTCATGAATTAGCAGGTCCGCTCCCTTAGCAAGCCTCACAATATTGTCTGAAAATCTTGTATCTCCAGAATAGACAATTTTTCTTCCAGGTCGCTTCGGTCCAGTTACATCTGAGGCTTTGACAATTCTTCCATTAGGTAGCTGGACGTTTTCGCCGTGCTGAAGCTTAAACCAGAGCGGTCCTTTTGAAACTCCCAATTCCTCAGCTTTCTCAGGATAGAATCGACCCGCACGTTCTTTCTCAACCAATGCGTAAGCCACACTAGGTATGACATGTTCTCCCCACGTAGCAACGACATCGTATTCCTTGCTTTGATAGATTACCCCCTCTTCAATCTCATATATGTTAATCTGAAATGTCAAATCGAAATGAAAATTTTTAACGATGAAATTCACGAAATCCTTTACCCCCTGCGGTCCATATACCTCAAGGGGAGCATCCCTATCAAGCATAGCCATCGTCTGAATAAGTCCAGGAAGACCCAAGACATGGTCGCCATGCATGTGAGTGATGAATATCTTCATCTCTCTCCTCAAACCTACCTTAGCCAACGTCATTTGCCTCTGTGTTCCTTCACCTACATCAAAGAGCAATAGTTCTCCTTCCCTCCTAACTGCTATCGATGGAAGATTCCTCTTTGGATTCGGTATTCCACCGCCTGTGCCAAGGAAAGTCACTTTCAATGTGGTGCCTCCTAAGGCTTTCGAAGAACAACAATTTGGCGGGTCAGGTTTTTATTCATATAAACATAATGCCTTTCAACAACTATAAACCCTAAATCGCTTCCAACATGATCCACCATCATTCCCTTCGGAGAAGCTATACACAAAAAACCATCTTTATCTAGATTCTCTAGTGAAAGGCTTAGAAAATCAACAATGAGCTCCTTTGCCTTCGCACCGTAAGTGCTTGCGCTTCTTCCATACGGGGGATCTGCGACCACATGTGATATTCCTTTTACAGCCAATTTACGAGCATCTCCGACGATCATCCCTATCGGAGTAATCCCAAAATGATGAAGATTCATTAAACTTCCCTTAATCATCTTCGAGTCAATATCCGCCCCTATAACTTGGCATCCAATTAATCCCGCCTCAATGAGCGTGGACCCAGTGCCACAGAACGGATCCAGTACAATCTCACCTGTTTTTGGTCTGGCTAAATTGACCATGCACCTAGCTAACTTTGGCGAAATAGCCGTCGGATGGAAAAAAGGACGCTTGCTAGGCCGTCTTCCAGCAAATGCTCCACGCGGCGCTTCATACAATGACAGCCCAAAAATAAAGCTTCTCCTGACCAAAAATCCCATAAAAACTTTGTTTGGTTTAACTAAATCAACTTTGATTCCTTTTACCTTTTCTAGAATAATCTTCCCAAGGTCGCCTTCCAAATCTTTTGAATTAACCTCACATGTTGCTCCGTGGATTTTACGAACTCTAACCGAAAAGGTTTCGTTTCCACCTATAAATTTTTCAAATGCGGTTTCTTTCGCTTGCTTAAGAATCTTCTCCTTTCTTCCTTCGCAATTGAAAATAACGAGACCACAGTTCCTGAGGAACCCACATCGACGAGATGCAGTGTCAATGCACTTCGGGTCTCCTTTTAAAAGCAGAATCTGGGGCAAAACCTTCAAATTAAAAAATGTTAGCTCTTCAGCCTCTAGTACCGCAACCACTTCTGAAAAAGGCAAAGAAGTATGCTCACCTGACAACAAAAAAAAGAGGTCAAGCACCTCGAGAGCCCTTCCTCAAATATTCTGCAATAACTGGAGCTATAGACACAATACTCACATCACTTGGCACGCAATCAGTTCCAACTATACTATCTGCCCCAGCCCTAATAATTTTCTCCTTGGCTCCACCAATAAGCAACGGATGTGTACACATGACCATTATTTTTCTCGCTTTCTGCTCTCTAAGAAGCTTAGTAGCAGCCACCATAGTGCCGCCAGTACTTATTATATCATCAACAACAACCACATCCCTACCTTGAACGTCAAAAACCTTCTTTGCCACGGAGATTTCCCCAGTTACGCGATCTCTCTCCTTCTTAAGCCACCCGTAGCCTCCTCCCAGCACATCGTCCACAACCTTCGCTCTGGATGATGCAAACTCATCTGGAGCCAAAGAAAATGCTCCACCAAACCCACAACTTTTTGCATACTCGCCCAAAACATACATTGCAGATAGGTCTACAAACGGTATTTTGAACTCCTTTAAAGCCTCCACATTATGCACGTCGACAGTAACAAACTTGTTTGCACCAGCAGCCTCAATGAGCCTGATCACTGTTTTCAAGCTGACCGCCTCGCCTGGCCTAAATTTTTTATCCTGTCTAGAATATGCGAGATATGGAACAACCGCTGTAATATAACGGGCACCTAAATCCTTTGCAGCATTAATAAGCAAAAGAAGCTGAATTAGATGAGTATCTTGCGGGGGACTCGTGGTTTGCACAATAACTACATCCTCCCCATCGACGTCTTCAGTATATCGCACATAAGACTCGCCGTCTGGAAAATACTTAAACTCCACAGGTACTAACTTCTCCCCAAGCAACTTCGCAACTTTCATACCTAAATCATATGAAGCAGGTCCAGGAATTATTATCATAAAATCCCTCCAATCATAACTAGACTATACTCACCACTGCTTTAAGATTTCTCTAAGAAACGCCAAAAGTCCTAAAAATAAATTAAAAAAATAAAAAATACATCATTAAGAAGTTATTCCTTAATATTTGGCACATTGGCAAACTCGTAGAGTACTGCTACGAACGATTTTTCGCATCCAGCCAAGCCCTCAACTTTCTCGTTGCCGTCCACAACAAAATACTCATCCGGAGAATGCGCCCTGCCGCCATGGCCTAGCCCCCCATGGCAAGCTGGAACATACAATGGTCCTCTTGTGTAAAGGTACTGCGGTGCACTCCCTGGATTGAATGGCCAAATCTCCGAAGGCTCGCGACCAAACCTTTTGTAGGCTTTTAAAATCGCCTGGACAATGTTCGTCCTCGTACTGGTCTTAGACCACTCATATCCGCCCAATAGTCGTATCTCTATGTCCTTGTAGCCATGTTTATCTAAATGTGCACGTATCTTTGGAACAATCTCCTTCGACTGCTGATTGGGTACAAGACGGGTATCGATCTTACAAGTAACCTTATACGGTAAAACAGTCTTTGTTCCAGGTCCAGTGTATCCTCCCCAGATACCATCAATGTTAAGAGTTGTAGTGTACAGAAGTTTAAGCACAGCATCCTTTCCATGAACGTCGTCGATAAACGTCTTCACCTTCATCATATCTTTCCTCGGCTTCTCATCAAAGGTCTTCGCAAGCTTATCAATTAGCACCATATCCTCTTCAGTCGGCGGCGCCACATTGTCATAAAAGCCGTCTATTAGAATCCTGTTTCCAGTTTCATCCGTCATTGTAGAGAGCGCATGGATCATACGCCACACGGGGCTGTCTACCCAAGCCTTGTTGGAGCTATGGATATCAAATTGAGTAGGTCCTTTTCCCCATTTTTCGCCAGAACACTCCAGCTCCATGTACACAATACCCTTGTTCCCAAGCGGCATTACAATGTTACCTTCTTGATTTTGTGATGCACTGGGCATAAACATCGCATCTGCATCCTTCAGCTTGTCCACGTATTGGTGAATGAAATCGGGCAAATGCGGGCTCCCAAGCTCCTCTTCTCCCTCCGCCGTAAACTTCAAGTTCACAGGGACTTCCTCACCCGCCTCCTGAATGGACTCAAGGGCGTTAAGAAAAGCCCTCAAAGGTCCCTTAGTATTAATGGCACCCCTAGCTACAATACATCTTCCAAAGGGCTCAATCTCAACAAGCCTCGCCTCAAAAGGCGGTGAACTCCACTTTTCACCAACAACTGGCTGCGTATCATACATCATATAAACAATCAAAGTCCTTTCAGCATGCGCATTATACTCCGCATAAACAACGGGGTGACCTTTAGTTTCAACCAAACGCGCCTCCTGGCATCCGGCTTCCTTAAAGTAATCTCGAAGAAGTTCAGCACACTGCCGAACACCGTAATTCTCGGCAGAAACGCTCGGCTGCCTCAGAAACTCCTGAACTTTAGCCACATGCTCATCAACGTGCAAATCAATATACTTGAAAATTCTCTCTAATTGCCTTTCCATCTTCAACCCTTTCCTCACTCTCAAAATTTGATGGCATTCGTTATTTTACTTTTTTCTTCAAATCTGGAGAAGCTTGAGCTATGTTTTTTGGATTAAATTGTCGACTATAACGAAGCCGAACTCCAAACTATTCCTTACTTTTATCTTCTAAATTATGGTGCATTCGTTTTAAGACAAACCCCACTCCTTTCGACCATAAGCCATATCCCAAAACATGTATTCGTACTCGCTTGCTATCTTGAAATGTTTCCTCATCCTCTCAAGCTCCTCTTCACTAGCCCTAGCAACACTATCACTTATGATCTTCATCACCGCATCCACAATAGCCTTGTATTCTCCAGCCGAGTAATAACTCCAAAGCGCATCGTCTGGGCGAGTTACACGCTTCCTTATGGCTGGACCAAGGATTCCACCAAGTTCGAGATACGTCCAGAGGCAAGGACAGAGAGATGCAGCAACTTCTCCTGAAGACCCACTAGCGGCAACTCCGAACATATAATTGGTGTAAGCAAAGCAGGTGGGTAAAGGCTTCGCCTCATCTAGATCCTTTTCTTCCATGCCCAAAGCCTTTGACAAACGCCGATGATAATTGAGATCCTTTTCAAAAGTCTGGTGAGCAATCTTTACGAATACTTTCGCCGTTACGGGATTGCTGCTTCTAGCGGCAGCTAGGGCACAACACTTGGCGAACTCGATTAGATACAGATAGTCTTGCTGGATATAAACCTTCAACTTATCCTGAGGGAGTGTCCCGTTTGTGAGTTCCCTGATGAACGGATGACTGTATATCCTTCTCCATATGGGGTCGCATTCCTCCCTGAGTTGGGTGAGAAAATCTACCATACCGAAACCACCTGGAACTTATCTAGACTAATCTTACTAATTTCCATAACTAATATGTACACACTCTCCCCTCTTCTATCTATTATCCAGAAACATCATATTAATAGACTCAGCATTTCCCTTAAAATTAATCACGAACAAGATTCACTAGGCCAGCATCTTTAGCGATCTCAAGAGAACGCCGCATTTCCTCGCTAGTTAGCCTTCGCCTCAGTTCAGGAATTTCATCGGCTCTCCAATGTGGAGTGTATTGAAATAACAGATTTACGCGGGTCTCAGGTCCTAAGTTTTTTGCGATCCATTCGCATATAGGCTTTAAGCAACAGTCAAGATGCTCAGGTAGAATCAGTATTCGAATTAGGAGTTCACCATACTTCTTCGCAAGCAAATGATTTCTCTGACAAGTCTCAACATAATTTGGGGCATCCGAAATCCGCTTAGCGCACTCGTTGCTCCCATACTTATAATCAAGTAAAAAGACATCGACGAAGCCTGTCAATAATTGGGCTGTTTCTTCACTGTAGTAGGAGTTTGAGTTCCAGACTGTTGCAATACTGTTTTTCACATGGCGAAAGGTGTCAAGCCAAGTGTGCAGGTGGGGAGTAGGCGATCCGCCTACCATGTTAATATTGCGGCAACCCTCTGCGCGCAAGTTTTCGCAGACACCAGCTAGTTCTTGTGGGGTGTAGATGTCGCCTGTTTCATAACGCTGGGATATGGTCCAGTTTTGGCAGTGAAGGCATTTTAGGTTACATCCTATACTGAATATTGTTCCGCTTGGGACAAGTTCGGGTTCCTCGCCTAAGTGTGTGAAGGCTGTTGAGAGTTGGAAGTCTTTGCCTGTTTGACAATAGCCTAGCTGTCCGGAAGCTCTATTTACTCCACATCTTCGGACACAGAAGTGACAGTTTTGGAGAATTTTGTTTGCGATGGCTGTTTTCAGGTCGAGATAGTTTTTTTGCGGTGTTTCTAGCTGATCAATTTTGACCACATTACTGTCGACTTCTTTTTCTAGCGAAAAGTATAGGTCGGTTAGTTTCTTGTGCTGAGCCCAGAGGGCATTTAGGTCTGAGATGTCGTCCAAGTTAGCTGGGATTTTTTTAGCAATTATAAATTTAGCGGGCTTCTTATTTTGGAAGACGGTGAAGTATCGCGAGAGTGCCTTTTTTGCAAGTTTGTCATTGAGTATTTTTATTGCGTCTGGTCTTGCCAATGCCCACATTGCGGGAGTCACATCGAGATTCTTTGTGAAAGAGGGCTCTGTTAAATGTTTTGTAGATTTAAGGTGCTTCTAGTACGAGAGAATTTGGACCTTGACCTTTGTGTTGTAACCAGTGCTTCAATAATAGCTAGCGTAGAAGAAGCGGTGAAAGTTTTAACACTTAAGTGCTTAAATCAATACTTTTATAAGTTACTAAGTACATAATGCAATATGAGGATAAGCAAATTGAGGTGAAAAATGATGATAACAAAAATGAGTGGAATACTGAGCATCTGGCAATTTGCTTATTGGAAGAACATCTAGCACGTGCGAATCGTGTCAAAAATTTGGTGATTGAAATGGGCCGAATCTGTGCGGATATTCCGGACGAACTGGAAAAGAAGCTTAGATTGAAGGTTATCGAGAAGTTTGGCGGGAAAAAAGGCGACTTATCTAGGGCTGTTGAAGAAGCTGTAAAAGAATGGCTTGCCAAAGAAAAATGAGCAATGAGGAGTGGAAAAATGGTTGGTTCTAAGAATCGCCGCGAGGCCAAGGCTGCGAAGCAAAGAAAAAGGAAGTTCAAAAGAAAGAAAAGGCGGCACTAATCAATAGCGCTTCCTACTGCTAAATGGACTTATGAGGATTGTAAAAATACTTTTTTGACCGCGCACATATAATTTCCTATCTTTTAACATTGAAAGAACATGTTAGAGAAAGTTCCGGTTTAAGTATTGGAGTTCAATTCCTCTCTAGGTCTGCTATTCTATTTTGTAGTTTCTTCTTGGTTTTCCGCTAGATTTCAAAGTTACATTTTTAACTCTGCTGGCGGGAAGTCGCGTGTGGCATTTTAGTGTGTCTGAGCACTCTTCGCTTTTCCAGTTCCCTTTATCTAAACTCCGCAAGAAGACCCCATCTTTTAAGGTGGTACTCTATATTACCCCTAGAATCATAGACGATGCTATCAGGAAGAGGATTCCTCCAATATCGCCTAGATCCGTTACAATTGGTACAGTTATATTATCTGGATCCAGACCTTTAGAGAAGGAAACAAAGCAGATACCTACGCTGAGTAGAATCTCTAGGAGAATAAGTGCTATTATAGACATAAGGCTTAGACAGATTAATGTTTCAGGTCCAAGGTTTGCCAAGCCCAGCGAGTATGAGAAAAAATAGCATGTGACGCCAAGAAAAATAGCGGAAAAGCCTCCAACGAGAAGGATGGTGATGAATTCCTCTTTTAGGATGCCAATCTCACTGAACCTCGGTCGGGCTATTCCCGTGTAGAGGGCTGTAGAAAGCCTTGAAGAGATTATTATTCCAAAGTCTCCGGCTAAGTCGTTTAATGGGGGTAGCATTACTAAAAGTGGTGGATTATGAACAAATAAACTCTCAAAGTGAGCGATGGCTAAACCTGCAGGTGCCGTATAAGAAAGTGGTATGAGGAGAGCTAGAAAGCTTTCGCGGATTATTTTATCCACTCTATAAACAGATCTCATATCCGTTGCAACAACTTTTTGTCGCTTAAACCAGCTGAAGTAAATGAGAATCATGAAGAACACTGTTACTAGACCTATTGTTAAGTGGTCATCAATTATCTCTTCAATTTTCAATCCTCCAACAAACTCTAAACACAGATAGAGAGTAAATATAGTTAGAACATCGCCATAGGAGGTCAGTATCGGTCCCATCACTGAATCTGGGTCTATATTTTTACTGAAGAGGAAGAGCGAAAGGGTAGTTGTTACTATAATCGATATTATTCTACTGAGTAGGCCGCTAAAAAGGGCGATGATTACTAGTCTCGAGAGTCCACCGACTCTTATTCCACCAACTGAGGAGAAGAAGTGGGCTAATACACCTGCGTACAAAGAACAGAGGATGCTGAGAAGAAAAGAAGCAGCTATTATGTTGAATAGTTCTTTGTTGTAAGCGAACCTGCTCTCTATGACACCCATGTGTAGGGCGGAACCCAGTCGGGCTGCCAGTTGCCCATCGATATCATTTGATATGCCGAATAATATCGGTAAAAGGACAAAAAGCTCTGGTGTAGCAGAAAAGCGGTCGATAATGGATGCCAGTATTGTACCTGAAACTAGGCCTACCGTTATTGATGCAACCTCGGCTGTCAGGGACTCCTTCATCAGCTTCCAAATTACCATGCGTATAGTCTCCTTCACATAGCTATAGTAACAAACTAAGTTCCAATACCATGCACCATTATCAGACCATTCATTTGGAGCTCATAGTCAATATTACATGATATTGAGAGAAATGAGCCTATCGATGTAAGCACATAGTTACCAAATTTAAGTGTAAAGTTGCTGACATATTAAAGCTCCTTTGCTGTGGGTCTTCTGTTGTAGAAGAATGGAGTTGTGAAGCTGTCTTATAGGTTCGCAAAGGTATTTTTTACTGATAGCGTGAATGGGTCCTTCAGTTACCATTAAAGACTTGGTTGTTGATATAATATAGTGAGGTTCAGATGATTAAATGAGGTGCAAATTCAGGTGTTTAGTCACCGATTTAGATGGAACGTTGGTTTCTTTGCCAATAGTTTTCGACGACATTCGAAATAAGGTTAGAGCCTTTTTGAAAACAGATCACTCCTTAAGACCCTTGGCGGTTAGCATACCAATTGTTACTGGAGGCAATAAAGACTTAATGGAGCGGGTGTTCAAGATTATTGAAGAAGAAGAGCTTAAAGCAACTACTCAAGCCGTTTACAATCCAGAGTTACATGATTTCCTTAAGAGACTTAAGGCTAAAGAATTCAAGCTTGGTTTAATAACCCAACAGGGGCAAAAGCCCGCTGAAGTAGCCTTGAAGAAAATGAAAATTTACGAGTTGTTTGACATTATAATCGCTAGGGAACTTGTCATAGATAGGACGGAGCAGCTGCGGCTAGCGCTAAAGTTGTTGAAAGCAATTCCTGAAGAAACGATATATCTGGGTGACTCACCTATGGACTTGGAAGCTGGTGTAGCATTAAATTGTTTTACTGTTATCGTTGGAGAAAGGGTTCCTAATGCGCCTCTGAAGATACGCCGATTTGTCGACATCGAAAAAGTCATCTTCGACCAAGAAACTTAATGTTTTTCTACTAATTTTTATTTTTAAATAAATATATCCAATTTTTGAGGTTCTGAATAATGATTTATGAATGGAGAATTTATGAAGTAGTGCCTAGGAAGATGTCGGCTCTTCACGACCGATTCCAGAAACATACCCTGAAACTCTTTGCGAAATACGGCATAAAAGTCGTGGGTTTTTGGGAAGCAGAGGTTGGGACATCTAACATTCTTTATTACATGTTAGCTTATGAGAATATGGCGCACAGAGAAAAGGCTTGGAATGCCTTTATTTCTGATCCTGAGCGAGCAAAGTATATTCAAGAGACTGAGAAGGAGGGTCCCCTTGTCCAGCGCATTACAAATATCCTTTTAAAGCCTACATCCTACTCACCAATGAAATAGAAGCTAGTCCTTATTCCTCCTTCCCTCCTTTTATTTAGATATATGGGGAAGCCCCTACAGCTCCACATTCTCTTCCTAGCCTCCCCTCAGTTCCAGAAGGGGAAAAAAGGCTACACCCCGTACCACTTAAACGACTAGCACTTCTCTCAAAGGATGCATCAAAATGATATTATTTCCCTCAACTTTGAAGATATTTTCCCTAACCCATCTTCTCCGAAGCGTGCTCGTCACGTTCCCTCGATATAGGTCAGAATCGTACTTTGTTATCTCTCCCCTGAAGCGATCTATATCCATAGGCTTTTCAAGGAGATTGTTTTTCGCTGAAAAATGTAATGAATAAACAAGAACCTTAAATGCGGTTGAGAGGGGTGAAGAGGACCATATTCTCTTTTCTATCCCTTTTTCAGTTGTAAGATATATTTTTAAGCTACTTTTATTGGAGAAAAGTAAGCCCAAATATCTCTCATATTCGCCTTTGAACAAATTCGCTGTTTCCTTGCTCAATTCAAACAGCTTGTAAACTTTTCCTAGTTTCCTCTTCAAAAACTCATCGTTGTACTTTCTTTTTCTGGCCTCTTCCCTTTCGACCGCAAGTAAATTGGAAACGGTGACATACATAATTATACCTAATCGGAAAACAAGGTTTTTATTCTTTGCTAAAAACACTTCTTTTTCGTTCTGATGTTCACCTAGCAATGTATCTATAATATGGTAATACCGTGAGCACCATGGATGTATCCCGCGGTCTTCACCCATTTGTATTTCATTTTTACGAGGAAATTGGGGGAAGTATGAGAAATAATTCCGTTCATTTTAATCTATTTGCACAGCGTGACTTGTAATCTCCAGCGAACATGCACGATGTTTGGTACAATATTCCTCACACTTTTCTGCCCACATCCTTTCTTTATAGGCAAGACCGCATTTTTCGCAGGTATAGAATGATTTACCTTTCTTTCTCATTTCTCGTACCATGTTAACAAGTTTCCCCTCCAACCTCCTATCTCTTATTATAGACCCTTAATATTTAATGAGCGAATAAGACCTAGGGATTACGGGGGAATGTTCCAACACTGTTATAGAAGTCAAGCCTACTAATGCTATTGCTACAATATTTCTATGAAATGTCAAAACTTAACCATATTTCTCCTCCTATCAAGGAGGTTTTTCCTTGGTATCCGACCTGAGTTTAAGGGTAAGCCAACAAAGAGAATACGATGCAGAATACGATGCATCAGCAAATCGACTTCAGTCGTGGATTAGGTTACAAATAATATTAACCCTTGTGAGATGAAAAAAGGAGGATATAAAAGATAGTTTGTCTGTCATAAATTTGATTAAAAAAGAGGTTTAGAATTGCCTTATTGCCCAGAATGTGGTGGGGAGACCTATTATGACCGTGATTCTAAGAGGTATATCTGTAAAAGCTGCGGTCTTTCGGTAACTTATGAGGAATTTATCGAATTAAGAGAGAAAATTAGACCAGAGTTTGAGTCTGAGGATAAACGGAAAAGGAGACAAAAGGAATATCTACAGTGGTGGCTTCAGAGTAAAAAAGAAAAGAAGTGATCACCTCTAGAATCATCACCCTTTTAGCGTTAGTATAGCTGTGACACTTTACGTTAAGTTAATAAATAAATTAAAACTCAAGGTTCGAAAAGGTTGTCTATGAATCAACAAGCAACATGTGAAATAATTGCTGTGGGAAATGAGCTTCTTATTGGAAAAACGCTTGACACAAATTCTAATTGGCTTGCAAAGACAATTTCTTCACTAGGAATGGCGGTCAAGCGAATAACCATTATTGAAGACGACGTAAGCGCGATTCAAGCAGCTATTTCTGAGTCGCTTTCACGTAAACCAACACTTATCATAACTACTGGCGGTCTTGGACCAACATTTGATGATATGACCTTGGAAGGTGTATCGAAGGCATTAGGCATGCCGCTTAAGCTAAATAAAACCGCTTACAAGATGTTGAGGGAAAGTTACCGCAGACGATTCAGTATTTCTGAGCTTAAACACATCAAAATGACGCCGGCGAGAAAGAAAATGGCAATTATACCATTTGGGTCAACGCCTATCAATAACCCTGTTGGTAGTGCACCGGGTGTCCTTATAAAACGTGAGGATTCTACCATAGTTATTCTTCCAGGAGTTCCGTCAGAGATGAAAGCGATATTCGAAGAAACTGTGGAACCCATGGTCAAAATGCTTCCAGGTCTATCACAGGTATGTGAAAAAACCTTAACTGTAATAGATATAATGGAATCAAGCCTCGCTCCTCTTATAGATCAAGTGATGAAGAACAATCCAAGAGCCTATATAAAGTCCCATCCTAAAGGAGCGGAACACCATTTTCTTCTTGAACTTCATATACGTGTGGCTGATCAAAACCCAGATGTGGTAAAGAAAACACTTGAAGACACTGTTAATCAGATAGTTAGCCTCATACTCCAAAACGGCGGGAAAATAAAATCAGTTGAATAACAGCTGCTCAGAACCCAGATCCAAGAATCATTTATGAATCAGTTCTAGCCTGCTCCTCATCGCAGCTATAAAATATATTCTCAAGAAAACTTAAATCTCTTACTTCAGATGAGTCTAACGATGTACATCACATTTATTATAGGTACAGCTGGATCTGGCAAATCAACACTTACCTCAAGGTATTCCAATTGGCTCAAAATGAAGAACCAGGATGTGATCACAGTTAACCTAGATCCAGGGGCACTAAACCTACCATACACGCCGGATATCGACATACGTGACAATATATCGATATATGACCTTATGGAAAATTACAACCTAGGTCCCAACGGCGCACTCATTATGGCAGCGGACCTCATAGCTGAGCAAACAACCACCCTCAATGAAATGATAGAGGACTACAAGGCTGACTACATAATCATCGATACCCCTGGGCAGATGGAGCTTTTTGCATTTAGACAAAGTGGACCATACATAGCTAACGAGTTATCAGGTGATTCCAAGGCAGTACTGTACCTATTTGACGCCGCTTTCTCAAATGACCCGCTTAACTATGTTTCTAATATGTTCCTCGCAACCGCGGTGTATAATCGATTTCTTCTTCCCCAAGTCCATATTCTATCAAAGTCAGATCTCGTGTCTAAGAAAGACCTCAAAAAAATTTTAGACTGGAGCGCTCGAGCTAAGTCATTAGAGTTAGCCCTTGAAGAGCAATTATCTGAAATGAGACGTGTGCTTAGCAAAGACATCGCTGAGGCAATAAGGAGATTGGGTTTAGTGTTTAGTCTATTCTCCGTTTCGTCAAAAACCGACGCGGGCTTCATTAATCTGCATGCAGCGCTCACAAGAATCTTCAGCGGAGGAGAGGAAATAACAGAGTAGCATCACGGTTCTGTTGCATTAGCGAGGTCTGTGTGGCAGACTGAGGGCTAACACAGCTTCCCTCCATGTGTTTCCAGCCTTGTTTAAGGGGCTGGTCATCACTTCACTATGAACCTAGTTTCATCTTGAGTTTTAAGCAGATTTAAGGTGGCATTTAGATGTTAATTTGTTCTGCAACACCCCAAGACCTTTGCTTTCGGGTCTTTCATTCTATACCACATATCGCACAAACGTTGGAGGTGTTGCGGGCATCAACATAGACTACCTTAACCCCTTCCCACTTTGCCTTGTATTCAATAAAGCTTTGTAGTTTGCGGAAGCTCCAAGAATTCAGCCTACGCTTAAGTTTCTTTGAATGTTTACTAAGTTTTCCATCGAATTTGTTGATGCTCAAGACTTTGCTGTTGATCGACTTGCAGGTGTGCTTGAGATCTTTAAGGATGATGCGGTAGCCGTTTTCTTTAGCGTGTTTAACGATGTCTAAGCTAACTTTGTGAAGTGTAGAGTTGACTTTGTTGTTCTGGTTTCGGAACCATTTTTGCTGTATCTTCTTTGAAACACGATTATCATTAGCATATTTAGCTTGAATTTTTCTAACCCGCTCAAAATAGCAATGCCTGACTTTACAAATCCTCGATAAGTCGTAGCTTTTGAAAGTTGCTTCCCCACCTTTGATGTGGGCTCCGTCAATATTTTTCTCGTTCGTATCGTATGCCGCGTATCCCCTAGGCTCCATAACTCTAGCGGTTTTTGAGAAAACCACCATAATCGTGCGAGCGGTTAAGGTTACCGAGCCTAACTTGGGCATGGCATTTGACGAGAACTGCTTTGCCCTTTTATGAGAGGGATATAGAAATATTCTCTAGTTTTTATTGGAATTAAGTTTGCCATCTACTATTTTATAGCCTTGATTTCCAAGTTTAGCCATAAGCTTCTTTGTGTATGGTTGCTTGACATTCCCATTCTTTCTCTTGGCTTTTCTATAGTTCTTCAAATGGTTGCAGCAGCTTCTACGGCTGAAAGAACATACCATGTATGTAAGCCACTTTTAGCTAACTCATCATACCTCATTTGAAAGCTTAAACCTTGATGTTATGTTCTTCTCTAAGCCCACACGAATACTATGGTTAACCATGTCTCTGAAAGTTTCAAGTAGTCTGAGAATTTCCTCTGTAGTCTCGTAAGGTATCTGAACCGCCTTAACCGTTCGCATAGTCTCATTATCAGAATGAATGGCTATCTAAACCTTAACCTGCAACACAACACTCGTTAATCCAACAGAACCAGCATCGCAAAAATTATTTTTAAACAACGAACTACTTATTTTTAGATATATAAATGTTGAAAAATAAGCTTGGAAGACGTAGAAAAGGCTCCTCACTCAAAGAACTTCTATTGCTCCTGGCTTTGAAACTAGAGGGACCTATTGGTAGATATCGATTAAAAGATATTCTTGATCTATCTGAGCATGAAGGGATTGTTCGTTTAATGTTGTCAAGACTTCAATCAAATGGTAGCATATCAACGAGTAAAATTGGATGTAGCTTAAAGAAAAAAGGATTTTCTCACCTGAGAGATTTGCTGAAGAATTATTGCATACTTGATGTAAAACACCTTGATGTCGGTTCACTAACGAAGGCTCCACACAATGCGGTGGCGCATATTAAAGCAGGTGCGAATAAAGCGGTCTCAATTGTTAGGCACAGAGATGCCGCCGTTAGAGTTGGAGCTGAGGGTGCAACAATCGTATTTTTCAATAACGGGATACTTACTGTGCCAAATGTTTATGAAGATCTCTTAACAACATACCCTGAAATAGCCAATTTGCTCATTCAATCGTTTCACCCAGAGGATGGGGACGCCTTCATAATTGGGTTCTCGAACAATAAGTGGAAAGCATTAGAGGGGGCTTTAGCAGCATCAATATCTCTGCAAAATAATTTCAGATAGAAGTGCATGGAGTTGCCGCAAAATAGTGAAACCGATCCACAACAGAGAATCAAGCTCCTAGAGCTGGAGCTGAACAAGTTAGACGAGGAACTAAAGAAAAACAGTGAAGAAAGGGCTTCTCTCAATGAAATTTTTAAGGCACAAAATGAAGCTAGAATCAGGCTCAGACAAGAAATCAATGAGCTAAGAAATACTCTTACTTCAGCAAGGGGTCGCTTCAAGGTCGTTGGAGAGGAGTTTAACTACCTAAAGTCTTCGGTACAGCAATTTAGGAAAGAGCTTAACGAAAAAATTAACGAGTCCAGATCCCTAAGGTCATCAATAATGTCGCTTCAAGATGAACTAACAATTGACCCAAAGATTGCTGAAAAAAGGATAGATGAGCTTAACTGGAAGATTCAAACGCTGTCGCTTAGTGTCAAGGAAGAAAAGAAACTGCTTGATCAAATACGTTACCTTGAGCTTCAATTAATTAAAGGAAATAAAATAAAGTCGTTGAACGAAAAGCTTACCTCTCTTAAAGCTGAAATCGAATCAACTAAGGCGCGTTTAGACGAATTTCAAAAGAAAATCAAGGAGCTAGCAAATAGACGCCGTGAAATTTTTGCTGAAATAACAAAGTACTCAACAGAATTTAAGGCACTTAAATCAAGAACCGCTCCGGTTTATCAGAAATGGATCGAGTTAAAGACGAAATTGAACGAAAATCACCAAAGATATGTTGAATTAACTACTAAAAGAAAAACAACAGAGATCAACATCAAAAGCCTTAGAGAAGGGATTGTTCTCATAAATTATGAAAAGAGAGCTCTTGACAAACTGCGAGAAGGAAAAAGGTTAACATTAGAAGAGTATAAATTCCTCGCTGAAAAAGGCTTACTAAATAGTTAAACAAAAGTTGATTAAAAAGAATTAACCAAAATGTAAACGGAGCTTGACCTATGTCTGAAAAGGCTTCCAAGGGGTTGAGCAGAACCCTTATTTTATGCGTAGACAGGGATAACGATATCGGTGTAAAGGCCAAGATTAAAACCCCTATAATTGGTGAAGAGATCAATATTGAAGCTGCATCCATGCTTGCGTTGAGCGACCCAGAGGAAGCCGATGCAAATGCTATCTTCGGCGCGGTTAGGATGCACCGTTCACTCATTTCAGAAGCCAAAGCTGACGAAGAATATCAAGTTGCAACAATTGCAGGTTCAGAGATCGGAGGAATTCAAGCTGATAAGAAGTTGCTTAAGGAACTAGATGAAGTGCTAGGAAAGTTTCCGGCAAACGGAGTGATTTTAGTAAGCGATGGTGCGGCGGATGAGGCTGTCATTCCCATTATTCAATCTCGATTACCTATAGTGTCTATAAAGAGAGTTGTAATTAGGCATAGCGAGGCAATCGAGGAATCTTGGCTTCTGTTTTCAAGATACCTTAGAAAGCTTTCAGAGGATCCATATTACGCAAGGTTCGCCCTTGGTATACCTGGAATAATTATGATCGTGTTCTCAGCTTTATGGTATTATAACCTGCTACTTTATGCTTGGATAGTAACATTATTTATCATAGGATCTTTCTTTGTGGTGAAAGGGTTCGGTATCGATAAAAAACTTACAGCACTGTCTTTGCCCGATACATTGCCTGGACAAATTGAACTTCTTACAACCTCAGCTGCCATCCTGCTGCTTGGAGTGGACATCTATCAAATAGTGGCGGTGCTCGGATTAATTATGCCCTCTAACTGGGTGATAACGCCATATGCCATTGGGTTAGTTATGAACCGCTTCATTGACCTAGCGGTCATCGCTTTTTGCTTAGTATTCATCGGGAGAGTTATTGCATACTATTTAACTAAAGACCAAAGAATATGGAGAAATATCACAATTACAGTTACAGTTGCATGGTTTAGGGAGATTGTTTACAAGGCGTCAGCGGTTCTTCTGTCACCTGCCCCTCCATTGTCCATATGGGATCCGCTGATCATAAATCTTCTGTCAAGTATATTGTTAGGGTTCGCCGTTGCTGTGCTTCTGATCTTTGTTACGTCTAGATTAAGCAGAATTTATGCTTACAGGTTTAAGAGGTACATACGCAGTAAAATCGAGAAACATTAATCATTAATGCCTGTGGGAGAATTGAACTTTGGGCTTTAAACAATTTATTATGTCCATCATCCGCAGAATCTCATACAACTCATTGACCTACGGAGTTTATGAGAGAATTCTTTGGAGCCAGATAAAAGACAAGCCTGTGCCTGAGCATATTGGGATAATTCTTGATGGAAACAGGCGATGGGCGTCTCATAGGATGCTTGACCCCATAGTTGGGCACGAGTATGGTGCAAAGAAAATTGAGGATTTGCTTACATGGTGTTTTGAGCTAAACGTGAAGACAGTTACAATGTATGTTTTTTCTACAGAGAACTTCGACAGGTCGAAAAGGGAACTTGATCACATAATGTGGCTTGCTGAGAGTAAACTGAAGGACATATTAGCTAACAAGGCCTTACACGAGAACAGGGTTAGAATCAAGTTTATTGGGCGATTAGATCTTTTGCCAGAAACCGTGAGGTCGCTTGCATCTAAGGTTGAAGAAGAAACTGAAAGCTACGATAAATACTATATCAATGTCGCAATAGCCTACGGTGGAAGAGCCGAACTCGTCGATGCGATGAGAAAAATAGCGATGGAAGTTATGGAAGGCAAATTAAATCCTAAGGAGATAGACGAAGACACGGTTTCAAAGCATCTATATACATCGCATCTTCCGAAGCCCGATCCTGACTTAGTCATTAGAACCTCTGGTGAGGAGCGTCTGAGCAACTTCTTACTCTGGCAAGGGGCGTACAGCGAATTGTGTTTTCTTGATGTTTACTGGCCAGATTTCAGAAAGATAGACCTTTGGAGAGCCATTAGAACATATCAGCTCAGAAATAGGAGATTTGGGCGTTAAGGAGTCATCTTCTTAGGAGCTTTTGTAAATCTTTCAGCCCGATCCTTAAGGACAAGTACGGTGTCCTCTATCCTTACGCCTCCAAATTTAGGTAGATATACCCCTGGTTCAACGGTAACTACGTTTCCCTCAACTAACGTGTCCTCACTCGCTTGGGATAAGGATGGCGGTTCATGAATCTCCAGGCCAACTCCGTGCCCGAGGCCATGTATAAAATAATCTCCGTAGCCCGCTTTGATCATCATCTCCCTGACAATACCATCGACATCTCTACCTTTGATGCCTGCATGAATGCTTTTTATGCCTAGTTTCTGCGCATTTAACACCAAATTGAATAATTCTTGTTGCTTCCTTGAGGGTTTGCCTACAACAATGGTTCTAGTTATGTCACATCTATATCCTCGATACATTGCACCAAGGTCTATAGTGACAAACTCCCCCTCACGAATAATTTTATCTGTACATAATCCATGAGGATAAGCCGACCTTACACCTGATGCTACAATAGTTTCAAATGCCACCCCACTTGATCCTTTAAGTCTCATAGCGTACTCGGCTTCAGCGGCCACCTCATACTCACGTATCCCGGGCTTTACCGCTTCAACAGCCGCATTTACTCCAATATCTGTCAATCGCGCAGCCTTCCTTATCAGAGCAACCTCCTCCGCATCTTTCACTCTACGGAGATCGTAGCAGACACCCGTCTTTTCCTCAAACTTTGTATCCTTAAGTTCCTCAAGAAATTTTAGGTAAGTGGAAACTGCAACTTTGTCGAATCCAAAATATTTGAACTTTAGTCTTTTTATCTCTTCAACAGCCTTGTCCACAAGCTTCTCCCCCGTCTTAACTTGTTTGACGATGCAACCTTTAGCCTCTATATTCGCCGCTGTTTCGCTTAAAGTCGAAACAAACAATGTAGCCTCCCCTTCTACTGGAACAACTAGGCACAACGCTGCTCCAGGTATATCCAGAAATTCGGTGAAATAATATACATTGTTAACATCTGTAACTAAATACCCATCCAAATTTTCCTCAACTAATTTCTTTTTTAAAGCTTGTATACGCAAAGATCTCACTTACCGATGTAAAAGCATTGTTTGAAAAATGGATAACCTCGTATATAAGTTCAAAGAATTATTTGTCTTGATATAAAAGCATTTTTTATTAATTGCGAGAATAAAATTTAGAGGGAAAGTCGGAGGCCCCGATCTGGTATATATAAAAAGACTTGAAATAAGTGGTTTTAAATCCTTCGATGTTAGGAGGGTCGTCCTCACCTTTGATAAAGGACTTACAGTCATCACGGGGCCTAATGGAAGTGGAAAAAGTAATATCTCCGATGCCGTTCGCTTTGTTTTAGGCGAGCTCAGCATACGCTCTTTGAGAGCTGATAAATTCTCTAAGCTAATCTTTGAAGGTGCTCCAAATCATCCTAGGGCAAGAGTTGCGCGTGTTTCGATACAATTTGATAACTCTGACAGGGAGATACCGATAGATAGTGACACAATATCTATTTCACGTAGTGTTGTAGAGAGTGGAGAGAGCACTTATAGATTAAATGGAAAGGCTGTCACGAGAAGTGAACTTATGGATGTTCTTGGCATGGCTGGAATAAGTCCGTCGGGTCATAACCTCATCATGCAGGGCGCCATTACCAGACTGGCTGACATTTCTCCAGAGGAACGAAGGAAAATCATTGAAGACCTTGTAGGAATATCTGAATACAATGCCAAAAAGGCCGTGGCCCAAACTCAGCTACAGCAGGCTGAAATAAACCTGAGAATTGCAACTGCCAGAATGGATGAAGTTCAAAATAGGCTTGAGAACTTGGAGAAGGAGCGAAATGATGCGCTTCGTTATAACTTCATACAAGGGGAGTTGCGGAAACTTAGAGCCTCAATTCTTTCGCATAGAATTTTGCGGCTTAAAGATGAAATAGCTTCCATGACATCGAAATTTGAGCAAATAAAAAATGAGGCTGGACAGTTAGTTGAGCAACAAAAATCCCTGTTAACTGATAGGGAAAAACTGGAGTTCGAGCGTAGAAAATTCGATAGAGAGGTCGTCGATAAAGGTAGGTCGAGGCTTATAGCTCTTCAGACGGCGATTGGCGACATCTCGGTTAAAGCCTCTTCCCTGAAGGCAGAGATAGAGTCTCTTTCCATGAGTTTAACGGGGGTCATCAGGCTTCGAGATCAGCGCGAAAAGCAAATGGAATCCATTGGTGAAGATATCGAGAAAAATTCGGCAATCCTATCTTCCCTCAAAAATGAACATAACAAGATTGTTCAAATGTTGCAGGACAAGGAGTCCAAGTTTTCAGAAGTTTCTTCCAAATTAAATGAAATAAAGTTGAACCTCGGAAGTAATAAGGAAAAAATCGATCAAGTAACAGAGGAAATCGAAGGCCTTAGGATGAAAATGATTGGTTTAAGTGCTAAGATAAAAGAGATCTCAGTTAGGTCAAGGGTTCTGCTTAACAGTCTCCAGACTTTACAGGCTAGAAAGTTAAGCTTTGAGCAAACGCTTAAAAATCTGCAAACGAATATCATCGGTCTCCAAGAAGTGCTTAAAAAAGAAAAGGATGAACTAGATAGGCTTTCCGAGGAATTTAGGAGACGGCATGAACAAAGGTTACGTCTCATAAAAGAGCTTGAAGAAGCGGAATTGATTGCTCGGCGAGGTAGGGAGGCAATCGTAGAATTTTCAACTCAAAGAAGCCTAGTTGAGAGAGTCGCATCCGAGGAAGAAGCATTGAAAAAGATCGAGGAAATGGGCAGGGTCAAAGCCATACCTGGAGTATATGGACGATTAAGAAGACTCATCAAAATTGAGCCAAAATATAGAGCTGCTCTCGAATCTGCTTCTGAAGGTTGGCTAAAGGCTGTCATAGTTAAGGACCTCGTCTCCGCACTTAAATGCGTTGAGGCCCTCAAAAAAATGAAGCTTGGCAGAATCAAGCTTATTCCCTTAAAGGAAGTAGCGTCAACCTCACCACTCGTACCTCCCGACATAGAGGGAGTAATTGGTGTGGCTTCCTCATTTGTCAAATGTAATGAACGATTCATCCCCGCCGTTAACTTCGTTTTTGGAGATACTGTGATTACAAGTGGGGAGAAGTCCGCCCTATTATCTGCTAAAGCAGGGTATAGGAGCGTCGATTTGAAGGGTGATCTGTATAATCCAAAGGGTGGTATGGAAAGCGGATATTATCGTGCTCCAATTGAAATTAGTTCACTGATGCTAGGGAAGACCGCTGTGAGCAACCTAGAAAACAGCGTAAAGACCCTTGAAGATATGCTCAGTAAGAGAAGCGCCGACATTAAAGCCATCGAAGATGAGATCGAGAAACTAAATGAAGAAAAAGTAAACCGCATTGCCATCGTAAACTCTTTGAACCGCGAGATAACTGCTGTTAAACGAAACATAGATAGAGTAAACAAAAATTTGGGAGTCTTGGATAGTAGAATCAAAAGGTTGCAGAAGGTTATCGAAAAAGATGAGCTTCTTAGAAAGGAGCTGGATTTTAAGAGGTCAAATATGTCTAAGTTCATGTCTGAGCTTAGGACAGAGCTCAAATCCCTAAAGTTACAGATTAAGCCATCATACTTAGAAAAACTAGAACAAACAAAGACTCAGCTAAAAGATGAAATTGATGATCTTCAGAGGAGACTGATAAAAATTGACAGCGACATATCATCCATCAACTCAACTCTTGAAGTCACATTAAAGCCTCAGCATAAAGGAATGCAAACAGATCTCCAGAATCTAAATAGTCAAATTTCTAGCTTACAACGCAGAATAGAAGAAGCCAAATCTGCGCTAAACGAGTCATCAATGCAGTTGAAGCAACTCCAGTTGTCAAAAGAAGAATTGTCTAAATCTCTTTTGTCAGTTGATGACGAAAGGTCAAAACTTGAATCCCAAATAGACAAAGTAGATGCTCAACTAAAGAAAGTCAATGCTCTGTATGAGCCAATGAATAATGAACTTCGGAGGGTAGAGCTTGACCTTCAATCAAAGAAGTCTGATCTTGCCCACTTAGAGGAAGAGCTGAATAACTTAGGTTATCAAACCCCACTTAATGTTACCTTAGAGCAGGTCAAGAACGCTGAAGCATCCTTGACGCTGATGCGTCTTGAGCTTGAAAAAATTGGGTCGGTCAACCAGTTGGCAATAACTCAATACATAGAGCAGAAGGATAATTACAAGTTCCTCTCCATCAGAAGAAACCAGCTTGAAGAAGAAAAAAGAGCCATACTCAGATTCATGGAGGAGATAGAAAGAGAAAAGAAAAACGTATTCATGAACGCTTACACCAAAGTTAATGAAAACTTCAAAACTTACTTCTCAAAGCTTACGGGGGGAGGAGAAGGATACCTATCCCTCCAGAACACTGAGGATCCGTTCGCAGGCGGATTAGATATGTTCGTTAAGTTCCCTGGTAAGGCATCAAGGCTAATCGCTGGAGCGAGTGGAGGGGAACAGTCAATTGCCGCTATAGGATTTGTTTTATCAATCCAGTCATTTATGCCGTCCCCATTTTACGTTCTTGACGAGATAGATGCACATCTAGATCCATACTATGCTGAGAAATTGGCAGAGCTATTAAAAGAAATGGCATCCACTTCACAGTTTATACTGGTGACCTTCAAGGACGTGGTGATAAACAAAGCCGAAAAGATATTTGGAGTATATCTCCAGGACGGCGTATCAAACATAGTATCTATGAAGCTCACCGAGGAGATAGCAAAATGAGCGAAAACAAACTTAACTCCCTAAAAGAGAAGCCGCTCTGGCTTAGACCTCCATGGTCTATACTCTTCGATATCATTAAACTGAGGCATGTGAAACCGTGGAGTATAGATTTATCCTATCTCTTGGATTCTCTCCTTAAAGAGATGAAAGAAGAAGGAAGCATAAATTTCATCGCTTCAGGCACCGCCCTATACTCTTCTGCAGCAATCTTTAAAATGAAATCAGACCTCATCTTGAAGCTTGAGGAGCCTCCCTCTCCCCCCAAAAAAATTGAAGACGTAGTTCCTCCGCCCATTCAACTTCCATTCAGATACGAATATACATTTATGACCATGAAGCAGCTGATCGAGTCACTGGAAGTTGTATTAAAGGGCGAGTCCATATCCAAGTTAAAATCACCGCTCTTTTACGTTGAGACCGCTCCTCCAGCGATCCAAAAAATCGATAAATTCATGGCAAACATCGACAAATATATCCAAGACATGTATCAAAAAATCTTTAGATTAACAAAGGACGAGGGGGAAATATCATTTTCACAGCTCACAACAGGTATGGGGAGGCTGGATATCATTCGTACATTTATCCTTATTCTATTTCTAGTATGTAGAGGCAAAATCAAACTTAGGCAGGATGAGGAACTCGGAGAAATCTATATTTCTACATTGGTGAACAGCATTGACACAAGTCAAGCCCCTTGAAGATGAGCAGTTAAAGAAAGACATGGCTCTCATAGAGGCAGCTCTTTACGTGGCAGGGCGTCCACTCGAATTGAGTATGTTGGCGTCAGTTATCAAAAGCAGGTCAATAAAAAGGGCACAAATAGCCGCAAGGGCGTTGGTATCCGATTACCAGGCAAGGAATTTTGCGCTAGAAGTTATAGAACTTAAGGATGGAAGGTTTGTTCTACAGTTGAAGCCGAGCTATGTTGTTAGTGTTAAGAGATTGGCTATGAGTAAACTTCTAGGTGCAGGTCCGCTTAGGACTTTGTCCTATGTGGCATATAAGCAACCAGTGCCTCAGTCTCGCGTCATCGCGGTTAGGGGGCGCCAAGCATATGAACACATTCGACGATTGGAGGATCTTGGGTTGATAACTAAAGAAGGTCTAGGACGGACAAAAGTCTTGAGGACAACAAAGGCTTTTGCCGATTACTTTAACTTAAGTCATGACTTGGCAACAATGAAGCGTCAACTACAGACATTATTCAAAGAACCGCCCAAAAAATCTTAAATATGTTTTCCCTAGCAAACCCTAGGTATAGGTTCACCTAATGGCGTGTCGATTATCCTCGTTCCGCCTATCATTGTCTTGAGAAAGACGTAACCTGGCTTCTCAGCCTTTATAATTCCGATAATTCGGGCATTTTTACCATATTTTGTCTTTTTCACAGCGTTTATGATCGCATCGGCCTTGTCTGGTTGAGCGCAGATAATTGCTGTCCCTTCGCATGTGATTTCAAGCGGATTCAGTCCAAGCATCTCAGATGCTGCTCTAACACTTTTTTTTATTGGAAGTTCATTCTCATCGATCCATATGCTCACCTTGGACTTACGAGCAATTTCGTTAAGCGCTGATGCCACACCGCCTCTGGTGGGGTCCTTCATGGCGGTTACACCACCTACATCAAGCGCAGCCTTAATCGTATTCCATATAGGTGCGACATCTGACTTCAGTTTGGTTTGAAAACTCAGCCCCTCACGATGCGCTAAGAGAGAGATGCCATGGTCACCTACATCGTTTGTTATTATCACCTTATCTCCAGGATTTGCTCCGCTATCAAGGACAATGTGTCCCTTCTTCACGTATCCTATGCCACATGTAGCCAAAACAATCTTATCGATGTTTCCCCGAGGCATGACCTTAATGTCTCCACCAATTACGGCAACGTCGATCTCCTTCGCCGTAGAATTCATAGACTGAATTATTCGGTTAAGGTCACTTTTAGAAAATCCTTCTTCCACAATTATCGCATCTAAAAGTGCTACTGGTCGCGCTCCCATCATGGCTATGTCATTTGTCGTTCCAGCTACAGCAAGTCTCCCAATATCTCCGCCAGGGAAGAAAATGGGGTTTACAATATGGCCATCCATCGACGTGACAACTTCATATTCCCCAAACTGAAGAGATGCGCCATCATCAAGTGCTTCCAGTCCAATTCCATTTTGCGCCCTTTTCAAGCCTATGTTCTTTACAATAACTTCACTGATCAATTCCATCATGAGTTCTCCGCCGGCGCCGTGTGAGAGGTTTATCACATCTTCCATTTCAAAATACACCTGCACAATCCAAAAACAGAAAAGGTTTAAAAAGCTTTATTCTTAACTTTATCTTTCAAGACTTTAAAGAGGAACAGAAAATGGCTCACTGGCATGAAGACCTAGACAAGCGAAAGATGTCTGGCGGTCGCCGTAAGGCGTATAGAAAAAAGAAACTATACGAAAAGGGCAGAAGTCCTGCTGAAACAACCTTAGGCGACTCGTTAAAGTCAATTATTAGGACAAGAGGCGGAAACCTGAAGGTTCGCCTATTAAAAGGAAAATATGCAAATGTTTCCATCCCCTCCAAAAAGGTAACCCAGAAAGTTGAAATAACAAGAGTTTTAAGTAATCCCGCAAATGCAGACTACGACCGAGCGGAGGTTCTAACAAAGGGAGCTATTATTCAAACCCCTTTAGGAGAAGCCCGCATCACCTCTAGGCCAGGCCAAAATGGGTTAGTAAATGCAATCCTAGTCGGTGCTTCGAAGAAATCTTAGTTACTACTAATGTAGAGGCATGCAGTTGAAGCAGAGAAATGGTATAATCCTCTGGCCGGCATATTTTGACGCCAAAAAGAATCGTTCTGAAGGCAGAAGAGTAAGGAAATCTTTGGCTGTAGACACTCCCACGCTGGCAGAGCTAGAAAAATGTGCAACTCTTTTAGGCTTAGATCCTGTGGTCAACCAGAAAGCGTCTTACCCTCGATCATGGTGGGAAAAAAGCGGTATGATTATGGTAAAAAAGAGTGAAAAGAAGACCGTAATATTGATGAAGTTAGCAAAAAAACTCAAAGAAACAAGAGAAGCTTCACTCACCAAACAAAAACCTTAAATAACGTGGGCACGTTTTTTCCATTACAATAGGATTGGAGCCGGTTACTTGAAGCGGCTAGGTAAAGTTCTCCACGTATCTAGTTCCAAAAGGTTGGTCATTGTTGCCGAGGCAAATATTCCAATTGGGACGCAAGTTTTTGACTCCAAGCTTAAAGTCGTGGGGTCTGTAGCTGACATCTTTGGACCTGTGAAGAAGCCGTATGTGACCGTAAAGCCGTCTGTGGATAAACCCGAACAATATGTTGGCCAGATCCTATATGTTACCTAATTTTAGGGGAAATAAGTTTTGAGCGACGACGTTGATAAAATGCGTACATCATCTTCCACACAAAGGGCGCAAAGTTGCCCAGAATGTGGAAGTACCCACCTTATGAGAGATTACGAAACATCCGAAATAGTTTGTATGGATTGTGGATTCGTTCTAAGAGACAAAATAGAAGACACTGGTCCGGAGTGGAGAGCCTTTAACGATGAACAGAAATCCAAACGGACGAGAGTCGGTGCGCCACTGACGTTCACAATCCATGACAAGGGATTATCAACCATGATTGATTGGCACAATCGAGACACCTATGGGAAGAGCCTAGTTCCTAAACAATTAGCTCAAGTTTACAGGCTGAGAAAATGGCAAAGGAGAGTGCGTGTATCAGATGCCATAGAAAGAAATCTAGCATTTGCGCTCTCTGAACTTAGCAAGCTTTCTTCAGCCCTAAATTTACCAAAGAACATTCTTGAAACTGCATCTGTCATATATCGTAAAGCCGTAAGAAAGAAGCTAATCCGCGGTAGATCGATCCAAGGCGTTACAGCCGCCGCCCTGTATATGGCTTGTAGACAATGTAATATTGCCAGAACGATAGACGAAATTGCAGCTTGCGCCAACGTCGACAAGAAGGAAGTTGGTAGATCCTATAGGTTCATGGTCAAGGAACTAGAGACGTTTGTCCCACCGGCTACGCCTAATTACTACGTCTCAAAGTTTTCAAACCAATTGGGGCTTGCGGGAAAAGCTGAAGTGCTCGCTCAACGCACATTACAGTTGTGCACAAAACTGCGCTTAACATGTGGTAGAGGTCCAACAGGCATCGCTGCAGCCTCTTCATATATAGCCTCTGTCTTGGCGGGTGAGCGGAGGACCCAAAGAGAGATTGCAGAAATAGCAAATGTTACAGAAGTCACCATCAGGAATAGGTATAAAGAAATTCTTGACAAACTTATTTTCGAAGTGGCCCTCTAATCCCATTCTATATTGCACATTGGTATTCTAGCCTTGATCCTTCATCATATTTTTATTACACGCATGTCTAAATAGGCTTTAATAAGGACGAAAGAGTATCCTTTTCCTCCGAAGTGTCCTACTTGATCCTCAAGGAGATAATCCTTCAGAATTTCATGAGTTATGAGTATGCTAGAATACCGTTTAAACCAGGCCTTAATCTCATTTGCGGACCAAATGGAGCAGGTAAATCATCCATCCTGTTAGGAATTTCTGTTGCACTGGGGCAATCATATACCGAGCGTTCAAGAAGACTACTTGACCTAATAAGATGGAATAAGGATCAAGCAAGGGTCACTCTCATATTTGAAGATGAAGCAAAATCTGATACTGGTCCGCGGAAAGATAAGTCAAATCGTATAATCCTTAGTAGGGTTCTCAGAAAAGATGGAGAGTACTGGTTTGAGCTTAATGATGAGGCAGTTGCAAAGTCAGATGTAACCGGACTGCTTTCAAGGCTGGGAATCGACCCAGAAAATATGCTCATAATCATGCATCAAAACATGGTTGAAACCTTCACGATTCTGTCTCCTCAAGAAAAGCTGCGAATGCTTGAGTCCGCTGTGGGTTTTGAAGCTTATCGCAAGAGAGTATTGAGAGCCCAAGAGAAATTAAGCAAGGCGCTAGGTCAAGAAGAAGCGGTGGGGAAACTTCTGAAATCTGCTGAACAAACCCTTAACTATTGGAGGGAGCAGTATAATCGTCTGCAAGAGAAGAGACAACTGGATACTAAAAAGAAGTTTTTAGAAAGAGAGTTCGCTTGGGCTCATGTCATAAAGGTAGAAAATATTGCATCAGAATTTAGAAGAAAAATCAGTCGTGGTGAAGCTGAGGTATCATCAATAAACAATGAGATTACTAAAATTAGCAACGAAATTTCCGACCTGCAAAGGGAACTAAAATCTAAAAGGTCAGACTTAGATAGCCTTTTAAGTGAGAGGCTCAGCTTAGAAAAAGAAATCTCGAAACATGAGACAATTTCATCACTGTCAACAGAGCATCTGCAAGATATAGATGTGTGGAGATCTTTGCTCTCGAAAGGGCAAGGTATAGACGGCTGGTTCAAAGAATTGGTTAGCCGAGAAACTGCGCTAAGAAATAAAATCGAAGAATCTGCTAAACAGCTCAAGGAGTTAAATGTCAAGTCATCGAACGTGCAAGAAGAAATGAGCATGACACTACAAGAAATCAATAAATTAATCGATACGATCACAGACAAGATGGTTAAATCAGCCATCTTAAGCTATCGCAAGGATATACTAATAAAAGATTTAGAGAACATGAATAACGAGCTCAATCTACTGGTAAAGAGGATAGATGAGTCCATAAAAAGAGCTGAGGAAAAGGGTCCAAGATTTATGACTCTGAGAAATCCTGATGACATTCTTGAAGATCTAAGGGTCACAGATGGGCATCTCGCTGCGTTATCTGATGTGTCAGATAAGATCGAGAGCATGTATGAATCTTACTCAAAGCTATACTCGGATCTAAAGGAGAAAGCGATACAGGTTGCCGAAAACCGAGAGAAGGCCCTTGTTGAAGTTGGTGAACGAATGGAAGCCTGGAAAGAAGTTATAAAAAAGTTGATAGATCAGATTAATCCAAAATATCAGGCCATTCTATCCATGGTTAATGCGTCAGGAGACATCCGTGTTACAACTGTTGAAGACATAGATGAAGCTGGACTTGAGATCTTAGTTGGATTCAAAGGGGCATCTCCAATTACTCTTAACGCATACACGCAAAGCGGCGGGGAAAGAAGTTTAGCAACAATGGCCTTCCTTTTGGCACTTCAACAAAACATTCGTTCGCAAATTAGGGCAGTAGACGAATTCGATATTCATATGGACCCACAAAGCAGAGAGCTAATTGCAAGTGCTTTAATATCCTCCATTAAAGGAACAAATGCGCAATACATTGTAATAACACCTAGCCAAATCACATTCGCTGAAGAAGACACTCACGTGATAGTTGTCCAGAACATTGAGGGGAAATCTAGAGTTAAAGAGGTCGAGCAAGTTGTCCAGTAAAGATAGGAAAAGGGCTGTAGAGCAGTTACAGAAGATAATCGAACTAAGCAAGTCAATTGAGGAAAGGGGTAAGAACCCGTTTGCTGTCGACATCGATGAAATTATTTCTACACTCAAAACACACTTTCGGGGTTGGAAATCATTTGAGGAACTATGTTTAGACGCTGAAGCTGTCGACAGCTTATCTTCAATTATCAAGCTTCAAAGTGATTGGATAAAAGATAGATCGACATATTTATACAGAGACCCGTTTCTGTTATTGGATATTATTAAGAAAGTATCCAATGAAAAAATTACCGAAGTATTTCTTGGAGCATGGCACCCAATCGTTGAGCTTGAACAAATTTCCGCCGAAATGCTCCTAGCGGCTTTAAAATACTGGAAAAATCTGCTACCACTTGATGAGCGATGGAGAGAGCCGGAGACCATTTCAACACAAGTAGGTCTTGTATCTAAAGACGAACTTGTTAAGAGCAGAATCCTGGCGGAAAAAACGTTTAAGGACGAGCTTAATGAACTTTGGAACGAACTTAAACATATTTCGCAAGAGATTCGCTATCGAGACTTCGTGTACAAAGGCACGTTCGCTGAAACCGTTAGGCGAGCGTATCTCACAAGCTTCTTAATAACCTACGGATACGCTGAACTAATTTTTCATTCTACAGATGCTGAAATCTACATCAAACCCCTGCAGGAGCCAAAAGGGAAGTTTGATTCTAAAATACAGAATGTATCTATTCCTATAACAATAAGCATGGAAGACTGGTTAAAATGGAAGGAAAATAAGCTATGAAGAGGAAAACATATTACATTGGGAAATTAAAGAGCGCCGTCCTCCTATTGTTCTACAAACATCACATGAAACCTGGAGTCAAGGGATGGGAGCTTAAAAAAAGCCTAGGTTCAGATTACCCAAAGGTCATCCAACTTCTTAACAATTATCTAAGCGTTCTAAACCTAGAGGTGAAAGCAGTGTCTGAAGAGGCTGAATTGCCAGAGAAACCTACCCCTGAGCAATTAGATAAGGCAAGATTCTACGTAACTATCAAGGGACCAATAAGTCAGAGGGAGTTTAAATCAAGCGGCTGGAGGATAGACGACCTAGCTGGTTTAGCTGTAGCAGTAGCTCATATTATTTCTAAGGGTGGTAAGGTGCCTAGAGAAGAAGTTGAAAATCTCTTGAAGGAGAAGCTTCCCGAATGGAGGGTTGGTCAATCAATAGAACGCTATAAACATACTGGATATCTTCTTGAGGACGAAAATGGTATGCTTTATCTTGATTGGAGGTCTAAAGTAGAAATCGATTACAAAACCTTAATCAACTCGCTTATGGAGATAAAGGAGTAAGTTCTCACCAGCGATTTACGCTGGGTTTTTAAATTTTGGCCACTATTTAAATTTAGATGGATTACTATGCCAAGGCATAATGAACTTGAACAAAGAGCCCTTCAAATCGTCATCAATTCCGGGGAGGAGGGGATTTTGCAAGCTAGTTTATGGAGGGAACTAGGAGTGAGCAGTAGAGAGGGCTCTAGGATATCTTTAAAACTCGAGCGTATACGTCTAATTAGTCGGAAAAAAGAACTCTCTGATGGTCGATGGACCTATAGGCTTTTCGCTAATAGGCATCCACAATCGATTGATTCTGTAATAGATATCCCTTGTTTTCTATGCCTTGACATAGAAAAATGTACGGCTGGTAGTAATATATCTCCGGAAACATGTGATAAATTAACTAAATGGCTTTTAAGCGAGGTACAAAGTGAGAAAAAACGGTGAAAACTAAATCTAGGTCTTGGCTTCGAGAACATCGTAGGGACATGTATTATAGGGCTGCAAAGGAGAAAGGGCTTAGAAGCAGAGCTTTCTTCAAGCTAATACAGGCGGTGGAAAAATACAGGTTCATAGGGTATGGCGACATCGTGGTTGACTTAGGAGCAGCGCCGGGAGGATGGACGGAGGCGGCGCGGGAAATCGTGGGTGAAGATGGACAAGTTCTTGGTGTAGACATAGTTAAGGCGAAGCCTCTTCCATGGAAAAACGTGGAGTTCATCCTCGGGGACATCACTAATCCAGAAATCATACCTCTTATTCTCGAAAAAGTTAAGAAAAATCCAGATGTAGTTCTGTCAGATGTTGCTCCAAAGATCTCTGGGGTGTGGGAGGTAGACCATGCGCGGCAAATAGAACTCGCCAAAGCTTCACTGAATATTGCGGTAAGTATTCTACGTCTGGGGGGATCCTTTTTCGTTAAGGTATTTCAAGGGGACCTCCTTAATGAGTTCATAAAAGAAGTTAAACAACATTTCCATAAGGTTAAAATTGTTAAACCTATGGCGAGTAGACCGCAGAGCTCTGAGATTTATATTCTCGGAATGGGGTTTAACGGTCAAAAAGTTTAGCAACCGTTTCTTTAATAACTGAAGCTGGTGCGTCGGTTCTTATGCCGTTCGCGTTGAAATGAGTTCTAGACGCGAAGTATCCCATCCCATGTAAGGTATCTATAACACTCATCTTCTTTGGGGTTCTTAAATTTAACTTGTCACATACTCTAGAGACCACATAATATGTTTGTGGGCCATCAGCCTCCTCAAGAATGAGATTTAGCAACCTAGTCAACCGCGCTTTATCCACAGACTTCATCTCATCCAGCTCAGCTAACATCTTAAGACAGAACTTCTTATTGACAAATTCATCAAGCCACAAAGGACCTGCTACATCCATTTGTCCTCCGCATTCCTTACACCGCATATCTAAATGTGGCAATACCCCATACGAAATTTCTCTGTGAAAACAGTTAAAACAGTGGAGGATGTAGCCGAGCTTCTTAATGCATCTGTTAGCTAATTCAGCACCACGTGTGGTTGTGACGTAAACACGAATATAATGGTCAGTGCTGTGACTGAAGAGCACTTGAATTCCAAGATCATACTTAGCAGCCGTCTTGGCAATGTAGCCAATTAAAAGTCTCACAGCGATTTCATGGCAATACTCTGTTCTCAGTGTTTTTCCGCCGTACTTCCTTAGACATGCCTCAGGATATACGCCACATAGAGAGGCTACATCGGTCGCCGTTACTGCCAGCAAGCCTCTACTGCGCAATGCTCTAACAGCAGAGTCAAGATACGGGACGGGGGATCCAAACGGATCCACATCTATGACGTTGAACCTTTTTTTAGGCATAGAATATTCGTCCAAAAATATGTTTGCCTCCATATTCTTGACGGTCGCTCTATCGTTTACACCATTTTTTCTGACGTTGAACAAACATAATTCATATGCTTTCGGATTTAGATCGTTCAGAAAGACTTCTCTGACACCATCCACCTCCAATGCAAATCTGATGCCTCTTACTCCACATCCAGTCATAGGCTCACACACAGAGAATTGTTCTCCTAAAGTGTTAGAGTAGGTTCTTAACACGTTGACCGCAACATCTCTGTTAAACTTCATCGCTGGATTATAGAACACAGGTGCTGTAGTTAGTTTATTGCCCTCAGTAGTTAGCAAACTTGCCTTTGGAACAAGTATTTCTGCACTGCCCTCTCTGACCGCATCTGTTGAGTAATCAAATAGCAACTGCCCTTAATCACCAAGTGTTTGATAATGTGCTTTTATAATTTATTAACCTTCTAAAGACAATAATTACTTGATAACCCATTGAAGAGACTTATCCTCATAACTGGCAGACCTGGTATTGGTAAAACCACTATCCTAACTCGAGTTATAGATCGCCTCAAATCTGACGGATACAATGTGGGCGGGTTCACGTCTGCAGAACTCAGAGTGAATGGCGTAAGAGTTGGCTTTAAAATTAAGGATCTCTCTACTGGAGAAAGCGACATCCTTGCGCATATCGACTTACGAGGAGGACCTAGCCTCGGAAAATACCACGTAAACCTAAACTCCCTTTCAAATATTGGGTCGTCGTCTATTGTTAGAGCTCTAGAAAACGCAGACATAATCGCGGTTGACGAAGTGGGTCCGATGGAACTTTTTTCCAACGCATTTAGAACTGCACTAAAAGGGGCTGTGGATAGCAAAAAGCCTATGCTCTGCACACTTCATGCCAATGCGCGCGACCCAATTATAGAGTATATTAAGTCAAGAGAAGACTCCATATTATTTGAAGTTACATTAAATAATAGAGAAAGATTACATGAAAAATTAGTAGCTCTTCTACACAGTATCCTAAAGTCTAAAACAGCTACCGCACCGGGGGTGTGAGTTTTTCCACTGTTAGTTGGGGTCGATGAGGCAGGGCGAGGACCAGTGATAGGTCCCATGGTCGTAGCTGGTATATCCTTGGAGGTTGATAAATTAGGGTCGCTCAAAGCGATAGGTGTTAAGGACTCAAAACTTCTTTCTCCACACGTTAGAACACGCCTAGTTTACGAGATTGAAGAAATCGCTACTGAAGTTGCATATGTGATTGTTCATCCAAGGGAAATCGATGAAATTGTCATGCATGGGAAAAAACTGTATAAACTCAATTACTTAGAAGCGAAGGCGATGGCTGAGGTGATAGCTAAGCTTCGTCCAGATGTCGCTTACGTAGATGCATCAGACGTTTTAGAGGACAGGTTCGAAAGGACAATCCGGGGGCTGGTTCCGTTTAGCGTAAAGATAATTTCTGAGCATTATGCGGACAAGAAATATCCCATAGTGTCTGCAGCTTCTATACTTGCCAAAGTTAAGCGTGATGAATTGGTCGAAGAAATAAAAGTAAAATATGGCGATTTTGGCTCTGGATACTCATCAGATCCCAAGACCCGGAGATTCCTCATAGAGTGGTCAAGGATGCATGGAGCTTATCCAGATTTTGTTAGAAAATCTTGGAAAACAATAAAAAATCTTAATGATGCATTGTAGCTAATGCAAGAATGCGTATAATTGCTCAAGTCTTTCAATCCTTGCCAAGTCTTCGCAGTGGATAATCTTATTTTTCTTGCTCGAAATCCTGCTCCTTGACATATAGAGCAGTCGGCTCTTGGTAACATCGGCGACGCTTGCAGTTATACGTGTTTCCTTTTCATCCTCATCTTCCCTTAGCATCTTTCCAATAATGCTTTCTCCACGTTCGGTGGAAGCTACGAAGTCAAATGGTGTTTGACTAGTTTTAGCTACCTGTAGCCCCAGTTTCCTAAAGGTTTCTAGTGTCAATCGAGAGAACTCATCATTCACTTCATAATCCACTCTTTGCTCAATATCTTCCTTCACGCTTCTAAATAGGCTTATCTGCAAGACGATTGGTATGCCCAAAACAGACTCAAGTCTTATAGCTACTTCTACTGAAGCCTTAGTTAGTTCCATCTCATATCCGTAAATCGTTCTCTTAGACACCTTGACCATCGATGCGAGTTCACTGAGAGAAAAACCTAGCTCTAGCCTTTTCTTCCTTATAGCCTTTCCATCTAATTTAACATAGAAGCCTCCAGGCCTAATTTCCACAAGCGGATAGCGATTGCGCCTAATCGCATCCTCAAGTGTTCGAGGGGTAACCGCTGGGATGTCATGCCTTATATAAATAGCATCATCCTCCATATCTCTCTTCGCCGTGCGGTAACTCACTATTAGCGGGTTAGCACACAAGAACTTCGATACAAGCTTAAGCTCGCGGCTGAGCTTCTCAGACAAGCATGCCAAATTGTTTAATGCCCTTACTAAAATAACAATGTCGTCTCTTCTACTGGCTACGTCAAAGCAACTTGATTTAGAATCACATCTATCAGACACTTTGAAACGGGCTTCTTTCAAGGCTTCTTCAACTTCATCTAGGACTTGAGACCCCAACTTTCCAACCCGTTCTCTTCACTAATTTGAGCGTTTGGATCAAAAATATAAACCTACTCACACCTCGTTATCACCCAACGAACTGAGCTACAATCATCACATGTGCTTTGTCATAGGGCTCAAGATGTATCGTTTCTTTAACTGAAAATCCACGTTCCTTAAGTACATCGATCTCCATTCTATAAACTTCTGTCGGCTCCTTTGTTACATCTATGCTTCTGGCCTTTACCGCTAGCATAATCCATCCTCCCCTATTCAAGAACATGTCCGCATTATCTGCTAACAACTTCGCCTGCTCCGGCTGGGCTACATCGCAATAAATATCATGCACGTTCTCAACGAGCATCCTATACTTGTTGGGCATCCTTGCGTCTGCAAGTATGGGAGACATATTCTCTCTGTAGGCACAGACATTGTTTATCAGCTCTCGCATAACACGCGGGGAAAACTCAACGCAGTACACATGTCCTTCAACTGAGACAATGTCTGAAACATGGCTTGCCGTAGTGCCAGTGGAAGCCCCAAGATACAAAACCTTATGACCCACCTGTATGGGGAGTATTGACAATCCTTTTAGCAAAGCCGCAGCCAACTTGCTTCTAAATGGGTCAAAGATTCTATATTCTTTATCCAAATAACTTATCAGTTGCTCCCCGTACACTTTTCTACCTGGTGTCAGATTAAGCGTGGCAAATCTGACTCTTCCATCGTCATTAATGGTTTCATATATTCCGCTAAATTTTTCATGCGCTTTTACTTTCTCCATTTTTCCCTTCTCCCTTTAGGAGGTCTAGTGCCCATGCTTCTAATCTCTTTTATCCTTTCCTCAAGCTCCGCTTTCAACTTTGCTCCTACATTTTCACCTGTATATGCGTCTGCTCTTGCTGCTATAGCAAGCTTTCCAGCTAATGCTCTGGCTATTTTTCCTCTTTGCCATCTGGAAGCTTGGTGGATATCTTGGTGCTGAAAGATTATACCATGCTTTGGGGGTTTAGCCCCTGTTTTCAAAAATCTAAACAAAGCCTTCTCTGCTCCTAACACCTGAATTGTGCTAGCTGACTTCCTAGCAAGATTTTGAAGCCCTCCAGCAGCCGCAATCAATTTAGCACCAAGCGCTGGGCCAACTAATTCATGGATATTGGGTGCGACCTCTGCCATCACATTATCCAAATATCTGTCAAGCTTATCACGAATGTTTGTGAGCTTCAAGGCGGAGTCGCTAACTGCTTGAATCTCGCTTATATCTTTTTCATCAAACTCCGCTCCTATTGAATTCACGGCTATCCTGGAAATCTCTTCAACTCTTTTATGGGAAATAGAGAGCTTACTGAGATTTTCTGGTGTGAAGTTGCTTCTGTCCCCTAACGCATTAATAAGTCTAAAGAATGTCTCATTTTTCTCGATAAGATTAGGTAACTCTGGAAAATGAATCCCATACCACTCACGAAGCCTATTTGAGAACAAGTTTATGGTTTTGTCAAAATCATCAATTGCTTGAACCACTTGAATAGCTAAAAGTTCTCGTCTTTGCGCTAGAATTTTTACCCTAATTCTGGCTAATTCAACTGAAACCTCATGGGCAAGCCTACCCACATCATCTTCCTTTTTCACTATCCCTAGCTCAAGCATAGTTTTGCTAAAATTACTTCTAAAATTCCTGCCTGCTTTACTTGGCTTCTCCGTACTAGTTTTTACTTTTAAAAGTTCGTACGCTGTTCTAGCTAACTCCTCGTCTTCAAAGATAAACTGATCATAACCCTTCTTAATCAAATCCTCAATTAGCACTCGCATCTCATTCACAAATTTTCCATTTTGAATATCATGGAGAATCTCTGCTATCCTTCTAGGATCTTGGACAAATAGAACATGCCCAACGATCTTTCCTTTCTCATCTACTCCAAATATACCGGCAATAGATTCGACGATATTTGCCTTCAACTTAACAGATCCTCTGTAAATGCTTTTCTCCCCTAACCTTTTATTTAGATACCACAATAAAAAACTAGTTTAGGGGTGGCGTTTTTGCAACCTGATCTCTCAGTTAACATAGGAAGTTTAAACCTTGACAATCCAACAATCCTCGCCGCGGGTATATTGGGGCTGTCCGCGTCCTCGCTTAAACGCGCTGTTGAGTCAGGAGCTGCCGCAGTTTCAACAAAATCTATTGGTATAGAGCCAAGAGCAGGATACATTAACCCTACTATAGCAGAGGTAGATTGTGGACTGTTAAATGCTATGGGTCTCCCAAACCCAGGCGTAGATATATATGTTAAAGAAATTCGTCTAGCAAAGGAGTGGAAAATAAAAACGATTGCAAGCATCTTTGGGGCCTCAACCATGGAATTCATTAGGATAGCTAAGATGGTGGAAGAGGCTGGAGCAGATGCCATAGAACTTAATGTTTCATGCCCACATGTAGTGGCGATGGGGATGCAGATTGGTCAAGACCCTAAACTCGTAGAAGAGATTTCACATGCCGTTAAGTCCGAGGTTCATATACCCGTATTTACAAAACTTAGTCCTAACGTATCTGACATCGTTGAGATAGCGAACGCTGCAGCGAAGGGGGGGTCTGATGCGATAACAGCGGTTAACACAGTTAGGGCTATGGCCATAGATATTGAAACTGGATATCCAGTTCTTGCAAATAAGATAGGTGGGCTTTCTGGTCCGGCGATTAAACCAATCGCCATACGCTGCGTATACGAAATAGCTCGTTCTGTTAAGATTCCTGTTATTGGTTGTGGAGGAATCATGACATGGGAAGATGCTGTTGAATTCGTATTAGCTGGAGCGACTGCAGTTCAGCTTGGCACAGCCGTGGCGTACAGGGGATTAAACGTGTTTAAAGAGATCACGTCGGGAATCGAGAAGTACCTCGAAAGAAAAGGATTTGGGAGTTTGAAGGAAATTGTCGGTTTATCTCACAGGTATTAACAGGCGGCGAATAGTCAAAATCGAAAGTATAAAAGATGAGTGTGTAGACGTTAGGACATTCACATTTAAAGACGTTTTTTGCGGGAAGGCTGACCCTGGGCAATTCATAATGCTATGGGTTCTCGGTGTAAACGAAATTCCAGTTAGCTTATCCATGATATCACAAAAAATCTGTGGAGTTACCATCAGGCGAACTGGAAAAACTACAACTGAGCTCTTCAAGAAATTCCCTTCGGACGTAGTGGGAGTTCGAGGTCCGTATGGAAACGGATTCAAGCTAATCCAGGGAAATACTTTACTTGTCGGTGGGGGGACAGGGCTATCACCCTTAATGCCTCTGGCTGAAAAGCTAAACGAATTAGGATCAAGCATAACAATAATCACGGGTGGAAGATCGCAGGACAGCCTTATTTTCCTAGATAGGATTACAGCTATAACCGCAAATGGTAAGCATCGAGCCATTATAACAACCAACGATGGATCCTATGGTATTAAGGGGTTTGTAACAACGCCCCTTAGAGATATACTTGAGGAGGAAAAATTCGATGTCATTTATGCCTGTGGGCCAGAAGCAATGATGGTCGAGATTTTAATGATCGCCGAGGAGTATAGCATACCCGTCCAACTGAGTTTAGAGAGGATAATGAAGTGTGGTCTCGGGATATGTGGGCACTGTGTTTTGGATCCCTTGGGTTTAAGGGTTTGTAAAGATGGTCCGGTGTTTGACAGCGGCACTTTGCATAAGATAGAAGATTTAGGAAAGTTCTGGAGGGACGAATCTGGTAAAAAAATTTCACGATAAAAATGCAACATCTCATTTCATGTATCTTAACAATTCTCCAGAGGTGCTCTTTCTAAGTGTTTCAATGCACTTCTTTGGAGATAACTGCTTAAATTCAAGATTTAACTCCCTCAGCAGTCTTCCGGCATTCTTCGCAAGCTTCGGAGCTACAAGAATTCCTCTGATGTGTTGTTCAGTTTCGCCAATTGTCTGAATATACTTCCACAACTGTAAGACCGCATCTTTATTGGCAGTTTTACGCTTGATTTCTACAACGACAAAGCGACCATATTTGTCCCTGCCAAATATATCCACAAACCCTGGGGCTGTCTTCTTCTCCTTAACTATGGGATGAAACCCTTCCTCTACAAGTTCCGGCTTCAACAGAATTGCCTTTTGCATATCTTCCTCGCTTGCATGGAGGATGAACTCCGAAGTATCCTTCAACTCCAACTGCGTAGCAAACATAACTCCAGTAAATGTGAGCTTTAAACTCTCCTTTGTCTTAACATTAGTAGCCCGAATAACTAGCCCAGTTTCAGTCAATCGTGAGTGAAAGATACAACCGCTCGGTTGCCAGTTCACTGGTTCATATCCAGTCGGTCTATGAATTAAAACAGCTCCATCGTTTTTAATCAAGAGTATTCTTTCGCCTAAGCCTAGCTTGGACTCTGCCCGACCCTTATATTCAATTTCGCAGTTTCCAACAACAATTAAAGTTTTGTTTTTAGCTATGGACTCTTGAACAATTTTAAACGTTTCTTCTAGACTTGGTTTCATGGTGGCGTTCAAGGGCTTCTCCATCCGTATTCCTCATATTGATTTTGTTGCGCATTAATCTAATTACCTTTCGCAGAATCAAAATTTCCTTCATTTTTGCAACTGGAACTCCGAATAAAGAAACCTTATTAAGGTACTACGTTAATAGTAACTCGACCTAAATTACAAAGTGATTAATCATGCCAACTCATGGAAGTTTAACAAAAGCGGGTAAAGTTCGTTCTCAAACACCAAAAATTGCCCCAACCCCAAAAACTAGACCGTTCCCTAGACAGCGCAACTACAGGAACTATGTTAAACGTTTTAGTCTAAGTCGCAAGGCTGGGCAAAACTGGGTACGTTGAGTAACATATACGTCCATAACGTTTTTTAGAAGTTTCTCATCTTAGTTGTTTAGATCGTATTGAAGCCCATTGCCCGAAAAATCATCGATGAGTTACTGGTCTATAAGAATCCCAGTCGAGATACGGTTGCCTTGGCAAAAATAAAGATTTGTAGAGAGCATCATGCAAATCATGTTCCAAGTAATGTCGAGCTTATTCAAACCCTCTCTCAAGAGGAGCATGTGAAGCTCATTCCACTGTTACGTAGGAAAGATGTCCGAAGTTTATCAGGGGTCTGCGTAGTTGCAGTTATGACGCAACCTTATCCATGTCCCAAAGATGAGCCTTGCGTGTACTGCCCAGGCGGGCCCAGCCAAGGTGTTCCGCAAAGCTACACTGGTCGAGAGCCTGCTTGTCTACGTGGTGTTCAACATGAGTACAATCCATTCTCACAAGTTAAGTCCAGAATTGAGCAGCTCAGAGCCATAGGGCATGATGTAGATAAGATAGACCTGATAATCATGGGCGGGACTTTCCCGGCAACACCAATAGAATATCAAGAATCATTTATTAAAGGATGTTTAGATGCGATAACTGGCATTGAATCAAAAAACTTAGATGAAGCAAAGAAGAACGCTGAAACAAGTGCTTTGAAAAATGTTGGCATAACTGTAGAGACAAGACCTGACTGGGCGAAAGAGAAGAATGTTGACTCAATGCTTCAGATGGGTGTCACAAGAGTTGAGATAGGGGTCCAGAACATTTACGACGATATCTACGAGCTCATCAACCGCGGGCATACTGTTAAAGAAGTGGTTGAGGCAACAAGGATTCTAAAGGATTCTGGGTTGAAGGTGTGTTACCATATGATGCCTGGCTTACCTGGCTCTGACTTCGATAGAGATCTCGAAGCATTCAAAACAATTTTCTCTGACACAAAGTTTAAGCCAGATATGCTCAAAATATATCCATGTCTTGTGATTAAGGGGACTAAGCTATACGAATGGTGGCTTCAAGGAAAATATCGACCATACAACACTGAGGATGCAGTTAAACTACTTGTTGAGGTTAAGAAAATCGTTCCACCATGGGTTAGAATCATGAGAGTTCAAAGAGACATCCCTTCATACCTAATTGAAGCCGGTGTCAAAAAGAGTAACCTTCGTGAAATCACATGGAATGAGATGGAAAAGCTTGGTCTAACATGCAGATGCATCCGATGCCGTGAAGTAGGTCATAAATTCTCAAACAATAGCATAGAAGAAAGCATGGACGACATCCGTCTTGTGAAGACTGTTTATGAAGCCTCACAGGGGCTTGAGATATTTCTGTCATACGAGGATGTTAAGAGAGACACCCTCATAGGCTACCTAAGACTAAGAATACCTTCTGAAAGGGTACATAGACCCGAGTTGGCATCCGCAGCGATCATCCGTGAACTTCATGTCTACGGTCCACTTGTGCCTGTTGGAAAACGGTCATCCAAGGCTTGGCAACACAGAGGGTACGGTGAAGTCCTCCTAGCAGAAGCTGAAAAAATCTCGCGAGAAGAGTATGATAAAAAGAAGATTGCCGTCACGAGCGCTCTTGGAACAAAACTATACTATAAGCGATTTGGGTACACCTACGACGGCGTATACATGTCGCATAAACTTTAACCTATAATAAGGTACGTTGCTAATTAGCATCATGTTTAACTTCGCAATTTATAGGGTAAGACGTATACATAAGATGCTGGAGTGAATGCCCTTGAGCGAGTTACCAGGGTACAAAGGTGAAGTTCTAAAGCTTCTTACGGAGGCATCCGTTTCCATAGGTGACTTGGTTCAGGTGATTAAGGACGGCGCCATCTATGAGGGCGTTTTGATGCCTAGATACGAGTTAGCTGATGAACTACATTTAGTAATTAAGCTAAAAAGTGGTTACAACATCGGAATTCGGATTACACCTAACATAAGGGTAATAAAATTGGGAGCTGGAACTAAACCAACATTCACACCTCCACCCCTCCCTAAAAGTAAACCTGAACTGCCAAAGGTAAGCATCATAAGCACTGGGGGCACGATAGCAAGCAGGGTAGATTACCGAACTGGCGCTGTAGGGGCAGCCCTTTCAGCGGAAGATCTGATTAGCATTGTTCCAGAGCTCTCAGACATCGCTAACATTCGAGCTGAAATATTGTATCGCGTATTCAGCGAGGATGTTCATGCACCACATTGGACAGGCATGGCTAATGCTGTGGCTAAGCACATTAATGAAGGTGCAGAGGGTATTGTGATATGCCATGGGACGGACACAATGGGGTATACAGCTGCGGCTCTTAGTTTTGCGCTACAAAACCTGCCAGTGCCTGTTATACTGGTTGGTTCACAAAGATCCTCTGACCGCCCTAGCTCAGATGCTGCTATGAATCTTATAAATGCTGTCTTTGCAGCTGCAAAGGCTCCTTTTGCCGAGGTCGCAATAAGTATGCATGAAAGTGTGTCTGACACGTCAACAGTAGTACACAAAGGTACGAAGGTTAGAAAGTGCCATACAAGTAGAAGAGACGCCTTCGAATCGGTTAACGCAAGTCCCTTAGCTAAGGTAGAGTCAGGCAAAATCACAATGCTTACGACAAACTATACGGAAAGGGACCCGAAAAGACGACTAGTACTGAAGCCTAACTTTGATGAGAGAGTTGCACTAATCAAGTTTCATCCTGGGACCAATCCAAAACTGATAGACTATCTGGTGGACGAAGGTTACCTTGGTATAGTCCTCGAAGGCACTGGACTGGGTCATGTGGGCGATTATTTACTGGACTCTATAAAACGTGCTGTCCAAAAAGGCGTTGTTATTGGCATGACTTCACAATGCATTTGGGGTAGAGTTAACATGAACGTCTACGATAGAGGTATGGATCTTCAAACAATGGGTGTCATTCCCCTTGAGGATATGTTACCAGAGACGGCGCTTGTCAAACTTATGTGGGTCTTTGGTCAAACAAAAGACACCGATGAAGTGAAGAAGCTTCTCTTAACAAACATCGCTGGCGAAATCTCAGCTAGGACCATTTACGGATAACAATTTCTGTTCTATCATACGCTCATGGCAGGGGCTGCCTTAACACGTCCCAAGGGCTCGGTAGGATGAGTGGAAGGCCACGATGAACCGAGAATCTCCCGACTTTAGTCGTGGAGAGTGTCAAAGATTGACTATGCCCAATCCTTTATCAAAGGGGTGAGCTTCAAGTTCAGCGAGTAGTCAGAAAATCTCTAAGGCATAGATTTTGCTGAAATCCCCAGTTTTTTTGTAATTGCAGTGGCTAAGGCTTCAGCGTTTTTCCCACGATAGTTATCTGTTATAACAAGTTCCGGTCCGCATTTTTCTACGTATCCGATTAACTGATTAAAGTCTGAATGATCGCTCAGGGCGACCAAATAATTTTTTGCATCGATTCTTTTGCAAGGTTCCCTGAACTCCCATCCACTCAAAGTTATCTTGGTTGCGCCTTCACTAACTTGTTTGTTTGAAGTTGTGTGATAAACGCCTACGTAGGGTTCACCAGATTTCACAATTTTAGATGATTCCTCGGATGGCGAAGGAATACAGTGCCCAAGCTCTATACCGTACTTCTCATAGACCTTCGCTATTCTAAAGACCTTTAGTGGCATAATCATAGGGCAATCAATATCTGCTTCTCTAAGAATTTGTATTGCTTCTTGAAGCTTCCCATAAAACCCAAAAATATAGACTGGTCCAGACTTAAGTTTCTCCTGAACTAATTCGATGAAAATCCTTTCAACATCCTCTTTAAACGGTCTAACGTGTAACGGACTACCATAAGTAGCTTCCATAACTAGGATGTCGCATTCAACAACTGGAGTGTTTGAAAGCTTAAAGTCACTTGTGTACAACATCCTCAGTTTATTTCTCTCATCCGTAACGAGGACTTGGGCTGAGCCAAGAATGTGATTCGCTGGAAAAAGACGTATATCATCCCCTTTAAATCTTAAACTAAATCCATAAGATACTGCTCTAAATTTCTGAACGTCCTCAGCCCTTAACTTTTCCAACTCTACAAGCAAGTCTATGGTTTGGGGTGTTGCCAAAGTGATCCTGCATTTTCTTAAACTTTTCTTAAGTTCAATTATGTGGTCTGAATGAGCGTGCGTGACCACCCTTATAGCCCTAGTATCATCATGTGCATCGCATGCTACATGGTTTCCGAGCAAAATAGCGCCATTTTCAGTCACGCCGACGCTCATCCAACAATCCCCAGGTTATGATATTTGTAAAATAACAGAAGATAAAAATAAAATTAATCACGTACTACTTATGAAGCATCTGCGTTCAGCGGAATTCTTGACGGTTAAGTTGAGTTTACGGCTTCTTCTGAGCTTTGCAAGAACATTAACTAAAAGGAAGAAAAGGTCGTCAACAAAATATCGAAATTTCTTCAATTGAATAATATGATAGAGTAAGAAAGGTAATGCATTATTAATGGCTAGATTTCATCAAATAGAGATTAAGACTTATAAACTCCATACTCCCTTGCAGATTCAACCATGGCTCTAACATTCTCAGGCTTACTTGCATAATCCAACGGGATTCCACAATCTAATATGTACCCACCGTCTTCACCAAGTTCCTTTATAACCCTTTTGCAGTGATCCTTAACCTCTTTAGGTGTTCCAAAAGAAAGCAACTCAATCGGAACTCCTCCACCGATGCACATAACATCGCCAAGCTTCTCCTTTACCTCAGACATCTTCGCCTTCTCAAAAATCCCTACCACTTTGCCCTTAGGTAACTCCTTAAGATACTCAAGGTACGGTGTCCAATCATACTCGAAGTAAACATACGATATTATCCCATTGTCACCGAGGTCACAAATTATTCCTTTTAAGTCCGGCCAATAGAATTCCTCAAACATTTTTGGGCGTAGGAAATGCCCAGCGTGAAGCGGTATAAAAATTGCTGGGATGGGCGCCAAGTCAGACGATAATGACTTTATTCCGTTAATCGCTATAGGCGTAATCCATTGCCTTATCCTCTTGCATGCTTCCTTTATCTTCTCAGGAACCCTAAATACATCCATATTAATCGCTGTCCCTCTAATGTAGTCATAGATCATATCGTAAGGTACGCTGATGCTACCGTTACGAAAGGAGGGATACCCGAGGTCTCTAAGCCTTTTCCTAGCATTTGCTACAATCCTTGCATATTTCACGTGCTCGCGTGCAAGTACTAGAAGTTTCTCAACCGCATTTGAGACCTCAGGGTCAGCTAAAAATGTGAGTAAACTGAGGAGGTAAGTTGGATTAATAAGGCATAGCCCAAGTGGAGGAATCAGCTCAAATGGCTTAAATAAATCCATCACTTTCGGAAGATATTTCCTTAAACCGAAATCAACTGGATCGCATAGAAATTCATCATACCACTCTGGTCCAACCCACTTCTCCTGTACCCATTGAAAATGAGCATTTTGAGGTAGATCTATGCCTGAAACCTTCAACTGTTTCATTCCCAGTCCCTTAACAACATAGCCCGTAGAGAACGAGGATGGCGCAAATTGACATGCATCAAAATCAAAATCAACAGTAGTTTTCTCAAAGGCTTTTACCGTCTTCTCGATGTCAAAGAAGTAATCTGCAACAGTAACTCCAGCATATCTTGAGGGAAATGTTCCAAGAAACGGGGCGACAGGAACCCTGTCAGGTTTTCTGAGATTTATAACGTCCCAAAGTCTTTGAACTCTTTCCTTATACAACTCCTCAGAAGTCTTTTCAGACACCATCTTACCTGCCCACCCACCTTTTCACAATTCTGACCCCCTCAGTTGCGTCGTTAACCCATGCATCGGCACCCACGTACTTTCCTATTCTTTCACCAACAGGATTTCCACCTACAATAATCTTCACCTTACCTCTCAGTCCAGCCCTTTTTATCGCGTCCACAGTTTTCTTCATTCCCTCAAAGGAAGACGTTAGAAGCCCACTCATACACACCACATGTGAGTTGACCTCCTTTATCATTTCCACAAACCTCTCAGGAGCAACATCAACCCCTAAATCATACACCTCAAATCCAGCAGCTTCCAGCAATGTTGCGACGATGTTCTTTCCAATATCATGAACATCACCCTGCACGGTTCCGATGACCACTCTCCCTAATGGCTTCAGTTCCGTCTTCAAGAGTCTGGGCTTCACAAGTTCCAATGCTTCCTTGAATATCTCCGCGCTCATTATCAGCTCCGCTATAAAGTACTCGCCATTTTCATATTTGCTACCTATCATTTCCATTCCCACTCTAAGCATCTCTAATATCTTAATCGGGTCCTCTCCTATCTTGATTTTCTCCTCAACAATTCTTAGAACTTCATTCTCATTTAACTCAACTAATCTCTTAGTTAACTCCTCAGACGTCTGCTTTCCCTCCGCATAAAAATGAATATGGGATTTTTTTAAAGTTGATTTCTGCCACTAATTAATTCTTCCTGTGAGAACTCCATCATATTCCTAATAGTAATATTGTGACCGCTACTTTATTCTTTAATTTATCTTATAGGTATATTTTCAACTTCATTGTTCTCAAAATGTTCATGTCCCTAGTCTCCAGGGGAATGATTGCTTTTGTGCAATTTGTTTAAAAAAGACGTTTGCTCGAGTTTATATTACTTTAGGCATATATTGACTGTTTTTTCACTAAAAATAACATATATTAGATACTTGGTAACTTTGAGACCTTTTTGATGAAAAGATTTATAAACAAACTTCTCCACTTTCTTAGATTATTAAATTTGCTTCGATGGCGGTTATATGAAGAAAGCTAGTTCGGCAAGAAAGTATGGTTTTGTTGTGTTGATCATCTCGGCGCTAATAATAGGTATCATCATTGGTTATATCTCACCAAGACTTATAGCGCTATCTTCGCAACCTACGTCTACAATTAAAGTCGGACTATTGTATCCACTCACAGGTTCGACGGCTCTGATAGGTAGAGACCAGGTAAACGCTTTCACCTTAGTGATAGACAAAGCCAATTCAGCAGGTGGTGTGAAATCCCTTGGAGGAGCTAGGATAGAATGGGTCGTTGCCGACACAAAAGGCGACCCAAAAATTGGGCAAGCTGAGGCTGAGAGGCTTATAACTGAAGCAAAAGTGCATTGTTTAGTGGGGGCATATGAGAGTGCTGTCACAGCAACTTGTAGCGAAGTAGCAGAAAGATATGGTATACCATTCCTTAATCCCGAATCGACTTCTCCAGGACTTACAGATAGAGGCCTCAAATGGTTCTTCAGAATGACGCCCCATGACGCACTTCTCGTGAAAAACATGATCGATTTCATAACCGATGTGGAAAAGAAGGAAAATGTCTCGCTAAAGAAAATTGCTCTCGTGTATGAAAACAGCCTGTGGGGTCTAGACCAAGCAAAGGTTGCAAGAGAATACGCATTGAGTCTAGGCTACACCATCGTTTTAGACATGGCCTATTCAAGAAAAGCAGCAGATCTCTCCTCAGAGGTTTTAAAGCTTAAAGCTGCCAACCCTGATGTCCTATTACAGGGTTCGTACATCGATGACGCAATCTTGTTCACTAAGACATTCAAGGAGCTAGGATACTGGCCCAAAATGTGGGTTGCCAATGATGCTGGCCACATACATCCAGACTACGCAAAAACACTGGGAAAGGACGCTGACTACGTATTCTGTCGTGAAGTATTCTGTGCAGATTTGGGAGCAAAAAAGTCAACCATAAAGGCAGCGAACGATGAATTCCATGCACGCTACGGATATGACATGGACGGCTCAATGGCACGTGCCTACACCGCTGCAATGCTGCTTGTGGACATCCTAGAGAGGGCTGGTTCCACAAAGCCTGAAGACATTCGAAAAGCCATTGTAGAGACAGACTGGCCAGAGGAAAAGGTTCCAATGCCATGGAAAGGAATTAAGTTCGACGAAACTGGTCAAAACATCAGGGGACTGGGCATTATCGTCCAAATCGAGAATGGAATAAAGCACACCGTATGGCCATTCACGGTCGCAACAACTCCATACAAGTGGCCCGTTACAGCACCTTGGGAATGACTGGTCCTAAAGATGGGTCTCTGTTAATTAAGCCCCAAGTGGGCTTAATTGACTTAACTGAAGTGGGTACCTTCAAATATTGGAGAGGGAGCACATGGCAGATATTTCCACCCTCATTCAGGTAATAGTAAGCGCTCTTTTACTTGGAGGAATCTATTCCCTAATAGCCGCTGGTTTCAACTTAATCTATGGAGTCATGGATATAATTAACTGTGCTCAAGCCGACTTGATGATGCTGGCGATGTACCTATGCTTCTGGCTTTTTAATCTTTACGGGGTCCACCCTCTGTTAATGATCTTTGTAGCGGCTCCTCTCTTCTTCATAATAGGTACACTAATCCAAAGGCTTATCATTAACCGATTGCTTGGCGCCCCCTCCTTTATTCAAGCCATTGCCACAATTGGTTTAGGCTATGTGCTGCAGAACCTAGCACTTCTATTTTGGAAAGAAGATTACAGAATGATCTATATGCCCTACACAACTGCTGTAACCATAATTGGCTCCATATCCATAAGTTTACCGCGTCTAGTCGCATTTATGGGATGCTTAATTATGATTGTTATGCTTCATATTCTTCTCACAAGAACGGATTTCGGCAGGTCTATTCGTGCAACAAGTGAAAACAGAGAAGCCGCTGCATTAATGGGAATAAATGTAAAATATGTTTATGCACTTGTCTTTGGTATAGGCGTAGCTTGTGCTGGAATTGCTGGTGTGTTCACTTCCACCTTTTATTATACATATCCCACTGTTGGAACTGTGTTCTTACTGAAGATGTTTGTTGTAGTAGTGTTAGGCGGATGCGGTAATGTTTTGGGCTCCATAGCTGGAGGATTAATAGTTGGGCTTGCTGAGGGTGTAGGTTCGTTTCTTCTGCTCCCTTCGTGGAAAGACGCGATATATCAAATAATATTCTTAATAGTATTAGCCATAAAGCCAACGGGAATCTTTGGAGAAAAGAAAGTATAAGAGGTATGATCTTGACTAGCAGAATAGACCGCTTATTATCACCAAAGTTCTATTTTCCCTTAATTCTACTTATTGCGGCGTTGCTTCTGTCTCTATGGCTACCTCCATTCTTGTTACATGTAGCGATAATGATAGTTTTGTTTTCGTACCTAGGAATCGCTTGGAATATTCTCTGCGGGTACACTGGTAAACTTGGCTGGGGGCATGCAGCCTTTTTTGGTATAGGTGCCTACACCTCAACCGCACTCTACATTTTTTATAAAGTATCACCTTGGATTGGTATGGTATTTGGTGCTATGTTCGCAGCAGCTTACGGTGCAATCTGTGGCGTATTCTGTTTTCGATTCAGACTTGGTGGGCATTACCTTGTGATTGCAACGATAGCACTGGCTGAGGTTGTGAGAGTGGTCTTCATAAACTGGGCGGACATGGGAGGAGCATGGGGGCTTTTGTTACCCGTTGTTCCAGACTCTTGGTTTGAGTTCCAATTTCATACAACCAGAATACCATACTTCTTCATCGCTTTGGCTTTGCTGTTGATGGTATTATATGTTGAGATTAAACTCGTTAATTCCAAATTAGGCTACTACTTCATTAGCATCAAGGATGACGAAGGCATGGCGGAAAGTCTGGGCATTAACACTTTCAAATATAAGGTGATTGCAATGGTTATCAGTGCCGCACTCACAGCGTTCGGTGGCACATTTTATGCACAATACGTGCTTTATATTTCTCCGGAAACGGTTATGCCTTTGAGTCTTTCGACCGATATACTAATTGGCGCGGTTGTCGGGGGGATGGGGACAATTGCTGGTCCTATTATCGGAGCTGTAATCATCCAACTTATTCATGAGTTTACGCGTGCATATATAGGGAGAGCAGGATTAGACTACGTTGTGGCTGGCACGATTATGGTGTTGATTGCTTTACTTCGACCCCATGGAGTAATTGAATGGGTTGAAAGGATGTACAACAAAATCATCGGCTTACTACCTTCTATTGCTGGGGAGGAAATTTCATGAGGATTTTAGAGGTGAAAAATTTAACTAAAAGATTTGGTGGACTTATTGCGCTCAACAATGTCAGTTTAAGTGTAGAGAAAGGCGAAATTCTTGGCTTAATCGGTCCAAACGGTGCTGGAAAAACGACTTTGTTCAATTGCATAACTGGATTTTATCGTCCAGACTCTGGAGACATAATCTTTGACGGTCAGAACATCACTAAGCTCACACCACATGACATCGCCATTAGGGGCATTGCCAGAACTTTTCAGGCGGTTAAGGCCTTCCAAAGCATGACCATCCTTGAGAGTGTAACTACAGGGGCACTTTGCAGAGCCAAGAATTTAGAAGAGGCAAAGCGCAGGGCCGTAAAAACCCTGGAGTTCTTCGGCTTACTTGAGAAAAAAGGCATTCCAACTCATGGTTTAACGATAGTTGACCAAAAGCGGTTGGGACTTGCTTCAGCTTTGGCTACCGAGCCTAAACTCCTACTGTTAGATGAAGTTGTAGCTGGCTTAAACCCAGTGGAAATGGAAGAAGTAATCAATCTACTCAAGAGAATACGTGATTTAGGAGTGACTTTATTTGTAGTTGAACATCTCATGCACTTAATAATGTCAATTGCAGACAGGGTCATTGTGCTTCATCACGGTGAAAAGATAGCTGAGGGTAAGACAGCTGAAGTGGCTACAGATGAGAAAGTTATTGAAGCCTACTTAGGGGAGCGGTTCATTGCTTAAAGTTGAGAATCTCAATACCTATTATGGTGACGTTCAAGTACTACGAGATATATCCTTCCGTGTTAATGAAGGAGGGATCACTGTTATTGTAGGTTCAAATGGAGCTGGCAAGACTACAACGCTGAGGTCGATCGCTGGGCTTATACGTCCTAGGTCAGGTACCATTAAATTTTTGGAACAGGAAATTTGTGGGCTTCCATCCTATGAGATCGTTAGAAGAGGTATTTCACTAATTCCTGAGGGAAGAATGCTGTTTACACGATTAACTGTTCTTGAAAATCTAAGACTTGGCGCAATTATTCCTGAAGCCAAGAAAGTTAGAGAAGAGACCTTAAAATGGATTTATGAACTTTTTCCGGTGCTGAAAGAGAGGAAGGATCAAACAGCAGGGACATTAAGCGGAGGAGAACAACAATTGCTAGCTATTGCAAGGGGGTTGATGTCGCGGCCAAAATTACTAATGCTAGATGAACCCTCTCTGGGATTAGCTCCAAAATTGGTATTTAAGATGTTTAATCTCCTCAAAGAAATAAATGAGCAAGGGGTCACGATTCTGTTGGTTGAACAGAACGTTTGGCAAGCACTGGAACTTGCTGACAGAGGATATGTTTTAGAGACCGGTAGAATTGTGTTAGAAGGAAGTGGAAAGGAGCTTTTACAGAATCCGTTGGTAAAAAAAGCTTACCTAGGTATATGAGGTCTTCATATTTGAATCAGTCCTTTTGAGGCTTGTACCTGCCATGTTATTTATGGAAATTAAGCTTTATCTAAAGGTCAACCGAATATTACTACCAGTTTTATTGGAGTTGCTTTAGCTTGCCAAAGTACAGAGTCAGCATAGATGTTGGAGGAACATTCACAGACCTGGTCGCATTAAATGAAGATACAGGCGACCTGATGAACATCAAAGTTTCATCAACCCCGAGAAGACCCATCGATGGAATTTTTGAGGCTCTTCACGAGTTTCTAAATGAAGCAGATCCCAGAGATATTTCCATGATAGTGCACACTACAACTATAGCTGTGAATGCCTTGCTTGGTCAACTGGAGGTTGAACTTCCAAAAGTTGCGTTGATAACTACTAAGGGGTTTAGAGACGTTTTAGAGATAGGTAGACAAAGAAGGCATGAGCTTTATAATCTTTTTATTCAAAGACCTAGGGTGCTTGTACCCAGAAAGCTCAGATACGAGGTTGAAGAGAGAACAGGTCCCTCTGGCGAAATTTTAGAATCACTAAATATTGAGAAAGCGCGATCCATAGCAATCGAATTAAAACGGGAAGGAGTTGAAGCGGTAGCTATAGCGTTCCTTTACTCCCATATGAATCCAAAACATGAGCAAGAAGTCAAGAGGACCCTTGAGGAAGTATGTCCCGAGATATTTATAACTTCTTCCTCCGAAATTGCGCACGAGTATCGTGAATTTGAGAGGACAAGCACGGCGGTTGTAAATGCATGTCTCATGCCAATAGTATCTACGTACATAAACGATTTGTCAAGAAAGATCAGAGAATTGGGTATCTTTTCTCCACTTTTTGTAATGCAATCTGATGGTGGAATGGCTTCTAAGGACATTATAATTAAAAAACCCGTCAGCATGATCGAGTCCGGTCCGGCGGCTGGCACCATAGCATCGTCCTTTTACAAAGAGATGCTAGGAATCAAAAACATAATTAGCCTTGACATGGGTGGAACAACAGCTAAAGCTGGGATTATTCAAGATAAAAATCCTGAGATCGTTACGGAATACGAGGTTGCTGGAAGGGTTCACAGCGGACGAATCATAAAGGGAAGTGGTTACCCCGTTAGGTTTCCCTTCATCGATCTTGCGGAGTGTAGCGCAGGAGGGGGAACCATTGCTTGGGTAGACGTTGGAGGAGCTTTGAGAGTTGGTCCCATAAGTGCTGGAGCTAATCCAGGTCCAGCTTGCTATGGAATGGGTGGAGAGGAGCCGACTGTGACGGATGCTAACCTCATTTTGGGCAGGCTTAATCCAGAGTATATTCTTGGAGGGAAAGTAAGGCTATTCCCCAGCTTATCTAAAAAGTCTATCAAGGAGAAGATTTGTGAAAAAACAAGTTTAGAGCTAACCGAGGCAGCGGCTGGCATAATTAAGATAGTGAACTCAACTATGGCAAAGATTTTGAGGATAGTTTCGGTTGAACGGGGCCATGACCCGAGACAATTTGTATTAAATTCTTTCGGCGGAGCTGGACCAATGCATGCTTGTGCTCTGGCTGAGGAGTTGCATATATCTAACATTGTTGTTCCAATAAACCCTGGCTTATTTTCGGCTTTTGGTCTCCTTGCGTCTGATTTCACATTTAGTATGGTGAAGGCGATCATGATGAAGGTAAAGGACATTCAGCTAAATGAGGTTGAAGCAATATTTAATGAGCTTCAGACAAAAGGTATGGAAACACTAGAGTCCCAGAAGGTTCCTCCCAACAATATAGTATTTTTTAGACAATTAGATATGAGATATTTTGGACAGGGATATGAACTCACCGTTCCTGTGCCCGCCACATTAAATGATGAGGCATTTTCTAGGGTTGAAGAGAGCTTTCATAACAAGCACGAAGCAATATACGGCTATTCTATAAAAGGGGAAAATATTGAGCTGGTTAACGCTAGAGTCACGGCTATTGGCGTACTGACTAAGCCTAAATTGGCAGAGCAAAAGCTATTTTATGAAAAACCATTTAAAGAAGCCCTCTTAACTATGCGCGATGTCTTCTTTGAGAAATACAACGACTATGTAAAGTGCCCCGTGTACCTTAGGGAGAAACTCCACTTTGGTAATCAGATCTCCGGTCCAGCTATAATAGAGCAATACGATTCTACCACAGTTATCTATCCAGGATGGGAAGCTAGGGTAGACAAATTTGGGAACCTTTTAATTAACATGTGTGGGAGAGGTGCGGCGGTTGACTATTGACATAGTGACCATTGAGGTAATTAAAGGGGCCTTAACATATGCGGCGGAGGAGATGGGTATAGCCCTTCGAAACTCAGGTTACTCCCCAAATATTAAGGAAAGGATGGATTTTTCATGCACAATTTTTGATCAAAAGAAGCGTCTGGTCTCCCAAGCTGAGCATATTCCCGTCCATCTTGGATCAATGCCTTGGGCGATTCAGGAAGGATTGAAGCATTTTAAAGGAGACCTAGAGGAAGGCGATATGATACTATTCAACGACCCATACGTCGGTGGCACCCATTTACCAGACATCACATTGATCAGCCCAATCTTCTTTAAAAACGAAATAATTGGATATGTAGCGAACAAAGCTCATCATTCAGATGTGGGTGGCAAGGCTCCTGGAAGTATGGCTGGTGATGCTACAGATCTTTATCAAGAAGGCATTATAATACCCCCTGTCAAATTTGTAGCAAAGGGAAAAATAAACGAAGACCTTGCACGCTTAATCATCAGCAATGTCAGAACCCCTGATATCAGGATCGGTGATCTGAGGGCCCAGATGGCTGCAAACATCATAGGCGGACGAAGAATCCTGGATATTGTGAAGAAATATGGCGTAGATATGTTCCACGAATCCGTGGAAGAAATAATGAACTACTCTGAGAAGATGGTGCAAATAGAAATAGACAATATGCCCGATGGATGCTACGAAGCTGAGGACTATTTAGAGAATACTGGGGTAAGCGATGACCCTGTTAAAATAAAAGTTGCAATAACCATTCAAGGAAAGAGTCTAAAGATTGATTATACAGGTACAGATAGTCAAGTTGACGGACCGATAAATGCAGTATGGGGTGTTACACTATCAGGAGTTTACTACACTCTAAAATGCGTCACTGATCCTACAATACCCATGAATGACGGGTATCTCAGGTCGGTTGAGGTCTACGCACCTAAAGGGACGATCTTAAATCCTGTTCCGCCAGCACCTGTAGCTGGCGGTAATACAGAAACCTCCCAGAGAAATGTAGATGTCTTACTGAAAGCCTTCGCAAAGATAATCCCAAAGAGGGTTTGCGCAGCCTGTCAAGGCACTACGAACAATGTGTCTGTTGGTGGAATAGACCCTAAAACTGGTAGTCAATGGTCCTTTTATGAAACAATAGCAGGCGGATTTGGTGGAAGATATGGAATTGATGGCGTGGACGCCATACACACCCATATGACAAATACAATGAATACCCCAATTGAGGCGGTTGAGGGAATTTATCCGTTAAGATTCCTAAAATATGAATTAAGGATGGACAGTGGTGGACCAGGTAAATGGAGGGGTGGTGTGGGCGTGGAACGAAGCTGGATGATGCTCGCCTCTTCTGCAACTCTCTCAATTCTTGCGGAAAGAACCAAGATTCCCCCATGGGGTCTTTATGGTGGTAAACCGGGAAGTAAGGGGGAATATCTAATTGTGAAACCTGACGGAAAAAGGATTGTATTAAATTCAAAATGTACTCTGAGAATAGGCATGGGTGATGTCTTGATCGTCAGGACGCCTGGTGGAGGAGGCTATGGCGACCCTCTAGAGCGAGATCCCAACTTGGTTCTTAAGGATGTAGTTAACGGACTAGTTTCACTGGATTCAGCTAAAAATGATTACGGTGTTCTCATAAAGCCCAACACTATGGAGATAGATTTGGAGGAAACTCAAAAACTGAGAAAGAAAATGAAAACAATGCGTAACAATTGATTAGCTTAAAGATGCCAGAAACTTATGCAAAGAGGTATTTCTGGACCTCCCAAGTTGTTACGTCATGTGCTATCTTAGGCATATGGGGCTCGTATTCTTTCCACTCCTTCATTTTTGCTTCACGGAATTTTTCTGCCACTTCTTTGCCTAATGCTCTTATGCATATATCATCATTATCCCATTCTTCCAATGCTTCTTTTAGAGACCCTGGAAGCGTGTCTATGCCAAGTTTCTTCCTTTCGGCATCTGATAATTCGTAGACATTATCCTCAAAGGGATCGCCGGGGTCGATCTTTCTCTTGACACCATCAAGGCCCGCTTCAAGAATGACAGCATAATTCAGATAGGGATTACTTAGCGCATCTGGGCATCTGAACTCAACTCTAGCCTCCTTTTCCATATCCAATCCTACAAAGTATTCAGGTATTCTTACCAAATCTGAGCGATTCCCCTTACTCCACGCGACATAAACTGGGGCTTCCATATGTGGTACGAGCCTCTTGTAACTGTTAACGGTAGGTGCAACAACGGCTGCTAGCGCTCTAGCATGTTCTAAAAGACCACCAATAAAGTATCTGCCAAGCTGCGAGATACCCGCATACCCCTTCGGATCGAAGAACGCATTGTGCTCGCCGTCCCTAGAGAAAAGCGAAATATGGGCATGCATACCGCTACTGACCCTGCCAAACCACGGCTTAGGCATGAAAGTCGCTATCCAATTATATTTCCTAGCTGCAAGCATCTTTGCTACATATTTGTACAGCAACGAATTATTCGAGGTCTTAAGCGGATCCGCACATCTAAATGTTATTTCCTGTTGAGCTGAACCAACTTCATGGCCATGCCGCTGAATCTCCAACCCTACTTGCGAAAGCGCATCGGAGAACTCCATCCTATAGGTTTCCGTCAAATCCTTATCTGGATACAGAGACAAATATCTATCCTTATACGGCTCTCCCTCCACCGGCTCTACCGCTCCCTTCTCATCTTGCTTAACCAAGTAGAACTCTGGTTCTGAACCTGCCACCGGCTCATAACCCAAGCTACGAACTTTTTCTATGCTTTTCTGACAAATATATCTAGGGTCTCTTTCGTATCGAATTTTTCCTCCAGGTCTATAAATGTCGCCTACGAAGCCGCCTACAGGATAGCCGTAGAAGTAATCTGGGAATCGTATGAAAGTTGTTGCGTCGGGCTTCATAACCAAATCGCTTTCTGCAATGTTCACGAAACCAGGTATAGACGAGCCGTCAATGCCCGTGCCATCTGCGAGTACATCATCCATTTCTTTGACTGGAAAGGTTCTCCCTCGGAATCCTCCAAATAGGTCCGAAAAGTATACTATCACATATTTTACGTCTTTCAATTTAGATTCCACCATATACAATTTCCTCCAATCATAATATGTCTAATTTCTTGCCAAAACATTAAATGTCTAGCTACTTATTTATGCTAAATATATAAATATTTCTAGTATTGGTATAAAAAAGTGGACATTCAAAAAGACGCTGGGGAAACCGATTGACTGTACTCTAATTCCCTTTGTAAAGTGGTTTGAAAAAAACGGGCACTAATATTTGAATCAATACTTCTTGTATCTGTCCTTTTGTTGTCTTTATGCCTGAATGCTACCGATAAATGGAACGTTTATTTTATTTAACAATAATACATCTAAAGAATACATAAAAATAAACCGCAACTGGCATAGACCATCTGACACTAATCACACTGGAATAATGGCAACACGATCCACGACACCCATGCAATTCTTCTCCGATAACACCCCTTCAATTCACTAGACCAACATGTCAAAGCTTTTTTACATAATCAAATACGCATAAAAGAAAATTGAGGCGACACAGTTGTTTGCAAAAATCTTTGTTGCACTAGACGGATCCCAACCATCACTAGACGCCCTAGACTACGCACTCACCATCGCGGAAAAATGCGGTTCAACAGAAGTGCAACTCGTACACGTCATCCCACACACATCAGCCTTCATATACACAGGCAGCCCAACACTAGAACCCTGCCCGATAGGACTGCTTGATGGCGAACTAGGAAAAAAGCGGAAAAAAATACTAAGAGACGCACAGAAAAAAAGCCAAAGAAAAAAAAGCCTAAATTCAAGATCTCAACAAAACTGCTGCACGGAAACCCCACAAACAAAATAGTGAAGCTAGCCAAAGACGAAAAATTCGGCCTAATCGTCATCTGAAGCAGAGGACTAAGCGGAATCACGGGCGCACTCCTAGGAAGCGTAAGCCACAAAATCGCAAACGCCGCCACAGTCCCAGTGTTCATAGCCAAATAAGAAACAGCAAAACATACTATCGCTGGCACATATTATCAAGTTATCATGCTAGACTAAGAACAAAATGACTCAAGTTGCTTCTTCTAAAAGTTTTTGTCGGATTAGTGGATCCTAGAATCTTAGCTTAAGCTTTGTGACGAAGTCTCGGTATCCCGACTCGTTTTTCAGCTCTTCGAAGACGCGTTTTACTGTTGGGACTTGATCGAAGCCTCTATCCATCGAATAGATTTCATGTACACTATATTTCTTCATAATTGAAAGATTGATTAAATCTGATATCCCTAATGGATATTGACTATAGAGTTTAGCTGCATCAAGTTCATCTTCAATCGTCGGTTCCATAATTCTGATACTGGTCAATGATATCAACCCTTGTATAAAATCGGCGAGTCTAGATGACTTATATCGAGAAAACCAGATGAGAGCCTCGTCCTTGACTAGGCTACTAATGATTGCTTCTTCTCCATCTCGAATCCTAGTCAAAATATAACCACAAAGAACAACTTCCTCATTCTGCAGTGCGTCCGCTGTTGTCGCTTGCCCCCATTTTATGAAGATCGTGGTGTCCACGAATCTCATTTTCGGCTCCTCTTAAACTTCTCCTCAATTTCGCTTATTACTGCCTCCTCAACCTCGCCAAGTTTCTTTTGTGGTCCAGCTGTCAATCCAAGCATACTGAAGACAGGGTCATCTGGTAGCTCTTTGACCTTGTACACTAGCCTATTTCCCTCCACGGCGAACTCCAGCTCCCTTCCCACCTTGATAGGAAGACGGCGACGTGCGTCCTTGGGTATGGTTAAGCGAAATCCGCTGAGCACTCTAACTTTTGTTTTCTCCATTTTGTATCACCATAACTACAATAAACAAATACACGAAACCGGCTTTAATAGTTTCCCTTCCTTTCCATTCCCATCACTCATCTTCTCTGATGATATCTAGTCATCAATTTGCTATGATTATAATAACGTGTGAGCCCTTCTGGCGAATGGTCTTGAAGCCAGCTCAAGTATTTTTATGAGTCGAAGAGAAGGTAAAGGTCGTATTTTAGGCAAGAGCCTTCACTTTCTGTATCCCGACTACTCTTTGTCGCAGGAGCTCCTTCTTCTCATCCTCAGTCAACGTTTCCCAATATAGCTCTATGGCTTCTTTTACGTTCCCCATAAGCTCTTGCAGCGTGTCTCTTTGAGTGTGACAGCCATCTGACGCAGGTACAAAGGCAATGTAATCCCAAGCTCCATCTTCAACAATGGTCGCACCAATTCGTGCATGGCTCCGCCCATATCAGAACATAAATCTATAATTTAAAAACGTATAACCGTTTTTCTATGTTAAAATTTTTCGAAAAAACTCAAACACCTAAAAAGAAAGTATCATTAATAACCTTAAATCTCATCAAATAAACGTAGAATCGTAAAACTACATCAAACTCAATCCAACGTGATTTAACATGGAACAAATCGACTACAAAAAAATCAACCTAAAAGTAGGTCTTGAGTTGCACCAGCAACTTGACGCCAACAATAAAAAGCTATTCTGCGAATGTGATGCAGAACTTTCCGACAATGTCGTATATAAATTCGTCCGTAGGCTCAGACCTAGTCAGAGCGAGTTAGGTGAGATAGATCCTGCTGCCTTATTTGAGTTTATTAGAGGTCGTGAGTTTGTCTATCTCGGGGATACAAAGAATTCGTGTCTAGTCGAAATGGATGAGGAGCCTCCCCACAGGCCGAATCAAAAAGCCATAGACATTAGCTTGGCGATAGCGCTGATGTTGAAGGCAACTCCCGTTGATGAGATTCACGTAACCCGCAAGATCGTAATTGATGGGAGTACTCCTTTTGGCTTTCAGCGGACGGCTGTTGTGGCCATGGGAGGAGAGGTTGTGGTGGATGGAAAAATTGTGCCTATTCAAACAGTTTGTCTGGAAGAGGATGCATGTAGGCCCGATAGAGTGGAGGGCTTATCTGTTTATTATAGATTAGATCGTTTGGGGGTTCCACTTGTTGAGGTTGCGACTGGGCCCGTGATCGGTTCTCCAGAGGAGGCTGTTAAGGTTGCATTGGCCATTGGGAGGCTGATGAGGGCGACGAAGGGCGTGAAGCGTGGAATTGGGTCGATACGTCAAGATCTTAATGTATCTATTATGGGGGGGAATGTAGTTGAGATCAAGGGTATTCAAGAACTTGCATTGCTGTATAATGTTCTGGAGTACGAGGTTCAACGTCAATTCAACTTGATAAAGATAAGAGATGAGCTTGTGAAGCGTGGTGCAATTAAAGAAAATATCGTAGAAAACTTCATGGACGTATCTAATGTTTTCAAAGACACAAAGTGCAACATAATTAAACGAGTGCTTCAAAGTGGTGGTGTGGTTATGGCTTTGAAGCTACTCGGATTTGCAGGCTTGCTCAGATATGAGCTGGAACCTGGAATTAGATTTGGAACAGAGCTTGCGGATTACGCGAAATTTTGGGGGGGTGTGGGTGGGCTTTTCCATACAGATGAATTGCCTAATTATGGCATTTCTGGGACTGAGGTCGCTGAACTGAAGAAAGCTGTTGAAGCCGATGATTCAGATTGTGTAGTTATTGTGGCCGATGATGAACTTAAGGTTGTTGATGCATTAAAGGCGGTTGTTAACAGGGTGAGGAAAGCTTTTGATGGCGTGCCTGAGGAGACTAGAGGTCCGTATCCTGACGGTACAACGCATTATTCAAGGCCGAAACCAGGGGCTGCCAGAATGTATCCTGAGACTGATATCTCCCCTGTCACCATAACAAAGGAACATATAGATGCAATTAGGTCTATGATTCCAGAATTGCCAGAAGCCACTCTAGCTCGTCTAGTAAAGCAGTACAACATCAACAGCAAGTTGGCAATACAACTAATAGATTCGGATTATGTGGAACTCTTTGAATCAATTGTTGAAAGAAGCGGTGCGTCTCCAACATTTGTGGCTGTCAGTTTGACAGAGACGTTGAAGTATCTCAAGAGGGATAACGTAAATGTTGACAAGGTTTCTGTAACAAAGCTTACGGAGATTTTTAATCTTATAGGATCTAACTTCGTCGCAAAGGAGTCCTTTCCAGATATAGTAAAGTGGTTGGCTGAAAATGAATCCTGTGATCCAAAGTCTGCTGTTGAGCACCTTGGGCTAAGGATGCTCTCGCCAAGCGAATTGGATAGAATAATAGACAACATAATGAAGGACAATGAGCCGTTAATCAAAAAAAGAGGAGTATCCGCTCTTGGCACACTAATTGGTATTGTGATGAGCAATGTCCGTGGAAGGGTAGATGCAAGGGTCGTATCCCAGAGAGTTAAAGAAAAATTGGAGGAGGCTATTTCCTAAAGGAATCATTTGCCTTTAAGTGCTTCTACACCTGGAAGCTTCTTGCCCGTTAGAAACTGTATTAGCGCATGTCCGCCAGTGCTGATGTAGGAAATCTTATCAGCGAATCCCAAGTCCTGAATAACAGCAGTTGTATGTCCTCCACCTGCAACCGAATATGCCTTTGAGGCTGCTACCCCTTCAAGAATTACGTGGGTTCCCTTCTTAAATGGTTCAAGCTCGCAGATGCCTAATGGTCCGTTAAAGACTATTGACTTCGCCGCCTTAATTTCACTGACGTATGCCTCGGCAGTTTTTGATCCTACATCACTAATGGGGTGTTCTGATGGAAGCTCATCGACTTCTACCTCAACCCTTTTCCCAGCAACATTTAGTGCTACATCCGTTGGCAACTTAATTTTTCCAGCGAATTTTTCAAGCAAGCTTCTGCCCTTAGGCAGTAGGTCGATAACCCCCTTGCTCTCCATCACCTTAACGCTCCCGTCTCCAAGATCCACTCCCTCTGAGAGCAGGAGGGTGCACGCCACTAAACCGCCAGTGAGTACGCTGTTCGCAACTCCTTGACCAAGTATATACTCAATTACAGAGAACGAGTCCTTTACCTTTTCCCCACCCAAAATATAGATGCACGGCTTTTCCGGCGTCGTTGAAACCTTAGTTAAAGCTTTGATCTCCCTCTCCATTATTCTTCCTGCACACGCTGGAAGGTTATAGGCAAAACCAACAATTGATGCATGCGCCCTGTGGGCTGCTCCAAAAGCATCGTTGACAAATAAATCCGCTAGCGATGATAGCTTCTGAATAAAAACCAATTTAGCTAAATCCTCAGGTGGCTTTTCTACTACTTCTTCAGGCACAACTCTAACATTCTCTAGTACCAGAATCTCGCCGTTTTTCAGCATCTTAATTGCTTTTTCAGCCTTCTCCCCAAAGACATCATCCACGTACTTAACATCCTTATTGATTATTTTTGATAGGATTTCCGCATGTTGTTTCAGTGTTGTAAAATCGGGGTCTCCAAGTCTACCTTGGTGCGCCATAATTACAACTCTTGCCCCTCTATTAGAAAGGGTCAGTATTGTTTCAGCATGCGCCTTGATTCGGCTGTCATCTAGCAACCTCTTTGTTTCCAAATCCACTGGTGAATTGAAATCAACTCTGACTAGGGTAGTCTTTCCCTTCACGTCGAAGTCGTCGATCGTCTTTATTCTTGATGACAATTTCCGTCACCAATAAATAGACTGGGCTATGAGACTGCCCCATGCATTATGCCTAATGACTTGTCAGTCTTACTTATCGACTTCGTCGCATTCTCTTCTAATCCCGTCATGGCTCTAACGGCATCTATATTCTCTGGCACGACGATTGCCTCGTTATGAACCTGATAAACTATATAGACCTCCTTCTCCTTCTGATCCACCGTGAGGATGTCTCCCCAGACGGCTACTTCCCACAAGTCTCCCCTAGGTCTACCAAGGTCTCTTACAAACTCTATTACTGAGTTTGGCGCCGCAATTCCATTAGACGCATTAACTAATATTGTCCTTGGATTTTCCATAAATGCCTTTATTGCATCGTCTGTTGTTGCATCCTTATTTATTTCGATCATGGCAAAGTGCAGGTGACTTAAGTTGAAGGGTCCTTTTGCCGCCATCGCAACTATATTCAGGTCATGTAAAATCGTTTGGGCATCCGGACCTTGATGACTTGGTACATGCGTTTCTGGTAGAACTGTGTTGATAACTCCGCCTAAATGGCTTTCCCAGGGGTCAACTGCTCTTCTCATTAAGGCAACTCTTGCCTTTTTCACCTTAAAGCTATTATGCAACGCACTGATAACCCTGCATAGTCCAGTAGTATTGCATGAAACAACCCTAACAAAGTCTTTGCCTAGAGCTTCTTCATAATTACATTGAGCTACAAAAGAAGCCTGAACAAGTGAATGCTTTTCACCGCCTTGAAATATGGCCTTCACACCATTTTTTTCATAAAGTGGTTTATTTTTGGCTCCTACGCCTGCGGGGGTGCAGTCAATCATTACGTCGACTTCTTTGAGCAGATCCTGTAAGTTGCCAGCTAACTCAACGCCGTTTTTCTTCATTTCCTCTGCTTTCTCTGGAAGAGATGCGTATATGGGGTATTTTTTTCTAATAGCCGCCCTTATTCTGTAATCCGCTGAAACTTCTGCTATTCCAAAAAGCTCCATATCATCTTGCAAGGCAACTGCATCGGCTACTCTTTTTCCAATTACTCCGTACCCGGCTAATCCTACCTTAACCTTTGCTTTAACCAATGTAAGTGCACCTCATAATATATTTTATATTTATAAAATATCATCAAATAAACCATTCGGTTTTATTCACAAATTAATATAATCAGATTTAATTAACTCAAACTGGTTATTATTACTAGGATTTCACATACTTCAAAAACAATTCAGGTGACTAACATCATGTGCGGAATCATCGGTTGTGTCCTTGAAGAAGGCAAAGTAGCTCCACTTCTTAGAGCTGCGCTTAAACGCTTAGAATACCGGGGCTATGACTCCGTTGGCGAAGCCACGGTGCACAACGGGAAATTATATATCAAAAAGGATGCTGGAAAGTTGGACGATGTTCATGCGCGTTTGAACTTAGATGAGCTTCCCGGTAGGGTAGGAATAGGACATACCAGGTGGGCTACCCATGGAGCTCCTTCGATGGTGAATGCTCATCCGCATACGGACTGCGCAGAAACGGTAGCAGTAGTTATGAATGGCATTATAGAAAATTATGCAGAATTACGCGAGGAACTTACTAGGACAGATCATCTCTATAGATCTAGATGCGATGCAGAGGTCATCCCTCATCTAATTGAGAAGTACGCTGTAAATGGGGCCACATTAATAGATGCTGTGCTTAAGACTTTAAAAGAACTTAAGGGAGCGTATGCTATAGCAGTAATAAGTGAAAGGGAGCCCGACAAAATAATATGCGCAGCAAAGGAAGCACCATTAGTGATAGGCATCGGAGAGAGAGCAATTTACTGCGCATCTGATATTCCAGCATTTCTCCCAATGACAAATAAGGTTATATTTTTGGAGGATGGCGAGGTTGCAATCCTCACCTTAGCTGGTCCAAAGATTCTTAAAGCAGATACAGGAGAAGAAGTGCACAGAAATGTAGTTGAGATACCTTGGTCCACGACTCAGGCAGAGAAATCAGGCTACGCACATTTCATGTTAAAGGAAATACATGAACAACCACTTGCGCTGAGAAATGTGTTGAGGACACGTGAAATATACTATGACCTAATGACAACAATTCTTAACGATGCTAAAAACGTCTTTCTTGTCGCCGCTGGTACGTCATATCATTCCTGTGTAGCTGCGTCCTACATGTTTTCTCAGCTCGCTCACTTAGTTACTTTACCAGTGGTGGCGTCGGAGTTTATAGAAAACTATGGAAACATAATAGATGATCGAACTGTTGTGTTGGCGGTAAGTCAATCAGGTGAAACAGCGGATGTGCTTAATCCTGTGCGTTTTGCTAAAAGTAAAGGGGCTAAGATTGTTGGGATAACAAATGTAATGGGATCCAGTCTGACAAGACTATGTAACGTTTACATTGGTCAAAATTCTGGACCTGAAATAGGTGTATGTGCCACGAAGACATTCATAGCTCAGTTGATGGTATTCGCTAAACTTGCAATAAACTTGGCTTTAAAGAGGGGTCATTTATCCAAGGAGGATGCTGATCACTTATTGGCCAAGCTACTTAGTATGCCCAACATGATTCAAGATATATTAGATAAAACTGAAAGCGTCACCCAAAAACTTGCAGAAAAATACAAAGATTCTCGATGTATGTGTTTCTTAGGCAGAGGAATAAACTATGCAACAGCATTAGAGGGCAGACTGAAACTATTGGAAGTATCATATATTCCATCCCTAGCTTATCCGGCAGGAGAAAGTAAACATGGCTTTATCGCGTTAGTAGAAAAGAACTATCCTGTAATATTTGTGGCTCCTAGAGACCAAACTTACGATAAGACCATAAGCAATATAATGGAAATGAAGGCTCGGGGCGCTAATATAATTTCGATAATTGAAGATAAAGACGAGCAAGTTAGGAAGCTTTCAGACGAATATATTGAGATTCCATCTGACATACCTGCGCCTTTTCTGCCAATCGCATGCGTTGTTCCGCTCCAATTACTTGCCTACTATACTGCGGTTTATCGAAGTTTGGATCCGGATATGCCGCGCAACTTAGCGAAGTCTGTTACGGTTTTATAAGAACTCAACTGGGCTTAAGTAGTATCCACCATATGAAGACCATAACTATCATTACAGTTGGAATTAATGCCTTTACTTTATCTAAACGGCGTTGTGCAGCCTTGTGCTGATTATAACGTTCTGCGCATTCTTTACTACAGAGATTCGTTTCAGAATCGAACGGAATTGGTTTATCACATACCACGCAGTGCTTGTGAAGGGGTACATCCAAATCTCTACGACGCTTAGACAAACCCTGTCATCCTCGCCGATTAACACTCTTTTTAATAACAAAGTAAAATAAAAAGCATTCCCAGCGATAGTAATCACATTAAGTACTATTTGTGAACAACATGAGAAATACTCAATCAAGTGACGAGATTAGAATATCAATTAAAAATCGATAAGTCTGCTAGAAGCACAAATAAACAAGGGTATCAAAAGCTTTGCGCAATTCATCACCTCCCTAATACTCAGATCAGGTAGCCTAAAAGTTATCCTAAAAGAAGCAACAACAAAAGCGACTTCACTTCAAACTCAAGCGCATCCAAGATATGCTCAAAGAAACTGAACCAACAATTGACATAGATTTAACGCAATTTAGTTTAAAGGTTAAAGAGGCGAAAAAGTTAGTTAGGGATACCGTTCTCTCATTAAACAAGACATCAAAATGAAATTTAGGTCAACTATCAATATAACGTTAGAGCTATGCGCCTCTTTCACACTTCCATTTTCGGTTTTCAGTATCTCGAAGAAGGTTGCTGAATTGGAAGGTCAGCTTTAACCAACGACTTTCAATTCTGTCCGCGCTTAATTGTTCTTAATGCAGTCGTTCCAATGGTCCACGAAACAAATACATCAACAAATCCTTGTACACTGTTCCAAACTGCAACCTCGACAGCAAAAGCCGTTAATCCACCAACACCCAACCATATCCCCACAGGACTGCGTAGAAAAGAAAATAGGTTTGCTATGTCCTGTACACTCATATTAAAGAACACTGGGAATGCAAAATAGAAATTAAACATAAGGCACACAAAGTCTCTCACAATAACCGATACAAGAGCAACAACAAAGAACAATTTCTTATTGTTGATAATTTTCTCCCTTCCTCCCAACTTTATGGCGAAAAGAGCCGGTATAGCGAACATCCATATACTGGCAACGAACTTCATGACGCCACCTACCCATCCTCCAGCGAAGGGTTCAAAAAACCCTACTATAGGAATGCTTATCAAGGCACTTAGCATAGCTGCCCTAAACCCAAAAACGAACCAGCATACCAACCATGGAACAGCAACAATGTCTATTCGCATAAACCAGGGGGTAACATAAATTGGGGGTAAAAGACCTAGAATAGCAGAAACAGCTGAACATATGGCTGCACTAGTGACCTCTAGAATTGATTTTCTCTCTCTCATCATAGTTTATTAACTACCAAACATCCATTAAAAAAGAGTTGCTACTCAAAAAATAGTAACATCTTGTCCACATGTACAATTTGTAAATGAAGCAAAACTCAAAGGAGACTATTGAAATAGTTTACGAAGATTCCGAGAAAGCTCATGATTTTAATCGCGGAGATGAATTGTCGTTAGGTTTATATTGGTTCAGATTCCTTCCTCCTTTTGGGCAAGATGGATGGGAATAAGCGAATCGCCTCCCATCGAAGGTTGAAGGGCATTGCAAAATCCAGTCTTGGCGTGCCAAGAGTGCGGGTATATCCTGCACTTTAGGGCTGGTTTGACGCAGCCCGAGGGTTGAGAGAGACCTTCCAGCCAAGCCGTAGATTCGGATGGCTGAAAGGCTTCCACTGTGAAGCCGAAGTGCCCCAAGACGCATGAGGCAAAGTGAGAAGCCAGCCTCAAAATCCCAAGGATTTGGGAATCTCCGACTTCGGTCGTGGAGAGGACGTCAAGAGTCTGAAACTCACCTACATCAATCAACTCATTTAGTTAGGAGTCTAGAAGTTGGGGATAGACCTACCTCATCTGAGTTTACGCTTTTCGTTGTCTCAATCAGACGACTCAGTATTAAAAAGCGCCGTTGTGGCGATTTGGTGGGCGCAGTCTAGAATATCTGACTACACCTCAATGGCAAGCGTATTTCTGCTAAATGACCTACCAAATAAGCAAGTATCTGTTATCACAAATAATTGGCAAGTCGTAGATGCCATCATAAAAGAACCATCCTTTGAATCCTCATTCAAAAAATGGTATGAACTGGAGGTGCTTTCAGATAAGGATTGGGACATTAACTTTACGCCAGAAAGAGTGCTCAGAAACCTGTGCTCAAATTATAAGTGCATCTCTTCAATACTGGAATTCTCTAAGGTCCAAAAGAAACTCTTATTCGCCACAGTCCGCCATATCAAACCTGAGGACGTGAAAAATCTCTCCCAAATGCTTTTATTATTTGGTACGTTGCATAGAGAAGAAAATCTGAAGGTTCACTGGGATAAACTACATCCTGTTGTCGCAAACTTCCTCGAAAAAATGATGCGCACAGGTTTCATTGACCTTGCTTGGCTAGGCTACGATAAAAAGAATCCAGAATCGCTGATCTGGAAAGAAGAACTAGGTTACCTCATTTAAAACGTTTGTTCTTACCACTTAAACTTTCATACGTATCCGATCATAAAGGGATCGTTACTTCATTTTTTATATTGTGGAATAAACATAAAATGGGGGATGAATTAAGCCATGGGCTGGGAAACCATTCCATTGCTCTCAGATATAATGGGCGCAATAGTTGAATATTCGTTCCGCATCGCTTCTGTAGCAATTGCGTTGGCACTAGGCTGGATAGCTGGTAAAGTAGCTGGGTTCTTCATAAACAGCATGGTAGGTAAGATGGGGTTGGAAACGGCTTTCCGCAAAACATCCGTCGGACGAGCAATACTGCGGACAGGGTATACTGCAGGCAGTTTCTTTGCCGCTGTCGGGAGAGGGGCAATCTATCTATTTACTATTTTATCTGCGTTGAAGCTTCTGGCAATACCGATCCTAACAGATTCAGCCCAAGCCCTCATAGAATATCTTCCAAACCTATTTGGCGGTGGTCTGATCCTAGTAACGGGTTTCATATTTACTGACTGGATTGGCGAAACCATTGAAAAGGGATCATCTTCAACCCTTCAATCAAGCATTCTGAGCGTGATTGTTAGAGTCGTGCTTTATTTCATAGTCATTACTGTAGCTTTGGCACAGATGAGAATTGATGTTACAATTCTCTACATATTCGCCCAAGCATTTGCATGGAGTCTAGCGATAGCGATAGGCATTGCACTCGGCTGGAATTTGAAGGACCGCATTGGTGCTTTGCTCGATAAAATGGCGTCTAGCAAAGAGAAAGATAAGAATGAAAAACAGTGATCTCATCGGATTCTGTTAGTAGACAGAAATAACATCTTCTCCGAAAAAGGCGTCAAACAATGAACATAGGCATAGTGATGTATCAGACAAGCTTCACGAAGGGGCAAGAACTAGTTGCCCAAAGAATGACTCGCGAGTTGATTAGGCAAGGGCATAAAGCATTCTTGATATCTGGTCCTTTTCACGACAACAAACTTGTTGAGAAGTATAGTGAGATTAAACGAAGTGTTGATGGTTACATGATCTGGGGAGATAGCGAATTCCAAACACCTATTATCAGGGTTGACGGATATGTTTCTAGCTGGCCTCCTCGTCGCATAATGTTTAGGGATTTTGTCAGCGTCCTTAGAAAGCTTGTAGATAACTTAAAGCTAGACGTTATCATCAGCCACAGCACCTTATGGAATGGACCTGAGGATATTACTAAATTCATTACTTGGAATAGAATGCTGAAGGAACAAGGCTTAGGTGAAAGAGAGGTAATCTATGCACATATGCCGCATTACCAGCCTCCAGACCCAAATCTATACAGCATATTAGAAAGAACCTACAGAGTTGCTTGGAACACTACCGTATTTCCTCATATATTTGGCACTGCAAAACTCATCTTGTGCACCACTCCCATTGAGGTAAGCCAGATGTTATCGATGGGCGCTAGAAAAGAACAATGTCTCCTTTATCCTGGCGGAATAGATGAACATATTTTCCAAAAATATTTATCAAACAACCCCGAAAGATTCTTAGAGCGCCATTCCATTCCATCTAATGCCAAAATAATCACATACTTGGGAACTGTAGAGGAGCGAAAAAATCCGCTCGCAGTCGTAAGAATAGCTAGACTCCTCAGGAAGTTCAAGGATACTCATTTCGTAGTCGCAGGTTATCCTTCAAATCAAGACAGAGCAGTGAAGATGGAGGCTGAAGGATTGAAAAATCTCAGCTACATAGGAGCGGTCTCAGAGGAGGAGAAGGTGGCACTGATTAAAGTGTCTTTCATCAACATTTTACTTAGCCATATGGAGGCCCTAGGATTAACTCAGCTTGAGTTTATGTATGGAGGAGTTCCTATCATAACGTCTGCTACTGGAGGACAAAAATGGTTGGTACGGAACGGGATAGATGGTATCCATGTGGGCGGTCCAAATGACTTAAATGGAGCAGCGGAGGCTATAAAGAGCTTAGTAAGCAATCCCGAGTTGCGTGACAGGCTTGGCAAGAATGCGGAGAGCAGGGCAAAAGAGTTCACTTTAAGCAAAATAACCTCGACATTGTCTTCATGTTTAGAATCACAATTACAAAAATAAGCATATGGAGAGATTGTCAAAAATGCATTATATCAAGGCGTTCAAACATGTCTGTCCAGAACTTAAGCATCGTTACAAATCTTGGCTGGCCATCCTTTAAGAATGTGGCTCTAGACATACAAAAGGCGCTGAAGCCTTACTGCAACTCTATTATCCTCGATTGGAAGGAAGCTGAACCTGGAGGGAACATTCTCTTCGTCGAAACAGTCCGAAAAGACACGCTTGAACATTTGAAAAGGCTACTTCCATCGAGTAAAATAGTCTTCTACGGGACAACGGAGGGGCATAGTATCTTAGACGGCGAGAGCATTAAACTAGCAAAAAATGTCAATATGGTCGCCGTCAGCAATTTTGTTAAAAGTATGCTTGAAGAAGTTGGTATTTCCGTTGTGGGGGTTGTGCACCATGGTCTAGACATGGATGCCAAAGATGTAAGCATGTCCTTTTCGCAGTCGGTTGAAGAAAAGATTGGAAAAAGGCTTGTTGCTTTGACAGTGGCGAGTAATGATCCTAGAAAAGGATTGGGAGAACTTCTCAAAGCACATAAAATCGTAGAAGGAAAAATTCATGACAGTTTTCTCATACTGCATTCGGAACCCAAAAGATATTATGATTCCAATACACAGGTTTATCGCGAAAGATACTATGATCTAGCGGAACTGGTTTCCAAGCTGGGAATTGAAAGGATATGGTTGACGAACTGCTATGGTCTATTGACGGCTGAAGAAGTAAATTCTCTGTATCAGCTTTGCCATGTCTACGTCCTTTCTAGTTTTGCAGAGGGCTTTGGTTTACCCATTCTTGAAGCCTTTAGGTTTAACAAACCCGTGATAGCCGTTGATGCACCGCCTTTCAACGAAATCATAAAGGACCGACGGACTGGCATACTGATTCCATGCAAAGGCGTGCGATGGTTCGATCACAAAAACAAGGTGCTCTTTAAAATGCACATGTACGAGTCATATAGCTTAGCCGAAGCAATGAGTACTCTCCTATCGGATAATAATTTACGAAAAGGAATCGAAGATAACATTAGAAAGGAAAAGAATCGGTGGAGTATACATAAGCTATATCCAAAACTTCTGCAATATTTCTAGTAAGCTATACTATTGCGGTGCAAATAAAATCCATCAATTTTTGGCTGTATTCTTCTGCTGTTCTACTTTATCTTAGCTCCGCAAGAAGACCCCGTCAATAAGTAGACATTGAAACGTAACCAGAGACCAGCTTCAATGCTGTCAATAGGTCATGTAGAAATAAATTTGTACCCAATTCTTATTAATCTTAAAATAATTTTGAACTAAATTGGTGAACTGTTGTTGAAGTTTGAAGCTGTGAAGCTGGAATATCCGATAGGATGCAACATCATACTGGGTCAAACGCACTTCATAAAATCCGTTGAGGACATCTATGAGGCTCTAGTAAGCAGTATTCCAGGTATAAAATTTGGTTTAGCATTCTCAGAATCTTCTGGACCATGCCTAGTTAGGTGTGAGGGAACTGATAGCGAATTAAAGGATATCGCGGCTCAAAATGTGCTAAAAATTGGAGCTGGACACTGTTTCTTGATAATCATGAAAAACGCGTATCCAATAAACGTGCTAAACAGCATAAAAAGGGTTTATGAAGTCTGTAATATCTTCTGTGCCACCGCTAACCCCGTGGAGGTCATAGTTGCTGAAACTGACCAGGGTAGAGGTATTCTAGGAGTTGTGGACGGTCTTAAACCGAAGGGGATAGAAAGCACAAAGGATGTGGAGGACAGAAAGAAGTTTCTACGAGATATCGGTTACAAGCTATAAAGACTTCCTGTAGGCTTCAATGTTATGCCTTAGCTTCATCATTAAAAGAAGCATGATCAGTCCCGCAAGGTTCAGTATAAGTGCCAATCTAAAGAAGAAGGTAAACCCTAAAACATCTGCCACATAGCCAAAGATAACTGGACCAATAGTTGCACTAATGAATCCCATAGTATTATTCGCTCCAAGTATTGCCCCTCTTATTTTTGATGGAACGATGTGTGAAATAAGGAGAATGAGTGATGTGCCTGACATACCACCCATCGCACCCCAGACGCCGAAAATAGCTGCAGTGCCCATCCCCAACGGTAATATTGGAAGAAAATATGAAACGCTACACATTGCAGTTATTGACACTATGGTTGGAAGCCAATAGCTGAATTTATCTGTTAAAAAACCACCCAATGGTCCAGCGAAGGCGGATGCAGCTGAATTAAAAATAAGCATCAGAGAAGCTTCAGACACCAGCGCACCCTTTTCTGAAACTAGGTATGTTGGAACAAAAGTCATAAGACCCCATCCAGCTAGGGCGGTTATGAAGCTAAAAAATAAAGTTAGAGAGATCATTGGAATCTTAATTGCTTTGATAAAAGAACTCCTCCCCATCGATTCTCGCTTTGTGTCGCCAATGTTTTCTTCGCCAACTCGAAATATTATCAGCAGTCCGCAGATTATCCCTGGTGGAGCTGATAAAAGTAGATATGTTCTCCAGTCACTAAATGAAATTAGCCCAACAATTAGGTTAATCGCTGTCATCGATATCGGTCCTCCAATCATACTCAGTCCTACACCTTTTCCCCTACTCCTCTCCTCAGTTATGTCCGTAACTAGGGTCGTGGACGAAGAATACCACATTCCTGAAAGGAATCCTTGGATAAATCTTAACAGAAGCACATGTTCAAATGTTGATGCGAAGGACATGAGAAAGGCTGGGATAGCTGCGCCGAAGACCGATGCAACCATAAAGCGTTTTTTCCCAAACCTCTGGATTAGAAATCCGGTAGGAATTTGCATAGAAGCGTAAGGAAGCATATAAGCACTCATCAATAATCCAGCTTGGGCGTGGGATATGTTGTATGCGTTTTCGATCAGAGGCAATATTGGTGGAAAAATCATTCTTGGGAAGCTTATTGAAATCCAGCCGAGGATTACAATGCCAACAATAAAGTATGGGAAACCTTGGTTCAATTCTCTCCTCTCTAAGGAGGTCATTTTTGCCTCAAATTTTAGCAGACGCATAAATCCACATTTAAAACGGATAATAAACCTTTCTCACTAACCTTGCATCCAGCTTATATCCAAAATTTATTTCTTTCAAATGATTAGGGCATTTATTATCACGATGCAGACGGATGCTAACTAGAACTACATAAAGCCCAGATGCAACTTTTACCTTTAAACTGTGGCTCTGCTGACATCTTCGACGCAAAATGAGAGTTTCAGCTCATCCTTTGTTTTTGCTTTTAAGTCTTATGTAGTATTTGGAAAAAATTTAAGTTCTACTTACTATGTCATATAATGGAAAGAGAGACGGAAGTCGATAATGGTGTCGTCAGCTGTCGATAAGAGCCAGGAGTCCAAAAAGACCTTAACAGAGGAAGCTGGGCTTGTCGAGTCAAAAGAAGCCGTGGAGAAGCAGCATAAAGCTGGAAAATTGACGGCTAGAGAACGTTTAGATAAGCTTCTCGACCCTGGCAGTTTTACAGAAATTGATGCCTTTGTTACCCATAGATGTAGCGATTTTGATATGTCAGAGAAAAAAGCGTTTGGCGACGGTGTGATAACGGGTTATGGCACAATAGATGGTAGACTTGTCTTCGTTTACGCCCAAGATTTCAAATTCATGGGCGGAAGCCTAGGAGAAATGCATGCCAAAAAGATCTGTAAGGTGCTTGACCTAGCGATGAAGATGGGTGCACCAATAATAGGTTTCAACGATTCAGGCGGAGCAAGGATTCAAGAGGGAGTTGATTCCCTTGCTGGATACGGAGAAATATTCTACCGAAATGTGCTAGCATCGGGCGTTATACCGCAAATAGTTGCAATCATGGGCCCCTGTGCTGGTGGCGCCGTGTATTCACCAGCCTTAGCCGACTTCATTCTAATGACTAAAAAGGGTTATATGTTCATAACTGGTCCAAGAGTTATAAAAGCCGTGACCGGTGAAGATGTAAGTTTTGATAAACTTGGAGGGGGAGAAGTGCATGCCAACTTAAGCGGTGTCGCCCACTTTGTTTGTGAGAATGATGAAGATGCTATCTTACTAGTAAAGAAGCTTCTTTCATACCTGCCCTCAAATAATGTTGAGGAGCCACCGATAGTGGAAACTGGTGATTCCCCCTCAAGAAGCACAGAAGAACTAAGTAAGATAGTTCCTTCTGAGCCGGATAAAACCTATGATGTTAGGGACGTAATCGAACAAATCGTAGACGTAGGTAGCTTCCTAGAGGTTCAGGAAAGTTATGCGCAAAATGCGGTTATAGGTTTAGCTCGATTGAATGGAAGAAGCGTTGGAATTGTTGCAAATCAATCAAACTATCTTGCAGGATGCCTGGACATAAATACCTCAGACAAAATATCAAGATTCGTCTCTTTCTGCGATTCATTCAACATTCCAATTCTAACCCTCATGGATGTGCCAGGATACCTGCCAGGCGTTGAACAAGAGCACGGTGGCGTCATAAGGCACGGAGCGAAAATCATCCATGCATATGCAGAGGCATCCGTCCCAAAAATCACGGTGATTCTCAGGAAGGCCTATGGAGGAGGATACATAGCCTTATGTAGTAAACACATTGGTGCAGACATAGTTTACGCATGGCCATCTGCGGAGATCGCGGTTATGGGTCCTGAGGGTGCCATAGAAATAATATTTCGTGAAAAGCTGGAAAAGGCAGAGAACCGCGAAAAATTAATGCAAGAACTGGTTAAGGAGTATCGAGAGAAATTCGCAAATCCATACGTTGCGGCTTCTAGAGGTTATATAGATGCCGTCATAAGCGTAAGCGACACAAGAAAGATGGTTATAAATGCCTTAGAAATGTTGTTGAACAAGAGAGAGATTAAGCCGCGGCCACCAAAGAGGCATGGAAATATGCCAGTTTAAGCAAAAAGAGAGGAAGTATAAAATTTGGCATTCGTAAGAAAGATATTGGCTGCTACGGCAGCAACAATCACATACTTACAGGATAATAGCATGGCAAATAAATTAAGAACTTCCTTATCTTATAGTAATGAGAAATGGGTCTTAGTGAGCAGAATCAAAACGCTTAAATGTACTCCCAACTTACGTCTGAAAAATCACAGGTCAAATAAGTGGAAGACCTGGGGGAACCGAGCTGACCTACTTTCGTAAGATTCTTATCGCCAATAGAGGCGAAATTGCTGTAAGGGCTATACGTGCATGTAAGGAGCTGGGTATTCAAACTGTAACAGTGTACTCTCAAGGAGATTGTTCAGCTCTTCACGTCTTTTTATCAGACGAATCTTACTGCATTGGTTCTGATCCCGCTCAATTCAGCTACCTGAACATAGAAAAGATCATAAAAACAGCAAAAAAGGCAGAAGCAGAAGCCATATACCCTGGATACGGTTTTCTCTCACAAAACGCAGAGTTTGTAAAGCAATGTGAGGAGAACGGAATTGTGTTCATCGGTCCTCCCTCAAGGGTTCATCTTCTAGTTGGCAATAAAGTTAATGCAAAAAGATGCGCTGAAGATGTAGGTATACCTGTCCTCCCAGGTTCCCCTCCCATCGACAGCGTTGAAAAAGTAGTTGAAGAAGCAGATAAGCTTGGTTATCCAGTCATAATTAAGCCTGTTCTTGGTGGTGGAGGCATAGGGCTAAGAATATGCAAAAATAGGGAAGATGTTGTAGACTCGTTTCAAGGAGCCAGCCGATTAGCTAATGGCGCTTTTGCAAGAAGTGAAATATACCTAGAAAAGTGTGTGGAAAAACCCAGACATATAGAAGTGCAAATATTAGCTGACTCCAAATTCAATGTCATCCATCTCGGTGAACGTGAATGCACTGTTCAAAGAAGATTCCAAAAGCTTGTGGAAGAGGCGCCATCTCCAATTATTGACGAGAAAACTAGGGAAAACATAGGATATGCAGCTATAAGGTTGGCTAGATACACTGGCTATGTTAATGCAGGGACGATCGAATTTCTTTATTCTCCTCTCAATGATAGATTATATTTCTTGGAAGTTAATAGTCGTGTTCAAGTGGAGCATCCGACGACAGAGGCAATAACTGGAATAGACATAGTCAAGGAACAAATTAGAATAGCCGCTGGCGAGTCCCTTCCCTACGATCAAGAGGACATTCATTTTCACGGGCATGCCATCGAGTGCAGAATATATGCAGAAAATCCTGCGATCGACTTTACTCCTAGCCCAGGCACAATAGCCGCATACATTGAGCCAGGCGGACCTGGGATAAGGATAGATAGTTGTGTTTATCCAGGGTATTCGCTGTCTCCATTTTATGACCCACTCATTGCAAAGCTAATATCGTGGGGAAGAACGCGCAGCGAAGCCATAGATCGGGCAAGGAGAGCACTTGACGAATTCATCATTGGCGGAGTTGACACAAATAAATCCCTTTATCAGGCAATTTTTAACGATAAAGTCTTCCTTGAAGGAGAACTAAACACAAGCTTTATCAAAGATAGATGCATCGTCAAGCACGCCGCTAGACTCAAAAGTCAAGAAAGAAAATGGACTGTTTCTAATATGCCGCAGGCTTTGGTGAACGTTAAGGTTGAAATTGATGGAAAAATATTTACAGTTACATCTGTTAACCCATATTTGGCTAAACAGACCTCATTCATACATCAAAAAGCTAGGCCATGGTCTCTTGCAGGCAGATTAGAGGCAATGAGTTAATGCGGAGAATAAGTGATGGTAAAATTCAGGATATCCATCAGAGGTAGAACTTATACTGTGGAAATAACGCGGGCACAAGGAGAATCCTTCGATGTTAAAATAAAAAATAAACTGTTGCAAGTAAAGATTGGTAAGACGGCAGATGAGGCATCGTTAGGAGAAAGAAAAATGTTCGAGCCCTCTGCGTCTCTGAAAGCCGTGGAGAGAGTTAAGAGGGCGATTACACAAACTACCCATGCAGTTGAATCCCATATTTCCCCGCTTAGAGCGTCAGATGTGATAAAAGCTCCGCTTCCTGGAAATCTTTTAGAAGTTAAAGTTAACGTAGGAGAACGAGTCAAGAAGGGCGATGTGGTAGCTATCATAGTCTCCATGAAGATGCAAAATAAAGTTCTTGCCCACAGGGATGGGGTGGTAAAGGAAATTAGGGCTTCGCCCTCCTCCTTCATAAACAAAGGCGATATTCTCGTTCTTCTCAACCATGAAGATTAGTGTCGGCATCTTTAGCCCAATTAAGTCTTTTCTTTGCACTTAAAATCCAGCAACTTCAATCATTATATGCATCTAAAGGCTTTGTTGCCTAGAATTAAACTAATGCATTGCATATTGCTGAATCTCCTGTAAAATGTTCGCATCACTTTATAGAAAAATTCTCTAATTGTTTCTCCGAAGAGTGCTATATATGTATTCTTAATCTGGCAACTTCACCATAATCTAGTCTTCTAACAGTTTTGTCACTTAACTTTACCACCAATCTCCCATAATCATCTACATCCACAGCTGTTCCACAAATCGTTAAGCCCGCATCATTGGTTACATTTACGTCCCTTCCAAGAATACAGGATTTTTCTCTATATTCATTAATCCAACCAGTTTCTCCCCTCAGGAATAGTTTATACAAGGCCTTAAATTCTGTGAGCAATGCTCTCAAAACTTCTTCATTAGATACGTTGCCACCAAGTTTTTCACTAAGTGATGTAGCCTCAGCTCTAACATTCAGCGGTAGCTCTTCAAGCTTAACATTAACATTGATTCCAACACCAATTATTACATACTTCACTAAGTCTTCAACAGTTTCAGACTCAATCAAAATCCCGCAAACCTTCTTTCCATCGATTACCACATCATTTGGCCACTTAATCAATGCATTCAAGCCAGTAACTGCACGAATGGCTCTAACAACAGCCAGCCCTAAAATCAACACAAGTCTTAAACAATATACTGGCTCAACCTTAGGTCTGAGAATAATAGACAGCCAAAGACCACCGGAAGGAGAATGCCAAATTCTATCAGCTCTACCCCTACCTTTAGTTTGCATATCCGCGATCACAATTCCCTCTTTAACCCCATCTTCAGCAAGTTCCCTAGCGATATCTTGAGTAGAAGAAACTGTTCTAAATCGATAAATTTTCACAATGAACAACATCTAAAGACAAGACTAAATAAATCTGACCAACTATAGAAATTGCTGTGGATTAGCTCAATATTAATGAGAGGCCTCCCCTCTCATATAATTTGCTTAAACGTGGGATTGAGTTGAAAATAGATATAGTTTGGTTTCCCGAGGGCGCGAAGAATGCCGCTAAGACCGGAGACTTGTTGATAGCTGTGGATACTTTGCGGTCTAGTAGTTTTATAACGACAGCTCTGCAGCTTGGAGCTCAAGCAATCTATCCAATAGCCTCAGTAGAAGAGGCGTTTAAACTAGCAAAATCCCTTAAAAACGTGATTTTAGCTGGCGAGGTCAATGCAGTCAAGGTACCTGGATTTGATATTGGCAATTCCCCTACCGCCCTTCTTTCATTAAGTGTCAAAGATAAGATAATAGTTCTACGCACTTCTGCAGGAACTCAGGTCATTGACTCATTAAGAAAAACCGAGGCAAAGGGTGTGAAATTGCTCATAGGCTGTCTGCTCAACGCAAATGTTTTGGCAGAGTATTCTTATAACCTAGCCAAAAGTTTGTCAAAAGACGTGACAATCGTGTGTAGCGGACGCGGAGGTACAGACTTCGCCTTGGAAGACTATGTTGCCGCTGGCGCCATAATAGAACAGTATCCAAAAGGAGTGGCATTAACCGATTCGGCTCTGGGCTCCTTAATTGCATTTAAAGGAGCCTTAAATGATGGTTTGTTCAAGGTTCTAAAAGAAACAGGTTCTGCGAAAAGGCTTTTCGAAATTGGAGCTGGGCAGGATGTTGAATTTTGCTCTCAACTCAATAAACAAGATGTGGTTCCGATGCTATTTGACTACGTGATCAAGAATGTATATGGAGGTAAATAGACACATGTCTCTTAACAAGGAGAAAGTTAGGATATCTAAAATCATCGCACGTGAGATCTTAGATTCGCGTGGGAACCCCACAGTGGAAGTTGAGGTTTTCACAAAAGGAGGAGCTTGGGGTAGGGCTGATGCGCCCTCTGGCGCCTCTACTGGTTTTCATGAGGCTCTTGAACTGCGAGACGAAGATAAAAAAAGATACCGTGGTAAGGGTGTTCTAAAAGCTATAGAAAATATAAGGGAAAAAATTGCGCCGGAAATTCTAGGCATGGACGTAAGGGAACAAAGAGCCATCGATCAAGCCATGATAATGCTGGACGCCACACCAAACAAATCAAATCTCGGCAGTAATGCGATTTTCTCTGTTTCTCTTGCTGTGGCTAAGGCTGCATCGAATGCCTTGAATCTGCCACTTTTCAGCTACCTTGGAGGCGACAAAGCTTGTGTGTTACCTGTGCCTCTTATGAATATCATAAATGGTGGAAAGCATGCAGATAACGAGCTGAAGATACAGGAATTCCAAATTATACCCGTGGGTGCACCATCGTATTCTGAGGCTCTACGGATGGGTGTGGAAATCTACCATGCATTAAAAGACGTGCTAAAGAAAAAATACGGTTCGCTTGCTACAAATGTGGGTGATGAGGGAGGATATTCACCTCCAATGAAGTATACTTCAGATGCATTTGAAGCCATTTTAAAGGCTATAAGCGAAGCGGGATATAAACCGGGTGAAGAAATCGTGTTGGCTATAGATTCAGCCGCCTCTAGTTTCTACGAAGATGCCACCAAAAAATATGTGGTGGATGGAAAGAGTTTCACTGGTGATGAGTTGTTAGACTTCTACAAGCAACTCGCATCAACTTACCCTTTACGTTCAATAGAAGATCCTTTGCACGAAGACGATTTCGCAGGTTTCGTTGCTCTTACAAAGGAACTGCGTGGTAAGGTGCAAATAATAGGTGACGACATCTTTGTTACAAACATAAATAGACTCAAGAAAGGTGTGGAAATGGGTGCAGCTAATGTCCTTTTAATGAAGGTTAATCAAGTTGGCACTATTTCAGAAGCAATCGATGCGACAAAATTTGCATTAGATCATGGATATGGAGTTGTGATAAGCCATAGGTCGGGAGAGACGGAAGATACGGCGATAGCTGACTTAGCAGTCGCATTCAATACTGGTCAAATAAAAACTGGCGCTCCTGCCAGGTCTGAACGTACCGCAAAATACAATCAACTTCTAAGAATTGAAGAATACCTTGGGGAAAAAGCTAAATTCTTAGGTTTAAAAGCCTTGAAAGCAGCATAGAAATAAACACAAATAATATGTGGAGTTCTTAGAATGTTTTTCGATCACCTTGCGTCCATAATCCAAAAGCAAAAATCAGTCTTTTTGTTAGCCGTGCTCATAATTGGTGCAGGTGTAATTATAGGAGCAACCGACACAGAGCTTGGTCTTTCAACCCTTGAAAATGTTGAGCAACAGCTTCAAGATATGGATCCCCTCAATTTTCCGTTGGTCTTTAATGTAATAGTAACCAATAATATAGGCATAGCAGTTGAAGCGTGGGTTACTGGATTCTTTGTAGTGCCAACTCTGGTTTTAGGTGTAGAGTCGATAGGGGTTCCATTTGGAATTTATTTGAATCCCGCAATTATAGACCCAGAGTTAACCTTCATAACATTTTCATCCTTTGGGTTGCTCGAACTAATTGCCATGGTATTCGCAGTTGCGGCTGGTTTAACGATTCCTAAAATATATTTGCAATTAATAAGAGAAAGAAAGTTAAAAGGTCTAACTGAAGCCTTAAGAGACGGTGTTGTTCTCGTAGCCTACTCGACAATAACTTTAATCATTTCTGGGCTACTGGAAGCATTTCTTATTCTTACTGCAAGTATAGACCCATCTTTATCCTTTGCTGTACTAATATTAGGTGCATTGGGGACATTGATTTACTTCCGTAGTTTTTTCAGAGCAATCAAATCTGCCACAACAAGTAAGGACAAAGTGGAAAAAACCTTTGTTTTTTGAGCTTTTTCCTGAGCTTGAGAACCTTGAGTAAAAATATAAAATATTAATTTCACCAACACATAACCTAAGTGATAACATTGGACACCATTAAAGTGGCAGCAGTTCAGACAGCTATCAAACCCACGATCCACGAAAGTATATCCTATACCTTAAAGCTATGCAAGAAAGCGGCGAGAAATGAAGTGGATGTCATTTGTTTACCTGAGCAATGGCTTGCCTTGGAATCATACAACTACATTAATGAACAATGCGAGGCTATGGACACTATTATATCCAAATTCAGCCGCGTAGCAAAGGATTATGATGTTTACATACTTTTGGGCGGCTGTATTGAACGTATTGACAATAAAAACTACATCACTTGTCCCGTGCTGGATACCCATGGCGAGATAGTCTCTAGACAAATTAAGACGCATCCTTTCGGAGCGGAGCGGCAATATTTTTCACCGGGGTCCGAATTCGAGCTCTTCGACGTTAACGGCTGCAAAATCAGTATAATGATCTGCTATGATTCATGTTTTCCAGAAGTTGCAAGAGTCCTAGCCCTAAAGGGAGCAGATCTAATATTTAATCCATCAAGAATAAGAAGTGAGGGAGTGGAGCCTTGGCATCTCTACGGAAGAATGAGAAGCCTGGAGAACAGAATTCCCATAGTTAGTGTGAATGTTGTTAATCTCCCGAGACACTCAGGTGGCACAATAATTCACAGTATTGAGCAGAAAGACGGTATAGTTTATCCCTTGATCGTTGCAGAGGGTGGAAGCAGACCAGGAATAATTTTTGGTGAAATTGATTTTAAGTCCCCTCGCGATCTGAGGAAGGCTAGATTGAAAGATCGAAACGTGAAAGTTTACTCTTTGCTGCTATCCAGCAACTTGATGTGGTGAGGCATCATTTACGCTCTTTCATCTTCTCAAGTGCTACATCATAAATCTTCTTTGCAACTTCAGTCTTCGGTGATAGAGGGACGTGAACAATCTTCTTCTTCTCATCTATAATGTAGACTTCATTAAAGTCTGATGCAAATCCTGCGCCTTTCTCAGCAACATCATTTGCAACAATTAAATCTTGTCCGCGTTCCTTCAAGCTCTCATAAGCCCTCTCAATAAGTTCCTCCGTTGAGACATTGTACTCAGCCTTGAATCCAATATAAAATATTTCCTTGGAAACATTTCTGACCTCTTCAGATATCTTTGGAACCAAGACAAGTTTAGTATTAATTTCTCCTGTCTTTGAAGGAACCTTATAGTCAAGCGGCTTTTCAAACTTGAAGTCTAGCGGTGCTGCGGCTAATACAATCATATCAAATTTTTCAGACTTCAGCCTTGAAATCACTGCGTCGAACATTTCTTCAGTAGTAACAACTTTAACGACCTGAGAACCAGATGGGGCTGGAGGAACACCAGGACCCACAACAAGTGTTACTTCTGCGCCTCTCATGAGTGCTTCCTCAGCTAAAGCTAACCCCATCTTGCCTGAACTGGGGTTTGTCAAGTAGCGAATGGCGTCAAACGGCGACTGAGTAGGTCCTGCCGTGATTAATACTTTCATTCCCTTCATATCTTTAGCCTTGATTAATCGCGCAATTACCCTTTTTGCAATCTCGTTTTTGTCAGCTATCTTTGCCTTCCCTTCTTCATACCTTGGGCTAACAAACTCCACACCCAATCTCTCTAACTTACGTATATTTTCTTGAATCACAGGGTTTTTGTTCAAGGATTCATGCATAGCAGGAACGATCATTATTGGGATGCCAGCTCCAAACGCCGTTGCAACAGTCGTAGTTAAGGGGTTGTCGGCTATACCGTTGGCAATTTTGCTAATAGTGTTCGCGGTGGCTGGAGCTACAAGCACTAAATCAACTCCGTTCTTCTCGGCGAATGCTACATGTTCCACTTTCCCAGTCAACGTAGTGATGACAGGATTGCCTGTAGCCCACTCCATGGTTTCAGGGTGAATAATTCTTGTCGCAGATTCAGACATAACCGTATAGACTTCTGCTCCATGTCTCATGAGTTCACGTGCAATATCTGGACATGTATATGCTGATACGCTACTAGTGACGCAAAGCACTATCTTCTTATCCTTCAGAGCCCAATCCCTTGTGCCAATAATATCCTTTGAGGGGTGTTCGAATGGCATTATATTCACCAACGAATAATAGAATTAATTCCAAAAAAGATAGGGGTGATCGATGTTTAAATCTTACGTATAAAATATATAGATATATATATAGAATACAAATTGTCCCTGATATGTAATACTTTCTTCCAAAAACCAAATCGCCTAATAGAATGTAAAAAAATAAACAAAAATCATTCTATTACCTTATGGTGGTGAAGAAAATATGCCTTGGAAGAGATATCTTCTAGAAATTGGTACGGGCGTTGACCTGCATGGAGAAGACTACACAAAAGCTGCTAAGAGGGCTGTAAAGGACGCCATTAGCGGATGTAGCATGATAGGACTCAGAAGTTGCTGTGGCTTAAAGAATAGAGAGGAAGTCAACGAAAAAGTGCTCGTAGATGTCACTGTAGCGGTTCCTGAACCAGATAAGGTTGATAGCAAGGCTGTTCTTGAAGAGTTGCCTGAAGGTGCTAGGAGAATCAAGGTAGTTCAAGGTGGTATGCGGTTCCCCACACCACTGAATACTGACCTTGCTGACATACATGGGGTCGTAGTTGCAGCGGCTATTATAGTGGTCTTAGTTAAGGACTGATAATCCCTTTTTTTCTCTTTATTTAAACTCCGTAAGAAGGCTTCGTCTTTTAGGGTGGGGATGAGTTGTGCAAAGCTTTTTAACACTTTCGTCTGCACCTTTTTTGACGCTTCTCAGCGTCAAGAGGAACTTAGGCTATATGCCTTTGTTTGGGGCTGGGAGGCTTTCTCCGTCATGTGGCACAGCCCGTAAGCCTCTCCTCCTCCATTCGGGAGATAAGCTGGGAAGGCGTTGGTCGGTGGTCGTTAAAGCCTTTCCATGAAACACCGACTTGCCAGGCGGGTTGAACGAAACCTGGAAGCCCCAGCCTTCAGGCTGAGGGAGGATGTCACTTCCATTGTATCAATTCGATTGATACATCATTTGGATCTTTAAAGAACGCGATGGTTAATCCTGCTACGGTTTTTTCAGGTCCTCTGATGAAGTTTATCCCTTTATCCTTTAGGTCTTTCGCAAGTGCCTCTACGTTGTCCACTTTAAATGCTATGTGCTTTAGTCCAAGGTCTTTTGTTCCTATTGGGATTGGAGCATTTGTCTTCTCCTTTTTGAGTCCAAATAGTTCTATTTTTGTTTCGCCTGCTTGAAGAAAAACTATGTTCATGTCAGGTGTTTCCATCTTTCGCACAACAGTCAAGCCCAGTAACTTAGTGTAAAATTCTAGTGACTCATTTAGATCCCTTACGGTGATTGCAATATGGTCAATTCCTTCAATCATACATATCATCGAGGTAAACTAAGCTAAGCACACATTTAAAAATATGCAAATTGTGCCATCAAAAAGAAAGGGAAGTTAATGAGTTATTTTGGGGGTAACTGCAGGTACCCTATATGTATAAGTTCCTTCAAAGCGTTTCTATACCTACTTATCCTTTGTTTAGTGCTTTCATAAATATCTTCAGGACGTTCATCCTTTCTCCTAGCCATACCTGTCTGTATAGTTGCCTTAGCCACCGCAGCGGCTTCTCTTGGGTAAAGCTCTAAATTATCCATCCTTGGTATAATATAGTCTACGCTCAACCCATCTTCCTCAGCAACATTCGCTATCTCATATGCAGCAGCAATCAATATTGCATCATTTATACCCTTCGCCCAAACATCTAGCATGCCTCTAAAGATTCCTGGGAAACAGACAGAATTATTCACTTGATTAGGGTAGTCTGGTCTTCCAGTGGCAACAATAGCCGCTCCTCCAGCTTTAGCTTCTTCTGGAGTTCCTATCTCCGGAACAGGATTCGCCAAAGCGAATACGATGGACTTGTCCGCCATTCCTCTAATCATGTCCTTTGTGATTATTCCTGGTCCAGAACTTGAGAGGCCGATTGCTACGTCTGCGTCTTTTAAGGCTTCCTTGATTCCTCCCTCACGTCTCTCCTCATTCGTCAGTCTAATCAACTTCTCCTTTACTGGATCCATTTTAGGAGAGTTTGGAGAAATTATGCCTGACCTGTCGGTGAGTATCATCTTCTTAGGATTTGCCTCAGCCGCCATTAGAAGCTCAGCGGTTGCGGTTCCTGCAGCTCCACATCCTATTATTGTAATTCTTACATCCTTTAATTTCTTGCCGACAACCTTTAAGGCGTTTATTAAGGCCGCTAAAACCACAACAGCTGTCCCCTGCCTATCATCATGGATGACTGGAATATTTAGTTCCTTTGAAAGCTTATCAAAGACATAGTAACACTTTGGCGACTCAATGTCCTCTAGATTAATTCCTCCAAAGGAAGGAGATATCCATTTCACGGCATCAACTATTTGATGTGGGTCATGTGCATCTAGACATATCGGGAATGCGTCAACATCACCAAGATACTTAAAGAGAAGCGCTTTTCCTTCCATTACTGGCATACCTGCCATGGGTCCAATTTTCCCCAGTCCCAAAACCCTAGTTCCATCGCTGACCACGGCCACGTTGTTCGCTTTATTCGTGTACTCATAAACCAACTCTTCATTCTTGGCTATTTCTATGCAGGGATCTGCTACACCAGGGGTATACCATATTCTAAAGTCTTCAAAAGAAGTTATTGGGCACTTCAAATTTACCTGTATTTTCCCATGAGTAAATCTGTGCCATTGAAGAGAAATATCCTTAATAGACTTCGACATAAAAATCCCTCAATTAGACTATTCAATATTAATCTTCTTAAGAACTAGAACTTTAATCTAACTAGAACAAATCAACTTAAACAAAAAAATACGTTGAAGAAAGGATTGGTAATTCACGGCTCTTTGCTTCTCTTATTCGCTGTAAATTAGAGGGAACGCTGTATATACCTTGATTGCAAGTACTAGGTTTTCTATAGATTCATGCTCATTTGGTTGATGCGCCTGTCCGGTCATTAAGGATCCATACCCTAAGCAAGGAATTCCTGTAAAGCGCTTTATGCTTACGGCATCTGTGCCGCCTGTTAATATTTTGAAAGTAGGTTTGCGACCTGTAACCTTCTCCACGGTCTCAGATAGTTTTTGGGCAAAAGCTGTATTTGGCGACTCATAGTAGCCCACTCTATCTGTAGCTGTAACAGAGACCTCGATTCCCTGTATTTTCGCCCTCTTGACAAGGTTCTCAATTTTTTCTTTTACCTTCACTGGATTTGTTCCAGGTGTAAGCCTTATGTCAAATTCAGCTTCTGCGTAATCTGGCACTACGTTCCGTTTTACTCCTCCGTTGATAATGTTGCAGCTGACAGTTGGATAGTAGAATACTCTTTTTACGGCTCTTCTTTGTTTCACGTCAAGATCTTGAGTCTTCATTAAGAAGTCTGTGGAGTTCTTCAAAACCTCATCTAGTTCGGGAGGAATGTCTAGCTTCAGCTTTGCAATTTTTTCAACATACGGTATAGCCTTCATGAGTTTTGTTATTGCGTTGTCTCCGAGGAATGGTGTACTTCCGTGGGCTGTTTTGCCCTTTGCAATGAGTTTTGTAGGTAAGCCTCCTTTACACCCTATATCTATGCTTGGGTTTTCTAAGCCTCCACCTTCTCCATCGCCGATGATGCAAACGTCCCCTTGGAAGCGCTTTGTCTCTGACAGCCACCTTGCACCGTCTCCCCCACCTATCTCCTCGTCGGCTGTAAACCAGAACTCCATCGTATTAGGTATGGGTTCATTAAGTTCGCTTAAAATCCGAGCTGAAACCATAGCTGCGGCGCAAGCACCCTTCATGTCACTGGAGCCTCTCCCATAAATTAAGCCTTCATCAGTTATTTTTCCGCTGAATGGCGGGTAGATCCATTGGTCAAGTTTTCCTTCTGGAACAACATCTAGGTGCCCTACCCATAGAATTGTTTTTTTCGATTCGCCTAGTATTTTTGCCACTATGTTTGGCTTTGTTGGGCTTTTGGCATGAATTTCGGTTTTTATACCGTGTTTATCCATATAATCTTTTATGAATGAGACGCATTCGTCAGTTCTTCCCTCTGGATGTGCTGAATTAAACTGGACAAGCTTAGAGCAGAGCTCAGCAACCTCTTTCTTGGCAAGCTCTGCTTCTTGAGTAATTCTATTGAAACTCATACCCATCTCCCTTCATTAGTTCTTTTAAGCTTATATTAAAAAATCCCTGTTATTTGGCTTATCCATAGGTAAATTACTCTATTCTTCTGGCTCTCCAAGTGTTGAGAGGGCATTGATTCCAGCAATAATATGTGCCCTTCAATGAGCAACTTTTGCATTCAGAACTATTAAAGGGTCTTGGCTTTCTTATTCTAGGGTTACCCTTCGACTGCATTTTAAATGCTCCAATTAATTTGAACTATAAACTAACTTAAGAACTCTATTCCCCAACTAAAGAACTGCAATTTATCTAGGTTTAAGGCAAGTTTTATTTTCTTTAGAAACGGTTATTTTTGAACGAAGGTCATGTCAAAGAAAGTTTTTGCCGCGATATTGGCTGTTCTCACCCCATTGCCAATTATGCTTTATCTCAGCACAAATAGTAACGTTTATCCCATTACATTGATAATTAAATTTCTTCCGGCATTCTGTTCGCCAGTAGTTGCGCCAGTAAGTATGCTTTTCCCCAGGGTGCATCCCGTAGATTTTGGGAAAAAATTGTGGGGGCAGAGGCTCTTAGGCGACAAAAAAACAATCGAGGGGTCCCTTATAGCAATAATTTTGTCCACAGGTCTGGGCATAGTTCTCTCTGAACCATTAGTCGGCTTCGTCTTCGCCATCGGAGCCATGTTGGGTGATTTTCTTAATTCTTTCATCAAGAGAAGATTGGAAATTCCTCCTGGAAAGTACTTTGCGATTATGGATGAGTTAAATTTTCTAATCTTTCCAATAATATTTTCCACAAGATTCTTCAACATTACCTTACTGGACGTGTTAATCCTTTGCTCGCTTGCCATGATTCTCCATTACGTATACGACCGAATAGCCTTATTTACCGGCTTCAAGACCAGAGACAGCATCTAGCATTCGAGAAAAACCAAAAAGACATTTTTATCTAAACTCCGTAAGAAGGCTTCGTCTTTTAGGGTGTGGATGAGTTGTGCAAAGCTTTTTAACAGTCTCGTCTACACCTTCTTTTGATGCTTCTCGGTGTCGTGGGGGGAACTTAGGTTATATGCCTTTGTTTGGGGCTGGGAGGCTTTCTCCGTCATGTGGTACAGCCCGTAAGCCTCTCCTCCCTTTGGGAGATAAGCATGGCTGGTGTTGGTCTGTGGCCGTTAAAGCCTTTCCATGCGAATGGAGAGCAACCTCACAAGCTTCCATGAAACACCGACTTGCCAGGCGGGCTGAACGAAACCTGGAAGCCCAGCCTTCAGGCTGAGGGAGGACGTCACCGAGAAATCTTGCGTGACTCAAACACGCATTCTTTTTTGTAACTATCGATTATGGAATCTTAAGGTCCTTTTTTAATTTATGGACACAGCTATACATTCTTGCAAGGCTAGTTGAAAAATTCATCATTAACCATTTATCATAGAACTTAGAGATCTTCCTCACTTTTATTGCTCTTATTCTGAGCTTCTTATAGGTAGCTTGGATCCACTGCGAGTCCTTTTTTCCGCTCTTGAATATTTCGTGGAGTTTAATACAGTACTTAATGATTATAGAAGTTTCATTCTCAACCCTATTCTTTACGATATCTAATAATATTTCGCGGCTTTCAGGATCTTCAACAGCGATTCTCGGAATAATCTTAGCATCTCCGTGGAATCGTTGCAAAAATCGATAAAATGCATTCACATCTATTAATTCATGCTCCTTATCGAATTGGGTGTGCATCTGATAGAACGCGTAAACCGAGCGACATAAACGAATACATGGAGCCATTTTCAAAAAGTTGATGACCTTTTTTCTACTCGCTTCATCCGGAATCTTGTATGCAATAATGACTAGACTGCCAAGCTCCTCCAATTCATTCTTCGAATACTTCGCCTTTTTGATCGTTCTCGTTCTTCTAAGAAGAATAGTTTGCTTTCCCTTGAGAATATTTAACACGTGATCAATTTGATTCTCGCTTATCTTCCAAAGAGACCTGTGAATTTGTACACAACGTAGGCTCCTCAATTTGCGTACAATGTGCGTCCTATTGCCGTCTTCTCTCGACATTCTGTAGACAATGTAGAAAACCAAGTTGCATAGCCCCCTTGGTTGTTTTTCGCTTTAAAATATTCTATACACTATTTAGTCTTTGTGCTATTCTTTCGATTCAAATAACTTTTTGGGGAGAATGCTACAATAATAAAGTGAATTGGAACTCACATTCGACCCTTCAAAAACACCATTTAACCTAGATCACACCCTAAACTGCGGACAGGTTTTCAGATGGCATAAATATAATGGGTGCTGGTTTGGCGTCGTGAACGGTTCAGTAATTAAAATGGAACAAAAGGGAAATAAACTAATTTTTAATGCGTATCCTTCTCAAAGTCCAGAGTTCATAAAGCGATACTTCAGATTTCACGACAACTTGCCGGAAATTTTACATCAAATAAACAAAGACAACCTAATCCATAACGCAATAAAGAGATTCTATGGATTGAGAATCATCGACCAAGATCCATGGGAGTGTCTGATATCATATATTTGCTCGCGAAGAACAAAGATAACGAAAATCATGTCCATAATATACAATTTGTCTAAACAATTTGGTGAGGAATTGAGTTTAAACGGCTACACAAATTACTCTTTTCCAAAGCCCGAAGTTCTAGCGAATACGAAGACGAATGAATTACTGCGAAGCAGTCTCACGTTTGGAGAACGACAAGCATCAGAAATAAATGAGATCGCAAAAAGGGTCTGTGCAGGCGAAATAAACTTTGAGCATCTGAGGGAATTAAGCTACACAAATGCTAGGAATGAGCTTCTTTCTCTACCTGGCGTTGGAAAGAAAGTAGCTGACTGTGTTCTCCTCTTTTCTCTTGGTAAACTAGAAGCATTTCCTATAGATGTATGGGTGAAGCGTGTGATGCTTCAACATTATGGCTCCCATTTTACTTTCATTAATCCTCTTATGGGAAAGTCCTTAACCTCTAGTCAATACGACAAAATAGCTTCATTTGCAAGAGAATACTTCGGAAAATACGCAGGCTACGCACAAGAGTATCTCTTCTATTATGTACGGGCCTCAAACATGAATCTAATATAGGTTGCGAACCGCTAGAGCGCCCATAACCGACTGTTTTTCATCATTTTCATGTGAAAAACCATTACGAATAATTTTTATCTAAAAAACTGCTAAATACAATGACCCCAATGGCGAATGTTACAATACTCGCATATACCCCCAACCCAGAAGTTGTGGTGGTTGCGGCTGCAAGAACTTCCTTTAAAGAATATGGCGCCTCTATCGCATACAATAAACTGAAGAATGTTAGTGACGCTGAAAAGATAAAAAATGACATACGCGAACTAATCAAGCATAATCATCTCTCCCCAATAGAGCATGTATCCTTCACATTCGCCTTAGAAGGTGTTTCCCGTTCGCTTACACATCAGCTGGTTCGACATAGAATCGCCTCATATACCCAACAAAGTCAACGCTATGTAAAAGTTGACACTGCCAGTCAAGACTGGTTTGTACTACCGCCAACCTACGATACAGAAGAAAAAAGACTAAAATTTATCGAAAGAATGAGAAAGATCGCTAGCTGGTACGAGGATGATATTAAAAATGGTGTATCGAAGGAAGATGCTAGATTTTTATTGCCAAATGCCACAAAAACCAACATCGTTGTCACTATGAACGCCCGAGAACTGCTTCACTTCTTCAACTTAAGATGCTGCGCACGTTGTCAATGGGAACTTAGAGGGATAGCTACGGAAGTGCTGAAACAGGTGAAAAGGGTTGCGCCGACCATATTTGAGAACGCCGGTCCATCCTGTATGAAAGGTGTCTGCCCAGAAGGAGATTTGATGCCCGATGAATGTAGAAAAATTGGCATACCAAATATACAGAAACGATTTAAGGAGTTAAGATAAATGATTAAAAAACTGAAATCTAAACTAAATGCGCCGAAAATTGTTTTCACAATAATATCAATGGCTCTCTTTATCGCCTTGACAAAAGTCAAACTTACACCAATATTTGGAACAAGTACGCAATTCACGGCATCCGTGCTGTTTGGTCCAGTTCTCTCTAATTTCTTAGGCATCGGCTACGGGTCTGGTGCAATTATCTTTTCACAACTTTTCGGCGTTTTATTCGGTCTCTACAAAATCAAATCCATCGCCAGCTGGTTAACATTCGCACCAATCATCGCCGCTGGCATTTATTTTGCAAAAATGTTCAAGTTAAGTAAAAAACTATTACTTGCCCCATTGAGCTGCATCGCTCTATTTCTGTTTCATCCTATAGGCAGAGAGGTCTGGTACTATTCGTTGTTCTGGATCACACCAATCCTAATTGCAATTTTCAAACCGAACATAGACAATTTAATTAAAAATCAAGCCTGGCGAGTCTATGCATACTCTCTGGGCTCCGCTTTAACAGACCACTCAGTTGGCTCAATTATTTACCTTTATCTTCTAAACATTCCTGCGGAATTTTGGATACAAGCAATTCCCTTCACGCTAATCGAAAGAATGATTATCGCCGCAGGAATAACCCTTAGCTACTTCGCTACAAAAGTTGTGATGTCTCTTCTGCATCAAGTAAAAATAGCCATCGCACTAGCTAAAGCCAAAAATGAGAAAGCAAAAATTCAAAAAGAAAAGACTGAAAGGGAGATATATGCATAAAGTAGAAGACATCGTAAAAATCGTAGAAAACCAAAACATATGGAGAAGAAACGAGTGTATCAATTTAATTGCTTCGGAAAGCGTAATGTCGCCGTTGGCAGAGAAGTATTATCTTTCAGACTTTGAGGGTCGATATAATGAGCACGATGCGACACCACACTACTGCGGAACGAAATTTTCCATGGAGATAGAAGAACTCTGCAACGAAATATTTCAAGAGAGGTTTGCAACACCATACATCGACACCAGACCAATATCAGGAGCCATAGCCAATTTAATCGTTTATACTGCCTTCACAAAGGTAAGCGATGTGTTCGTGTCGCTGGGCATTCAAAATGGTGCACACGTTTCTTCCACGCGGTGGGGAATTGCGGGCATTCGAGGTCTAAAAAACATTGACATGTTCTTTGACAAGGAAAAAATGAACATCGATGTGGACAAAACTGCAAAATTAATCAATCACGTGAACGCGAAATTCGTAATGTTCGGTGGCTCGATGTTCCTTTTCCCAGAGCCAATAAAGGAAATAAGGGAGCAGATTGATCCAAAGGTCAAAATCGTTTACGATGCGGCTCACGTATTCGGTCTTATTTATAATCGAAAATTCCAAGACCCATTAGCAGAAGGCGCTGACATTGTAACCGCTTCCACTCACAAAACCTTCCAAGGTCCGCAAGGTGGAATCGTAATTGGAAATTCAAAATTACCAAGGGAAGACTGGGAAAAGGTTCAAACCGCAATTTTTCCAGGTTTACTTTCAAACCATCATATCCATAGGCTTCCAGCTTTGGCTATAACCGCCCTAGAAATGAATGAGTTTGGAGAAAGATATGCGGAACAAGTCATTAAAAACGCGAAGAAGCTTGGAGAAAGCCTATATGAATTAGGCTTCAAAGTACTATGTCCAAACCTTGGCTTTACAGAAAGTCATCAGATCATCGTTGACGTAAAAGAATTTGGAGGAGGCAAGTTTGTCGCTGATAAACTTGAAGAATGTAATGTCATCTGCAACAAAATGGCGCTACCAACAGACTCCCCACACGATGCCACAAGGAACCCATCGGGCATCAGACTGGGCACACAGGAATTAACGAGGTGGGGGATGAAAGAATCTGAAATGAAAGTCATCGCCACCATATTCAAAAGGGCATTGGTTGAGAAACATGATCCCAGCGAAATCAAAAAAGACGTCATCGAATTGAAGAGAAATTTCAATAAAATTTTCTATTGTTTCGAGTGAAATTTCAACAGGCGAAAATGATGCTGTTACTCATGAATTCAAAGGTTAAGTGCATAGCTCATCATATGAACAAAAGGTGAATTACTAATTAGTTTGCACGTTTCCTTATGAGTAACAAATACTAATGACCTCGTCTTTCCCGACATTGTTAGGTCGAATCTCCAAAGAGTTTTCCAACTTAGCTAGCATAGGTTCAGATCCCATTATGACCAATCCCCTTAAGTATGGATTAAAAGAATCACGAGAAAATGGTTCACGTTTACATATTCATCAATCAGGTGTGCAGTTTTGAGAAATTTATATCCTTTTAAAGGAGAACAGGCATCCAACGTGATTCCGCTAGGTCGTTCGCAAGGCATTGCCTCAAGCTTATATATATTTGGTAGACCCTATCATAATAAAATGTAAGTTGAGGCGCCTGAAGTTGAATAGAGAGGACGCGATAAAACTTCTAAAATCATACGTAAAGACAGAGAATTTGCTGAAGCATATGTTTGCAACAGAAGCCATCATGAAGGCTATAGCAAGCCATCTTGGCGAAAACGAAGAGCAATGGGGTCTAGCGGGTTTACTACATGATATAGACTATGAAATAACAGCAAACGACGAAGGCAAGCACGGCATAGTTGCTCAAGACATCCTTAAGGGAAAAGTGGATGAAACCATTTTAAGGGCAATCAAGTCTCATGGCTTCAAAAACGAAGCGGATAAGCCACATGAAAAAATCGGAATCGCCTTAGTTGCCGCAGATCACGTATCCGGTCTGCTTGTTGCTTCTGCACGGGTCATGCCGAGGAAAAAACTCGGCGAACTTGATGTCAGTTCATTAAGAAGGAAGTTTAATGACTCAAATTTCGCAAGAGGCTCACTACGCGAAAGAATCATGATGTGTGAGGAACTAGAAATTCCGCGGGACAAATTCTTTGAGATTGCGCTCAGAGCAGTACAAAGCATAGCCGAGGTTCTAGGGTTCTAACAAAAATATGCATCGCATTTGACATAGCTACCTTTCCCAGAGGGCCATCGATCCTTTTAGTTCGTTCGTCACCAGCTTATCCTCAATAGCGAGTGTTAAGAGCTTTACAAAAGAACATTAAACGCAAAGAGGGAACACAACTTTCACCTTTTCCGACATCAACGTGAGTAAAACGCAACGCATCATTCCCTTCCAAGGAGACCCATGACTTTAGTTGTGGGAGGAATGAGGTCTAAAGCTTAAATACCTATTTTCCACATCAAGTTTGCAGAAACATCTCTTGTAAAAATGTAGTCTGGTGAATTAATTGTCCACGCTAGACAAACTATACAAATTCGTAGACGAGGAATTTGAAAAGTACATACCGGAGTACCAGAAGCTTGTTCGGCAACCAAGTATCTCCGCACAACACAAGGGAATAGAGGAATGCGCAAAGCTAGTGAGAGACTACCTCCTCAAAGCAGGGGTGCAAAACGCAGAAGTTGTGCCAATCGAGAAAGGGCATCCAGTAGTTTACGGTGAACTCAAAGCTAAGTCGAGCAAGAAGACATTACTTCTATACGCACACTATGATGTTCAACCACCTGAGCCACTTGACAAGTGGGAGTTAGATCCATTCAGCGGCGAAGTACGCAATGGAAGAATGCATGGAAGAGGCGCATCAGACGACAAAAGCAGCACATTTGCTATCATCAAGTCTGTGGAGGCTTATCTAAAAGTGGTCGGCGAGGTTCCAGTTAACCTGAGATTTCTTTTTGAAGGAGAAGAAGAAATAGGCAGCCCAAACCTCCCAAAGTTTATACAAACCTACCGGGAAAAGCTTATGTCCGATGGAGCCTACATACTTGATGGGTCGTTGGACCGCAGTGGCCGCCCAGTTATAGATCTCGGTGTAAAAGGAATAGCATACGTAGAGCTTAGAACTAAAAGTGCAAGCAAAGACGTCCACTCATCTCGAGCACCAATCATTCCAAGTGCGCCATGGAGACTAGTATGGGCATTAAATACGTTAAAGGACAAGAATGGTAAAATCTTAATAGAAGGTTTCTATGAAAAGGTTAAGAAGCCCACGAGAGAGGCACTTAGCCTTACCAAAAAACTTCCATTCGATGAAAAGGAAATACTTAAAGAGTTTCAACTAAAGAGCTTTTTACACGGATTAACCGGACTTAAACTCTTAAAGACTTACCTATTCGAGCCAACATGCAACATATGCGGAATAGAATCAGGATATACTGGACCTGGAGCCAAGACAGTGCTACCTCACGAGGCTTTTGCGAAAATCGATTTCAGACTCGTTCCAGACATGGATCCAGAAGATGTTGTATCAAAACTCAAGAAACACTTAAACAAAAAGGGCTTCGAAGACATTGATATAAACCTCATAAGCGGCTATCCGCCTGCAAGAATTTCGGCTAAGGAGCAAGTCGCAAAGGCATCCTTCAAAGCTGCACAAAAAGCTTGGGGTCTTGAACCAATCGTCAACCCCACAGTCGCTGGATCAACACCAATGTACATATTTGTAAGAGACCTACACACCCCAGCAATAGGAACAGGATGTGGTGACGCTTTCTCAAACGCCCACGCACCAAATGAAAGCATTTCATTGAACAACATCAAAACTGGCATCAAATACGTAGCCACATTGATAGACGAATTCAGCAAATAACATTTAAAAGGCGGAGCATACGGATTTAGATAAATTCCTTAAAGAGAACAAACTCTGGTACAGAGTCATCCATAAGCCAGAAACTATCCATACCGCAGACGCAGCTAAAGCCACAGGCTTCGAACTACGTAGGGTAACAAAGAATCTCGTTTCAACAACCGACACAGGTGAATGCGTGTTGCTTATCGTTCCCGGCGATACCAGAGTGGACTTAAAGGCGGCTGCACAAGCACTCAAGGCTCAAAATGTTCGTTTAATCCCCTTCAACCAAGCAGAGAGAATCAGTGGATACCCGCCAGGAGGCACACCATCGATTGGGCATAAAACAAAGATGAGAACAGTTGTTGACGAATCTGTTCTTACCTTTGACACTGTCTATTGCGGAGGGGGTTCGAGGGATAAAATGCTTGAAATAAAAACTGCCGACGTTGTACGATTAAACAACGCAATAGTCGCAAAAATAGCAAGCAAATAACTAACTAATTCTCACCCTAATTTCAACTCCAATAGCACGTAATGAAAAAAAGTGCTAAATGAAATTCCGGGGCGCCTCATTTAGGAATAGTACAAAGCTGTGAACGAAAAAGAATATTGGAAATCGCATTTGGCATCTTCATTTTTAGTGTTCAATCAAGGTTTGATGCTGTCCGACGGTTTATAAGGTATTTTTTCACATCGCTGAAGCTCGCGGAACAAATGGGGATGGAAACTTTTTAATATAGTGCTGTTTACATGTGTTTACTGTGTCAGGAGTGGAGACTGTAAAGAGGAGGAAGAAGGGTACCTACAAGACCGAGGTTGTGGCTGTTAGGCTTACGCCCAGATTCAAGCAGATCCTTGAGCAGTTGGCTATAAGCGAGGACCTTGATCTTTCCGCTTGGATAAGAAACCTTATCATAAAGGAGCTCAAGAGCAGAGGGGTTCTGCCGGAAATATCGCTAACGGCTCCAGCGTTTGAAAGATTTAAGGGACTTGAAGAGGGAAAGGAAAGCTAGATTTTTAACATTTTTATGTAAACTTTTCAGGCTGTTTACATATGTAAATCACATGGGAAACAAATATGTGTTTCACGTGTAAAACATGCGTCAACGACAAACCCTTATCCGCCAGTTCGTACAGCTATAGAAACAAAAAGCAGGTGAGTATAAAATGATAAGTAAAAGGAAAGTGTTCGCTGCAGTATTGCTGGCGACCATAGCCATGGCGACGATAGCCTATGCCCAGCTACTGACCGGAACTGTCAGTGTTACAACAATTGAGGCAGTATCTGTAGCTTCATCTTGGGACTTAGGAAAGATTCCAGCTAGATCTGCTGGGAGCGAAACTAAATCATGTGCAATAAACTTTACCCTCACATCGAATAATGGCTTCACTTCAGGCGATAAGGTGCTGGTTGCGGTGGAGCTTGTGGTCGACGACCCAAACATGTATAAGGGCTTCAAAGCCTTCGTAGTACAAATTACTGGACCAAACTACACTAGTACTGTGCAGGCGCTGCTTACGTTAAATCATCCCTACGCCGAATTCGAAATAACAACCGCGGACAAGCTTTACATGTACGATGCAAAGGTTATCTACAGTGCGGGGAGCAAGGAAGTTAGCAGTGTTACAATACACTTGGGTGCAACCGTAAAAGCTGTATATTAGTAGCTAGACTGGGGTAGACTGATGTCGTCGCCAAATTTTTTATATTGAGGGGTGATGTTCATGTGGATTAAGTCTTCAAAAAACCTCTTCAGCATAGCTTGCCTTTCCTTAGCTGTGGGGCTTTCACTATACTGGATCATGTTCATGAACATTTTGCCTAAACTTATGAAGCCTGCGGCCTCAAATATTCTGCCCCTTATGAGCGCCATTATAGGTGCCGCTGTTTGCAGCCTGCTGTACTTAGGGCTGGGAGACATAATCACTTCTTTCAGGTCCAGAACTAAGGCTGAGACTGACATCGTGCTCCGAAGGGACAGCTTCGGAAGAGTTATCTCAGTAGGTAGGTCTGACCAAGCCATCGTCGTGCGGAGATACCGCATGCCTGAGGAGAAGCCTGGTTCAATTACCGAACGAGGAGATTTCACGAAACATTTGAAGGTTTTGAGAGCAGCTGCCATAATTTTATTAATTCTCGAAGCCTACTTCATAATAGCCTTTATATGCAGGACGTTGACACCCCTAATGGCTGTCCCTTCCGAAAGCATGGTCCCCACATTGAACGTAGGCGATCTTGTACTTGTTACTGGCGTGGACGTCACATCTATAAAGGAAGGAGAAATCATCGTATTTAACGTCCCAGCCCCATACGATAAATACACTCCTTCACCAATAATTCACAGAGTAGTTGAAGTCAAGGTCGAGGACAGCCACATGTACTTTAGGACTAAGGGAGATAACACAATTTCAAATGATCCATGGCTTGTTCCAGCTGAAAACGTGATCGGCAAGATGGCTGCAAAGGTTCCTTACTTGGGACTAGCCGTCCTTGCCCTTAAAACGCCCGCTGGGTTAACCATTACAACTGCACTCATGCTTCTCTGGATACTAAATCCCTACATTACAATATGGAGGAGAAAAATGGATGGCCAGCATGCCTGAACGCAGATGTGTATTCGTAGAAGGCAGAGTCTGTAATGTTGGGGCAGAAGAAATACCTCTTGAAGTCTGCCGCCTATGCCTTGAAGCCTGGAAGTCTAGGAGCTCACTCATAATGGTTAAGCGACCTCTTGAGGAGGCAGAGGCTCCCAGAGTGGCTCAAGCCGTTGAAAGAAAGAAGGAGGAGCTGCCAGTTGAAGCTGGGACAAAAGCCGTAAATGGCGGTCTTTCAGAGCTTGACAGACTCTTCTCGGAGGGAAGGATTGGGCTGGAAGAATACGTCGAAAGGAGAAAGAACATCGTTAACTCCGCGGTGGGCGTGAAGTCCTGGCTTAAAGTATTGGAAGCAAGGTTACTTAGTAAGACCATGCGACCTCCCATGGGAATGGTCGTGGTGGAGGGGGAAAGGGCTAAGGCTACCTATCCAAAAGACTGGAGTACGCCTAGCGGATTTGAGGGCATCCTCAGTTCCATCTACGAACTCTGCAAAGTATTGAATAAGAGAGCATGCAATATGCGCTTGAATGTTGGAGAATTTAAAGTCTCATGTCTAGGTTACAAGGATGGTAAGCTTATGCTACTATTTCTCGGCATGGACCAAGAATTTGAGGATTACGAGGAAATCTTTAGGAAAATCGGCTCTCAGCTGGAAACACAGGGTAGCTGGGAGGAGATGCTACATAAACTCTACGAAGAGTACTTCCAACCACGAAAGTTCACCTATGTCTCATAGGATTTGTTAAGCCATGACATTAAACCACTCCAAGCCTTGGTTATATCCACTCATCATCTTGCTCTTCATCCTTACATGTCTACCATTACAGGTCCTTGCCTTCTCCAATGTTGGTAGCTTAGAGGAGGGCAAGCTCGCCATCTATATTTCGCCGCCAATTTTGCTTGCTGACGGCAAAGAGCACAGTTGTATATACGTTCAGATCCAAGACATAAGCGGCGAGCCTATGCCTGCTTCCCACAACGTAACTGTCTTCCTTGCTTCTTCCAACTTGGACATCGGATATGTCGAAGACCAAATAGTGATAAGCGAGGGAGAAGTTTTTTCGATTGCAAATTTTAAAACGACGCTAAGACCAGGCGAAACTCTGGTGACTGCTTCAGCCCAAGACTTCATCACGGGATCCGCAATATTGAGGACAGTTGATCCCTACGCCAATGCCTTCCCCCCATACATGCTTGAAGTGTATCCTTCACCTAGCCTTCTGCCAGCTGAAAGTGGCGTAAACGGAACAGTTACAGTTCAACTAATGGACTCTGCAGGGATCCCTATGCTCGCCTTCTCCGACATAAACGTTACCTTAACGTCGTCGAATACAACTGTCCTTGAAGTTCCCCTTTCAGCAACAATACATACCGGAAACAGCTACGTCTGTGTTTCGTTCTCAGTTTTGGGTAACATTGGGAAGGCTACGATAACGGCTTTAGCCGAAGGATTCCCTCCTGGGAATGTTACAGTTTCAGTTGTTGAGCCAGCATTCCCTCCCGTCAAGCTGGCACTAGCATTGAGCCCACAAACGCTGCTTCCAGACGGCTCCACTCATGGGTGCATAACTGTTCAGTTATTGGGCATCAACGGAACCCCAGCTAAAGCCCACAAAGACATCGAGGTATACATTTCCTCCTCAAATATCGATGTCGGAAGAATTGTAGATTCAAGCATCACCATAAAATCGGGCGAATATTACGCCGTTGCGAAATTCATGACCGGATTCAAGCTTGGTAAGACAGTTATAGCTGCAGCGGCTCATGGATTAGAAGCTGTAACCGCAATGCTCGAAGTTAAGGGCTTTACTCCATCGAAACTCTCCGTATACACCGCCCCTCCAATGGTGTTGGCTGATGGAAGACCTAGGAATGTGTTGTCGGTTCAAGTTCAGACGGATGAAGGCATTCCAATAGCCTCTGTAGCAGACGTAACAGTGTACCTGACATCATCATCAAAAACCGTTGGAACAGTCCCCTTAACAACCATAATTGGCAAAGGTGAAAGTTACATAGCGGTTCCGTTTGCAACAACATTTAATCATGGAAACGCGACGATAACCGCTTCAGCGCAGGGCTTGGAGTCTTCAACTGCCTCCATACAGACACTCATTTTACCCTTAGATTTAACGATTGAAGGACCAACAATCGCTAAAATAAATCAAACTTTCACGGTGAGCGTAACGGCAACAAGTAGAGGATACCCTGTCAAAAATGCATTTGTCATTTGGATGGTTATGGGCGGGGAGATAATGGCTGAAGAGCAACTCACAAACGAGAACGGAAGCGCTCAAGCATTCATAAAGCAAACTTCGGAAAAATTGGAGTTATTAGTTCAAGTTTCGAAGCCCAGCTACCTAACCGCTGAAAAAGGTAGAACTGTGGAAGTTGCAGCTCCCCTGAAGCCTCCTTCAGAGTTAACCCTGCACATTCTAGGTTTAGAAGTTCCAATCTCAACAATTATAATCGTGGTCGCCATTATGGGAGTTGCTTTACTCCTAATCTACATGTATCTGAAGACAAAAAGGTTCAAAAGAAGCATGCAAACTTGAAAATTCGGCACCTCTTAATTAACCCTGTCGGCGTGAAGCTTCTATTCTTTTCTCATCCTTAACCGCTTTAGCCACCTCACCGTAATAAAAGGATATCCATGCGTGCACACTTGTCTTTAGCTACTCAAACATAGATTTATCTAAACTCCGTAAGAAGTCTCCGTCTTTTAGGGTGGGGATGAATTGCGCAAAGCTTTTTTAACACTTTCGTCTACACCTTCTTTTGATGCTTCTCAGCGTCAAGAGGAACTTAGGCTATATGCCTTTGTTTGGGGCTGGGAGGCAGCCTCTCAAGCTTCCATGAAACACCGACTTGCCAGGCGGGTTGAACGAAACCTGGAAGCCCCAGCCTTCAGGCTGAGGGAGGATGTCACATGGGATGCTCCATGACAGAAGACAATTCCCAATCCAGCATTCAAAAAATTCTAACAAAATACAAAACCATTGCCGTTGTAGGCTGTTCTAGAGATCCAGAGAAAGCTGCCTATCAAATACCAAAGTACATGAAAGATCAGGGATACAAGGTTATTCCGATAAATCCATTTGCTGAAACAATTTTCGGCGAAAAAACCTATCCCTCCCTCATAGATGTAAAGGAGCCTATCGACATCGTGGACGTGTTTAGACCAAGTAATGAAGCGGTTGCGGTGGTTAAGCAGGCGATAATGAAGAAAGCGAAAGCTGTGTGGCTACAGCTTGGAATCGTAAATGAAGAGGCTGCCCAATTGGCTAAAGAGAATGGACTTGACTTCGTTATGGATAAATGCATAATGGTTGAGCATAAAAAGCTGCCCAAAGAAAAGAAGCCCTAACCTCATTATTCGGTGGGGTGTCACCTTTAAGGCGCTTTCTCTAATAATTAAAGTGTTAAGTTGACCTCTTTTCCTTCCGCTTGCGTGCTATGAGCTTGGCAGCTTCCAATATTTGTGCTGCCTGTTCTTTCTTCAGTTTATGCCTTTTCTCGCCTAATTCTTCTATGGCTGATTCTATTTCTGAAACTTCAATTAGGTCCGTTCTCAGGCTTTCTAAAAGTACAGTCCAAATGCTCCAAGTTTTAAGTCCAAACATCTTTGCGAGATTTGAAAGAGCCTTATCGTCAACCAAAGCTTCCGCCTTCCTGTCTCTTGCAAACAGAAGAGCCTCCGCATCCGCCAGCGAAATGTTTTCATCTTCAGCCAGCCTTTTAATAGTTGAAGCTAAATTTTTTGGAACATCCTCGACTATAACCCAGCCTTCTTCTATGGCTTTGCCTATTATCTGGGCATCAGAGTGATCAAGCCTAATACCTTCGTCAACGGCTTTTAGCTTCACGTTCGGAGTGATTATCACTTGTTTGAAGAGCTTCTTTAGGAGACACAGCTTGTTTATTTGGGCTAAATGGATAAGCGGACCGGCATCAGAAACAACTTGGGGCAAAGGGCTTAATCTCCATACTTCGCCTTCAAATATTCATGCATCCCTTCGGAATCCCAGTTAACAGGAACGCCTTCCCTCTCCAAAATTTCAAGAAACTCCCGCAGCGAAATACCCAAAATTTCAGCAGCCCGCCCAGCAGTCAACCTTCCCTTCTGATAAAGGTCAACCACTCTTCTACGCAGTCCATCTTCGATAAACTTCTTGATCAGCGCGGAACGATCAACATCCTCAAGAATCCTTAAGGCTTCAACCCTCTTCAAGTCACGCTTTGAAAGGCGAACAGTAACAACGGCGCTTTTCTCCGTCATATTTATCCCCGTAAAAAGAGAATACATTGTAATACATAAGCTTTATGTCTAAAGCAGTGAGTTCGCTGAACCTAAAATACCCTTTTTTCGATTTCCATTTTAGGTAAACAAACGAATCCGCTAAATGTGGGTTTAATGGGCCTTAGCGGGAGTTTAGCGGACCCTTTACTTCCTCTTTCTAAACAGCATTATGTAGTTGTATGTGCAAACGTATTCGAAGCCAGCCTCTATTAGCTGTCTGCCCTCTTTCTCTATTAGAAAATCAGGGAAACCTTGTTTATACACTCTAAACCCTAACCTCTTTGCCAACTTGGGAAATTCTTTGTGAAACGCAAGCTTCTCTCTTTTCTGCTTTTTAACTCCTAAAAAGAATGGTACACAACAGGCGAAGTAGCTAAAATTCTTGGGGTTAGTTTTAGAACAATTAAGCGTTGGATATATTCGGGAAAGATAAGTGCTACCAGAACTGTTGGGGGTCATTATAGAATATCAAAGGAAGTAATAAGGCGGTTACGGTCAGAAGTTGAAGACCAATTTGCGGTTGATGTTGTCACATTTATTGACCAAAAAAGAATAGCATATTTTCGTGAGGTTCAATTAAATATGGAAGATAGGTATAGACATTATGAAACTCGTGATAAACTTGAATGGCTTGTAAGGCAAAGGAAAATTAATACTACGTATGAGCTTGGGCGGAGATGGTATTTTCCACTAAATACTTCTTGGGAAGCTATTAAAGATATGGCGGAGAAGAAGCTCAAGCTAATAGAGACTTTTGAGACTTATGAGAGAAAGTTTGAACGAGATGGGATAAAGTATCAAGATTATTCAGAGTATATGGTTGAACAAGCCATGATTAGAGCTGGATATACTGTTGTTGTTGCAAAAGATAGTTATTACTTCAACGGTATAGCTTGCATTCTTCAAACAGGTCCTGGAAGACCACCAGACCTTGATTTTATAGCTAAGTTACCTAACGGTGATTATGTTGGAGTTCAGGTTAAAAACAGAGTAGAGTATCCAAAGCCAAACGATATAAACACGTTTATTGAACTTTGTAGAGTATTGCATGTAAGACCTTTGCTGGTCACTAGGCAAGCCCATCCTATGACTTTTGATGTCATTAAAAGGTTAAACGGTTGGGTGGTTATTTTCAAGCAGATTCTTCTCAAACCCGGCTTGACCAAGTAAACATTTGGCCTTCTAAGACAGCAGGTAGGAATTCCGATTGCTATCTACAAATGGCCTCCAGACTATTTAATAAAAGCTCTTATAGATGCTGCTAAAGCTATGTCTGAAACTATGACAAAGCTACAGCGGTAGAATTGAATAAAAAAATTACTCCTTTTTCCCTCGCAAACAACAAGCTCATACTGATGGTATAGGTTATGACGGCATCATGGACATCATGGAGTTCAGGCGCAGGGTTGAGCTTGAGGCACAGTGCCTGTACAAGCAGCGTTTCATGAAGGATATGCGGTGTGCCCACACTGTGGGAAGCCACTTTATGGAGTTCTTGTGAACGCAAAAGACAACTTGGGTAAATGGGTGCTGGACAAAATACGTGAGAGAGGTTGGGCGCATACCCCATGCATTGAAAAGGCTAAAACAGCCACATGAAAGCCCGTTTTTTGAATACCCAAAATTTGCCCTTCACGAAAACAGCCAGAAGGTATTAGATGGAGAAAAAGGTTCTGATAAGATAGCTAAGGAAGTAGGTGTTAAGAAAGGTACGGTTTACGTTGTTAAGAGTGAGCTTAAGAGACATATGTCTGGTAAACCTTCCAATAAGGAAGAAGCTTCCGGGAAGACTTACTGGTGAGCTTACCAACCTTCCAGACGACGGGAAGACTTCCAAGGAAGTGTGGGCTTCAGCGAAGACGGTGTGGAATGTGAAGAGTATTCTAAAGAGACTAGGGTATATGTCAGAATCCCCCAAGGGAACTGCATCTCCCTCCTCACCACTTCCCGCGGGAAATTCTCAAGGAGTTGCCGGGGCTTGCCCTTCCTGCTTGGCTGTGGCGGTGAAGAACTCCCTGTTCCACTTGTCAGCTATAGCCCAAGCGAGCCTCCACCAATTAGAGTCTCCAGGCGGGGGCTTCCTGGGGATCGGCTGGTAGACGGCTGCATACCTGTAGGTCACGTTCAACCTCGAGGAAGGGTCATATCTGGGCGCAAGCTCCATGAAGCCAAGATCCATTAGGCGCCTCAAAACCAGCCTGTAGAAGCTCTCCGATATCGTGGGAATTAAGGATAGCAAAGTTTGTATCGTGGAAGCTGAAACTGTTCCTACGTGGTTTCCCTACACCTTAGGTAAATCATTAATATGGAAAACGCTAGCCACATACGTATACACAGCGTATCCAGAAGAGAATTTCAGAGAATTCAAAATTCTTGAAAAATTAGGGATTGGCTTATTAAAAGTTTCTTCAGAGGGCGTGACGGAAGTAATTAGGATCTCAGACAAAGACATAAGATCCATTCTCGAACTTTATCCCCTTAACTATGAACGCGAACGAGCAATCTATACTCAGTTAAAAGGAATTTTTTAAGGTAAACAATTTTGAGTACATTCCTTTCATTTAAGAGGTTGATTGCCTATGCGGAAGTATAGTTTGAAAAGTGTTGAGGACCAAATCTTTTCAAAAGAAGCTTGATATACGGAATAATCTCCCTTAGGTCCTTTTTGTCAATAGATATATCTGCGGCTCCTTTAACCTCATCGTTGTCTGAATTAAAGGCTATGCTAAATCCCGCAATCTTAAACATGGGTACATCGTATATTCCATCACCAACAACTATGCAGTTTCTTGTACTTACTCCTTCAAGCCTTGCGAGTTTCCTCATGACTGAGGCCTTCCTATGAACTGGAACAACCTCGATACCGATTATTTTCCCATTTTTATCTTCAGTAATCTTATTTGAGAATGCGTAATCAATTTCTAACTCAGCTTTAACTCTATCTGCGAGAACCGAAATCCCGCTGCTTATTATGGCCGTCTTCAACCCTAGCTTCTTTAGCGAGTGAACCGTTTCCCTTGCACCATTTGTCAGAGAAATCCTGTTCACAATAGTCCTAATTCCGTTAAGGTCAGTATTCTTCCATAGCGCTATATCTCTGCTCATGAATTCCTTGTAATCAAACTCTCCTTTAAGATAGCCTCTGAGATTTATTTGCCCTTCCTTTTCCATGCCAAGTGCTTTATGTACCGCTTCCCAGCTACTTTTCTCACTTACTAGAACACCATCTAAATCAAAAATTACTATTCTGAAAGCTTTCAAAATTTTTCCCCGCTGTAAGTCCCAAGCCTTATGGCTGCAATTTTCAGAATTACATATGTGCTGAAAATAATCACCAATGCAATAATGTATCGTGTGGCAACGGAGTGAGGGATATTCCCAAGTCTCGCAAGTATCATGGCCAACAATGTCAATCCAGCGGCCACAATCAAACCTATCATCAAAGCCTTGGACAATATGTCAAAAAGTGTCTTGATAGACTGCATTTGTCTTCTTTTCTTAGCATTCTTTGAAGTCATTTGTCGCCATCCTAACCCTGTATGGCATAATTTGTATTCCTCAATATGTTCAACATTTTTGTCGCCTAACGAAATAAATTAATATTGTCTACCTCATTTTTATCAAAAATAACCTATCTAAATAAACCCATGTGTTATAGATGCTTTAGGTGTAGTCTATGGCGAAGCCTTGGCTAAAACACTGGCCCGACGGAGTTCCATACTCAATTAAGTATCCAGAAATCCCCCTCTTCGAACTCTTGAGAAATTCTAGACGAAAATTTCCTAACAAACCCGCAATAGTCTTCTATGGGAGAAAAATCAGCTACTCACAACTAGACCACCTTACAGATGCGCTTGCGTCAACCTTCTCAAATCTAGGCATCAAAAAGGATGACAAGGTCGCACTTCTCCTACCCAACATTCCTCAGTTCATCATAGGCTACTACGGCTCTCTGAAGGTGGGGGCTGTTGTGGTAGCCTTAAATCCACTAGTTGATGGAGCGGAAATTATGCGTCAACTCATCAACTGTGAAGCAAAGGTGTTAATCGCTCTTGATGAACTTTACACAAAAATCGAGCTCATTCGAGAAAAAACGCAATTAAAACACATCATTTTAACAAGTGGAGGTAGTTATTTGCCAACTCATCTGCGCATTCTTTACTCCATAAAGCGTCGAACAGAGAGTAAGGCCTTTGCTGGCACTTTAAACTTTTCTGAGATTATTAGTGGGCAAAAAGTCTCTCCGCCTGAAGTGCAGATAGACCCGAAAACTGATTTGGCAATGATACAGTATACTGGGGGGACAACTGGTCTTCCCAAAGGAGTTATGCTCACTCACTTCAATTTGGTTGCAAATGCTGTTCAATCACATCAATGGTTGAGGGGCTGGGGGTACGGAGAAATACCGAGAGATCCTTTGCCTATAATTCTTTGTGCCATTCCATTCTTCCACATGTATGGCGTCACTCTTATGAACGAGGGAATCCTATTGGGGTCAACGCTTATACCTGTTCCAAGACCAGAGCCCAAAACCATTCTGTCCGCTATTCAGAAGTATAAAATAAATTATTTCGCTGGAATACCATTAATCTTTGAGGCCTTACTCAAATACCCGAAAATCAAGGATTATGATCTGGGTTCACTTCCATTCTGTATATCCGGTGGCGACTTCCTTCCAACTGGTTTGGCGAAAGAATTTGCAGAAATTACTGGAACAGAAATACTTGAGGGATATGGATTGACAGAAGCTAGTCCGATAACCCACTTGAATCCCATAGACAAGGACAAAAGACGATCAAAATCCATAGGAATTCCGTTTCCAGATACCGATGCTAAGATCGTTGACATAGAGACGGGGACGAAGGATCTCGCTCCAAATGAAGTTGGCGAACTTGTTGTCAGGGGACCGCAGGTGATGAAAGGCTATTGGAACATGCCCGAAGAAGACGTTTACGCTTTAAGAGACGGATGGCTGTACACAGGCGATGTCGCAACTATGGATACCGACGGTTATTTCTACATAATTGACAGAAAGAAGTACTTAATACAATCCTCTGGGATGAATGTCTGGTCGAGGAAAATCGAAGAAATTCTATCTAAGCATCCCGCTGTTAAGGAGGCTGTAGTGATAGGTCTAGAGGACCCGTATCGATGCGCATCTGGTATAAAGGCATTCGTTGTGTTACATGATTCATTCCAAGGGAAAATCGGAGCTAAAGATCTAATAGATTTCGCTAAACAATATGCGGCTGACTACGAAATCCCTGAGGCTGTTGAATTTAGGGAAGAATTGCCCAGAACCCCGCTAGGTAAAATAGATAAAATCGCCCTTAAGAGAGAAACGAAACCAAGCTAACTAAAAGCGTCAAGCTTACCTCCTAGAAAGGCATTTGAAGAAAACATTATCTTTAACTAATTGCAACATAATAACGGTTTGAAATGAACGCTGTGATATTTGACTTCGACCGAACACTCGTTAATCTTGGCGACTTCGTCCAGTGGTCAGAAGCAAAAAGCAAAATTACAGACGAATATGTAGCGTGTGGCGTGTCGCCAGAATTCGTCGAAAAACATCAGTCCATTTTCGCATTGCTCACAGAAGTCAGAGATGAACTAGGTAAGCAACATTCTCAGCGCATGGTCTTTAATGTTCAAGACCGAGTGTGCAAAATACTGGAAACATATGAGCTCATGGCAATTGAGAAGGCTTTCTTGATGCCAGGTGCCCTAGAAGCCCTAAAGTTTGCAGAAGATAAAAAAATTAAAGTAGGAATTGTGAGCTCAAATTCCCCCTCATGCATAATACAATGCATGCGTAGGTTGGGTGTTCTAAGTTACGTTGACTGTATTGTAGGCAGAGGTCCAAGACTCAGAATAAAACCATATCCAGACCAAGTCCTATTATGTCTAAAGAAACTAAAATGCAAACCTGAAAACACCGTGATGATTGGTGACCACATAGCGGATTTGAGGTCTGCAAAAGCATCGGGAATTGCATTCATAGGTGTATTGACTGGAAGAACACTGCGTGCCAACTTCGAATCCGAGAAGGCTGACCACATTATTGAAACTCTTGAAGAACTTCCGCAAATACTACAAAAATTGTGGGGAAATTAGACAATAAGCTTCTTAAAAATACTCATTCAACAACTATTTTACGAATAGCAAGGTCATTATTGCTCCAATAGTAGTAAAAATAGGAAGTAAGGCAAAAATTTCAGCGAGCCCCAAGAAGTTCGTCATAGCTCCTGCAACCATTGGACCTATTGCGGTTGCCGTGTTTGTTAGCATCATATAGAACGCATTTGCCACACCTTTTTCCTTTACCGTTGTGGTTTTTGCAACCATCATAGCTCCCATAGGATAAATTATGCCATGAACCGCTCCCGTAAGAATCAACAAAATGGCCGACGTGATAGAATCTCTGGCAAAGAGCATAAGTACTAATGTTGAGAGTGAAGAGAGGGCAGTAAGAATCATTTTCTTCTCGCCCACTTTATCCACAATGTTGGCAACAGAAATCACCCGAGAAAGAACCATAGCTAGAGAACGCGCCGTTAGGACAGCACTAATTACAGCAGGTTGCAAATGTAATGTCTCAAGTGCATAAACTGGATAGAATGTATACACTGGTTCATTCAAGAAGAAAAAGGTCGATATAGCGAAGCACATGGTAACTACAGCCCTATTTTTTACTACATTCCATAACCCCTCTAAGGTTCCTGTTGTGCTAAAACTCCTCCTAGGAGCCTTAATCCCCACGACGCATAATCCCACAGCTATAATACTAATCATTGATGCAAGAAGAAATATGTCTCTCATAGTCATAAGCCCTAACAACAGGCTGCCTATCATTGGTGCAAGGAACATGCCCACGGACGGAGCTATTGTATAAAGACCAACAAGTTTTCCCGCATTCGCTGGACTGGAAATGTCTGCAATTAAGGCTTGCATAGATGGTCCAAAAGCAGCCCACATGACTCCACCAGCTAATGTAGACACAGCAAGCATAGAGATATCTTGAGCAACGAAGAGGGTTGTTAGTGAAGTTAAACCTAGAAGTAAACTGAGGGTTACGACGGGTTTTCTACCCCATCTATCTGACAAAATTCCTAAGGGCACAGCCATAAGTAAGGTGGCAAAAGCTCTGATAGAGGACAGCAATCCTATATAGATTTTAGGTGCATGAAAGTATAATTCCGCATACATTGAAATCAGAGAGAAACCAACATTCACCGCCGTCGCATTAAGCAAACCCACAATAAATATGGTTGAAAATTTGCTATTATTCTCCAACAAGCCAAGTCCCAGTTCTAATAGTTGAAAAACTAATTCCACCCAAGTCTTAAATGTTTTGCCAGCCTCAAGTTTTTAAAGGGGGTGCGCCTATTTTTCCACGTTACTATAGTGAGCGTTATTGCAATGGTCTGTCGCAAAGCACAACTTAAAGTATACATCGCCGGTCCTGTCCACGGTATGGAAAACCATCAACATTATCGGCAGAAACTCAAGCAAGTCCTTGCTTCTAAGGGTTTTAATCCCGTAGATCCGCTTGAAAGACAAAGACCTAACCCATCAAGTGTTACAGGGCGCAATTTTTCACCTAAAGAAATTATCAACAGCGATCTAAATTGTTTAAAACAATGTGATCTCCTCGTAGCTTTCCTTCCAACGATTTCGGCTGGAACATGCATGGAGCTCTTCTATGGAAAGTTGATGAACAAGGAAACCGTTGTAATCACACCAATGGACGATCTAAGCCCGTGGATTATTGGGCATGCCGACCACATCTTCAGAACATTTGAAGATTTTGAAAAGTGGCTAAACTCTAAAAGCAATTAGACATAAAAATTTAATCGGTCCTTATCTAATTAGTGAGCCATTTGAATCCAATTAGTAATAGTATGAAGGATAAGATTTGTTCACTATGCAAAAACATGGCTCATCCGAATAACATGGTAGCCTGCTGTCTTTACGGGTCGAGAGTTAGTGGATACGCGAGAGAAGACAGCGACTACGATGTCTTACTTATAATCGATCGTTACAAAGCTGGGGTAAAATACAACTATCTTTCAGCAGACGGCGCTCAACTAGCAATCCTTGCAGTGGACAAGTCTCTCTTCGAAAGCGACATAAATGAAGCAAGTTTAGGCGAATTTGTAGCTGGGAGACTGCTGACCCCATATGAACCCCTAATTAACCAAAGTTACTTGGCTCAAATGGAGGTCTCATTAAAGAAAAGAACGGTCCTCGAGTCTCTAGAAAACATCATACTTCAATATTCAGACTCTGCTTGTGAGCTTTTAATAAAACCAGAATACTTCATGTATAAGAAAATGTCCACCAGAGCAAGAATCTATCCACTTGCCCAGTACAGTTACTTCAACATATTCAAAAAAGATCTAAAAGCAGAGAACACCCGCAAGATCATGGAAGGTTACAATGCTGCTCTTCGTCAACTTGCCGAAGAAGGAATCGTCGAATTTGAGAACGGCTTTGTCAAAATAATGGAGCACCATGTGAAAAGCAGATCGGAGAAAAAACTTGGCATCCTTAATATCATAAATGCGCTCAGCAGGGCAGCTAAGTCCTACATAGTTCACGGCTATGCGGGTCAAGTTAGCCCTTTAATGGTGGCGCAGGAAATTTTTTCCAAAATCAAGAGGGATTTAAACTCCTCTAGTAAACCTTCAGAAGAGCTTGAAGAGCCGGAGAAATATATTTTTGTTTCCACGGATGCGGGCGTCCTGCCACTGAAATTCTCTGGCACCATTGAAAGTATACTGGAGAAATTTGAGGGTAAACCCATACAGAATCTGAGGTACAAGAAAATCGGCGGGGTTCTGAATTCGGTGTACGAAATAGATTACATTCACGATGGGCATTTGAGGAGGTTTGTGGCTAAACATTTTGGCGACTGGTACGGATTAAAATGGTTTCCTCTAGCCATCTGGACCCTTGGTGTGACAAATTTTGACATAACTGCAAGAGGGAGAATGGCAAATGAATTCTCCATAAACCGTTTTCTTAAAAGGCGTGGATTTGATGTTCCAGAGATCATTTATCTAGACTGGGGAAATACGGTTATAATTAGGGCATTCGTGGATGGAAAAAATCTGGACGACTTTCTTAGACATCAGGGTGAACACCTATCTCCAGAAGCCACTGAAGCTCTATTCAAAACTGGAGAGGCGATAGCTAAGGTTCACAAATCTGGGGTTATACTTGGAGACTGCAAAGACGAAAACATAGTTCTCAATGATAATCGTGTGTTCTTCGTTGACCTAGAACAAGCACATAAAAGGGGAGATCAAGCATGGGACATCGCTGAGTTCTTGTATTACTCCGGTCGCTTCCAACTATCTACTACCAAGATTCACGATATCTCAGAAAATTTCCTTAAAGGATATTTATCCATTGGAGATGTGAACAACGTTAAAAGGATAACCTCAGCCAAATACACAAGCCTATTTCTACCAATAACTCCCATCCATGTGGTCAATGAAATAACAAAAGTTTGTAATGCATTAATATAATTGTCCTATTTTCTTAACACCATTCCCGCCCCTGCTCCAGTATGTTCGCCGCAGTCTAAGGTTAGCTCTCCATTCACGAAAACGTATGATATTCCCTTAGCATACTGATGTGGGTTATCGAATGTAGCCACATCGCCTATATTTTGGAAGTTGAACACAGTCACGTCAGCCCATGCACCAGGTCTTATGATGCCCCTGTCCCATATTCCAAGTCTCCTAGCAGGCAACGAAGTCATTTTCTTGACAGCCTCTTCAAGTCCCAGAACTTCCTTCTCTTTGACATATTTGCTGAATACCCTCGCAAACGTTCCATAGCTTCTTGGATGCGGCTTTCCTTTGCTCAAAGGACCGTAAGCCGCCAGAGAATATCCATCTGAACCCACAGCGACTAAATCACTTTTCAAAACCATGCAAACATCATCCTCATTTAACGCAAACCTAATCACTGATGTTGCAGTTTCGTCGTCTATTAAAAGATCATAAGCAAAGTCATAAGGATTAGTCTTTGCAGCTTTAGCCAGGTCCTCAATATTCTTTCCCTCGTACTCGCTATGTTTTTTGCTGTTAACCACGAATATGTTGCTCCAACCAACTCCCTTCAGGGGGCTAGACCAACCTGGAACACCCTCATCCATATCCCTCCTAATCTTTTCACGCATTTCCGAACTTTTTAATCTCTTAATAATGGCATCAACTCCACCGTCATGCACCCAAGGAGGCAACACAGAAGCCAGACCAAAACTAGTGGCAGTATACGGATAAACATCGCATGTAACATCGACCCCCCTACTTCTAGCATCCCTTAACATCTTCAGCGTCGTCTTTACTTTACCCCAATTATTGCTCCCAGCAGCCTTATGATGGGAAATCTGCACAGGCACACCTGAATTCTCACCAATCGCTATGGCTTCATTCACTGCATCAATCAATGTATCTCCCTCACCCCTTATGTGTGAGGCATAAAAACCTCCCTTTTTCGCAACTATCTTTGAAAGCTCAACCAACTCATCTAAAGAAGCATAGCAGCTAGGTGGATAAATCAAGCCTGTCGACATACCAAATGCGCCGTCATCTAGGCATTCAGATAGAATCTGTTTCATCTTCTTCAGCTCACTAGCTTTGGGCGTCCTCATCTCCAGACCCATCCCCAAAATCCTAATATTTCCATGGCCCACGAGCGCCGCTACATTAACCGAAGGGCGTTTCCTTTGCAATTCGTCTAAATATTCCCCAAATGTGTTCCAGTCTAAATCCAAACTCGCTCCCTCTATATTGAGCCATGTCAGCTTCCTAAGCTCACTCCTAACATCATCGTTCAATGGTGCAGCAGAGCTTCCACAGTTTCCTATCACCTCCATTGTTACACCCTGACGTATCTTGCTCTCAGCCCTCGAGTTAATTAAAAGAGTAAAATCAGAATGCGTATGTATGTCTATAAAACCAGGGGCAACGATCAACCCTTTCGCATCAATAACCTTCTCAGCCTTAGCAGACCCCAGATTTCGAACTTTACTAATCTTTCCATTAGAAATCGCCACATCTGCCTTAAACCAGGGATTTCCAGTACCGTCCACAATTATCCCATTTTTTATCAGCACGTCAAACAACGGTCATCCCCATTTATCCAATACTTCAATAGAAATACATTTAAATTTCGAAACTAAAACGTATCTTCCTCACGGGCATAAACGGTGATGCGTGTGGTCACTGGAACGCTGGTTAATCACAAGAGAGCAAAACGTTCCCAAGAAAACAAATACTTCCTAATTAGGATCGATGGAGTGGGTGACCCCCAAAAAGCTTCACGTTTTATCGGAAGAAAAGCAATCATAAAAACAAAGGATAACAAATTCACAGGAATCATCTTGAGACCCATAGGCAATAACGGTCTCGTAACAGCATTTTTCAAAAGGAATCCTCCTGAACATCTCAGAGGAGCAACAGTCGAAATACAATAGCATTTCAATTTTTTAGCTTGCTAAAAGGGATTTACGAGCAGAAATAGAATCCGCCAAAATGATGGTGAAATCCCACACGCTTTAGCAGTGGGGTGATGTCAAGAATTTAACCTATAATCTACCATAAATAGAAGTTAATATTATACAAATTTGGAGGTTAATTATGATGGCTGAGACGTTTTCAGGGGAAGAAGTAGACTTCGACGTAGAACAAGAATTCTGGAACTCCTACAAGTTAAAGGATGGCACCACTTTAAAGGTTAAGCTTGTACTTCTTCGAGTAATCAGGGCTAAAGACAGCTATGATCCCGCAGGTTTTCCAGTCTACATGATTATGAGCACAAATGTTGTTCGTGCTGTTGATGTGCCTGAGGGGTTGCGGAGAAAACCCAAGTTATCCCCCGAAGGAGCCAAGCCTGTGTAGACTGATGATTGCCGATTATATCTTAAAGTGTAATTTGCCTGCGGCTTATGCTGCTTGTAGATTGAATAAATTTCGTATTGATGTTAGCTCCCTCTAGTTATACAGACATCTCAACTACTTCAGCGATCTCCAGCGTTTTTGGATCTTAATAAGTCATGACGATTGCTCAGAGGTAATGTTTAATGCACATATACTTGTATGTGTTTGTATGATCTCGGGTGAAAGCCGAGATTCCGTTGCTGTTTTATGTACGACCCTTGTTGTCCATGATATATGTCAAGTGATGGAATCACTGCGTATTTCCCGTCAGAGCTGAATGAGGTCATGAAGCATTCTGTTCCAGATGTCAAAATCAATGACATTTTTTCAACATGCCATTCATCATGTGTATCGTTTCGTTAATGAATCCTTTAATTTGGATGATTGCTTCCTCCAATGCCTCCTTTCTCTCCATGGGTAGCCCTTGATAGGCTGATGCAAAGTAAGCATTTGATGCAATCAAACAAGCCATTATGGAAAGTAGAATCTGCTTCGAGTGGATTTTGAATTCGAAGATTTCACAGATCCATCATCATCCGTTGTGCATACTCATACTAGAAAGAATTAGTGAAAAATCTAGGAAAGCTTAAAAAAGAAAGAATCGGAGAATGAAAACTACTATAGATACAATTACCTTGTCAAAGCTGGAGAAATAACAGAATAGGTTAAGGATGGATACTTTATGGGTTACATTTACTTATACACGGGAATAGGAGCGGGTAAGACAACTAATGCCTTAGGCTTAGCTTTGCGTTCAATAGGACATAAAAGAAGCGTTGTGATTATTCAATTTTTAAAATGGAGGAAAGACATCGGAGAATATAAGATAAAAGATAGTCTAAAACCTTACTACGAGATCTATCAGTTTGGAAGACCCGCCTGGCTTGGAGAGAAGGAGATGACAGTTTCGTTAGGTGGGCAAAAGTTTCAAATTGAAAGTTTCAAAGACGTAGATAAGAAATTAGCAAAGGAAGGCTTAGAATTCGCTAAGAAAGTCTTGAAAGAGAAAAAGCCACATCTACTTGTCTTAGATGAAATAAATCTGGCCCTACACTGGAAGCTTTTAGACATTAAAGATGTTCTTGAATTACTCGATAATTTACCAGAAAAAACTGATGTTGTTTTAACTGGAAGGTACGCTCCGAAAGAATTGATAGAAAAAGCAGACTTTGTTAACTTGGTAGAAGAAGTTAAGGCCCCGAAGGAGTTTAAATTAACTAAAGGAATACAATATTAAGCTTTCAGTCAGGTTTGTGGAGTCCTAGTTCATCCAGCAATAGCTAGCCGAAGCCTGAAATGAAAGTCGACATGCTTATGTTCCCCAAGTGGTAGTTCACACATAATGCTCTCCGACAAGCATATATATGATGCTGGGAGATTTTTGATTCAAGGTGGATGTGATGCCACGCCAAATTCGTTAACTTCCATCTTACGAGTCGTTTATGTTACGTTAAGTTCTTATTGGTGTGGCTATTCTTGTTTTGAGAGGGATGTAGATGAAGGTGATTAGCGGTTCCTATAATCCGACCAAGCTTGAATCAAAGATTCGTGAATGGTGGAAGAAGAATGATCTTTTAGGAAAAATAGTCAATCAAAATAAAGGACACCCCAGGTTTAATTTCCTTGAAGGTCCTCCCACGACAAATGGTTTTATGCATGTAGGACATGCGCGTGGAAGAACGATGAAGGATATTATGCTAAGGTTCAAGACAATGCAAGGCTTTGATGTATGGAGACAGGGGGGTTGGGATTGTCAGGGGCTTCCAGTTGAGCTGGAGGTGGAAAAGAAGCTGAACGTTGCATCGAAGAAGGATCTTGAGACGCGTATAGGTGCTGAGAACTTTGTTAATCAATGTAAAGAGCTTGTTGATTATTACCTTGGCCATTGGAGAGAAGCATCTGAGAAGCTTGGTCTATCGCTCGATTACGATAACGCCTATGAAACTAGGCGTGACGAGTATATAGAGTTTATATGGTGGGCTCTCAAGAAGGCTTACGAAGACGGGTTGTTGACTGAGGATTTCAAGGTCATCCCAACATGCCCCAGATGTGAAACATCCCTATCAAGCCACGAAGTGGCGCTTGGATATGCTACTGTAAAGGACCCGTCGATCTACGTCAAGTTTCAATTGGTGCAGTCGCCTAAAGAATTTATACTCATCTGGACGACGACTCCGTGGACTTTATTGGCGAATGAGGCGGTTGTTGTTCATCCAGAATTCGAGTATGCAAAGGTGAAAGTTAATGATGAAGTGTGGATTCTGGCGGAGGCTCTAGTTGAGTCGCTTATGAAGCTTCTGAAGATAAGTAAATACGAGATTGTCGCTGTTGTTAAGGGGAGGGATCTCGAAGGGATGAAGTACGTTCATCCAATGTTTGAAGAGGTTCCCATACATAAGACGCATGAGGGTAAATTCGTCCACTCAATAGTTTGTGCAGAGCATGTGTCCTTAGACGAAGGAACTGGCTGTATTCATACAGCGCCTGCGCATGGTCCTGATGATTTTGTTGTTGGAAAGAAGTATAGTTTGCCAGTCTTTTGTCCAGTGACAGTAAATGGGCACTTTACCCAGGATGTAGGTGTGTACAGTGGCTTATTCGTGAAGGATGCAGATTCGCAAATCGTCAAGGATTTAAAGAGCAAAGGTTTACTTCTACACGCTGGGACCATCGAGCATGAGTATCCGCTTTGTTGGCGTTGCAGTGCGCCACTGATCTATATAGCTGATAAACAATGGTTCCTCAGGGCTGAACCTATTAGAGATAAGCTTCTTGCTGCAAATAAGACAGTTCATTGGGCACCAACATGGGCTGGAGAAAACCGATTCCAAGATTGGCTTCAAAATGTAGAAGACTGGTGCATCTCTAGGTCTAGGATCTGGGGTTCACCGCTGAACGTCTGGATATGTAAAGACTGCGGAGCCAAGCACGTCGTTGGTTCAGTAAGTGAGCTAAAATCCATGGCAAAACATGTTCCAGAACACTTTGAGCTTCATCGTGTATGGATTGATAAGGTTATACTTAAATGTCCAAAATGTAGTGGCGACATGTACAGAGTGCCTTATGTGCTTGATTGCTGGCTCGACTCTGGAGTGGCACATTCAGCCGCCATAAATTGCCTCGAAAACAAAGAACTGTTCCACAATCTCTATCCTTACACATTTATAACTGAAGCTGTTGACCAAACTAGAGGCTGGTTCTACTCATCATTATTCACGGGGGTAATGCTTTACGGGAAAGCCCCATACCAGAACGTCCTATGTCAAGGCCACATATTGGATAAGAATGGTCAAAAAATGTCTAAATCTAAAGGAAACGTCATCTGGGCCTTAGACTTCATGGAAAAAGTCGGCGCTGACCCACTTAGACTATATCTACTTTGGAAATCTCCTCCCTGGGACTCACTATCCTTTGATCCAGAAGAAGTTGAAAGAGTTAAGCGATGGCTATCGATTCTTTGGAATGTATTCTCCTTCGCAACTACATACATGACCTTGGATCAGTTCGACCCATCCAAATGGTCGCTTGACAAATTAAAAGACCACCTCTGTCCAGAAGACCTTTGGCTAATTTCTAGGACGCAGTCCCTCGTCGAGGAAACAACAGAAAGTCTTGAGGCGTTTCAACTAAATCAACCAGTTAGGGTAATTCTCGATTTTATAGTTAATGAGCTCAGCCGCTTCTACATAAGGTCAATACGAAGCAGAACATGGACTGAAAAAGAAGACCCAGACAAGTTAGCTGCTTACGTCGCTCTTTACGAGTCATTATCCACGTTAGTAAAGCTGCTCGCGCCGTTCGCTCCCTACATCTCTGAGGAGCTGTATCAGTACTTCAATAAAGACGATGACCATCTAGCACCCTTTAGCGTGCACATGTGTGAGTGGCCAAAGCCTAAGAAAAAGTGGATAAATAAAAAATTAGAAGAAGATATGGAAGTTGTATCAAACTTAATTTCGTCGGCCTCTTATGCAAGGCAAAGTGCAAAAATTAAGTTAAGATGGCCAGTAAAAACAGTGTACATCACTCCTGCGAATGAAAAGGTTTCAGAGGCTGCACGTAACTTATTCGGTGTCCTTAATAAACAATTAAATGCAAAGGAAATACATATTTTGGGCGTCGGTGAAAAACCGAAAGGCGTCAAAGTAATTGTGGAGCTTGTTTATGCATGCGTTGGTCCAGTTCTTAAAAGCAATCTTACGAAGGTAGCGGATGCCCTTAAGTCAATCGATGGACAAGAGGTAATGAATGCATTGTCGAAGACTGGTAAGTATCCGATTAAACTTGCAGACGGAACCATGGTTGAACTTGATAAGAGCTTTGTAACTTTTAAGGAAGTTCTCCCCGAAAATTTGTCATGCGCTGAGTCCGACTATGGTAAAATCTACATAGACACCACCAGAACACCCAAATTGCTTTCAGAAGCTTTAGCTAGAGAAGTTGTTCGAAGGGCTCAAGTAATGCGAAAAGAAATGAACCTTCCAGTCGATGAATTCGTAGATATACTTATTCAAGCAAAAACACATGAATCAGCCAACCTTTTAGCTGATGAACGCGGATACCTTATGACAGAAATCAGGGTCAAGAAACTGAATATAATAAGACCAAATGAAACATTCGCTCCGCCAAAGGATGCCTACACTAAGGAATGGGATATAGATGGCGTCGTCGTCAAAATTGCCATTACCAGGCTCAAAAACAACAATAAAAATGACTAGAAATTAGAGAAAAGAGTGGTACTCATACTTAGTTGCCAAACTTTTTTCTCCGCTCTTCTTTTGATCAGGATGCCACGGTCTAAGGTTGCCTTAAAAAGAGTAGGCTCTTAATCTAGTCGAAATGTTTCCTTCAAGGCATCTTGAGAAAGCAAAAGGTAACTAATTCGTCCTTAAGGACTACAAATGTTTGCTTTTGATTTAAAACTTAGTAACCCTTGGCTTTTTCATGTACGCCATTCCGCCGATGTTTATCTGCGCTCCACATTTTGGGCATTTATTTCCATCAAGCTTATACTCCATCAAATAGACATTCCATCTCTTTATCAATAACTCTCCACATCTCCAGCAGTAGGTACTTTCATTAGGGTGTCCAGGAACATTTCCAGTGTATACGTATTTTAAGCCTATATCCTCAGCTATCTTCACAGCCTTATCGATTACTTCAACAGGTGTTATCGGTAGGTCTATTAGGTAATAATTGGGAGAAAATCTAAGGAAATGAATGGGAGTATCTTCCCCCAGCTTCTCCTTAATCCATTCTACAAGTTTCTTAATGTCGTCTAGGGACTCCCCTATCTCAGGAACTATGAGGTTCGTTATCTCGATGAATATGCCCTGCTTCTTCATTTCGTATAAGCATTCAAATATAGGTTCTACGGATGGAACCTGCATTACTTCTTTATAGAACCTAGGATTTCCGCCTCCTTTAAAATCAACAGTCGCCGCGTTAAGGTAAGGGGCTATAGTTTTCACAGCTTCAGGCGTCATATAGCCATTGGTAACAAATGTATTGAATAACCCATTCTCATGAGCGATTCTCGCGGTATGATAGGCATACTCAAAGAAGACTGTGGGCTCAGTATACGTATATGATATGCCTTCACAACCTGATTTTAATGCTCTGTCTACAATTTCCTCAGGGGAAATTTCAATTCCAGATATTTTCTCCTCTTGACTAATAACCCAATTGCAACAAAACTTACATCTAAAATTACAGCCAACAGTGGCTATCGAAAAAACTCTTGTCCCAGGCGCAAAATTGAAAAGAGGCTTCTTCTGTATCTCATCGATATCAGTTGTACATGCTTTACCATAGACAAGGCTGAAAAGTTTTCCATTAATATTTTTTCTTACTCTGCAGAAACCATTTCCTCCACTTGGTATGGTACATCTCCTAGCGCACAAATTACACTTCACTTTCTCATCAGATAATTTTTCATAAAGCATGGCTTCTATCAATTTCAACGCCGATTACTACACAAATAAACGCCATTATTAAAAGATTGAGGGCGAAACGTGTCCTGATGCGTTGCGATAATGAGTCTTCTTCATCCCCTGCCGCAGGAGTCCGTTCGCCCGTCTAAATCGCAACGCATTCTCAGTCGCTTGACAACATCGCATAACAATTATAACTCATCTTTAGGAAAAAACACAATAAATAAATAATTTACTATCCATTTAAAAAAAGGGTAATAATATGCCTCAACCTAAAGTCGATAACTCAAAATGCGTCGGATGCGGTATCTGTGTCAATGTGTGTCCAATGCAGGTTTACGAACTCCAAACAGTCGGAGGGGCGCAGAAATCTGTGCCTGTGAACGCCGATAAATGTGTTGGCTGCAGACTATGCGAGTCTCAGTGTCCTCAGCAAGCGATTGAAGTAAGCGACTAGGAGCAGTCTGCACGACACTCTTTTTCTCATTAATTAGTAATGAATAGTTTCTAAGCAACAACCTGAAGAACTTCCACCATTACTGCCAGAGCTACAGCTCCAATTATGAGATCCCTGCCAAATGGTCTATTCCAGTGGCTTCCCCAAAAGATCATTCCAACAATAGCTGATAGCGTATAAACAACTCGCGCCAGTTGGATTGAGAATGTTAACGCAAAATTCGCTATTGGATTCAGCATGTTGGTTAAGCGTTGAAAGAAGTCGCTAACAGTTTGGTTAAATCCATTGTCCATGTTTCCTGAAGCAGCTATGAATACCGGTGTGGAAATTAAGAAAAGTGTAATAGCTACATAAAACCAAATGTTTCTCATTTATGCTTCCCAAATTTTTGACCGATTTTTCCTATTTAAACGCCCACGGTCTCTGCATTTGATATCTCAGCAACTGAAGACTGCTGAGATGAACTATCATAATCTTTATTTGTAAAAAGAATTAAGTAACCAAATTCATGTAATTGTGTTAATTGTTAGGAGGAGTTATGTTGGTTAAATATATATTCGTCACAGGTGGCGTTTTGAGCTCTGTGGGAAAGGGCTCTGCCTGCGCCTCTATTGGGAAAATTCTACAAGTTCGTGGATTCAAAGTCGCCGCAATCAAAATAGACCCATAGACCAGATGAAACAGCATTTGGTCGGGTAGACATAAATGTTGATGCGGGGACGATGAATCCAATAGTTCATGGCGAGGTCTTCGTGACCGACGATGGAGGAGAAATGGACCTCGATCTCGGTACATACGAGCGTTTCCTGAACATAACCATATCAAAATACGCCAACATCACCACGGGGCAAATTTTTGGAGCGGTGATCAATGAAGAACGTAAAGGCAAGTTTCTCGGGCAATGTGTGCAGATAATTCCCCACATAACAAATGAGATAAAACGTAGAATTCGAGAAGTAGCAAAGAATGCCGATGTCGATATTGTTCTGATCGAGTGCGGTGGAACCGTTGGAGACATAGAGGGTCTGGCATTCTATGAGGCCTTCAGACAATTGAGAATAGAAGAAGGTTTTGTAGACACACTTGTAGTGCATGTCGCGCTCATTCCGACATTAGATGCGACGCAAGAACAAAAATCTAAGCCAGCGCAACATAGCATACAGGAACTGCGGAGAATAGGACTACAGCCGGACGTTATTATAGCTCGTTCAAGTAAGATGCTTGAGGATGAGCCAAAAAAGAAGATTGCGCTATTTGGAAGTGTAAGTGAAAATGCCGTCTTTTGCTCCCCAACAATTGATTGCATATATGATCTTCCATTAATATTCGATGAGCAGGGTCTAGGAGCCTATATATGTGAAAGGCTTTCCCTTCCAAAGAGAGAAGCTAATTGGGAAAACTGGCAAAGAATACTCAATCAATTTAAAAACACAAAATATTCTGTTGATATAGCCATATGCGGTAAATATTCGAAATTGGCGGACAGTTACTTGAGCGTTAATGAAGCCCTAAAGCATGGAGGGGCCGCATGTGGAGCCAAAGTGAGACTAACCTGGATAGAATCTGAGACATTTGAAAAAGATCCTAAACAACTTGAAAGTCTCAGCAAATATGATGGCCTACTAGTTCCTGGGGGATTCGGCTCAAGGGGAACTGAAGGAATGATTTCCGCAATAAACTATGCCCGAACACACAACATTCCATTTCTTGGCATCTGTCTTGGTTTTCAATTGGCATCTGTAGAATTTGCTAGAAATGTATGCGGTCTCAAGGGGGCAAATATCACAGAAATAGACCCTCGCACCCCTCATCCGATCTCTATTCTAATGCCAGAGCAACGTGGTGTTCGAGCAAAAGGTGCAACCATGAGACTTGGAAGTATTCCCGTAAGGGTGTTGCCAAATACACTTGCGTCCAAACTGTATGAAAGCGATATAATTTATGAGCGTCACAGACACAGATACGAAATAAATCCAAAGTATTGGGAAACCTTACGTGACCACGGCCTTGTTTACAGTGGTGAAACCATCGATGGAAAAAGAAAGGAGATCCTCGAGATTCCTGAGCTGTACTTCTTCCTAGCTACGCAGTATCATGCTGAATTTAAATCAAGACCAGGTAATCCAGAGAGGGCATATTATGGGTTCGTTAAGGCTTGTTTAGACAAGAAAATAGGTAAACCTAAGGCTGATTATCCACCGCTTCAAGTTATTCAAGACTAGGTAAATGAACAACTGTGGTGAACAAAAATAAGCCGGTACGTAATGGATTCTAAAACTACTTTCTATATTGAAGTTTTTCTACTTCTTATTTGTGCAACTGACGGAAATGTGGGATCATCTATCACGGTCATTTTTCCATATTTGCCCACGTTTAGTTTCATTTCTCCTCTAAAGGAAGTTACGTAGCCATTCTTTATATCAACTACATCGCCTTCGTTAACCATGCCAATCGACTCCTGCCATAGATTCAATATAACTGTCCCTGTAGTATCTCCTACCTCAGCTTCCACTAAACGTAAGGTTCCCCCGCTTCTTGAGTTTAAGGTTTTTTCCTCTCCTAACTTCAGGACTCTAACCTTGATGTCAACACGGCTTGCTCCAGGTCTTAACTCAGATACTTTCAACCGAATAACCTCTACATTAATTTGTTACGTCTCCTAAAATAATTTTATCCCAAATTTTAAAAGTTAAGTGCATTTTTACCATGAAGTAGGTTCATTGAATTGCTAACAGAATACGCATGTTTTTAAAGGAATGTAAAATTTAAAATGAATATAGTAGGGGTTCTTATCGATGTCAAAAGACGATAAAGGGGCTAAGGTGACGATTTTCGGCATAGATATCTTAGCAGGAAGGTCACCTTCCTCTTTGTCGCAAACAAGGTACGCATTAGTTATTCTGCAAGGTCAAAATATTGTAAAGAAACTGAGCGATGTATCGAAAAGTCAACTAACCAAGCTAATCGACGAGTACAAGCCAGACATGTTGGCTACCGACAATGTGTATGAACTGGAAGCTAATCCCAACGACTTAAAGAACTTCATCGCATTTCTTCCACCTAAAACAAAGGTTATTCAGGTAACCGGTCCCCCCTCCTCAGCACTTAGTTTACAGGAAGTGGCAATTAAGCAAGGAATCAGACCCCCGTCAAAATTATCTCCCATCGAAGAAGCTGAAGCATGTGCTTTACTTGCTGAAAGAGGTGTGGGTGCCGAAGTTCAATTTCTAGAAAATGAGACTCAAATCCTTATATGTCGTAATGTTAGTTTAGGTCCTGGCGGTTCAAGTCAATCAAGGTATAGAAGGAAAATTCATAATTCCATTTTGAGCATATCTAAAAAAATTCAAAGCATACTGGACAGCTACAAATTTGATTACGACCAATTCAAGGAAGAATCAGACTTTGGACTCGAAAGAAGCGAGTTTATAGTATATGCCCCGAGATCAAAGCTTCACGGGATCATTAAAAATAGGAACGGTTCATACGTTAAGGTTTCTGTAAATCCAATTTTTAGGGAGAAAGTAGATTTTTTCCCTAGAAAGCAAAGCTTAACTGACAGCCGTAAAATCTCTCTTTCGCGAAAATTGGTTATTGGAGTAGATCCTGGCACCACATGTGGTTTAGCAATTCTTTCAATAGATGCTTCACCTATTTACTTGGACAGTAAGAAAGGTCTAACAAGAGGAGACATCATAAGGATCGTGAGCGAATTAGGAGAACCAGTTATCGTGGCCTCTGATGTAACTCCAGCGCCTACTTTTGTGGAGAAATTGGCGAATAATTTGAACGCTATTCTAATGGTTCCGGAGCGTGTTCTCGAAACGATTGAAAAACAAGATTTAGCCTTAAAACATGCTCAAAAGTACAGTATCCAATTGAGAAATTCTCATGAGCGAGATGCTCTTGCGGCAGTTTTAAAGGCGCTTCAGCGATTTGAGAATAAATTCAGGCAGGCTGAGGCGAGGGTCAAAAGACTTGAATTAAATGTTCCGCTTGATGAAGTTAAATCTCTAATAGTTAGAGGATATTCAATACAAAACGCCATCGCATCTCTGCTTCCAAAACCGGAATCTAAACCCCTATATTCACCTGTGCGTGTAACTCCATCACCCTATAGAGACGAGGTTAGACGTTTACAAGATAAAATCAAGAATCAAAGCGAAGAGATAGAGAAGCTCAGAGCGCTGAACACGGAATATAGCGTCCGAGTGGCAACGTTGGAGAGGTCTGTATCGGAGCTTAGTGATAAGCTGGCGAAGTTTTCCTCACGGCAGGAAGCTGAGATAAGGCGGGAACAGAGATATCAGATTTTGGAGAAGGAGATTTTAACGCTAAGAGACCAGCTTTTAGAAGCGAATAAACAGATTGAAGATTATCAACAAAGATTAGCTACAATAAAACATTATAGGGCGCTTGAATCTAGAGGTGAGGTTGTCTCTCTAAAACCCATAGAATCATTTTCAAAGGCTAGTCTAGAAAAAGCGTTTCAACTCTTTGATATTAAACGTGGTGACCTAGTGTTACTTATAGATGGAAGTGGTGGCGGGCAATCAACCGCTGAAGAATTGGCGAGAAGGGGAATACGGGCGGTGATTACTCAAACAGCTATGTCCCATCAAGCTGAATACACATTAAAGAACTACGGTGTCCCAGTGATACCATCTGAGTATGTCGATCTAAAAATGGTTGAGGGCTATCCATATGCTGTGTCCAGCGACGTGGAGAAGGCTATTCAGAGAATGAAGGATATGGAAAAAATAGAGATGGAGCATGAGCTAAATGACATCATCGATGGATACAGAAGGGAGAGAGACCTAAGTGCTAAAAAAGCATAGCCTTCCTATCTACAATCAGGTCGGTGACCCTGCGAATGTTTGCCAATTCGCTATCTACAATTGTCTCCACATCAGGTTTCACTTGCCTCAATGTCTTGCCCTTCTCTAAAATCAGCTCAGTGCTTGCCATTAAAGGTGTATCTATTGGCCTCCCTATCTGACTTAAAATCTTAACATAAACCTCGCGTATACCTGGGACCTCTTTGTATATTTTATCACAGATGATGTTTGCCAAGACATTGTAGATCTTCCCAACATGGCTTACAGGGTTTTTACCCGCAGTTGCTTCAAGCGACATTGGTCTGCAAGGGGTTATCAATCCATTTACCCTATTGCCTCTTCCTGTGTTTCCATCATCTCCATGTTCAGCAGATGTACCAGTTACCGTTAAATACACTGATGATGGGTCTCCTTCCTTAGGATTATCTGCAGTATTGACGTGAACTCTGACTGGGTAGTTAGTGATTTTTGTAGCCAAATCCTCCACACGATTCTTAATCTCTTCCTTTACACTAAGATAATGACTTAGATCAGGTGTCAGAGTGCTTACGATGGCTGCTGCGATGGTTAGGTCGATCGACTTTCCAGTTCGTAGCCCCATAACCTTAATGTCTTCCCCAACTTCAGGCAGTTCCTTCTTAACCTTGTTTGAATTCAGATATGTTTCAGTCTCGAGGACTAGTTTCTCAAGTTGGGTAAGTGGTGCAAAACAGATTCCAAAAGAGGTGTCATTAGCAAGTGGCATATTTTTTCCATCCTTGAAAACTCTAGTCAGATCCGCTGACCCAGATCTTATATGGTACTCCATAATCACTTGTGTACTCACATCTAAGTAGCGAAATGTTTCATTTAAGAAGCCCTTTATGGCCCCAAGAGCTATGCTGCCAATGGGCGCTTGCCTCCTTTTTTCTCCGTCAGCCACCTCAATAGTTGCGCGTCCAGCTACTATTATGCGAATTGGTTCATCGACGTTGCCGCCACCGAAGGTTACATTGGCTTTTCCTCCGACAACTAACCCCTTGTCCACATTGTGGTGGAGAATTGTTCCAAAGTTTTCTAAATAATACTTACTCAGTGCCCTTCCTACGCTCTCAGACGAACCGTCTGCAATATAGTCCGGATGCCCTTTTCCCTTCCTCTCAACGACTTCAACACTTCTGTCTTCCACCGCCTTTTGTTTGAGCTCTTCAACAACAACATTTCTGCCCAATAGTCTGCCCCTCAGTCTAAGTGCACAGAATTATTACACTTAAATTTACTAAGGGTACTTTACATATAAGCTTTGCATAATTCCGTATACAAAAATTACTGATAATCATAATTACTTACGTGAGTCTTCTACCTGAACAAATAATATGTTGTTTCCTCTAATGAATACATTTCCATAGGTAGCAGCTGGCTTGCCATTGTGGAGTTCGGTTGCACGCTCCATGATGATGTTCATGTAGCCATCGCATTGAACCATGCGTCCCTTATACTCCGCTCCATTCTTAAGTTTTATCGTTACATTATTGTTTATGTTCCTAATGAGCAAATTAAGCGGTCTTTTGCTTGGCTCCAAGAAATCGGCCCCAACACAAAATTCAAGTAAATTAGATATAAAGGTTTTGAAATCATTTTTATCATCAGCAGCCGCAGCACCTCACAGCATAAAGAAGCACCGTTTCCACTCTTAGCTTCACGAGGTAACCGTGGGTAATTGCTCTTTGTCCGTCTTTAGAACCAGCATAGTGTACGTGGATAACACCCCTTTTATTGCCCCAATGTTATCGATGATATTTGCTAAGGTATCTTTATCCCTTGTCCTCACCTTTAAAATGGAATAAAATTCCCCTGTAACCTCATGAATTTCATGAATATCGGGTATCCTCGCCAACTCAGATACAACGTTCCTATAGTCTGGGGAGCTCACTCTGATCGCAATGAAAGCCAATAAACCTTTATCTAGCTTATCTGGAGAAAGAATGGTATAAAATCCTTTGATTACTCCGTTTTTCTGAAGTTTCTTAACCCTAATATGAATGGTCCCTTCGCTGACACCAAGTTTCTTTGCTATGTCCGCAAAGGAAGCTCTTGCATTATATTGTATCATAGACAGAATTTTCCTATCAAGTTCATCTATTTGTTTGGGCATCGCCAGCATCACCACTTATTTTTGAGTATGTCCTTCCAGTACATTGCGCTTTAAATATTTTTAGGTTATGTTAACTAAATACTCTACAAATTGCCAAATAGTCTCTTAAAGTTTCTTTATCCAATATTTCGACAACTGACAAGCAAGCTTTACTTAGTAATTCTTCGACCTCGTCCAATTTGAATTTTCTTTTTAAAAATGTAAGCACAACAGTTGCTCCGGAGCTTGAAACTCTTTTGATTTCTGACAGCGTAAGATTCGGGTCAGGCACATTTTGAATTAATGTAAATGCAACCACCTTGCTAAAGACACCCTCTCTTAGTGGAAGATTATCGCTATCGCAGTAGATTACATGAGCTTCCTTAACTCCCTTCATCCTTTCACATGCTTTCTTAAGCATATTTATAGAAATGTCAACGCCAACGATCATCTTCACATGATTAACAATCTCTGCCATGAAAATTCCCGTACCACATCCATTATCCAAAATAATGTCATCGGAATCAAATGTGATCGCTTCTAAGACTACTTGATATTTTCTGTTTTGTTCATTTGCATACCGCGCATTATAGTGATTCGCTGTATCATCATATAGCCTCATAATGTTCTTCTTATGTTTCCAGAAATCCGTTGCGGACAAAACAGTCGCCTCACAGTATTACAGCAAAACCATAAAAATAATGAAAATTTCCACGCTATATTCTCCTTTTACTATCTTTAAATATTCTATCCTCCATTCTTCTATACATCAGACAAAAAAGATGTTAAAAAATGGAATCAGAACCAAAGAAAAAGTACCTCACGCTTGAAGACGTCCCAGGCGTGGGTCCAGCTACAGCAGCTAAACTTAAAGAACTAGGCTTTCACACCATTGAATCATTGGCCACCGCAACGACTAGGGAACTTGCCACAGCTGGGATTAGTGAGAAGCAGGCTGCCAAGATCATCCGTACTGTAAGAGATACTGTGGCCATATCGTTTGTTAGAGCGGACGAGATACTGAAAATGAGAGAAAACGTAGCTCGTTTAACAACTGGCAGCAAAGCTATGGACGAGCTCCTTAACGGTGGACTAGAAACTCAGAGTATAACAGAATTCTATGGTGAATATGGTTCAGGTAAATCTCAGCTGTGTCATCAACTATGCGTTAATGTCCAGCTTCCAGTTGAGCGCGGAGGATTAAACGGAGGTGCCCTATACATTGATACCGAAAACACATTCAGACCTGAGAGAATTGTGCAAATGGCTAGGCACCTGAACCTTGATCCAGATAAAATAATCCAAAACATCATTTATTCTGAGGCTTACAATTCAGATCACCAAATACTTTTGCTCGAGAATGCTGATAAATGGATTAAAGAAAACAACATCCGTTTAATAATCGTTGACTCACTTACCGCCCACTTTAGGAGCGAATACCTGGGAAGGGAAACTCTAGCTGAGCGGCAGCAGAAACTCAACAAACACATGCATAAAATCATCAGATTAGCTAGGGCATTTAACGCTGTGGCAGTTGTGACAAATCAAGTGATGGCTAAGCCAGACCAATTCTTTGGAGGAGGTATAGAAGCAGTTGGTGGGCACATCGTCGGTCATACAAGTCACACTAGGATATTCCTTAGAAGAAGTCGAGGCGGGGTAAGGATATCTCGGCTAGTTTCAAGTCCTTATCTTCCCGAGGGTGAGCGGGTCTTCAAGATAACCGAAAATGGTGTAGAAGACGTTTTAGAAGAAGAAAAAGTAGAGGAAAAAGAAGATTAAGGTATCCATTATGAGAGAGCGCTTCAGTAGAAAGATGCTGCCGCTTAGAACACAGTGCTTTCGCTTCATTGTGGAAAAGGACCTAGCTAAGGTTGAAAGAATGTTGGAGAGGATCAAAGTAGACTTAAAAAAAACCGATTGGAACAAGGGTTATTTGACCGCACTGAACGGCATGGCTTCTGCCCTTAGGTCCGAAAACGACCAATGCGTTCTTATCTTAAAGATGAGCGCAGAAAACCTTAATGATCTTAAAAAGACTTTCTTAAAGAATTCAAAGGATCAACTCTTTACAGATTTTGACCGTGGGTTCTTCTCAGCTTGGGTTGACTACCTAGATTTCGTAGAGAATTTCAATGCTTTGAAAAACTCTATGAAGCTGGAAGAAACAGAGTATGCAAAAGAATCCAAATAGTGATCCATGTGGAGAAATAAGCTCCAATCCCAATAGTATTTATCTTCGATGGCTTTATTCCATACTTCTCCATATCAAGCACATGTTGATATACGTAGGAAGAAATTAAATACACGACCAAAGTAAAAGATAATCCCTCCCAGCCACCAATACGTAATATCCCGCACAAGATCCCGAGGATAATTCCCAGGAGGGTTCTTGTCCAGTAGATGAACATTGGTGTATACCGTTTAGGCATCTCTTCACTCACTCTCCAAACATATTTCTTATCTCCCACTTCTTCTTAATTATATACTTGCTTGAGGGCAACTTATTATGAAGGAAGCTATGTCAAATTTTGATGTGAGCGCCATCACATTTGAATTAGTCAAGGTAATTAAGGGTTCTCGAGTTGATAACATTTACCACATATTTCCATCAACCATCCTATTAAGTTTACATCCAAAGAATGAGTTAATCATTGAGGCAGGAAAAAGAATACACCTAACAAAATATCAAATGAAGAAACCCAGCTTTCCTTCCTCCTTCTGCATGAATCTCCGTAAACATCTAAAAAATGGTGTGATACAAGACATAAGGCAACCATCACTTGAAAGAATAATATTCCTAGACGTATCCACCAAAAGTGGAGTATTCACATTGGTTGCGGAGTTCTTTGGAAAAGGAAACATAATCCTACTTGACGATAAAGAAAGAATAATGCATGCCCTATCGTATCGCAGAATGCGCGACCGCAACATCATACGCGGTGAAGTTTTTAAACTTCCTCCATCGAGAGGAATAAACCCATTAGAGGTAATGCTTCAAGACTTACTTAATCTGCAAAAGGAGAACGTGTCCTGTGCGAAGGCTCTGTCCAATTTAATAAATATTGGGAGTCAATATGTTCAAGAAGCATTAATGCTTGCCGACATCGTAGAGAAAAAATCATGCTCAGAACTTAATGAGAATGACTTCAGTAAAATTCTCCATGCTATTAAATCTGTAGGTTCGAAGTTGGTGAGCGGAGAATACCGTCCATGTGTTGTGTTTGATTCAAAGGGCGAAATCGTTGATGCTTTACCATTCCCACTAGCAATGTACTCTGGATACGAGAAAAAATTTTATGACACCTTCAACGAGGCAGCTGACGAATACTTCACAAGACAGTTAACCAAGTCTATGCATAGCCAGAAAAAAGATTCCATAGCTTCAAAGGTAAGGGATTATGAAAGAATCCTAGCCCGGCAAGAGAAACAAAGAACTTTTCTTGAAAAAGCAATTCAAGAATATCAAAAAATTGGTGACCTCATTTATTGTCATCTAAACGACTTAAATGAATTGTTCAGAACCCTAAGAACAAAAATAGACCTGGGGGAAAAATGGGATAATATTGTTGCCGAGTTTTCCGAGCAGAAGAGGAATGGAACACGTCCAGGCTCCATTGTTGAATCCATCGATTCTGCCCATGGAAAACTAACAGTAAATCTTGATGGAACGCCAATTGAGCTAGACTTCCGCCTTTCTATCCAAGATAACGCGACGATGTACTACAATAAAGTCAAGCAAGCTAAGAAAAAATTAAGTGGAGCAATAGCCGCCATTGAAAAGACAAGGGCTTCGATTGGGAAACTGGAGTTAGAGTTGTTAGCCTTCGAAGAGGAAGCAAAAGAACCAGTAGAGAAAAGGAAGAGGGAATGGTTTGAGAAATTTCATTGGACATACACTTCTGAAGGCTTCCTTGTGATCGGTGGAAGAGATGCGTCTATGAATGAAATAATATTTAAAAAATATATGGAACCAGATGACATTCTCATGCACGCAGATATCGTGGGAGCCCCGCTTGTTCTTATAAAAACAATGGGGAAATCCCCCTCTCAAGCAACAATTAACGAAGCGGCTGAACTGTCCGCCTCATATAGCAGGGCGTGGCAGATGGGCTTTGGCTCTGTAGATGTTTATTGGTTTAGGCCAGACCAAATAAGCAAAACATCTCCTTCAGGCGGACACCTGCAAAAAGGCTCCTTCATAATAAGCGGTACAAAAAATTATGTGAGAAACGTTCGGCTTCAGATCTCCATAGGCGTAAAAAAGATTAATGACAGAATAATGGTCATCGGAGGTCCGCCTTCATCAATATCCGCCCAAACAAAGATATTCATTAACATTGTGCCCGGTGATACATCGAGTGAAAAGTTAGCTGAACAAATAAAACATGAGCTCTTAGAAATGGCCCCCCAATCATTGAAACAACTAATATCACGAACATTGCCTGAGGATTTTCAGCGCTTCATTCCAGCAAAAGGTGGAAAAATCCTTAAAGATAGAACTTAAAAGCGTCTTGAATCTTGTATAAATGTGGGGATGTGTAGAGTTTCATGGGCGTTACAGACAACTTGGAACCAGGAATTAAAGTTAAAGACGTCATGGTTAGCCCAGTTATAACAGTCAAAGAGAAGGATTCTCTAAAGAAAGTAGCACAGTTAATGAGCAAGCATAACATAGGCAGCATCATCGTTGTCGACAAGGATGGGCATCCAGTTGGAATAATCACCGAGAGAGATGCTGTAAAAAGAGTGATGGCAAAGGATCTGATCCCAAGCAAGGTGAAGGCAAAAGATGCGATGAGCTCACCCCTTTACATAGTGTCACCCGACGCAAGCATAAGTGAAGCGGCAGACAAGATGAGAAAACATGAAATTCGAAGACTAATAGTGATGGACCGCGGTAAAATGATCGGAATCGTATCGAGCAAAGATATCGTAACAATCATGCCTGAGCTCGTGGAGATAATCACAGAAAAGGCGAAAATTTCCGCAGAAACTGAGGTAGTTGAGGAACCTGAATCTTCATCGATTATTGGATACTGCGAAATGTGTGGCGGTTGGTCAGATAACTTACGTGAAGTAGACGGCGAACTTATCTGTGAGGATTGCATGGCTGAGCTTGAGTATGAGGAATAGGGGGAACTTTGGGTGGATGTTGATCTTCTAGTAACTGACGCAAAGATTTACACGGATGAAGGAATCCTTGACGGTGGGTTGGCTATCGATGAAGGCGTGATCTACAAAGTAGCTAAAGAGGCTAATCTACCAAAGGCATCGTCGAAAATAGATGCCGAGGGAAACATAGTTCTTCCAGGACTAATAGATGCGCATGTGCATTTACGTGATCTTAACCTATCCTATAAAGAAGACTTTTATACTGGAACATGTGCCGCGGCTGCAGGAGGTTTTACCACCGTTTTAGATATGCCAAACACAGTTCCACCGACACTCAATGCAAGTCTCTTGAGAGAGAGAATGGACTTGGCTGCTAAGAAGGTCATCGTAAATGTCGGTCTTTACTCTTGCTTTCCGACAACTTTTGAGGAGTTTAAATCTATAGCTAATTTGGGTGCTGTAGGTTTCAAGGTTTACCTTCATCGTCCATTGACTAAATTAGATGTTCAAGATGACCAAATCCTTACAATGGCGCTGAACTTCGCCGCAGATGTGAAGATGCCCGTTGTTATACACGCGGAGGATCGTTCAATGATCGAATCTGTCGAGAGCGCCCTTAAGAAATCTGGCAAACATTCGCTCAAAGACTATCTGACTGTTCATACGCCTGAGGTGGAACTGAGGGCGGTAACGCGTGTTCTAGCTCTTTCTACAAATATTCCTGTGCAACTTCATTTTGCACATATCACCTCATTAAGCCCCTTAAAATTAATATGTCAAGCAAGAAAAGAGGGGAAAAAGGTAACATGTGAGATTACTCCCCATAATTTGCTACTAACCCATGAGGATCTACTCTCTTTTGGAGGCATTTGTTTGACAGATCCGCCGCTAAGGGACTCACATACCGTTGATAAAATATGGGGCTGCCTAAAAAGCGGTTTAATTGACATCATTGCGAGCGACCATGCTCCACATCCGCTGAAAGACAAGTTGGTAAGAAACGTATGGGATATACCAACCGGAATACCTGGCTTAGAAACAACCCTTCCACTTTTGCTAAATGAGGTGAACAATGGTCGTCTAACAATAAGCGAGATTGTGCGCTATCTTTCAGAAACTCCGTCTAGAATCTTTCACCTAAACAGTAAGGGTTGCATCAATAAAGGTTTGGACGCGGATCTAACAATAATTGACCTAACAAAAAGCTTCGTAATTAATTCTGATTTATTTCATTCAAAAGCAAAATATTCCCCGTTCAATGGAAGGGTAGTTAAGGGAAAAGCTGTAAAAACCATTGTTGCGGGAAAGCTTATAATGGATAATGGCGAGATAGTCGCGGCTCCCGGATCAGGCACTGTTTTAAAAATAAATAAAAACGGTTGATCGCATGAGATTTATTGCAGATGGTATGCTTGGGAAGCTCACACGATGGCTTCGTCTAATGGGGCATGATGTTGAATACCTCAACGATTCTGCAGATGAACAACTCATTGAACGCGCAAGGGCGGAGGAAAGAATTCTTCTCACCGGCGATGTAGAGCTGTATAGGCGGTCTAGGCTTATTGGCATCAGTGCGTACCTTGTCAAAGGGAAGGATCAAGCAGAGCAACTAGCGATTCTCGCTAAGAGACTCAATCTAAAGCTTGAAATAAATCCACAAAATTCAAGATGCCCCATATGCAATTCAGAAATAAAGTCAGCAACAAAAGACATGGTCAAAGATGCTGTTCCAACCAATACATTCAAAAATCAGGATGAATTTTGGATTTGCACTAATTGTTCTCAGATCTTCTGGAAAGGTTCCCACTGGATAGGAATAAGTAAAACTCTAATGCGTGCAAAAGAACTTTATGCCACACTTTAGACACAATGATGCATCGTTCCTTCTCCACAAAATTCATTATTTCGATGCTAATGTATAGCTTAACAAAAGTTTGATGAATGAAATCGAAGGGCACAGGATACGTTATATTGGTCTGTGTCGTAATCTTTAGTGGTAATACAAGAGGTGAAGTCGCTTTGTGCAGTAACCTCTCCTTAAATGAAGGTGCATTCTTAGTCAAGTCAGCCAGAGAAGCGATAACCGAATTTCTCAAAACAAAAAGAAAAATTCCAGTTCCAAAGGATACGCCAGAAAGCCTCAAGAAAAAGTCCGGAGTATTCGTTACACTCAACACCATAGAATCGGGCTTTCCCGAGCTAAGAGGATGTATAGGGTACCCATATCCAGTTTTGCCTCTTATCGATGCCACCATAGAATCAGCCATCAACTCCGCCACAAACGATCCAAGATTTCCTCCAGTTACCTCAAAGGAACTGGCTAACATTCTCATCGAAGTAAGCGTGTTAACTCCTCCTAAATTAATCAAGGTAGATAAACCAACGGATTATCCAAAACACATAAAGATAGGTAGGGACGGATTAGTTATAGAACGGGGAGGGAATAAAGGCCTTCTTCTACCTCAGGTTCCAATAGAATGGGGATGGGATGAAGAGGAGTTCCTAAGTCAGTGCTGCATAAAAGCTGGCTTACCCCCTGACTATTGGCTCCTAGAGGGAACGAAGGTCTATTGTTTTCAAGCAATTGTTTTCGAAGAAACATCTGTGGGCGGCGAAGTCAAGAAGAAGGAGCTTGAAAGTCCTTAATGAAGGTTTATTTCGGCGTGTGTGGGGTCGGTTTAGGCCATGCTGGCAGATGCATTCCAGTAGCGAAGAAACTCAGTGAAATTGGTGTCGAGCTTCTCTTTTCAACATATGGTGATGCAATAGATTATGTCAAGAGAGAAGGTTTTCCGCTGGTTCGAGCCCCACCTATAGGTTTTGTCGTTAGACCAGATGGTAGCGTTGACTTCAAGAGAACAGTTATGAATCCTGGTCCATTCTTTGGATTATTCATATTCCTAAGGCAGCTCATTCATGAAATTCGTTTCATCAAATCATATTCTCCAAACGTCATCGTATCTGACTCCCGTGCTTCAACAATATTGGCGGCAAAGCTTCTAAAAATCCCATGCATAACGACCTTAAATCAGTATCAAATTATTATTCCCCGAAGGAAACGATTCCTAAGATTAGCAAAATTCAGTGATGCAGGAATTCTAACGATCATCGGCAAAGTATGGAATTTAAGCGACGCAGTTTTAATCCCCGACCTTCCCCCTCCCTATACCGTATCCTCTGGAAATCTCAATATCCCATCCCGTAGAAAAGTTAAGGTAAAGCTTGTTGGTCCCATCCTTCCAATAAAGCCAGACGACATAATGTTCAAGAACTTCCTTCGGGAAAAGCTTTCTCTTAGCCACAGTGGTCCCGTGATCTTTATACCCATCAGTGGACAAGAGAAAGAGAAAACATACATCATTCGCTTGCTTAGAGAGATTTTGAGAAAATTTCCAACGAATTATCAAATCATTTTGTCTCTTGGCTTTCCTGGATCTTCAACAAACCCAATCAAGAGCGGCAATATTCTAACCTACCGTTGGCTCCCAAACAGATTCGAGTACCTTAAGGTATGTGACCTTGTAATTTCACGCCCTGGACATGAAACAATTATTCAAAGCCTTTGCTATGGTAAGCCTCAAATTCTTATACCCACCCCAGGTCACACCGAGCAAATAGAAAACGCTTATCGTGCTAGGGATTTAGGTGTGGCGGTAGTTTTGAAGCAGGAAGCGCTCAATTACAAAAACCTTCGTGAAGCTGTGGACGAAATCCTAAAGAACGAAGCCTACAAGAATAGAGCTGAGGAGATCCAGAAGGAAGCCCTTGCACTTGACGCCATAGACGAAATAACCAAGGAAATTATTCGTCTTTCCACTAAAGCGGGATCTGATTTACCCCTTTTAGAGCTTCCTCAACGAACTCCTTAATGGGTAATTCTTTCTCAATTTGCATGATCTCTGACAACTTTGCTCTAGTTACTGGGCGATTTGGTAACGCACTGCATCCATGAGCGTGACGAATCGAAATATCATAGGTTCCTACTTTCTTGCCTATTCTCACAGAATCTTCCTTATCTAAACCTATCAGAGGACGATACACAGGCAAAATAGATGCCTCATCGAGCACTGAAAGATTAACCAATGTTTGAGATGCAACTTGGCCAAGGCTCTCACCTGTAACAATTCCATGGGCCTCAGCCTTCTCGGCTAGAGCGCATGCAATTCTATACATCATCCGCTTGCACAAGACGCAGATATACCTTGGGCGGGGGCTCTCAACGATAGCCTTCATTATTTTCCCCATGGGAGCCACGTAAAGACAATACCTCCTAGATGGGACATACTCCCGCAGTTTCTTCACCGTATCTACTGCCTTATTAAAATAATCGTCTCCCACAAATGGCCTCTGATCGAGAAATAATGGTACAATAAATGCTCCTCGTCGCATCATCAACCAAGCAGCTATAGGACTGTCTATCCCGCCAGAAATCAACCCGACCAACTTACCTTGATAGCCCGTAGGCATTCCCCTCAATCCCTCATAGATGGAGTGATAAATGTAAGCGCTCTTCTCCCTAACTTCCACATAAACTACCTTATCTGGGCAACTTAAGTCAACTTTCACACCTTTCTCAGACAGCTTATTAAGAATCTCATTTCCAACTTTTCTTTCGATGTCAATGCTTCTAAAGTTGTGGTCAAAGGAGCGTCTAGCTCTAACAGCAAACGTTTCATTCGGTTCTATAACCTCCAAGCCCATCTTAGTGGCTTCTTCAACAATGGCCTCAAATTTAGGTTCCACCTCAACAGCTACAGCAGTATATGCAACACCAAAGACCTTTGAAGAAATTAGGCGTGCAGTTTCTTCGCAGTTCTCCGTTTTAACTATGACCCTTCCAGGAATTTTACCAACGTCACCTGCAACTCCAGCTTGATCGAGGAAAAATTGAATATGCCGCGCTAATCTACTCTCTAGCATTCTCCTAACATAAGTGCCTTTAATCGCGATCTCCGAGTAACTCACCAGCACCGCATTACCGGACATAATTCAGCTCCCCAACGCAACAAAAGCCTTCAGTAGCTTATCATAGGTCTGCTCAAGATGCTCTGAGATTACCTTAACCTCCGCTAACACAGGCATATAGTTTGTATCTCCAACCCATCTGGGGACAACATGCATATGCAGGTGCTTAATCCCTGCTCCAGATGATTTTCCAACATTCATGCCGATGTTGAAGCCAGTGGGCTTCATCGAGATCTTTAACGCTGTAATGCTTCTCTTCAATAGCTCAAAAAGCTCTGTATACTCGTCTGCGTATAAATCCTCTACATTTGTAATATGTCTATAAGGCGAAATCATTAGGTGCCCATTATTATATGGGAAGACATTGAGCATGATGAACACCTTTTTTCCGCGGTATATGATGAAATTCTCGCGGTCTCTGTTCTCCTTAGGCTTACTACAGAATATACACCCTCCTTGTCTCGGTTCAAGTATGAACTTCATCCTCCACGGAGCCCATAATTGCTTCATGAGCATACACTCCATTTTTTCGTCTATAACCTAGATTATAATGAAATGAAATAAAATTCTTTAGACCATAAATTTCTATGGATAAACCTACTCTCGGGGCTGATGGCACCTGGATACGTGGACAACTTTAGGAGCCAATGTTAAAGGACAAGTGAGTAAGTGGTTTTTCAAAGATGCGTCTTCCTAAGAAACCATATGAAGATATGAAAATGTACTATTTAAGCAAAATAAAATATATTTTGGTTTTTGGTATTGTGGCACAGAAGTTTTGAGGTAGGTAGAGATAGATACGTCAGCAACTACAACTACTTTGGAGGGCCCCGCAGTGATGAACAAGCTCATTAATGAGCGCATTTAAAACCTTGTTCAGAATATTTATCAATAACCAAAGCTTATTTAACGATGGCCAATGATGTTAAAAAATATATAGCGATAGATGAGCGATCAGAGTTACACTGAGGCTGAGGGAAGAAGAATCTTTTCAAACAATACGGACATTTATGCTATTTGGCTTGACTGTCTCGATCGTTATGAGATAGATTGTCGACAAAATGCGCATACAGCCAACAACCAACTAAAACAGAAAGTAGAAAATGTAACCAAAACCACCCTTTCTTAAAGACTTAAACCTGCCTAAATATTCAATATTTGAGTGCAAGAGTTCACGCTATCTCTGATCCAAATCATCATAAATTCTGAAATAGAGACATCATCATCCCATCAAAGGAACTAATATATACCCATTGAAGCTAAAATCTTCCGATCATAATGTCTGACTTAGCATTCCTGAATGCTACGAGAATTCAGAGGCTGTTAACTGCTGGTTTATCTCCCACCCACTATTCCAGTCCGATCGCTGAGGAGGCGGATGCCATCTGCGTAAGAACACTGGAAAGAGGTCTATACGTCATCCATACGGGCTCCTATAGAACCGTGACCCTTAAGACAGCACCTCCACTACTCATCAAGGAAAAACAAGCCACCGTCGTCCTCGACGTATTGAAAGAAGCCATCAAAGAGATCGATAGATCCGAATCTAAAACCAAGGTAAGGGAGGTGATTAATTTCCTTGAGTTCGCGGGTTAGGGCGAGAGAGATCGGAATCAAAATAGGGGTAATGGAACCTGGACGATTCAACGCCATCACAGACGTCGAGGGCGTAGGAGTAGGGCATGTCACCATTATAAGTGGGGAGGGACCCCTCAGGGTCGGCAAGGGTCCAATCAGAGCTGGAGTGACGGCAATAGTACCCCACCAGGGAAACCCTTACGAGGAGAAGGTGACTGCGGCCGTCGACCTCTATAACGCCTTCGGAAAAGCAACTGGATTGCCCCAGGTTATGCATATGGGCGTCATTGAGACCCCGATCCTGCTGACCGACACCCTCAACACATGGCTAGTGGCAGACACCGTTCTTGACTATTTTAGGGAGCGTTATGGATTAACGCCAAGAACCCTTAATCCAGTTGTGGGTGAGACAAACGGGGGCTTCCTAAACGACTCCTTCGGCCGCCACGTGAGAAGGGAACATGTCTTTGAGGCCATAGACAGAGCCCGCAGCCCAGAGGGTAGGGGGTCTGTAGCAGAGGGAAATGTGGGTGGAGGCACCCCAATGATGGGATATGGTCTCAAAGGGGGCATAGGAACCTCCTCGAGGATCTGCGGTCGGGTCACCGTAGGAGCACTTGTTCAACTTAACTGTGGAAGGAGAGAGGACCTCACCATCGATGGGGTGCCTGTAGGCCGAGAGCTGAGGGTTCCCAAGCCAAAACTAGGAGGGGAAGGGGGCTCCATAATGATGATTATAGCTACTGACCTATCCCTAGACTCACGTCAGCTCTGGAAGGTGGCCAAGAGAGCTACCTTAGGATTAGCAAGGACAGGTTCCTTCGGAGGATCCACCAGCGGTGACTTCACCATAGCCTTCACAACGGGCAGGCGGAGCGTAAAGGAGTTCATAGAGAGCGTTCCAGATGCAAGTGGCATGGGCCTAGGAGAGGAGTTCCTCAACCCAATCTACAAGGCGGTGGTCGAGGCTACGGAGGAGGCTATAATAAACGCACTCTTCAAGGCCGAGACCATGGTCGGAATAAACTGGAACACCTGCTACGAGATTCCCACCGAAGAGGTCATAGAGGTCTTCAAGAAATATGGTCGGGAGCTGGGTTAAGAAGGCGTGGACTAGTCATCCGAAAAATCATTAAATTCATTCTAATTTTTGGAGTAAAAAAGGAAAGAATAGATTCGTTGGAGAGAAGGGAGATTTAGCGGGAGAAATCATAGCTAGACTTAGGAAAAAGTTATTCTTACATTTTAATACAATTAATCAGAACATGCACTAAAAATCTTGTTAAGGGATCCATGAATTTTGTTAGTTAATCTTCTTTGCGGCTATTCGGATATCAGTACTACGTCAGCACCTTTACCAACACCCAGCCTACGGGCAGCGTTTCCTTGATTTACCGCAATATCCAAATATCCTCCACCTGCAACAACAAGCAGAATTTCTCCAACGGGAACCGCAGCGAAGTTTTTAACGAGCGGCAACTTATAGGCTGTGCCGCCTATCTTGACATTAAGCGTTGAGCCCACCTTGATTTTAGCTGCTTCTAAACTTTCAGAAGTAATGTTGGTCACCAAATTTCCAAAACCGTTAACATGGATGACCTTAGCAACTATTCTACCTATTTCAATTTTAGCAGTGTAAAGAGGTAGTCGCTGATACTCAGAAATTTCTATCCCAAGGTCCAATGGCTTCATCCCTTTAGCAAGCAAAGCCGCAGTAGGAGCAAAGATATCCCGACCATGGAACACGTCAGAGACTCTCTGTGGCAAAAGATCCATTCTAGTAATTTCATAGACATGTCTGACACCCAAGCGCTCTGCTGCAGGAGCAAGCAATCCATTGTCAGGTCCTACGAAGAATGCATCTTGCGCTTCAATGATGAGCGGCTTTCTTGACCCCCCTACCCCAGGATCCACTACGCCTACATGGATTGTTCCTTCAGGGAAATACTTCACAACTCGGGCTAGATTATATGCCCCCTCCTCAACATCATAGTTTCCTACATCATGTGTAACATCTACAATTACGGCTTCGGGACAAAGCTTTAGAATCACGCCCTTCACTTCAGCCACATAGGAGTCTTTTATGCCGTAATCCGTGAGTAGTGTAATGACTCTCAAAACTCCATCCCCATATTCATTTAATTCGCTTCCAAATATAAAAGTCAAAATTTCAAGTTAAAATAGGCTCATTCCCACGCTAGTACTCTAATCAAGTATGCAAGGGATTTCAGACATCAAGCCTCACTAACACATTGCATCCCAGCCCAATAGACATGCCTGATGAAGCAAGGCCTGAAAACGTAAAAGCCATGACTGAAGCAGTGATGAAATATGGAGTATACGGAAGATAACATATTCCAAGGAAAAGTAACAGGGACATCACACAATCTTCTCTACATCACTCACTATCTTAGGTTTCTGTTTAGGAGGATCGAAGAAGAAGCATGCTAGTATTCCAACGGTATATATTATAAACATTGTTGTGAAACTGCCTCTGTAGCCTCCGCCAATATCGTACACCCAAGCTACATATAAAGGTCCAGATACACTTACAGGTAGAGTTAACAACAATATAGCCCCCATTATGGTGCTGTAAGCTTTTCTTCCAAAGAATCTGGTTCTGATCGGTCCCATTGCCCCAATATCTAACCCATTCCCTAGTCCAAAAAACAATGTTGAAATATAGATTAATGATAGATCCGGCGTCATTGCAAGTAAAAAGAAGCCCAGTGAGGTGAGGCAGCGCGCTAACAATATCACATATTTTAACCTGCGTACCGAGAGCTTATCAACTAAGGCGCCGCCTATAAGTCTGCCTGGAAATCCCATAGTAACTGTAAAACTCAAGGTGGCTGCAGCACTGACCTCGTCCATTCCACTGAATGTTAAAAATGGAATTAGATGCGTGGTAATAACTGGCCAAGCGAGGCTGCCAATGGCATTTATTATAACTGCTGTCCAGAAACTTCGCGTTCTTACTGCCTCGCTGATGGTATACTCCACTTCTCCATACTCTTTTGCAACATATTCTTGTCCTAATCTTATCATTGAATCCTTATCTTTATTTTTAATGCCGTCGATTTTTGCGCCGTCTGGCAACAGCCCATAGTATTCCGGTCTCTTTGGTTTAATACAGAACCATCCCAGTGGAATACCTATGCCCCATGTTATGAGGCCCATTAAAATAAACGCTTGGCGCCAACCATAGGACGCAATGAGCCATGTTACAAATGGAGGCACTATTTGGAGGGCAACAATAACTCTGAAAATGCCTGTTGCTAGTCCCCTTCTCTTTACAAACCAGTCTGCTATTGCTTTATCCAAATTTCCACTTAAACTAATAGTAAAACCCAAAGCCACTATAATACCATAAACTAAATAGAAGCTCCAGAGCGAATTTACATAATACATGAGAATATAACCTAGGCCTGCGATGAATGTGCCAAGAAGACACATGGCTCTTGGCCCATATTTGTCTGTGAACCAACCGCTTGAAATCCCTCCAACTCCCCCTTCGATTTGCCTTAGTGAGCTAGCAGCTGTAATTTCTGCTCTTGACCAGCCAAATTCATCGACTAAAGGCTTGAAAAGAGTGCCGAAGCTGTATGAGCTTGAGCCAAAGCCCCATAAACCTATAATTCCAGATGCTAACACCGTCCACCAGCCAAAGAATATTCCACGTTTTTCTGCCTTGGCATCACCCATTGTTTTTCACACAAGTATCCTTTTTCCATCAATACTTCATTACTGCATAATTGTAATAATATATTTTATTTAAACTCCGTAAGAAGGCTTCGTCTTTTAGGGTGGGGATGAGTTGTGCAAAGCTTTTTAACACTTTCGTCTGCACCTTTTTTGATGCTTCTCGGTGTCGTGGGGGAACTTAGGCTATATGCCTTTGTTTCGGGCTGGGAGGCTTTCTCCGTCATGTGGCACAGCCCGTAAGCCTCTCCCCCTCCATTTGGGAGATAAGCATGGCTGGTGTTGGTCGGTGGTCGTTAAAGCCTTTCCATGAAACACCGACTTGCCAGGCGGGTTGAACGAAACCTGGAAGCCCCAGCCTTCAGGCTGAGGGAGGATGTCACCAATGTTTAGGTAAAGAGACAACTACATAACATTCGGTTCAACAAATGGTTGTGCGCTGACATGTGACCTATGCTTTTCTTCTTTTTAACGTGGAGTGGCTTCAGCTAAGTACAAATCCCTCACTATGTGCTCTAGCCCTAAAGCCTTCAGAGTCTCGGGCAACGGCTTTCCAGTTTCCACATCCCATCCCATGAGTCTGTAGTAGTTTTCAAGCATCTTTTCCCAGTGTGGCATTATGGCTATCCCCTTTGAAGGACCATTCACAGGCGTTGAACCATATCTTATTGACGGGTAATCCAACTCCTTTGTTATGCCAGCCAAAATGTTGAATGCTCTCATGATGTTTACAGCTCTGAGGCCCACCTTCTTTCCCTCTTCAGGAGTGAATTCCCACCCTGTTACAGCACTCACAGCCTCCGCTAACAACACCATGTTTATTCGGGTATTGAATCTACACACACCTAAAGAGTCCTCAAACATCATCATGCCTTTTGTTTCGGCTACGGCTGTGGATACTTCCATTGGGTAACCTGGTCCTTGCAGCTCTTTTCCCCCAAAGTACAGCCCTGTTTGGCCAGTTTCTAGTGTTCCGGTGTTTGATGTTGCTGTGTCGAACATTTCAAACCATCTTGTTCTGTGGTCGTGTCCCCTTGGGGTGTTTCCCTTCATGGTGTATATGGCGCATTTCGCCGCTTCTCCACCAACCTTTTTTGAGGCGCGCATTACGCCTTCGGCCAACAAGTCCCCAACACCCTGCCTATGCGCAATCATGTACAGCAGTTGCCTCGCAGCCTCAGCATCGCCCCAACGTACTTCAAGCCCATCTAACTGCTCCCTAGAGAGAAACCCCCTCTCAAAACACTCCATCAGCCATCCCATTAACCAACCCCCCTCATTTGTGTCAACACCAAGCCTGTCAGCTAAGTTTGAAAGCATCATAGCTGATGAAATGTCTTGAACATCAATAGCTGAAGCCCATGCAGACAACTGTTCATATTCAGGCTCATCAATAACCATACCCTTATACGGGCCATCTGGTATCGTCATTATGGTGCTGTGAAGTAGTCTACAAGCCCAGCATGGGTTCCGAATTGACCCACAACTTTTTCTTATATTTTCCTCTTTAAATCTTTCAAGCTTATCCTCAGGTATATTCCAAATGTTTGTTGTATAGTTCTTAACGGGTAAGATTCCCGTGCCACTCTTCTGGTAATTATAAAGTAGCCCAATGGTTCCTGTGAATGTTTTCACATTTTGATAAAGCTCCTCCGCAATCTTTGCAAGTTTATCCTCATCTTTACTTACAACAGTCCTACTTCCCCTTAAGACAGCGATTGCCTTCAGCTTCTTGGAACCCATAACTGCACCTAAACCATTGTGAGAGGCTGAATGTGCCTTATCAGCAATTATCCCTGCAAACCTCACTAGGTGTTCACCCGCAGGTCCGATGCAGACTACACTGAACTGCCTCTCTCCTTTGCCTAACTCCTTCCCAAGCGAGTCAACAACCTCATATGTATCCTTTCCCAGAAGATGACTCGCCTCCCTGAGCTCAGCATTTCCATTGTTAACGTAGAGATAAAGCCATCTCTTGGCTGCGCCTTGCACGATTATGCCATCGTATCCCGAGAACTTCATATAAGCCCCAAATAAACCATTAGCTTGAGAAGCAGTCGCTCCGTTAGTGAGTGCACCCTTTGTTACAACGGAAAAGGTACCTGAGCCTCCAATTCTAGTTCCTCCAAGAGGCCCTGAGGCTACAATAAAGCGATTTTCAGGATCAGACCAATCAATCTTCGGAGGTACTTCCTCATAAAGAATCTTAGCGCCAATGCCAGTTCCGCCTATGTATTTCCTCAATGTTTCCTCATCGAAAATAACCTCTGTAAGTTTCTCTTTAGTTAAATCCACTCTCAAAATTTTTCCTGAATATCCACCAAGACCTGACATATTGATCATAGAAAATATAGTTCTTAGTTATTATTAAAAATCACTCGATTCACATTAAAATATAGGCTAATCGATTTTTAAATGGTGGTTAAGTTGGCTCTAATTAATCAAGATGAAGAACTTAAACTGATAACCATCTCTTGGAACAAAGAAAACCCTGAAGAAATCGCTTTAGCTGAAAAGGAATTTAACAAATACATCCGTAAAGGTTGGTTAGCATTTGTTGTGTTGCCTGACAATAAAAACATTCAAGTGTTCAGATTTGATCCAAACTTTGAAAAGGTCCATTTGACTCCAACATTTGAGGGAGGCTGAAGTAGCCGCGGAAATATCAAATTCTGAATAGAGTGTTTTGAATAGTATCCCATTGAGCTGAGAAACCTTTTGTAGAAAGTCCATCCATCTAGAGCTTAAAGGGCATTATCGGAAAAAGGTGTAAGGAATCTGCTGAACTTACAGCTCCTTTTTGGGATTTTAAGTTCTATAGTTTGATTTTAGACCTTATATTTCAGAGAACGTGCCCGAAACTTAATGCATTCATGGATTTTGCAATGAAACCTTTCTAAAATGCGCCACAATGAACCGTATAACCTGCAAAGACAAACTTGAAATCAACCCTGAAAGCTCTTCGAGAAATCATTAAATTCCAGCCTAAGAAATCCGCTGGAGACGGAAAAACTTTCAGGAGTAATTTATCCCTAAATGACCCCAAAGGTCATGGAATTGCTTTAGCCATGGGAGTGTCAAACTTTCAAGCGGAACCTAATAAACAACACTGAACCATTCAATGAAAAAATAGAAGAACACTTCATCATATTATGAACACTCTAAAGAAGCTAAAAAGGAATTTTCTGAAGTCCGCCAATGAATGCCAATTCTAAACATTTCAAGAATATATAATTACTACATTCAACAAAATAAAAGCAATGACCAACCTCGAAATTTGTCAATTCAATGATAGGTCTTTATGTCTGAGATCTAAACGGGATTGATGTGAATGGGAACTTGGATTTTCACACATGGAGACACAGATGGCATATGCTCAGCAGCTATTGCATTTGCTGCAAACCCCGATGCTCACATCTTCTTCACCCATCCCTATGGACTGGCAGAAGATTTAGATACGGCTGGAGACGATGACAATGTCATAATATGCGACATAGCATTATCTGAGAACCACTTAGTCCGAGTCTTACAGAGGTTCACATCAATCGCAGAGAAGGGAAAATTAACATACATCGACCATCACCCTTTGCCAGAAACTGTGTCAAAAGACTTGATGCCAGGCAGAATGGTTCACAGTCTTGACTCCTCAACCTCGGAACTGGCTTATTCATTATTCCAGTCAGCACTTGAACCCTTCCAAGCTAGGCTGGCAATCTTCGGGGCCATAGGTGACAATCAAGACAATACCATCCTAATCCAGCAGCTTCTAAAAAGATGGGATAAGCGAACCCTGTACTTTGAAAGTGGGGTGCTCATTCAGGGGATAGAAGGGCAAAAAAGAAACTACGAGCTTAAGAGGAGAATAGTCTCAAACTTGGCGCACAATATGCCGCCGAGCGCTGACAACCAATTGATCGAACTCGCCGTGCAGCAGACCCGCTTGGAGGAATCTGCCATACGGAAACTCGTAACTCACGTTCAAGTGATGGGGAGGATAGCATATACCTTCAACTTTCCCTTCTCTCTCGGAAAGACGGCTATCTATGCAGCAGGATTAACAGATGCGACGGTAGGCGTCGCCTGCGAGGAATGGAAAGACATGGTTGATGTGAGCCTAAGAACATTCAGCATGGAGGTAGACCTCAACAGGTTGTTACGGCTGATAGCTCCAAAACTTGGGGGAAGCGGGGGAGGTCACAAGATGGCAGCAGGAGCAAGGATCCCAAAGGAGAAAATCAAAGCATTCCTCAACGAACTGAATAAACACCTAACACAAGACATAAAGAAATAGGGCCTTATTTTTACGCTACTTATCTACACTTTCTCTTGTCTTTCCTCGCCTGATCTATACTCTAGTGAAGGATAACTGGCAACATCGCCAAAGACTGGCACGAATAAACTTGAGAAGGAGAAATCAAGCTGTACCTTTAACGGCGAAGAAATTCACCTATATTTTTAAAAAGAAGCTACCGTCCTTTTTTTGTATGATGTTCAGGGACGAGTAATTATTTGAATGGGGAGAGACGGAGGGATAAGCGTGGGAAATCCTGAGATAGTGAGTTACGAAGAAACACTTAGGGAAATACGTAAAAAATACGACAAGAAGCCAGAGGGATGGCAGGTCTTAGTTGGAAGAAGCCCCAACGGTTTTTACGATGTACTTTTCTCTAGTCCAGATGCTGTTTGGCAACTAAAGCTGGATACAATTTACAAGCAAAAACCTATAGGTTTTGGTGTTAGGCTTGAAGAGGATTCCTCCAAGGTACCAGTTATAGAAGCGCCTCCACATGGCTACAGGCCAGTTCCCATAGACGGGGTGATGGCAAACATAAAACGTATGCTGGAGCGTAAGCCTCAAACAGAAGAAATAGTTAATGAAATTATGAAAAACATCGTGGAAACTGTGGACATAAAGCGGATTATGGAGTCCCCGCCTCTACCTACAAATAGAATAAGAACCCCAATAGCGGCCATTGGGCCATACATTCATCAGTCTATGATAGAACCGATATCACCAAGGCAGAAAGAGTTGAGCATGAAGCTGGACGAAGAGTTGAAAAAGTTAATGAGAACGAGATATCCTTGGTATGGATGACCCTAAACATCATCAGATCGCTGCCTGAACTTGTTGAAAGTGAAGCAGGTAGCTTGGTTATGTCCATATGTTACTTATCCTCATAGATGATCGGGAAGAGTTAATTCGCCAGTATGAGGCCTATGCCTGATCGTCGATAAATTTTTACCTTCTTATTACATCAATTAGTAAACCAGAATGAGACATATTCCTTGGAAAAAGATAAGCTCTTGGAGATGTCTCGGGTGTGGCAAGTGTTGTGAAAGGTTTAGAGTGAATCTTCGTTCATACGAGTATGCGAAGATCATTAACTACAGGGCGGATGCTGTTGAGCTGGACGAGTTTGGAAATCCCTACCTCAAAAAAATTGGTGATAGGTGTATTTTTCAAAATCAATATAACTTATGTGATCTACAGTTTCTTGACATGAAGCCCTTCTTCTGCAAGATTTGGCCCTTCATAGTCCTGAACCGGCCAGAATCAAACACCAGACAAAATGCGGAATTCTACTACAAGGATAAGGAGTATTATGTGTACATAAATCCATACGCAACCATGTGTCCAGGAATAAATAGGGGAGTACCTGAAGATTTACCGTTAACCATAGCTGAAGTCATAGAGATCTGCCAAAACCCAGAGAAGAGGCAAAAATATTCCACATCTAATTTACAGAACCGTAGCAGAAAGCCCATGGGAGTGTCAATTATGCAGCCGTCGATAACTATAAAGCGGAAATGATCAAACCAATAGTTTAATTTCACATTTTCCGTTTTCCAAATCCTTCAATCCTTATTAATCCCAGCCTAACATTCTCTTTATCTTAGCTCAGCAGACGCTTAGTTAATTCTCAACTGGACTGTTATGCTGCTTATTCATTCCAATGCGCTCCAATAAGCTGTAGTAGGCGATGTATGAAATATTTACATTAAAATACGGGCTAACCAATTTTTAAATGACTGGGGGGCAAGGCAATTCCAATTAATCCCGATGAAGTTAGACTGGTAACAATTTCTTGGAGTAAAGAGAACCCTGAAGAGATAGCTTCAGCTGAAAAAACGTTTAACAAGTATATCCGTAAAGGTTGACTGGCCTTTGTCATGGCGCCTGACAATAAAAACATTCAAGTGTTCAGGTTTAATCCTAATTTTTGAAAAGGTTCATTTAGCTCCTACCGTTTAGGGCGGCTAATACAAACATTAAATTCTGTGGTTTTGAAAGAATTTGGCAATTCACAAGCGTTCTGCTATAGAGACCAACTGCATCGCGCATAGCTTTTTGTAAAGATCATTTCTCTCTATGAGGTCATCATGCGAACCAACATCCTGTATAGTTCCATGATCCAATACGATTATCCTGTCAGCGTCCCTAACAGTTGAAACTCGGTGAGTGACAATAAGAATGGTTCTGTTGATCATTTCCTCCTTGAGCGCTTTTTGAATCAGTGACTCTGTGTATGGATCGACACTACTGGTCGCTTCATCAAGTATCAGTATCTTTGGGTCCGCCATAAGTGCCCTAGCAAGGCATACGAGCTGTCTCTGGCCATATGATAGGTTTGTGCCTTGCTCCGTTACCTCCTCATCATAACCCTTCTCAAGCCTCATTATGGCATCATGTATCCCAACAAGTTTGCAGATTTTTACCATATCTTCGTCAGTCGCTTCAGGTCTACCAAACTTGAGGTTGTATCTGAGGGTTCCGGTGAAAAGATATGGTTCCTGTGGAACTATCGATATACGGCGTCTAAGAGACTTTATTTTAACCCTTCTTAAATCCATGCCGTCTATCAACACACGACCCTTATCTGGGTCATAAAAACGCTCAATCAAATTGATTATCGATGATTTCCCTGAGCCTGTAGGACCAAATATTGCAAGGCGCTCTCCCGGGCGAGTCTTAAACGAGATTCTCTTAAGCACAGGTATACCCTTAACATAGCTAAAGCTCACATTCTTAAACTCAAGAACGCCTTCCTTCATTGAAAACTCAACCGCATCAGGCGCTTCTTTAACCTCCGGCTCAATGTCTAGCACAGTGAATATGCGCTCAGCTCCAGCAAGCGCGCTCTGTATCTCACCATAGAAGGTGGATATACTCTGGATAGGCTCTAGGAAACTCGTAGAGTACTGGGTGAACGCGACAAGATCACCTAAGGTTCGGGCTGCGAATATCACTTGTTGTCCTCCCACAAACCATATAAGTGCACTAATAAGATGAGTGAAGAAGCCCATGGTAGCTTCAAAGCTGTTCGCGATAATCTCTGCACGTATTTGCGCCCTCATGTTAGCTTCGTTAACCGAATCAAACTCTTTGAGAGACTGTTCCTCCTGCGTCATCGCCTTAGTAATTTTCGCTCCGTACATAAGGTCTTGAACCTTTCCCGTCATGGAAGCAATGTTTTGGCGCGCAATGCTCCACATGTTCCGTACCAATCCCCTAAAGGTTTTACTGACTAATGCCAGTATAGGCGCAATTACCACTGCAACGAGTGCAAGCTGGAGGTCGATAAACATCATCGTGACAAGTATTGCTAAGGCTGTCACGAGATCTGCAACAACCTGAATAATCCCAGAGGATACGAGCCTTTTAAGGGCGTCAGCGTCATTCGTCGCCCTCGACACTAGCTTCCCGGTATTTCCATACTCGAAAAAGCTCTGAGATAACTTCTCAAGATGGCGGAAAAAATCTGACCTAATATCGGCGATTATGAAGGAGCCTAGCTTGTTAATGTGATATTCCTGAAACGCCATTACCGCCCAGAGCATAACTCCAGTCAAAACGTAAAGAATCCCCGCTGAAAAGAGAATATGCCAAATGTCAAGTGGTCCTCCTCCGCTCATAATTGCAGCGACAGTTCTCATGATATCTGCAAGCCATTTTCCACCTGTGGTAGGAATATTCCGAATGAAGTGGTCTATCGTCACCTTATAGATGTAAGGCCCTACAAGAATCAAAAGCATTTTAGTGAATATGAGCAGCCCAACGATGAGTACCAAACTCTTATGGCGCATCATGTACTCATTGATGACTCTTTTGACCAGCGCCCAGTCGCTGAACCTGCGTTCCGTAGACTCTAGTGAACCAACATCATATCTACCTGCGTACTCAGCCATTGGCTCTTTCCTCCTGGCTTATTGTTAGTGCCTGCGATTCGATCAGTAACCGATACTTTTCGTTTGACTTTAGGAGCTCTTTATGCTTGCCAACTGCTACAACCTTTCCTTCATCGACCACAACTACTTTATCGGCGGATTCGCAGGTTGAGGCTCTTTGCGTAATTACAAGTGCGGTTCTTCCTTCGAGTAGGGCGTTAATGGCTTTCCTGATTAGAAATTCTGTTTCAGCGTCCACGTTAGATGTGGAATCGTCTAGGATGAGAATGCTCGGATTAACCAATAGAGTTCTAGCGATAGCGATTCTCTGCCTCTGTCCGCCCGATAAAGTTAGTCCTCTCTCTCCTACCAAGGTGTCGTAGCCTTTAGGTAATGAAGCGATGAAGTCATGAATTTGTGCCGCCTTCGCTACCTTTACTATCTCCTCATCGGTTGCATTCGGTTTCCCAAAGACGATATTCTCTCTGATAGTTGTGGAGAAAATGTAGATGTTCTGCAGAACCATGCTCACTTGACTTCGAAGCGACTTCAGCGAAACATTCCTAACATCATATCCATCAACCAACACTTGGCCAGAGGACACATCATAAAACCTGGGTACAAGCTCAGTGAGTGCGCTCTTCCCGGAGCCAACTAAGCCTATCAATGCCACTTTTTCCCCGGCCTTAATGCTTAAGGAAACATCCTTTAACACCTCAGCCGAACCCTCATAGCTGAACGAAACATTCTTGAACTCAATATCTCCCTTCAGCCTGGGCAGTTCGATTGGATTCTCAGCTTCAGGCACGTCTTCACCTACATCCATAACCTCAAAAACACGCCTCGCACTCGTCAACGCATCCTGATAAAAGTCAATAAGTCTCGAGTACATGCGCATGGGACCAACAAGTTGCGTAAAGTACGTGCCAAACAAAATTAGTTCACCAAGAGTCAAAGTTCCCTCGTGCACCCTCAAGCCGCCAAAAATTATCACCAACGCAATCCCAACTGCGGTGATTATAGTATTTGAAGGGGTGTACATTGCCTGTAACTTGGCGGTTTTCAAGGTCTTGTCAACGTAGTCGTAGTTTTCCTTATCAAACCTCGCAACGAAGGACTCTTCTTGCCCGAATCCCTTGATCAATTTCTGGGCGGTGATTCCTTCAATTAGCACTGAGTTGAAAGAGTCCAGTTGAGCTTTACTCTGCGCCATATAGGGTCTCACTTTGCTTGAGTAAAGCCGGAACGTAAAGAATATGATTGGCAGCGGAATACAACAAATGAGCGCAAGACCCGAGTCAATAGTGGAAAGAACATAAAGCGCAATAAGAATCTGTAAAGTCATCCTAAAACTTTCACGCACTGTTTCGGAGTAGAATAAATCTATTGCGCCCATGTCGCTTGTAACTCGGCTTATAATTTGACCTGTACGAACTTGATTGAGGTAGCTGAAGGACTTATTAATCAGGCTATGATAGAATTCGCGTCTCATGACGCGGAGGATGTTTTGTGATAGTATCCCACGAAAGGTTCTATGAATTACAAAGAATGCGCCTCTAAGCATGGCTAAGAGAAGGATGAGTCCGACAAGGATTGTTAAAAGCCCAAGCCTGTCGTCTACGCCTATCCAGCTCTTTATGAGTTCTAGAAACCAGTTGGTCTGTGCGGGGCCAATGGGCACAAGAACGTAGTCAACTATTAACATGACCAAGAGAGGCGCTAAAAGTGCGTATATTGCCTCCCTACCGAAGGCAGTTATATTCACCATGATGTAGGTGGTCATAAATGGTTTAATGTATCCCAACAGGCGCTTGGTTAATTCCCAATTGGACGGATTATATCGCCTGTTCATTCACTATCATGCTCTAATAAACTGTAACCGCCAATGTGTGAAATATTTACATTTGATGAATATATTAAAACATGTAGTCAATAAAAGAAAAATATAGAGGAGATTTTTATTCCTTCACCCTCTTGAGTTCAATCCTTACAGCGTTATGGCGGTCCATGCACTCAAGTTCAGTGGCGTCTTTATCAGGTCCCCAAGGGATTTCTCCACCAATTTGAAGGGCTAAAATCCACGGAAAAATATCGTGGTAGAAAAGCCCACACATCCCAGCTGTGTTATGCATGCTTACCTCAAATGTATCTCCAGGTTTATGAAAGCTGCAATGACCTTTAACAGATTTCACTGTCGCAACTACCTTGTAACCTATCCTTCTTGACATACGTATTCGCTCTCCCGTTTTATACTGTATCCTATTGTGGAATAAAATGTATGCGATGTGGAAACATAAAGCTGTTCGAAATATTATTCCAAGAGTTACGAATGCAATTTTTAACATTGTGAGCGAGAAATTCCACAGCGTTCATAGGTAAGATGAAAACAAACGTAAGGCCTTTATCTTAGCTCCGCAAGAAGACCCCGTCCTGGATGACATCTTCGTCTGTCACGAACCCTAGAAGTTTTTCCCCATTAAAAACTGGAAGCTGCATAACGCCACTTTCTATCATCAATTTAGCTACTCTGGTGAGAGAATCATTCAAAGTAACTTTAGGCGCAGAACGCATCAAACGCTCTACCTTCGTGGTAGATGGATCTAGAACAGACCTTACAACCCACTTCCGCGATAAGACACCCCTGTATTTGCCCTTGCTATCCAATACTGCCAGCGCAGAGAGCCTCTTTTCTTTAAAATGTGAGAGACAATTGGAGAGTGTGTCATCTTCACGAACGCTAACAAAACCTTCTGAAAAAACGTCTTTCACAGTGCCCAAACTCAAGGCTTCAACACCCACTAAATAATTGAAAGTGCCTGAATTTTAATTTGGTTTTGCACCATTCTTTTTCTCTTTATTTAAACTCAATTCCTTCCTTAGACGCAAGGTTATCAAAAATTTCTCTGACAATGCTAGTCTCCATTTTGACATCAACTGGCTTATTTCCACTTGAAATGACCTTTATACATATTTTAGATGCAAAAAGTTAGCTTTATCTTTATACGTTTTTCAATAAACAACTATGGAGCAACAACAGATTCTGGAAACAATAAATCTACTGAAAAAAGAATACCCTGACGCAAAATACTACTTAAACTACTCAAATCCCCTAGAGCTTCTAGTTGCAGCTATACTATCCGCACAAGTTAGAGATGAGGTAGTAAATGCCTTAACTCCCAGCCTTTTCAAGAAATACAAAACCGCAAAAGATTACGCTGAGACCGACCTACAAGAACTAATAAATGATATAAAATCAGTAACGTTTGCTGGCAACAAAGCCAAGAACATAAAAAACGCCTGCAAACTTCTAATCGAAAAATACGATGGCAAGGTACCGAACACCATGGAGTCGCTGACCTCCTTACCCGGCGTTGGGAGAAAGACTGCCAACACAATTTTAATAAACGCCTTCGGCATCGTTGAGGGAATTCCTGTAGATATCTGGGTTCAACGACTATCCTACCGACTTGGATGGACGAAAAATAAAGACCCAAACAAAATTGAACAAGACCTCATGAATTCAATTCCAAGAAACGAATGGAAAAAAATTGCATATTTATTAAAAGCACATGGAAGAGCAATATGTCAATCCACACCATACTGTAGTAAATGCATCTTGCATAAGCTTTGCCCTCGAAATGGCGTAACAAAAAGCCTATAGGAGACAGTTCAAAAATATCCTCATAATAGCCTGCCTATATTTTTGAAGTTCCGCATCCAGAGGGGTTATAGCATGAAAAATTTTGAAATCGCCAAAATTCTTAAAGAAATCGCTATCTTCTTAGAAATGGATGATGTTCAGTTTAAACCAAGAGCCTATGAAAAAGCAGCAAGATCCATAGAAGCCTTAGAGGAAGATGTGGAGGAAGTCTATAAAAGAGGCGGAATCAAGGCGCTAATGGAAATTCCTGGAGTTGGTCAAGCTATTGCTGAAAAAATTGAAGAATTGATCAAAACTGGAAAACTCAAATACTACGAAGAATTGAAAAAGAAGGTTCCAGTTGACTTAGAAAGCCTTTCTGGAATAGAGGGTCTTGGTCCAAAGACGATTAAAACACTTTGGCAAGAGCTGAAAATTAGAAATATTGATGATTTAGAAAAAGCAGCACTTGCCCACAAAATAAGCAAATTACCTGGGTTCAAAGAAAAGACTGAACAAAACATTTTGAAGGGAATAGAATTTGCTAAAAGAAGTAAAGGCAGATACATTCTCGGCTTTACTTTGCCATTAATCCGTGACATTGAAAATAGGCTAAAGTCCCTGCCAGGAGTAAAAGAGGCTATTGTAGCAGGTTCAGTTAGAAGAATGAAGGAAACAATAGGTGATGCAGACTTCCTTGTAATATCGGAGAATCCAAAATACGTGATGGACTTCTTCGTCTCCATGCCTGAAGTAATCGATGTTATAAGCAAAGGTGATACAAAATCATCTGTCAAACTGAAAACCGGGATGGATGTAGACATAAGGGTGCTGCCCGTAGAAAGCTTTGGGGCTGCGCTTCAATACTTCACTGGAAGTAAAGACCACAATATTGCTTTAAGAAGAATTGCGCAAGAAAAGGGCTTGAAACTAAGTGAATACGGGCTGTTTAAAGAAAACAAGCAAGTTGCTGGAAAAACTGAAGAGGAAGTCTACAAAACACTAGGACTGCAGTGGATTCCTCCAGAATTGAGAGAAAATACCGGTGAGATAAAAGCCGCTATGGAAAACAAACTACCGAACTTAATAGGTTACAAAGACTTAAAAGGCGACCTACAAGTTCACTCAAACTGGACAGATGGCGCTAACTCTATAGAGGAAATGGCTGAAGAAGCAAAAAAGATCGGCTTAAAGTACATCGTGATATCCGATCACTCTAAATCTCTGGCAATGACAGGTGGATTAGATGAAACAATGCTAACAAAACAAGGCGTTGAAATAGACAAACTAAATGAACAACTAACGGATATAAGAATTCTGAAAGGTGTTGAATTGAACATATTGAAGGATGGCAGTTTAGATATATCCGACAGGGTACTAAAGGGGTTAGATGTTGTCAGCGCAGGAATTCATTCGCACTTTAACTTAAACAAAGAAGAGATGACAAGAAGAGTCTTAAAAGCCATCGAAAACCCAAATGTAGACATACTCTGCCACCCTACTGGAAGGCAAATCCAAAAAAGAGACGCGATTCAGCTAGACATGGAAAAATTGATTGAGGTAGCAAAGGATACTGGAACAATCCTTGACGTAGACTCCTACCCTGACAGACTGGATTTAAAGGACGAATACATCAGAAAGGCAGTAGAAATTGGAGCCAAACTGGGGATAAGTTCCGACTCCCATAGTAAAGTTCACATGCATTTCTTAGAATTCGGCATCGCCCAAGCCCGTCGGGGATGGGCTACACCTAAAGATATCGTTAATACAAGAGAACTAGAAGAATTTTTGAAGACTCTGAAACATTAAAGGGAATTTACTCATCCAAAATGGATTGTAGCTCTACTTCCGTATGGTCGACATTTCTTTAAGCAAAGACAACTAAAAAATAAATCATGGAGAAAGTAAGAGAACCTTTCCTATTTAAACTGACATGGCCTGAGGTTAAGGAATATCTAAAAGAAAACGACATCATCCTTTTTCCAACAGGCTCCACAGAGCAACATGGTAAACACATCGCTGAAGATAACGACGCATTCACAGCCCTGGAGATCTCTAAAAGAGTTGCAGAGAAAACTGGGGTTCTGGTTGCACCTGCAATGCCCTTCGGCTACTCACCACACCACATGGGTTTCGCTGGGTCAATTACACTATCTTTCGAAACTTTAGTTCGAGTCTACAAAGAAGTCTGCAAGAGCCTTATGAAACACGGCTTCAAGAAGATTGTTATAATGAACGCACATGGTGGAAATCGAAACGCAATATCCGAAGTGCTAAGGGAATTGAAAGAGGAAACCAGTATGACAGTCTATGCGCTGATGGTCTTCCCTGAACCGACTGGGTTTGCAGCGAAGACCGTGAAAGAGACCATAGAGACCGAGGGGGGTCACGCCGACGAGTTAGAAACGTCCATTGCATTGTATCTTGGGCAGAGAGTGCTACTTGAAGAGGCTGAGAAAGGGATTCCCCCTTCATCCTTAAGCGACTTCCGTAGAAGGTATGCAGGTAAAGTCTCAACATCGAGAGACTTCCATGAGATAACTGTTTCAGGCTCCCTTGGGGATCCAACTCTAGCTTCGATGGAAAAAGGTAGGAAGCTCGTGGAGGCAGTTGTTGACGAAATAGCTACATTCATCGAGGAGCTAAAGAAACAATAGCTTAAGAAATAAACCATAAGACATCGAGATCTGAGAAAAGGGAGGTGGCGCATTATGGCCACAAAAAAGAAAAGTTGGGTAGAAAAGTTGGCAGATGATAAGGGTCTGCCTAGGATTGAAGAAATTACTGATAAAATGAGTAAACGATGGGGAGCAGGAACTGTAGTTATCCCTGCACCAATCGAAGTAGATGCGCTGATGAAAAAGGTGCCAAAGGGCAAGTTAATTACCATAAATGAAATTCGTTTAGCTCTGGCGAAGAAACATACTGCAACAATTGGTTGTCCTATAACCACAGGTATTTTCGCTTGGATTGCGGCTAACGCTGCTGAAGAGCTAAGGAAGAAAGGAAAAACAGATACTACTCCATATTGGCGTACTCTAAAATCAAATGGCGAAATAAATCCGAAATATCCTGGGGGAGTGGATCGGCAAAAAAGGCTCCTGGAAGCGGAAGGGCATCAAGTAGTTCAAAAAGGCAAAAAATACATTGTTGCTGATTATCAAAATTCATTGATAAAACTTCAATAGAGTTACGTATGTAGCAATAGACTATATAATCAGAATTAGTTCAGTTCTTCAACCACAATGTCGTCAAAAACGGCATGGCCCTTAACAGATATAGCTATACTGCCCTTCGGAATGGGCGTCGTATCCCAGTAATCGGTGATTTTTTTCTCATCGATGAATAACTGCAGGGTATTACCCTTTATATAGATGGCAAATGTATGCCATTTATCAAATTCAACTAAAGGAATGAGCCAGCGCACTACGTCCATCCTTTCTCCGTCAGCCGATTGACTGAACTTTAACAGCTGAAGAATAGCAATGGGTCTTACTAATACTACATAAGAACCTAGCATAAAAAGCTTCCAGCTCATCAAATGTATCCACATCACTACCATAGAAATCTACACCAAGATAGTCATAGCCACTCATATTAACAGGCACGCGCTCCTGCTCATACACCGCCTTTCCTACGCGATCCCACACGTACAAGAAAGGCACTCCTTGCACGAGACTACCGCTATAAGCCTTGCGCACTTCGGGCAGAATATCCCTATCCCACTGCAGAGCCTTTTCAGGACCAACAAACAGCTGGAGTTCCTTCCTAGGGGCATACATCTCTACCTTGTTTTTCTCGGCTATCTGTGCCCACTTTACGGCTATCTCTTTTGCCTGATGAAGCATGTTATCAACATCGCCTTTAATGCCGTAACCATAGGCATGATGATCTCCCAAACGCTCATGATAGGTCAGAAGAAAGACCTTGAACCCTATCTGATGCCACCTCTGTATTGAAGACTCCAACATCATTTCAGTTTTTGGCGAATCCCGCAAATCTCTTCTTGCGATGGAGGGTTGGGGTAGTTCGTGCTCTCCCAAAACTCTATAATTGTCCCGTCCTTTGTTACCTGAGGCCAGAGGACAAGCTGAACCAATTTACATTCATAGCTCTAAGCTTAGATACCAATCCGTTATCGTCCTCATCACCCGTCTCGACTCGAACACCCCTTATAAGTATGGAAGAGATGTTAGAAGACTCTTGTGGAACTACAGAAGGCCGCAAAAATATTGCAGCTACTGCACCTGACACAATAAAAACTCCCAGCATTAAGACAAGCGTACTACGCTTTAAGTTGAACATATTTTGTGCTCAATTCCTTATAATCAACAAAAGCCCCTTATAGAATCGATCTTTATCTATTATTTTCACCCGTTCGAAATTCTTCGTATAAAAAGTATTTTGGAAATCCATTGCTGTTGTGAATTCATTACCGAATGAGCATGAGAATGTTGCTTGGATTGATAAGAGCTACTCCGAATATCAATAGTTGTTTGTCAATCCATTATGCGGTTTATGGGAGGTTATTGATGGTCATTTAAGCAAAGGAATTGCATTAAGAGGCTTCATTTTATCCTTTAGAAGCTATCATGACTACAATTCTGTGGATTTGTTTTCGCCGAAGCAGGTAAGATATTGTGAGGAATGCTGAAAATATGCGCCCTCGGAGCCCGAAGTAGGATAACCCCTTATGTGCAATTAATGCGGCGGGTTGCTTCACGCCTAAAAATTCCTCAATGATATCTCTTGCTAGGGAAGCCACATCTGATTCTCCTCTAATTCCCAGAGAATGCAAATATTCATGTAACAGCACCCAGAAGATGTAGGAATTCAACTCCAATTTAGTGTTCGCCAAGCTGGAAACAACTCCAATAATGGATTTATTTAGAACTATTATGTTGGAATCAGTTTTATGAATAGCTTTCACCGGAAGGGGAAGCAATGGATCAAACTCGAGGACTAAGTCATCCCTTCTCCTGTTAAATTTATTCTCCACGACATCCCTTACGATTTTGAATACGCTGGCTACATCTTCAGAATACTTTAGTCTCTCGTTATAATCGTTCATAACGGTTACGTCTTCTTATTAAGATATCGTCAATAATAATTGATTATGCTGGATCTAATTAAGGATATACTAAGGAAATTTAGATGCTCCGAAAAATTGGAGAAGCCCATAGTGAGGGAAAAGAGCCTTACTCGTCATGGGTAACTCACCGTGAGGTCCAGCTCTTCACATTAAATAGTTTAGAAGCGTTGTCAGTTGTTATTTTAGAAACTTCTTTCTCTGTAACATTTTTTAACTTGGCAATCTCCTGAGCAGCTCTTCTTATAAAAATAGGTTCAGTCAACTTGTCCTTAAACTCCCCACCATATGCCCATGGTCCATCTGTTTCCAGAACCAAATTTGACAAAGGAACCAACTTAACCAGCTCTCGATCTCTTTCCCTATAGCATACTTCAGGTGTAATAGACATATAATAGCCCTTATCCACGATTTTCTTCGTTATATCTGGCTTTGACTTATGCCAGTGAAACAACACCCTTTTAAGACCCATGTCACTTACTGCCTCAAACGCCATTTGAGCTGGTTCATCGTGGGGAGCATGCAGAACCACTGCCAAATCAAGTTCCAACGCTAACTCCAAAAAACGTCTCAATTTGGGCACTGCTTTTTCTATTATCTTGACAAACCCTTCTTTTTCTCGTATCGAATAATATGGCAGCCCAACTTCCCCTATAGCCACGATATCCTTCCTATGCGCCCTCGCAAGACCCATAATCTTATTCACCTCTTCCTCCGAAACCTCTCGCTCTGGATGGGCTCCAAACGTGGGAAAAACTATATCGTACTTCTTACCGAGGCTTAGCACATGTTGGCATGAGGCAAGACTGCTTGCAGAGGCCACTATACCAACTATCCCGTTCTCCTTGCTTCGTGTAATCAATTCATCTACATTTGTATAAGTTGGTGAATCAAGATGGCAATGGACATCCACAAACTTCACACAAACCACCAAGAGATAGTTTGGTTCAACTGCCTAAAAAACTCTAAACCGCCATAGGTTTGTCATAGATAGATTTTAAATTCTATCGGTTCAACTTTTTCCATAAATGGAGACAATCAACATGTCATCAATCCCAAAGACAATAATGCTTTCTCTAAAAGACCCTTATCTAAAAGAATTCCAAGCCTCCGTTCTAGCTAAACCAGCAACCCCAGATGGAGACGCCATAATCTTAGACAAGACCGCATTTCACCCCAAAGGTGGAGGTCAAGACTCGGACATCGGGCTAATCACAGGACCGAAAGGAAGCGTAGAAATAATCAGCGTCAAAGAATCCGATGGAGTGGTTCATCACATAATTGGAAGCTTAAACGGCAGGGTTGAGGCTGGTGACTCAGTAAAGGGCGAAATCGACTGGGTGCGAAGATATGGATTGATGAAGAACCACACTGCGCAACACATTCTCTGGGCTACTCTTGAAAAGATTCTTTCAGGAGTAAAGATAATCGGATCTGCGGTTATGGCTGATAAGGGGAGGTTCGATGTACAGGCGGATCGGGAAACGCTGATACAGAAGCTAGGTGCCATCGAATCAACTGCAAACAAAATCGTCAAAGAAAATAGACCTGTCAAGATAGAGATGCTAGATAGAGAAGATGCCATACGTGCCGTTACTAAGTACGGAGAAAGCCAATCGATTTTACCAGAGGGTGTCGATAAGATTCGTATAGTGGAGATTGAGGGGTGGGATATAGCCGCATGCAAGGGCCTACACGTTAAGACCACCGGTGAAGTGGGCTCGATAAAAATCCTTGGGAGAACTTCTAAGGGAAAAAACATCGATAGACTAGAGTTTTCAGCGACCTAACAAGTTAAATTTACCTAAAAAGAAAAATCTTAGACTTAAACGACGTAATGCTCATTTGGGTATTCAGAGAAATATCTGTCTCTCCTGTCGACGAGAACTGTGACAACGTTGGAGTTTTTGCCCAGCTTCTTCGCAACCTGAATAGCTGCATAGACGTTAGCACCTGAAGACATTCCGCAGAAGAATCCTTCCTCCGCACATAACCTATACATCATAGGCCTAGCCTGTTCGTCAGAGGCAGTAATCATGCTGTCGGGAAGTTTTTTCTCTAGCATCGTTTCTATTATGAACTTCATCCTAGGCATATCAAAAACTTCGAAAAGCTTGTCCAGCTTTCCATCTTTAATCAAGTCAACTATAGGTACATCAACTGGTTGAACGCCAACCGCATTAACACTTGGATTTCCCTTTCTAAGCGTTTCAGCTACGCCTAGGAAAACGCCCGCCGAGCCTATGGATGCTATCCATGCGTCTACCTTTCCATCTAGTTGCTCCCAGATCTCCTTTCCAGTTGTGTCTCTATGTGCGGCAGGATTATCCGGATTACACATCTGGTTTGCCCACCAGTTTTTCGGGTCACTCTTCTCAACCTCATAGCTGTTCTTCATTCCAGCGAGAAGACTAGCAACTCCTCTATCCGCTTCGCTAAAACCTTTTAAGGCATTTTCATACTGTGCTAAAATTTGCGACCGATCATAGGTTTCTACCTCTGCTCCGAAGGCCTTCATTATTTGGATCCTCTCTGTTGGATTGTAGGCTCCAACCCACCGAGATGGGATGAACAAGCGCACTTTGTAACCCTTCACACCTCCTACAAAAGCTATGGCTGGACCAGTATTTCCACTTGTGCCTTCAATGATGGTGCCACCTTTTCTCAATTTGCCTGCCTTCTCAGCTTCCTCTATCATGCGCAGAGCCATTCGATCCTTATAGCTTCCACTTGGGTTGAGATACTCACATTTCACATATACATTCGCATCGAGACCCGCAGTCACTTTCCTGAGCTTGACAAGAGGAGTATTCCCAATACGCTCCAGAATGCTATTCGTAACCTTCATTTCCAAATAACCTCGTTTTCACCTACACGCTACGAATATAAAAAATGTATGAATGCACACGATCCATACGATTATTTTTTTACAAAAACGTAGCAGAAAGCCCTAGACTGGAAATTTGAGCATCAGTAACTGATTCAAAATCTGACTTTAACTCAGTCATCTCCATAAATGTTCAAAAGAAATATTTTTCATCTATTCCAAACACAATCATTCAGGGACGACAATGAATGGAAGAAAACTATGTATTTAAGGGCAAGAAGTTTTCGGTAAAAGTAGAGGACTGCATACTACCCTCTGGAGCAAAAGCAACATTCGAAATCGTTGAGTACATTGGAGCAACGGTCATTCTACCTCTGCTTAACAAAGATACTGTCTTGTTACTTAAACAATACAGACCATCCATCAGAAAATGGATTTACGAAATCCCTGCAGGCACACTTGAACCTAATGAGGATCCTTACAAGTGCGCCGCTAGGGAGCTTGAAGAGGAAACAGGCTATAGAGCAGGTTCTCTCCTCAAAATGTTTGAAATGTATACCGCCCCAGGATATAGCACGGAAAAGTTGTACTCATTCCTAGCATTGAATCTCCAACCAAGCATCTGTCACCTCGATCAGGATGAAGAACTAATTGTCACAAAGATTTCGCTAGACAAAGCGCTTAAAATGATAAAAATGAATGAGATCTGCGATGCAAAAACAATCTCTACAATCCTTTACTACACAAAATTCGGCGATAAGTTTCGCTCTTGCGCCATATAAACAAAAAAGGGCAAGCGATGCAAAAATACACTGGACTCCATAAAAACAGCTCATCTTATGCCGATTGCTCTTTTAGCCTCCAGAAATCTGAAGATTTCCTGTCATCTTATTTCAAAAGGTCTGGACATATGCTGGTGTAAGCTTTGCATTATATACAAATGTCTCCATCAACAATCATTCTTGCCCCTCATTTGCTGTTTATTCGATGTGAAACAATCGTTCATTAATGTATTTTTCCATTCGTCCAACTATTGTATTTTGAAAAAAATATATAATTCGCGTCTTTTCACTGTTATCTGGGTATAACATTCTGCATCCCTGTTCAAGAACAAAATCTAAAAACAAGCGGGTTCTAAAAAGAGGGATTTTAAGTTGCCCAAACAGAAAGCCATAATTCAAATTGGCGGAATGCATTGCGCCGCATGCGCTCGGTCAATTGAGGAGGCCCTAAAAAAGGAGCTGGGGATAACTAATGTCAACGTGAACCTCGCCACCGAGAAGGCAGTCATAGAATATGACCCAAGTAAAGTAAGCCTAGAAAGAATGATAGACGTGATTAGAGAAACGGGTTACGAATCGTTAGGAATCTCTAAAGAAGGGGAGCCCATTAGAGAGATTAGCCTTAAAATCGGTGGAATGAGTTGCGCTGCATGCGCCACTAAGATAGAGACCGCCCTTAAAAAAATGGAAGGCGTGAAATCAGCGAACGTGAACCTTGCAACTGAACGAGCAACAATAAAGTATTCTCCAAAGGACGTATCGATACTGGACTTTAGAAAGGCAGTAGAAGACGTGGGCTACGAGGTTTTGTCGGAGGAAGAAGTAGATCAGTCAATAGAGGAAATGAAGAACGCCCATAAAAGAGTCCTTGTAGCCTGGATGTTTACGATTCCCATCGTTGTATGGATGATCCCAGAAATGGCATTCGGCATCATTTGGCCTAATGAAACAATATATAATCTGGGCATACTCCTACTATCCATACCAGTTATATTTTGGTCTGGTTCCCTAACTCTAAGGTCAGCGATAAAGTCCATATTTCATAAAGACGCCAATATGGATGTCCTGATCTCAATAGGAACCACCGTATCTTTCTTCACGGGAATCCCAGTACTCTTTAGCAAGCTACTCTTAAACTACGCTGGCGTCGGAGCCATGATTATGTCCTTCCACCTAACAGGCAGATACATTGAGGCAATGGCTAAGGGAAGCGCTTCCCAGTCTATTAGACGCCTGTTAAAACTAGAAGCTAAATCAGCCAGGATTCTAGCGAACGGGGTGGAAAAGGAGGTCCCAATCCAAGAAGTGAAAGTTGGAGACATAATGGTCATTACCCCTGGAGAAAAAATACCAACTGACGGACTTGTCATCGAGGGCGAAAGTGCTGTAGATGAGTCTATGGCTACGGGTGAATCGATGCCTGTGCAGAAGAGACCTGGCGACGAAGTTATTGGAGCGACCGTTAATCAGGAAGGATTGCTAAAAGTTAAGGCTACAAGAATTGGGAAGGACACATTCCTCGCGCAGGTTATAAAGATGGTTGAAGAGTGCCAAGGGACCAAGGTGCCCATTCAAGAGTTCACCGATAAGGTTATACGCTATTTCGTGCCTACAGTTCTGCTCATCTCATTAGCAACCTTCGTTTTGTGGATGATGATACCTGAAACTATGCTAACATTAGCCAAATGGGCCGCACCTATTCTACCTTGGGTCAACTTGCATCAGCCTCCAATTATGCTCGCCATTTCTGCCATGGTTTCCTCGCTTGTCATCGCATGTCCATGCGCTCTAGGCTTGGCAACGCCAACAGCTCTCATGGTTGGAACTGGCATGGGTGCGGAAAGGGGTATTTTGATTCGGAAGGGAGAGGCAATACAGACGCTAAAAGAAGTAAAAGCTGTAATTTTGGACAAAACTGGAACATTAACAAAGGGAAAACCGGAAGTAACCGACATAGTTTCCTTCGAAAACAACTCAGAGAAAACGTTGTTGTACTATGCTGCAAGTGTTGAGCAGGGATCTGAACACCCTCTAGGCACTGCTATCGTTCACAAGGCACAGGAGAAAGGAATCAAGTTAGCCCTTCCAGATAGTTTCAAAGCGATAAAGGGTATGGGCGTAGAAGGAACTGTTAATGGTGCAAAAGTAATTGTTGGCAAACCCGCTTTACTTGAGTCCAACAATTTAAGCCCAGACGTAGAAAAATTGTTCAAAGACTTGCAAGAGCAAGCGAAGACTGCTATGATTGTTGCGGTGAACAGTAAAGCGATTGGCATAATTGCTGTTGCCGATACATTGAAAGAGGATTCGATAAATGCTATCCATGAGCTTGAGGGCATGGGACTAAAGACAGTGATGCTTACTGGTGACAACCGCAAGACCGCTGAAGTTATAGCGAAACAGCTGGGAATAAGCGACATCTATGCAGAAGTCATGCCAGACGATAAGGTTGAAGTGGTGAAGAAGATACAGGATAAGTATGGAATGGTGGCTATGGTCGGAGATGGCATAAATGACGCCCCTGCAATAACCCAAGCAAACGTTGGAATTGCCATCGGCACAGGGACGGACATAGCTATCGAATCTGGCGACGTGATCTTGGTTAGGGGCGAACTCTCTAGCTTGGTCTCTGCTGTAAAGCTATCAAGAGCTACCTTTAGAAAAATCAAACAAAACCTCTTTTGGGCCCTAATCTATAACGTTGTCGCTATACCCGTAGCCGTTTTTGGTCTCCTTCATCCAGTCATTGCAGAGATATGTATGGCCACCAGCTCCGTATCCGTGGTAACGAACGCAAATCTATTAAGGAGCGCAAATATTTAGCCTTCATATCTTAAGTTCTAGACATCTTGAATAAGCTTTCTAGCAGTTCCGCTAAGTCTGTGGTCCGTTTGGGCTAAAACTTGCATCTATTCATTATACTTATAACAAACTTGGGATAGATTAAACAGTGGAGTGTTTTAACATATGTCTATTGCCTTTCGCGGTTCCAAGTTTTGCTGGATGAATGGCGAGGTCATAGAAACTAAGGATGCCTTAGTATCAGTGATGGAACCTATCCACTACGGCTTCTTCGAAGGAACGAAGGCCTATGTAGAGGGAAATATTCTAAGTGAAGGGCCTCTGAACATATTCAGGGCAGAGTCTCATATGGATCGCCTATGGAGAAGTGCAACTATCTGCGGTGTCAAGATACCATACACGAAGAAGCAGCTCATAGAGGCAACTAAGGAGGTTATCAATGCGAATGGGCTCAAGACGAATACCTATATTCACCACCGAGTTTGGCCCAAGGCCGCCACGCCTACTCAACCTCACGTTGTAATCGGTGTGTGGCCTTTCGAGACTCGTCTAGGTAAAGGAAATTCCAAATTTGCTGAGAAGAGAAGGTTCATGATTAGCACTTGGAGGCGTATTGCTACCGACGCACTTCCAACCCAAGCTAAGGCCCTTGCGAACTACGCAAATTCTGAGCTGGCGGGGCGTGAAGCAAGAAGGCTTGGTTTCGACGGCGCCATATTCCTAGATAACCGAGGCTACATCAGTGAAAGTACAGGCGCATGTGTCATGTGTGTAAGAGATGGAAAAGTTGTCACACCTCCTGCGACAGCGGCTATCCTTGAAAGCATTACAAGGGATACTTTCATAAAGATATTGCCAGAGGACCTTGGTATACCCGTAGAGGTCAGGGACATAGCGCGTGTTGAGTTCTATGCCTCTGATGAGGCATTTCTCTGCGGGACTGGAGCAGAAATTGCGCCAATAACTAGTGTGGACGACATACCCATAGGAGACAAGTACCCTGGACCGATCACCACACGTATTGCTGAGTATTATGCGGAGATTTTAGCAGGTAATATCGAGAAGTACAGAAAATGGTTAACGCCTGTAACACCTCTCGCTACGACATGAGTTTAATTTCCACCCTATTTTTTTAAAAACTAAGCCATTAGAAGACTCAAAAGGTCATTTATCGTCGCCGTCTCAATTACCGTAATGTTGCAGCCCTTTTCCTTCAAATAGTCTTCAATGTTTACAACGACTGGTTTAATCTCCGTTATAGTCATGAAGCCATACTGCTTAGTCTCTTTCACATAAATTGTGTCTGTCAACTGCCCTTTTGGCACAGCAAATATCTTTGCACCGTTATTATATGCGGCCTCAGCCTTTGCGATAAGTCCTCCTACCTTCGTTATAGACCCATCTGGACTTATCGCACCAGTAGCAATTACGTCGGTCCTGATCTCCTTTCCAGTGAGTGCAGAGGCTAAAAGTGCAGTTATGGCGGCGCCCGCTGAGGGCCCGTCTAGTATATTGAGTGTCTTGTTTGAAGCAATAGTAATTATCACATCAAGGTCTCGAGCGTTAACTCCTGTAACTCTTTGAGCTACCGCATATGCAGTTTCAGCTGACTCTTGAATTGCGATCCCCATCTTTGGGGTTGTCTTTATCAGAACCGATCCTGTCCCTGGGATAAACTTTGCATAAATCTTTAGAACCATGCCCTTGGTGACATCGTTTTCAACGTAAACCCCCACAGAATAAATCCATGCCCCCTCTTCAATTCCAACAGGATGCTCCTTTATCTGAGTCTCCAGAATCTCAAGGCTTTTCTTTAATTCGATATTCTCCTGTTGAACCGTTTCCAAACGCACCGAAAGTTCTCTTAACTGGTAATAGCTCCAAGTATTTATGACAAAACTTACTGCAAGAACACCTACCAATACAATAAGTCCTACATTTCTCCGCTTTTTCTCAGCCACAGGCTCATCGCTTCGCATAAAACTTACACCATATGCAGTCAATGAAACGCAAAGCAATAAGAATTATTAGCGTTGGCTCCCAATAAATGATATGATGGTCGACATAAAAGTAGCCTTAACTGGTTTTCCAAAAACCAAGGAAATCTACCTAGAAGACTCATACCTAAAACGCTACAAAACTAGAATCATGAAGGTGATCACGGACCACGGACAAAGGGCATACATCGTCCTATACGAAAGTATTTTTCATCCTCAAACTGGTGGGCAACCGAGCGACATCGGTTGGATCAAGAGCAACGGTGGTCAATTTGAAGTTAAAAAAGTGCTTGACATCAATGGTGTTTTGGCACATAACGGTAGATTCATCAGCGGCTCCTTCAAAGAAAATGAAGAAGTTGAATGCGAAATCGACTGGGAATATAGATATGAGGTCATGAAACTTCATACAACTGGTCATATACTGGACCGTGCAGTGAATGAGATTTATGGCAAACCAATCGGTACCCTCGGCGCGCTTCATGGACCCCCCAAGGCCTACACCATCTACAAAGCACCGTCAGAACCATCAAAAATCATCGAAATCGAAAAAATTGCCAACCAAATTGTTCAGAAAAACCTTGCCGTCAACATCGTCTATACCGATGCAAATAAGCTTCGCGAAGTAGCCACCAACGCCCCGAATCTGGACAGGATTCCGCGTAGTGACCGCTATCGAATTGTGGTCATCGAAGGAGTGAATGGTATTCCCTGCACGGGTACGCATGTAAAGAAAACAGGGGAAGTAGGGCGCATAAAGGTGCTTGGACTAGAAAACGAGAGTGAGGGCTTCAAGCTTTACTACAACGTTGAGACTTAGAAGCTTCTTAATGCTTGATCCAAATCATAAATCAGGTCGTTTATGCTTTCTATCCCAACAGACAGTCGCACGAGATCCGTGGTTATTCCTAGCTTCTTCCGTTCATCTTCAGGCATTGTACCAGCAGCGCCTATAACTGGGTATGATAGGAGGCTTTCCGTTCCGCCGAGGCTTGGCGCCGCCTTAATTATCTTCAACTGCTTCATCATCTTAATTACCTCCTCCTGCTCACCTTTAATATTAAAGCTCACAACGCCCCCGAATCCATTCTTAAAGAGCTTCTTGCCAATTCCATGATACTTATCTGCTGGTAACCCAGGATAATGAACACTCTTCACTTTCGGATGTCCGATTAGGAACTCAGCGATTTTCTGAGCGTTCTCACAGCATTTCTCCACCCTCATTTTCAAGGTCTTAACTCCTCGTAACACAAGATATGCCTCAAATGGACCAATTATGTTCCCTATCTTTCTTCTCCAGTTCCATAAATCCTTGATGGTGTCGCTTGATCCTACAATCGCACCTGCGATAACATCATTATGGCCTCCCAAATACTTGGTGACGCTGTGCACAACTAAATCCACGCCATCCTTCAGGGGCTGGTACAATACTGGTGAAGCAAATGTGTTGTCAACGACCAAAGTAGCACCAACTTCTTTGCATTTCTCTGCAACTCGTGGGACATCGATGACGCGCAATGTTGGATTAGTTATTGTTTCGATTGCCACCAACTTTACCCCCTTCTTTATGGCAGCGACCACATCATCGGTCTCAGGCCAAGGAATAACGACTTCAACGCCATACTTTTGAAGATCCTGCGCAAGCCTAATGCTCATACCGTAGGCTTCTCTTGGAATAACTATCTTGTCACCGCTACTCAGTGTAGCAAAATATATTGTGGCGATGGCTGCCATACCGCTTGAAAAACATAAGGAATCTTCACCAAGTTCAAGCTTAGCCAATACATGCTCTAAGGCGCGGGTTGTCGGATTCTCTTCCCGTGCATATTTCAAATCTAGACCTCTATCGCTCTTCCTTGTCCAGCCTGGCTGCTCATACATAGCTGCTACGTATATTGGGGGTATGAAAACTCCGAGCCTTTCATCATAATACTCATGTCCATGAATAGAGACGGTTTCAAATTCAGATTTTTTCTCTAATTCCAAGGTCAACTCTTTCACCCACCTCAAACAACATTAGATAAAAGACATAACCAATATTTAAAGAATTTTTAAACATAAAAAAATTACTAATAGTAATTTAATCTGAAGGACATAATCCTCGAATGCAGCATCTTTGGAATTCTGACTCATTTCATTGGACTAATAATTAGCCCAGCTTGGCAAAAGTTTGGTCTTCACATCTCATCTCCATTCAATTAAAATCGGTATAAGTTTCCAACACTATTCCAAACGAATGCCTGAGGCATTGCTTTTGCTATGGCGCAGATTCCCCTCCAACCAGTGCAGTGGGAAGGTGCAACTATCTTTGGATCCATCATCTTCAATTTTTCGACTGTTTTAGCAATGGTCGGTTCATACTCTCTTCCTGCCAAATGGAAGCCACCAGTTACAGCATACACATCGGTGATTCCAGTAATCTGCTGTGCATAAAGCGTTGTGTTGATTATGCCAGCATGGGCGCAACCAGATATTATCACTAGACCTTTTCTCTTGACGTTAACTACAATGGCTCGGTCATCCCAAACCCAAGGATCTGGTTGCCACTTACCATCAATCAAAGCCCTTTGCTGTGGCACACCTTTCTCAAACTCCGTTACCCTGGAGACTTCGCCTGTAACTAGCACCGTATCATCAAATAAGAGATAGGGGCTTTTCGTCTTAACGTATCTAGCTGGCTTCACTTGCTCCTCTGTTGGAAATGCTGGAGATTCCCTTATCGTACCATCAGGGCTAGCTGTACCTCTGGTTTTGAACATATCCTCATGGACAATGATTGGCAAAGCTCTATTTATTCGTCTTAAAACTGCAGGTAATCCACCAAAATGGTCATAATGTCCATGAGATAAGACTATAACCTCGATTTCAGACAGATCAAGTCCCATCCCACCTACATTAGCTAATATCACCACTGGGCTGGCACCTGTATCAAAAAGTACGTTGTGAACCTTGCCTTCGTAGAAAACCCGAATCAAATTTGAAAAACCATGTTCAGCAATAGGGGGAATGAAGTGCTCCTTCATCCACTTCTCGCCCTTCTTTTCTCTTACCCAAACTCGGACTGATTTAACCTCTTTCCTGTCTAGAGTGGAGAGAAAATCCACCGTGTTATCTACTAAACTCACTATCTCCACATTATCTACTTCCCTTATTGGAATGGTCTGATCAACTGTTCTTTTGAGGTCTTCACACATAGCATTTCAACTCCTAGAGTGTGCCTCTATAGTTACTTGTAGCCGGGCAACCTACACATTTTTGTCTAATATATCTGATACAAGGTCTGCAGTCAACATTGCATGATGCAATAGTTCTTTCTCTACGTGCAAGATGCTCTCTGACCGCAAGAAAAGGAGCGAAAAGAACATCGCTAATGGGATAAAACTCTGACCTACGTATTCCTTCAGCGCTTCTTATGGAACATTTCTCCACAGATATGCTTTCTAAAGTATCTTGGTCTTCGGCTACGACAAGAGCGATTAGGTTGAAGCCCCCCATCGTCTTGAAAATGTTAATTACTCTTGGGCATTCTTTGAACCGATCGAGTAGTTTTTGCATTGCTTCTGCACTTTCCATCTCGAGGAGTACTATAGCTGGAAGAAGCTTGAAAAAAGATGGATTAAGTAGAGCCGACACTTTAATGGCATTTTGATTCTGTAGTTTTCGCAGTCTTTTCTTAATCCCCATGCTTGTGAATCCGACTGTTTTTCCTAGTTCTTCCAAAGTTACTCGTCCATCTAGTTGAAGCTGTGTGATTATTTTTCTGTCAACATCATCCATATGCTACACCTGTTTATTTTCTAAACATAAAATATTAATATTGTCTGTATATTAAACTACCTGCTGGGCTGGTGAGGCTATATCCAAACTACAGGATGGGGCTATATACTATGGACATAGAGTGCAACGGAAAAGGGGAATCTTGTTCAGAATCTGGCACTCAAAGTTTCGAAAGAGAGTATCGCACACAATTGCAGAATATAAAGCTCGCAATGAGTAAGATCAAGCACAAAATAGCCGTGATAAGCGGCAAAGGAGGCGTAGGTAAGACCACGATTACGGTGAATCTTGCAATGACTTTTGCAATAAACGGTCACGCCGATAAAGTTGGCATCCTTGACGCAGACATCCATGGACCATGCGTACCCAAAATGCTAGGTCTGAAAGGACAAACTCTTCAAGCGAATCCAATAGGTGTATTTCCAGTAATAGGGCCTCTGGGAATTAAAGTCGTTTCTATGGATTTCTTACTTCAAGGTGATGAGGCAGTTATTTGGCGCGGACCATTAAAAATGCGGGCTATCCAACAATTCCTATCCAATATAATGTGGGGATACCTCGATTTTCTGTTCATAGACCTCCCACCTGGGACAGGAGATGAACCATTGAGTATAATGCAATTAATACCCGATATGGATGGAGTTATAGTGGTCACAATACCTTCTGAAGTTTCTCAATTTGTGGTTAAAAAGGCGGTGACATTTGCTAAACAATTAAATGTCCCCGTAATTGGGATAATCGAAAACATGAGCGGGTTCGTTTGTCCGAAATGTGGAACCGAAATCAACATCTTCAAAGCAGGGGGAGGAGAAAAAATAGCAAAAGATTTGGCAGTTCCCTTCTTGGGAAGAATTCCAATAGACCCAGAAATTTGTCAATACTCTGATAGCGGAATACCTTTCATAAACGAACATGTCGATTCTGTAGCAACTAAGGCAATTATGGACATCTTCAACAGCGTCAAACTCTTTTTGGAGCAAAGGGAGCAATTAAAAAGTGCCTCACAAGCCTAGTTTTATATGAACGAGAAATAAGGAAATGATGCCTAAAAAGGTGCAGGATTAATGCCCAAAATATGAGGAACCAAAAAGAATTGAAAGAGGAAACTAAGGAGGAGATAAATAAAATGAAAATAGCTGTATCTGCCACTGCTGGTAATCTAGATGCCATGATAGACCTGAGATTTGGTCGATGCCCATATTTCCTGATCGTTGATTCTGAGACCATGCGGTTTGAGGTACTTCCAAATGCAGCTTTAGGCGCTGTTGGGGGAGCTGGGATTCAAGCCGCTCAAGCCGTAGCAAGTAAAGGGGTAAATGTGCTGATAACTGGTAATGTTGGTCCGAATGCGTTTCAAGCACTTTCAGCAGCAGGTATAAAAGTTGTGACGGGCGCTTTTGGAACTGTTAGGGAAGTCGTTGAAAAATATAAGCATGGGGAACTAAAAGGCACTGGCGCACCGACGGTTCGCGGACATTTTGGAATGGGTGGAGGAAGAGGCCAAGGTCTGAGAAGGTGGTAACTGTTTACATAATAGATGTAAGACGTTGATTAATTGGTTAAATTAGGAGGTTAAACATTGGGAGAAAAGATTGTAATTCCTGTAGTAGATGAAAATGGCTTAAACGCCAAGATTGCGGAGCATTTTGGAAGAGCTCCTTACTTTGTCATAGTAAACTTTGAGCATGGCGAGGTTTCGAGTATTAGAACCGTGCCAAATGTGGGTGAACACACTGGAGGTAAGGGGCAAACGCACGATAATATTTTGGAGATAAGGCCAACCGCAATCATAGTTTATGGAATGGGTCCAAGAGGATTAAGTAATTTTCAAAATGCAGGTGTGGCTGTGCTCAGAGCTAACGCTGACATCGTCAAAGAGGTAGTCGCAGCGTATAAGGAAGGTAAACTTCAAGAGCTCACAGAAGGCTGTCACCGTGCACGTCATAAATGAAGTGCAAGTAAAATGATTGTTTCTGTTGCCAGCGGAAAAGGTGGAACTGGAAAGACCACAATAGCCGTAAACTTGGCTCTTTCTCTCAGGAATGTACAAATCTTGGACTGCGACGTAGAGGAACCGAATGTACACCTGCTCCTAAACCCAAAAATAAGCAAAGAAAAAACAGTGTACACCTCAACTCCCAGTATACAAGAAGGTCTCTGCAACCTTTGCGGAAAATGCGCCGATTTTTGCAATTATAACGCTCTTTTTATGGGCTCTGAGAAAGTTATAATTTTTCCAGAGCTCTGTCACGGTTGTGGTGGATGTGTCTTAGTCTGTCCTCAAAACGCGATTAAAGAAGAAGAACACGTGATTGGAAAGGTAAAGTTTGGTTTTGCAAGGGGTTTAGAACTTGTTTATGGCGAGCTCGTAATAGGAAAACCCTTCGCTGTTCCTGTGATAAAGGAAGTTAAGCGACATATAAACAAAGATAAAACTGTTATCCTAGACTCTTCCCCTGGTGCATCTTGTCCAGTTATAGAGACAATCAATGGGAGCGATTTTTGCATTCTTGTGACCGAGCCTACCCCATTCGGTTTACACGATTTAAAGATAGCAGTGCAAGTTTTAAAGAAAATGGCTGTTGCTTTTGGCATCGTGGTTAACCGGGCAAATATGGGTGACAAAAAAGTGTATGAGTATTGCGAAGAACAGGATATACCTATCTTGCTTGAGGTTCCTTTCGAAAGGAAAATTGCAGAACTCTATTCAAAAGGGATTCCTTTCTGCTTGGAGATGCCGGAATGGAAAGAGAAATTTCAGATGCTCTTCAATAAAATAAAGGAGCTTACTGGAAAATGAAGGAATTTGTGGTTTTAAGTGGAAAAGGGGGAACAGGAAAAACAACAATCACTGCGGCATTTGCAGTTTTGGCAAAAAAGGCTATCTTAGCTGACTGTGATGTGGACGCACCAGACCTCCATATGCTTCTTCATCCAAAGATAATCAAAACACAAGAATTCAGAGGTTCAAAATTAGCAGTCATAGATGAAAAAAAGTGTGTGAAGTGTAACGTATGTCTAGAACGATGTAGATTTGACGCTATAAACGAAAATCTTACGGTCGATCCTCTTTCTTGCGAAGGTTGTGGCGTCTGTACCATTGTCTGTCCGGCCAGTGCTATAACTCTGGTTGAGCGAGTTTCCGGCTATGTCTACATTTCAAGAACGAAATATGGATCTATGGCTCATGCCTTTCTTAGTCCAGGCGAGTCGAACTCTGGGAAACTTGTGACCTTAGTGAGACAAAATGCAAAAATGTTAGCTGAGAGAGAACGTAACGACCTAATTATAATAGATTGTCCGCCAGGTATAGGATGCCCAGTTATCGCCTCAGTTACCGGAGCGGATGCTGGTCTAGTAGTCACAGAACCAACTTTGTCTGGGATTCACGACCTTGAGAGGGCGTTAGGGCTGTTGGCATATTTTCATGTGATGCCGTTTGTCTGTGTTAACATGTTTGACATAAACAAAGAAAACACTGAGAAAATTGTGATTTTTTGTAAAGAAAATGGCATAGATGTCGTCGGGAAAATTCCCTTTAACCCCGTAGTTACAGAGTCTATGGTCAAAGAAATGACTATCATGGAGTACGCCCCTAAAAGCGACGTAGCCAAAGAAATAGAGAAAATGTGGATTAAAATCCTTTCAAATTTAAAAATATAAAATCAGGAGGTGAAGCAACTGAGCTTGGAGAATGTAGAGACCCTAGCCTTCGGTCCTGTTCCCTCAAGGCGCTTAGGTCGAAGTTTGGGAATAAATAATATTCCTGCAAAAACTTGTTCATACTCATGTGTTTACTGTCAAGTAGGAAAAACCATAAACATGACAGTTGAAAGACAAGCTTTCTACAAGCCAGAAGATATTTTCAAAGAAGTTAAAAGGAAAGTTAACGAAGCCGCTTCAAGGAATGAAAGAATTGATTATCTAACCTTTGTTCCAGATGGAGAACCAATTCTAGACATAAACTTGGGCAAAGAGATATCTCTTGTAAAACAGATCGGGATTCCCGTGGCCGTTTTAACAAATTCATCGCTAATTTGGCGAGATGACGTAAAAGAGGATCTATATAATGCCGATCTAGTTTCCTTAAAAGTAGATGCCGTCGGTGAAGATTTGTGGAGAACAGTAGATCGTCCACACATGGGCATGAAGCTAAACAAAGTTTTAGAAGGTATAACTGAATTTGTGAAATCCTTCAAGGGCATAGTTGTTAGCGAAACAATGCTCGTTGATGGAGTAAATTATGGCGATGAGTTTGAGAAGATAGCTGAGTTCCTTAGAAATCTAAAGAAGCTGAACAAGGCATACATTGCCGTTCCAACAAGACCGCCTACAGAAAACTGGGTTAAGCCTGCAAAAGAAGAAACTGTAAATAAGGCTTTTCAAACGTTCTCCAAAAAACTAGGAGCAATTAGAGTCGAATATTTAATAGGTTACGAGGGCAACGCCTTCGCCTTTACAGGCAATGTTGAAGAGGATTTACTGAGCATAACTGCGGTGCATCCTATGCGCGAAGAAGCTGTCAATGCTTTTCTACGTAGAGCAAATTCGAGCTGGAGCACGATAGAGACTCTATTGGAAAAAGGTAAATTAGTGAAACTTGATTACGATGGGAAACAATATTACATGCGAACGCTGCCCAGCAGAACAAAGTATAATTAGGAAGTGCATTAGTTTGGAGGAAAAGCTGAAAATAATAGAAGTGAAGGATTTAACTAAAAGTTACGGCGAAATTCTGGCAGTCAACCGAATCAGTTTTGATGTTAGAACGGGCGAGATTTTCGGTTTTTTAGGACCAAACGGCGCGGGCAAAACTACAACAATTCGAATGCTTACGGGTCTTTCCAAGCCCACAGCTGGTTCAGCTCAAGTTCTAGGTTTTGACGTAGAATCAGAGATTGTGGAGGCGAAGAAGTTTATTGGTGTGGTTCCCGAAGCTTCTAATCTGTACGACGAGCTTTCTGCGTTCGATAATTTGTTGTTTATGGCGCAATTGTACGGAGTTTCCCGAAGTCAACGTAGGGCAAAGGCGGAGGAACTGTTGAAAATGTTTGGGCTTTATGAGTGGAGAAATCATTCTTTTGGGACGTTTTCACGTGGCATGAAACGGGCATTAACAATAGCCGCTGCTTTGATACATAACCCCAAGCTTCTTTTCCTCGATGAGCCAACCGTGGGTCTCGACGTGATGGCCGCTCGTTCCCTACGCAATTTGGTCAGTGATCTTCGCAGACAAGGGGTAACTATCTTCCTAACAACCCATTACCTAGAAGAGGCAGATCTCCTATGTGACCGAATTGCTCTCTTGGTTAAAGGGCGAATTGTAAAAATCGATACTCCGAAATCATTGAAGGCCTTTGCTGAGGAAGAACCAGTAATCGAATTCTCTTTCAATAAAATTGAGCCCAGTATCGTAGGTGGGCTTTCTGAAAAGCTACCTGAACTCAAGGTAGCAGCGATTAACCAGAACATATTGCGGGTTTATGGTGGTACGCCTGCCAATGTGCTCAAAGTGGTACTTAAATATTGTGAGGAGAAGGGCATAGAAATTGATGCAGTAAAAAGTATTAAGCCTAGCCTAGAGGACGCATTCGTCAAGATTACAGGTTTAAGCCCGACCATCATGGCAATAGAGAAGGGAGGTAGGATGTAGATGTGGCGTGACGATTTACGAGGAATCTTCTATATCGCTCTGAAAGACATGAAAACGTACTATCTTAAGCCTCCTTCCATCAGCTGGGGCATCGTCTTCCCTACCGCGTGGATTCTCGCCTTCTATTTGAGAAGCCCCAGAAACTTTGAGGAGCTCGTGCCAGGTCTAATTGCAATGACGATTCTTTTCAGTACAACCGCCGCTGAGGCAGTAGTCATTAACTTTGAATTAAGACTTGGTTCTCTTGAAAGGTTGCTTCTTGCGCCGGTCAGCTTACCTGCAGTGCTACTTGGAAAGGTAATTGGAGGCGCCATTTTCGGGTTCATGATGGCTGCTGTAGTGACACTGTGCTCGGTGCTGGCCTTGGGACTTTTCCATGTTAACCTGCTGTATCTTGCGTTAATTATTGTTCCATCCCTCTTGGTCTTCGCATCCCTCGGTGCTTTGCTATGCGTTTTGGTGAAGGAGGTATTCGAAGCTCAGACCTTGCTTAATCTTCCTCGTTTCATAATGGTGTTCCTAAGCGGTGTCGTGTATCCGGTTTCCGCCATGCCGTCAGCATTGCAGTACATAGCCCAAATAATGCCTCTAACATATACCGTTGATGGATTACGGCAGTCCTTTTCGCCAAGCCAAGGCACCATATTCTTTGATTTCTTGGTACTTATAGGGTTCTTCATACTTTTCATTTTCCCAGCAATAAAACTTCTTTACAGAAGGTTTGCGTAGATAAGCGGCTTAGAATTAGGTGTATTTTTTAATCGCTTCAACATATAGCGGAGATGATGGGGGACATCTTTAGCATGAGCGCAAGGGTAAAGTCAAATATTGAGAAGGCGGTCAAGATGATCGAGGCATGCAGAGAATGTGCCCGCATACTGCCCGAAGTGGGAACGAACATCGCCATGGCGCTACCAAACGCAAAGACCCTAGAAGATGTCGCAGGTCTGACAGGAAGGATCATACGTGTGGAGAACAGAGCGGTTGGGGTAGGTGAACCCAAGTTCGGCGCCACCCGATTCATGGGGGCTGTCCTACTCACAGCAATAAGGCACAATCCAAAGTTCAGGGCCGCCATCAATATCAAGTACTCTTCCCAGATCATTAAGATCTGTGAGGAACTTGGAATGGAGACAAAGACCTACGAGTGGAAGGAGAAACCTAAAGAGGCAATCGAGATGAAGTGTACTATCCCCTACACCATTGATACGCTCCAGAGGGTATCAGAGGTAGTCTACGACTTGGGGGATGTGGGGGTCGAGGCATTAGTCATAATTTTCGGTCACACAGCTATCGACGTAGCTCGAAAGGTCATTAAGATAGCGAAGAGATACGCCAAGAAATGAAGAAAGTGGGAAGGCCTTGGGGGCTCATAAGAAGAGTGTTGAGTTTCACTTCAGTGAGATGGCTGAAGGATATGACCGTTGGTTTAATTCGCCTCTAGGTCAATACGTAGGTAATAGTGAACGAGAAACCGTTATCTCCTTGCTGAAGCCGAGCCCTGGAGAGCTTATCCTCGATATTGGCACGGGAACTGGTATTTATCTGATGGAAATTGCGAAATATGGAGCGACTGTAGTTGGATTAGACATCTCCATAAGGATGTTAAAAATTTTATCCAAGAAGCTCGGAGAGGATGGTGAACAAGTTAGAATCTCACTTGTCCTAGCAGATGCAGAAAACCTCCCGTTCAGGGAGCAAACCTTCCATAAGATCCTCAACAATACGACACTAGAGTTCCTCCCAAGCCCTGAAAGGGCTCTGTCAGAGGCACACCGGACTCTCATCTCGGGAGGAAGCTTAATTATAGGAGTCTTGGCATCAACAAGCCTCTGGGCTCTCGAGAGGCGCCTTAGAAGAGTCCAGGCCGAGAATGTCTACTCCTACGCAAAGTTCTACTCGCTCAGGAAGCTGAGGAGTCTACTCAAGGTCTCAGGCTTCGCCGTCAAGGAGGCAAAATGGTCGGTCTATGCTCCCAGAGGGACTCCTGCAAAATTTATTCCTTTGTTCGAGTGGCTAGAAGGAAAGTTGAATGCTTTGCCGATTATAAAAAGCATCGGCGCGTTCCTTGTCGTGAAGGCTGTGTCTCAAAGCTAAAAGACTCCTGCACAAATCAATTTGCGGGTTTTTCAAGGTTCGGATAACACTGTTGCCTAAGAAGATTTCATCAACATTTGAATTCCTTGGGCAAATTCATAACTAGCATTCCTTAGATCCTTATACGCCTAATACCCATATCTTGTGGTCGCACATAGCTACAACAAAAGCAAAAGCATTTTCTCGTTCAAAAACCTTTACCATTTCTTATCTTTTTCAAAGTAAAGGTGCCATGTTATCTTTGATTCTAGCATTTTTTTGGGCAATGCCCCAACTATCCTGTCCACCAGTCTTCCATTATAGAACACTAAAAACGTAGGAATGCTCATTACTTGATATTGCATGGCAGTCGCAGGATTTTCATCAACATTCAGTTTTCCGAATACCACTTTTCCAGCATAATCACGCGCAAGCTCATCTATGATCGGTGTGGTCATTCGGCATGGACCGCACCAATGTGCCCAACAATCGACAACCACAAACGAATGATCTTTAATTATTTCTCTTAAGGTCGCATCGGTAACCTCAATAGGCTTATTTAACACTATCCCTTCTTCAGAAGTTCGGTGTTTCTTCATCATTTCCTGCAATTTTGCCCGCCTAATTCTTTCTAACTCCTCATCTACCTCGTCACCCAATCAAAGCACCTCACATATTTTATGAAGGAAAACCTGACAGCTGTATTTAAGCGATGCGTATCACTGTCTCCTAGTCAGCCTTGATTCGCCACATTTATTGTAGGCTTTGTCCACAGGGCATCGATTTTCTCCACCTTTGAATTTAAGACAAAGTATTTTTTATTAATTCTGAAACACTGCTACCTGCTTTGGCTTTAATTTTTGTTATCCTATGTTGGTCAAGTAGGGTTGAAACGCCAGGTCCAAATTCGGTGGCAATTACTGCAGTTATTCCCAAATCTATTAGCATCTTCACAACGATTGGGCCTGCACCATGACTGTAGGAAATGGCAGGATTATTAAGAACAATCACATTTTTAACTTCATTCTCCTCCACATCGACGATGGTAAAAGTTTTTGCTCTACCAAATACGTCGGACACAACGTCTTCCAAACCACCCTTTCCCATTGTAGGAACCGCAATTTTTGATTTCTCCAAACCCATATTTGTCACCTCCTGACCGAAGGTTTAAACCCAGATTGAATTAATGAAGGAAAATCAGTGAAGCAGTGTATGTGAGGCTATGGTAGCTACAACCGTCATGTCGAAGCTATTTTAGTATAATTCTCGCAGTCTCTACTTCCTAAGATTTTCTAGCCGTCTTTTGAGTTGTTCCAAAGTTTGCTCCAATATTTTCACTTGACTCTCTAGTATCTCGATTTCTTGACTCTTAGGGATGGTCCAAAAAGGTGTTAGAAATCCATACATCCCTGCCCACCACCATCTTGGCAACCATGGGAACCATCGGCATCTGCCCCTCAACCAATATAGGTATGTATAAGGATACATGTTTGTCACCTTATCGTCTTAGTTCTTCAAGTCTCTTTCTCATGGCGTCTAAATGTGCCTCAAGAGCCTTTACTTCTTGCTCCAGCATCTGTGCCTCCTGTTCCTTTGATAGTGTAAAGGGTGCTGCTGGAAGTGTTGATGGAATTGTGGTCGGCGGTATTACTGAAGGTATTTGAGGAACGTTTGTCTGAAAGTATGGGTTGAACAGCCACCAGCAGGCTCCTCTACCATATAACCAGCCTGGTCTTTGCCAAGGCGGTAGATAGCTGAAAGGTCCCCCTCCAGGCCAAGGTCCACCTCTACCTCTTCCAAATCCTCTCCAACTCATGTTTTTCACCTCAAGTCAGTATTTTTGTGCTTATGCACATATTCAATTATGGAACAATGCACAAAAATATTTAAAGATAACGGTAAGAAATAAACATGCGATGGGAATGGGCTGGAGGCACAGACGTGGAAAGAGGGGGAGATTTCCAAAACCAGTTAGCCTAGAGAAGGCTCCAGCGGTTAGTACCTTCAACCCTGCTCCTCATCAGAGCTTGGAGCCAATCTATATTGAGCCCGCCGAACTAGAGGCATTCCGGTTAGTAGATCTCGAGGGGCTTTCGCAAGAGGAAGCTGGGCAAAGAATGGGGGTATCTAGAGGTACTATCTGGAGACTTGTCCAAAGTGCAAGGAGAAAAACTGCTCAAGCATTGAGTGAAGGGCGGGCTCTAAATGTTTCGTAGCGTATACAATTATTTTTGATCATTTTTCATATGCACGGTTAACCTTTTATGGCGAATTCCAAAGCCTTATCCGCGTGTATTAAAGTTGTGTCAAACAGCTTAATGGAGGTGTGCTGTGCATTGACTAATAGGGGTATTTCTGTGCAACCGAGGACAATGCCCTGAGCACCTTTTTTGGTCAAATCTTCAATTATTTTGAGGTACTTTTTTCGGGAGTCGGTTTTTATTAAACCTCGAGATAGCTCTTCAAAAATCACCTTGTTAATGTAGTCCCTCTCAGCCTTATCTGGGACAAGGGTTTCGATTCCATATCTCATCAACCCCTCTTTGTAGAATTCCTTTTCCATAGTGAAGCGCGTTCCTAAAAGTCCAATCTTGCTGATTCCATTTGTCTTGACCGCGTTCGCTGTTGCTTCAATAATGCTGATGAGGGGAATGGGTGATTTTTCCTGCACCTTGTCAAATACTATGTGCATCGTATTAGAGGCTATCACCGCAAATTCTGCCCCTGCTGCCGCAAGGCTTCTTGTAACATTAGTCAACTCATATGCTATCTCCTCCCACTTTTCTTGAGCCATCAAGTCCATGAACTTTTGAAAGCTTACACTATAGATAATAATCTCTGGGTAACCATGATCGCCGAATAATTCTTGATATCTTCTCACAATGCGCTGATAATAGGGCACTGTAGACTCAGGAGTTAAACCGCCAACAATACCAATTTTCTTATGCATGAAGGTCTTCCCTTCCTAAACCTTGAACATAACTTTCTTGTACACTCTTAAAAGAATAGTGGCTAACCTATTTTTATACTTGGTAATTGTGATGTCGCTGAACGATGGTCTTAAGAGGGAGATTTTGTAGTTTAGGGGTCTGGATGTTTTTGACATTTTATCGCAATACATAGATAAGATCCAGGTTCATCCGTAATCTGAATTTCGGTAAACCCCGCCTCCTCCAATAAGTATCTCATTTCCATTTCTTCTGGAAGCGCGTCTTCAGCCACTGGGGACGCACCCTTATGGTGTTCTCTTATCTCTGAACTGCTGAGAGCATGGGCTATGATAAGTCTGCCACTTTCCTTTAACACACGATTTAGATTTGATAATGCCTTCTCCCTGCGCTCTAGATGAGGAAACAGCCCAAAACATACTGCTGCATCGAAGTATTCCGAGGGGTAATCAAGTTCTTCTACATCCTTCAGCTCCACTTTAACATTTGGAATTCCTGAGAACTTCGACTTAAATACTTCAACCATTTTGTCAGCGTAATCGATGGCGATTATGGAACCAGATGGACCAATGATTCTGAGAAGGAAAGGGATCAACACACCAGTGCCCGTTCCAGCGTCTAAAATCTTTTGCCCTGGTTTCAAGCCAAACCTGGGGACCAGTTTTTCGAGGCGATTCACTAGTTCTTTGGTATAATATTTTTCATCCCACCATTTTGCTGCCTCGTTAAAATATTCCTTACGTGTTAGTCCATGTGATTCATATTTCATGTAGTATCCCTATCAAGTTGTTGCTTATGTTTCCGTTTGTTTCTTCGATGTTGTGTCCTTAATTTCTTGCTTCTTAACTCCAGTGGGTGCGATTCGCGAGCTGAGAGCTATTACTAAGTTTGCTCCAATGATTCCACCAATGACCCCGCCAACTCCATGAAGTATTGCCCACCCCATTACACCACCCCATTTCGACAATGCTGGTGCGGCCATAAAAAACGTGCCTATTATGAGCCCAGCTACTGTTGCAGATAAAGTGGAGATTGCTGTCATACTTATCATAGTGCATATGGAACTGCGAAAAGAGTTTTGATATCCTACAAACCTAGCTAAAGCATCGAAAACTACGCTTGCTGCGGTGAAACCTAAAAAATGTACTGCTCCAGGATTTAATATAAAGTTGATGATCGTTGCAATGATGCCGACCATTGTTATCGCCCCCAGCTTTTTTGTCCACCATACGGATATGGTAAGCGCTGTGAAACCAATTAAATCACATAAGAAGGGAAGACCGAATATGCGAAAGAAGATTGGTGAGAATAAGGAGTTTAAAACGGCCCACAACGCTGCAAAGAGGGCTATTGCGGCTATGTCGCGGCTATTGAAATAACCCATTGCGATGCCTCCGATGTTACGAATTAATTAATTCGTAACATTACATATAAAAGCATTGCCCTATTTATACATTATTTTAGTGACAAATCACATGTCTAAAAAAATTAAGGTGACCCGCTTCAGTGTTTCACTTCCACCAGCGTTGATAAAGAAGTTTGATGAAACATGGAAGAATATGCGGTACGAAAATCGTTCGAAGGCGATCCACGATGCTTTAAGAAGCTTCATTACCGAGTTCGAATGGATGCAAGTAGAAGAGGGCTATATAACTGGTGCTATTCTCGTCCTTTACTATTTAGACAAGCCTGGCCTCTCAAATGAGATCACGAGGGTTCAGCACCAATTTATGGACGTGATATCGTCAACACTGCACATTCATTTACGTGAGGATAAGTGCCTAGAAATTATTGCCGTTGAAGGTAGTGTTCAAAAAATAAAAACTCTGGCTCAAGACATAATGACAAAAAGTGGCGTGAAACAAGTGAAAGTAGCTACAATGGCGTTGTAGACAACAAAAATGTTAAAAGAGTTACTTGTATTCCTTTTAGAACTACGTCTGCCGATGTCTTGTTACGCCTCACTGACACTCCACAAAGGCTTATATACGAGTAGTCGTACTTTTAATTTAGTGTAGTCGTAGTGATCCCCCTATGAGCGAAGAAGTTACCGATACAGTTGAGGAGTATCTTGAAGGAATTTACAGACTTGAAGAAAGAAACGGTGTCGCTAGAACTAGCGATATTGTTGAGATGCTTCATGTTGCTCCTGGAACTATTACCAATACCGTGGAGAGGCTTGAGAGAGAAGGTTTAGTGATACATGAGCCTTACAAAGGCGTTAAACTAACAGAGAAGGGGAGAAAAATAGCCCTCCATGTTATAAGACGTCATCGATTATCAGAGCGCTTGTTAACAGACATCTTGCACTTAGATTGGAGTATAGTTCATAATGCGGCTTGTAGGCTTGAGCATAGCATTACTAGCGAGATTTTGAAACAGCTTGAAAAAACTTTGGGGCACCCTAAAACATGTCCGCATGGGAATCCAATACCAACAGAATGTGGAGGAATACTCGAGGAAGAATCACAGCCGCTAACCGAATTTGATGAAAAAATGCAAGGTGAAGTAATGAAAATAACTGAAGAGAAGCAGGAACTTTTGCAGTACCTTGGTTCGCTGGGGTTGGTGCCTGGAGCACAAATAGAGGTCTTGGAAAAGGCTCCTTTTGAGGGCTCGATTACCATAAAAGTGGGCCATACTCGTAATGTGCTAAGTCGTAAAGCAGCTTCAAGCATCCACGTAAAGAAAACTGCATGAAGGAGTTGAATTCTGATGGATCAAAGTGCCAAAAGACGTGAAGTGCCACTTACCGCCCTAAGAAACGGTCAATGCGGAGTTGTAACCTCCATAAAACATGGTCACGATATGGGACATGGAAGGGGTTGGGGTTTTGAGAAACGGCTTATGGATATGGGCATTACTCCTGGCACGAGGATAATGGTTGTGAAATCCGCTCCATTTCGTGGTCCTCTAGAAATTATTGTGCGCGGTTCAAGGCTTGCTCTTGGAAGAGGCATGGCTGAGAGAATTTTCATTGAGGCTGAAGGACAATGAGCGAAAAGAAATTAGTCATTGCTTTAGCTGGAAACGCAAATGTAGGGAAATCTCTCAGCGGTGAAACAAATGTCTTTGTAAATCATAATGGAAAATGGACGATGAATCAGTTAAAGAAATTAGTAGAAGACGTATTTAACTCTCAACCTGTTACAAGAATTGATGAAACTGATTGTGCCACACCACAGGATCTTTCAGTTGTGTCATTAAATCTAAAGACGTTGAGAACCGAAAAATCTAAGGTAACCCACGTATTGCGTCATAGAGAGAGACGAAATCTTATTCAATTGAAAACTTCGTCGGGTCGTACATTAATTGCAACTCAGGATCATAACTTTATTGTGGCAAAAGGTGAAACGACAAAAATTGTTGATGCAAAATCTCTGATTCTAGGCGATCAGTTGCCTGTAGTCGAAAAACTTTCTCTTGAAAAGTTAGAAATGCTTGCTTTTAGCGATATTGCTTGGGATAAGATAATAGAGATCAACGAAGTGAATTGTGGTGACTTCGTATATGATTTAGTAGTACAAGGCAATGAAAACTTCATGCTAGCTAACGGTATTTTTGTACATAATAGTGTCATATTCAATTATTTGACTGGTTTGCATCAACATATCGGTAATTGGCCCGGGAAAACCGTTGAGAGAGCTGAGGGGACGCTTCACTTTAAAGGCTACACAATAGACGTAATCGATTTGCCAGGAATATATTCGCTGTCCACCTATTCTATAGAAGAATCTGTTTCAAGGAAATATATAGCGGTTGAGAAACCTGATGTTGTAGTCAATGTTTTGGATGCTACAGTTCTAGAGAGGAATCTGTTCTTTACATTACAACTAATGGAACTAGGAACCCCAATGATTATAGCCTTGAACCAAATGGACTTGGCGAAGAAAAAAGGGATTGAAATTGATGCAGATAAACTGGAAAGGCTTCTTGGGGTGCCCGTTGTTCCAATGGTGGCAATAAAAGGAATTGGCATCTTTGAACTTCTGGAAAAAATCATAGAAGTAGCAGAAAAGGGGTCGATGGTGAGTCGTGTTGAAGTGCGCTATGGTGAGGAAGTTGAGGCTAGAGTTGCGAGGGTTATCAAAATGATTGAGGGCATTCAACTTCCATATCCCCCAAGGTACATTGCTATTAAGCTGATGGAAGAAGATGAAGAAATCACAAAAGAGGTTGAAAAAATAGATCCAAAGATAGTGCCTTTTGCTAAAGAACTTGCAGGTGAAATAGAAAATCTGCATGGGCATTCCTGTCCAACTATAATAACTTCTGAGCGATACGAAGTTGCTGGGCGCATCGCTAGGGAAGCCCAGCAACTGGTTTCTCCTAAAAAGCCCACGTTCGAGGAAAGGCTTCACACCATTACGACGCATAGAATCTTGGGTTACCCCATAATGGCTCTTTCAATGTTGTTGATGTTCTATTCCATATTTACCTTTGGAGACTATGCTTCTGAATTGTTAAGCAACCTTCTTTACGCATTGGAGCCTATATTTTTGACCCTTTTTGGAACTGAGTTTCTGGGAAAATTGATCTGGGGTGGCGTCATGGAAGGTGTTATAGCGGGTGTTACGATCGCTTTACCATACATCTTCCCATTCTATGTCATCCTATACTTTCTTGAAGACCTAGGGTATCTAAGTCGTGTAGCATTTTTGATGGACAACGTCATGCACAAAATAGGGCTGCATGGAAAAGCATTCATTCCTATAATGCTTGGGTACGGTTGTAACGTTCCCGCTTGTTTAGGATGTAGAATAATGGAAACAGAGCGTGAGAGGCTCCTCGCCGCTTTTGTGACAACACTGGTACCTTGCGCTGCACGGACGGTAATAATACTTGGTCTTGTTGGAAAGTTTATGGGCATCCAGTGGGCATTAGCAATCTACGCCTTTGACTTGTTGATTATTTTATTACTTGGGAGGCTTGCGTTCAAAACTCTGCCTGGTGAACCAACTTCCTTAATTATGGAAATGAACGACTTTAAGATGCCACATGTGAAAACCGTTTTGAAGCAAACATGGTTTAGGCTTGCGGAGTTCATAAAAATTGCTTTTCCATTAATAATTGTAGGGAGTCTTACAATCAAGCTCATAGAGCTTTTAGGTCTATTGGAACCAATTGCAGCTCTACTTAGTCCCATAACTGTTTCTTGGCTAGGATTGCCAGCCATAACTGGAATAACATTGATTTTTGGCGTAATGAGGAAAGAGTTATCGCTCATCATGCTTGCCACGCTTCTTAAAACAGCGGATTTTGCACTAGTCTTAACGCAAGTCCAGATGATTGTCTTTACCTTAGTGACAACATTCTACATACCCTGTATAGCAACGATTGGCGCTCTGGTTAAGGAATTCGGCTGGAAGAAAGCGCTATCCATAACTATTTTCGAAATAGTCTTCGCAATAGGTTTAGGTGGCATCGCACTGAGGTTATTACCAATAATTGTTTGATACGATTTTAACTTGAATCATACATATTTCGAAAATACTTATTAATTGAGGGTTCTTATTCTCATAACTTTAGGGATGTAACTTGAGAGCAGAAGTTGTTTTAACCCCTTCTGAATCAAAACGGCTTATCGGTAAAGCTGTAGCATCTATGGATGTTGTGAAAAAGGCTCTCAAATCAGGCCTAATAATAATTGGTAGAGGGACGACAAACAGTTTTGTTGCTGAGGAGATCTTGGGAAAATCTATTGTAAAGAGCAAGTATGCGCGGGGTATCATATATCCTGGTCAAATAACTTTGGTTCCAGCAGAAGAAGCTTTGCCTGAAGTTATAATCGAAAATGGTAAATTAAGTGATAAGAAACTAGATGAGGCTGTAAAGGCACTAAAATCTGGAGATGTCGTTATAAAGGGTGCAAATGCATTGGATGTTAATGGTGTTACGGGTGTATTCATTGCTCGTTCTCCGCAAACGACGGGAGGAACAGTTGGATTAGTATATGGGCCAGCCATGTGCAGAGGAGGCATTTCATTCATTATTCCAGTTGGCTTGGAGAAACTAATTCCTGTACCAATAAAAGATGTCGTTGCAGAAGTTAGTCAAGATATAGCGATGTCAACTGGCTTTGTAGTCGGGATGCTCCCAACAATAGGGACAGTCGTAACCGAGATCGAAGCATTCAAGATTCTTGCAGATGTTGAAGCAATAAACATTGGCGCAGGGGGAGTGGGTGGAGCCGAAGGAGCCAGAATATTCCTTCTCAAAGGCGATGAAAATAACGTGAAAAAGGCATTTGAAATCGTGAAAAGCATACAGGGAGAGCCAGCACTAGCGAAGTAATAACCTCACTATTTCCTTTCTTTTTCTTTGACCAGAACTCAGCAAAAACTTACTAACCTTTAAATTTCACGAAGTCTTTCATAAATCGGGAATGATGCTGCCGTCCCAGACAGACTCCAAAAAGGATGAAGAATAAAAAGGCAAAGCTGACCCAAAACTAAAACACTAGTTGTTCTAGACATCAATTCAAAATTTTTTTCAAGAACTTATTTTTTAAGCGATTCGTATGCTTGTCCTTCAATGTTGGCTATTTCCATTAAGATATCAGATACCCTCTGTCTATCTGAACTTCGCAAGAAGCCCGCCATCCCACCAATAACGGCGAGGAAATAATCTATATAGTGTGCGTTTTTTCAAGTAAAGATGTTCTCTAGCCCGTTAACATAACAAGTGGATTCACATATTCGGTGAGGCAGTGTGTATAGCTTCTTCATATAGTCTTCCTCACTCATTAACCAAATATGACCATGTTGTAGAAATAAATAGCTACTGCAACTCCATAACGTGTCACGATTGTCACTTGCAAAAACTTAAGTAGCTTAGGAATCTAGCAGTTTAGACGATTTCAATAATTCTGTAAAGGGAGGAATTAATATGCCTTATAGACGAAAAACATGGGAAAAAACTTAAAGATAGTAAGAGTTTTCCAAAGATACTCAAACTAGCCAGGAGATAGCGTCGTTATTTAAGTTCATCACTTTAAAAGAGATTTGCGAAAACCTAGCCAAGAAATACAATACTAAATACTGCTGCACCCTGACCACTCATGACTGTTGCAAATGCAGCGGAAGAGACAAAAGGAGGCACACTGGTACACACTCAAAGTTGGTGGTGAAATAAATAAGAAATATCTCGGTTGAGATACAAAATACGAAAGGGTAGTCAATTAAGCCGTTTGTTGTTGCCGAAACTTGTGCCGTTTACCACTAATAAGGGACGACCACGGACTTTCTTCTTGAACAAAAATATAAATCTCTTGCAAATACTTCTTAATGGTTACATTTAACTAGCTTAAACAGTAAGGGTCAAACAATGGTCAAAGCTTCGCGAGAATTTCAGGTTTTCGCCAAACCAATTGGCCCCATATGTAACTTGGATTGCCACTACTGTTACTACCTAAAGAAGGAACATCTCTATCCAAAGGACGAGTCATTTCGCATGTCAGACGAAATCCTAGAAGAGTACATTGTTCAGCACATAGATGCTTCTCCAGAAACGGTAATTAGGTTTTCTTGGCATGGTGGAGAACCGACTTTACTGGGCTTGGACTATTTTCGCAAAATTGTGGCGTTGCAACGCAAACATCAACCGCCTAACCGGCGTATCATTAACGGTATTCAGACCAACGGAACACTTCTCGATGAGGACTGGTGTCGTTTTTTCGCGGCAGAGGGTTTTGCTGTTGGAATTAGCCTAGATGGTCCCCGTGAAATGCATGACCGATACCGAGTCACCAAGGATCAGAAGCCCACTTACGACCAAGTTATGAGAGGCTACAGACTCTTGCAGAAACACCGTGTTTATACAGATGTCCTGTGTGTTGTGAATGCATATAATGTTCAGTTTCCCCTCCAAGTCTATAGGTTCTTCAAGCAGATCAATGCAAAATACATTAACTTTTTACCCTTGGTCGAACCGCAGCCAGATGCAAAAGGCGGCGTTAGTCGCAACAGCGTCCCAGCTGAAGCTTGGGGAACATTTCTCTGCAGAATCTTCGATGAGTGGAGAGACCACGATATCGGGAAGGTCAAGGTGCATATATTCGAAGAGGCTACCAGAATAGCCTTCAACCAAGAGCATTCACAATGCATATTCCGGCCGACCTGCGGCAATATTCCTGTCGTCGAACACAACGGGGACTTCTATTCATGTGATCATTTTGTTGATGTTGAACATCGCCTTGGGAATATAAAAGAGACCCCCCTAGTAGAGTTGCTTGAGAGCCCGGCACAAAGAGCATTCGGGAATGCAAAATTGGAAACGTTACCCCACTATTGCAGGAAATGTGAGGTTAGGGCTATGTGCAACGGAGAGTGTCCGAAGAACCGCTTACTCAAGACGCCCGATGGAGAATCTGGGCTGAACTACTTATGTGAGGGCTATAAACGCTTTTTTACTCACTGCCAACCATTCATCTCAGCACTAGCCGTCATATTGAGCCAACAAAACCTTAAACATTAAGCATCTCGACAGCCGACCACATTTATCTGAAATAGGTCCAGAATAGGCAAGAACGATTCACACCTATTTGGAATCTGTTAAGCGCAAAAAATGCTATTTAGGTAAGTGATCTGTTGAGTCCACAAATCATAGCACAAATCTTCGAGAGAACTGCAAGTCGTTAAGTTCCTAGTTTCTGTTTAAGGAAAGCAATTGTTCGTTTCCAAGCCAGCTTGGCCGCTTCTTCGTTATATCGAGGACTTGTGTCGTTGAAAAAGCCATGTTCAGTACCCTCGTACATGAACATCCTGTAATCTATAGACGTTTTCTTTAGAGCCGCTTCGAATGCTGGGATGCCCTCATTAATTCGTTCGTCATGACCAGCATAATGTAGAAGTAAAGACGCCTTTATCTTAGGCACATCTTCGGGCGCAGGCTGTCTGCCATAGAAGGACACCGCTGCTTTTAAATCTGAAGAGTTGACAGCAAGCTGGTTTGCCATCCCTCCTCCCCAACAGAAGCCTATACATCCTACATTTCCCGTCGACTGAGGGTGCGTCTTCAAGTACTCTATTGCGGCAACAAAATTCTTTATTGTCGACTGGCTGTCAAGCTTTTGCATCATTGACCGAGCCTCATTAACATCGTCTGGAGTTCCCCCAGAAGATGATAAGGGATCTGGGGCAACGGCTAAAAATCCCTGCAATGCGGCGCGTCTAGCAACATCCTTAATGTGGGGAACTAAGCCCCAAATCTCAGAAATAACAATCACGCCAGGCAGCTTTTTATCCCCTTTAGGCCTAGCAAAATGTGCAAGGACGTCACCCGTTTCACTAGAATATTTAATATCTTCCACATATAGACGAGGGTCTTCTCTTGGAATGACTTGGGCATTCTTATTTTCAGTTTCAGGAGTATGCATCCATAACCGTCCTCCATTATTCAGATTACTGACATCATGTTGTTTTTACCCGATTATAATGTTTTGGTTCCACTCTTTCAAATCTGTTGAATGCTTTAGTGAACTTATCTAGGTAGCACCATTCAAGTTCCAATTGAAAGACGTGACGGGCAACTATATCTCTCCTATATACTGGCTACTATAATCGACTTGCCCCAAAACCAAATGTCAATTTGAGATCGGTGTATTCTTATCTGGGATTTCTATCTGACAATTTTTTACTATAGCTATAGGCCATAGTTCAAAGATAAAGAGGTTATCTTAAAAATGGTTCGCTAGCGTTCTAATCTCTGTATGTAATCTAGGCTAAAAAGAAGACTTCTATCCTCCAAAATTCAACTTATTTCAAGTCTTTCCTTATTCAAGTTTTTTGTCGTGTTTTAAAACTATACCTATCAACATTCGATTCTCTTTTTGGGATTAGACAGAAAATCCCAACACTATTCTACGCGGTCCATGGTTTCTAGAGACTCATGTAGTCTTGCGTAAGTCATAAAAACTCTTTGACAAATTGTTCTTTTGGGGTCTTAATTGAAAGATCTTTACGAATTTGTTGACAAAAACTCCGAGTCGTTCTTAAATGAGTTTAAAGAGTTCATCCGCAAGCCTGGAATAAGCACAGAGAACATTGGAATAGAGGAGACTGTCAATTGGCTTGTCACAAAGATGAAAGGCAACGGAATAGAAAATGTTCAGGTCTTCAAAACTCAGAGACATCCAGTGATTCTTGGTAGAATAGACAAAGCTGCTAAACGAACACTGCTAGTATACGGTCACTATGATGTTCAACCTCCAGGAGATAGACAAGACTGGAAGGTCGACCCATTCGCTGCAGAAGTAATAGATGGCTGTATCATAGGAAGAGGAACATGCGACATGAAGAACAACTTGATGGCAAGTATACATGCTGTTAAAGCATTTCTAGAGTGCGGAAAACAATTACCCATTAATCTAATCTTCCTCTTTGAAGGTGAGGAGGAGATAGGGAGCCCAAGCCTAAGACCATTCATCGAAGAACACAAGGATGAGCTCTCACTCTGCGATTCTATCTTATGTGGAGAAGGAGGAGAGAACAAGGAAGGTCAAGTCGCACTAATTTACGGCTACAAAGGCATGCTTTATGTGGAATTATCAATTAGATCGCCAACCGGCGTTGAGGTTCACAGCGCCTACGCTGGAATAACCGATAACCCAGCCTGGAGAATGGTCTCAGCCCTTATGTCTCTGAAGGAAAACGGGAAGGTCCTTATTCCGCACTTCTATGATGGGGCGAAGGAGCCTAGTCTAAAGGAAAAAATCAAATATGGTTTGGCTAGAGTTGCTTTTAGCAAAGAAAAACTTGAGGAAATGTTCGCAGTAAAGATTAAAAAGGATATGAGCGTTTCTGAGGCTTTGCTTGAAGTCTTCTACAAGCCAACTCTAAACATAGATGGACTACATAGCGGCTATACTGTGAAGGGAGGGATAAAAACTATAGTCCCTGACAGCGCATGGGCAAAGATCGATATGAGGCTTGTGCCAGAGCAAGATCCGTCGATCATATTCGAGAACATGCGAAAACATTTAGAAAACGAAGGTTTCACCGACATAATTGTTGAACACCTTGGCTCACTTCCAGCCTACAGGGTTGACCCCAATGAGAGAATAGTAAAAGTTGTCAATCAAGCTTTGAAAAACATCGTAAGCAAAAAGGTAATGGTGGCGCCAATTGCACCAGCCTCTGGAGCCATGGTTTGGCTGCCCCATATTTTGGGTAAACCGATGGCCTCAGCTGGATGCGGGGCTGCCTACATGGCCCATCGGCCGAATGAGTACATAAAAATTGATCAATATTTGAAGGGAGTAAAGCTCTTCGCTACAATATACAAAAACTACTCCTCATAGCCATATCTTCTAGCAAGAAGAAAGGCCGTTCAGGAAGACGGTTGAAAATAAATATTCTAAATGGCCTACTTGGAGTCGTTTCTAAAAATAAAAAAGATGATATGGTCTAGTCGCTATCTGTGTGTAGCGATGTATTTTTCTATAAGTTTAGCCGCCCTCACAGGGTTGTAAATGCCGCAGACACATTGCCTTGCAAGTTCTGCTCCTGCTTCGAGAGCTGTCATTCTTCCTTTCCTTACTTTATCGATAAGCTGTCGAGCTAAGTTCTGCGATACTAACGCATGACCGCACATTGTTGTCAACTCAAGAATTCCCTCGTCAGGTAGAAGCTCAGTTCTACCCCAAGTTTCAGCAGACATATTTGCGGTATGCGGACCCACCCCAATGTTCTTGCATATATTGAATACCTCGTCAAAAATGCCACTGACTACGACAGATAACCCCAGATCCGCTTCCTTCACTTCCATCAATGCCTTTTCAAGCGCCTCCTTGTTGTCAAATACCGCGGTCAAGCTCCTCGGAGTTTCCACATCAAGTATATCCTTTATGGTACAGCCACCCTTCCAACCTTTAATGTACCTAAACCTCTCCTGAGTTCCTATAGAAGTTGTGAGACAAACAGGGTCATACTTCGCCAAGATCGCAAGCATTTTCTTAAATCCAGGTTCTAACATCTTTCTTTGTTCAGGTGTTGTTGCTGCTCTAGATATCATAGCCAGAACTACATAATCATTTTTTAATGACTCTCTATCTCCTCTCCTGTGATTTGAATGAGTCATTTAGGCACCCTCCCCAATCCAATACATGTCTTTCCGTTTATACGAACCTTTATCCCCGCCTCATCAAGCTCCGCTTTAAACGGTATAATTCCATTTTTGCACTTATTGATTATATCCACGCTGAATACTGTATCGATCTCCTTTGAAACATTCCCTATCTCTTTAAGTAAAGCAATGGCCTTCTCCTGCTTTATTTTACACTCGATTATCGCTGAGAGAACCTTCTCATCTCTGATCTCAGGAAATTTGAGCTCACCAGTCTTCGTATCCAACAAGACGGTTACAGGGTTCTCAGTTTCAAATTCAGCGCCCATTTTAGCAATTACTTTAGCCACTTTTTCTAGATCCCTGAAGTATGTTCCCACTTGGGGTCTCCCCATCTCGACGGCGATGCCTACCTCCCCATCCTTGAACCTACCGGTCACATCGTTCGTCTTCATCTCCTCCGTACCCCTACCGCCACCACCGCTTCGTTCAGGATGTCCAACAGCCTTCGCAAATGCATCATAGCCAACCACAACAGCACTGAATGCCTGTCTCACCAGTCTGGGCCATGTTAGTTCAGGCCAGTAAATTGCATTAACTTTGCAGACTTCGGCTCTTAAACAAGTTCCACATTCTACGCATTCGTCTTGGTCTATTGTTGCGATGTCTCCGCTCCTCTTTATCGCCCCAACGGGGCAGTATGGAATGCACCTAAAGCACCCCACACACTTCTCAGAATCGATCCTCATACACAAACCTCTCCCATTCAAAAACCAACAATTACTCCACTCATTAAATCATTTTGCAGATAATTTAAATTTTTGTGCGAGAAATTACATAATCTCGAAAGCCAAGATGCCACTATAAAAAAGTAATCAAAAGATAGCCACTAATATACAGATTTAATTACTCATCTATGATGGAGACACTTTAATGATATGTTAGGCGAATAAGAAGAATTGATTAGTGTCTCCTGAATCACAGGTATGTTCACAAAATTTCTCACATATAGCGAAATACATTGGCAAATTAAAATGGAGCTTGTAAATTTTGTTGGATCTGCAAAAACATACTTTACCCGATTTATGGCAGAGCAATAGTTGTCATTAATTAACGGGAAAAGAAATAGTCACTATGTGTATCGATATCCTTTATTTGGTTAAGCTGGCCTTTCGATGATCATCTGATTTTAGTGGTGCTCTACGATCACATGGTCGTTTTCACATTCTTGCACTTTTGAACATACTGAGCAGAAACTAGAAAAATTTTCTAGCTCTTTTCCAGTAAGGCCGCAAAAATGCACGTATTCGTCATGTTCTTTAATAGTCAGCATCTTTCTACGCTCGAAGATTTCAATTGTTTCTTTTAGAGTTGCGACAACGAATTCGGGATAATGAAGATGGTTTTTTGGTAAGTTGCCCACTTTTTCCGTTAGGTCTTTAACACTTATCTTTTTTGCTTCAGAAATTGATTTATTCTTTGCAAGTTCTGTCGCTACTGCACAGAAAATCGCTAGTGCCGCACATCCAACGTATTGGAATTTTGCATCCTTTATAATATGTCCATCTTCAACCTTTAAGTAGAGCGTGACTATGTGCCCATTTTGATTTGTGGTGGTCAGTGAGACATCAGGTTCCTCCAGAATACCAAAATTCACCTTCTCATTAAAAAGCTTAATTGCAAAATCAGAGTATCCAATCTTCTTCATTTGCTCTACTTCTTCGTTTGTCAGCTTCCAGACCATTTTAATCGTCTTCTTATCCTATATGAATTCTTCAATTGCTTTTTATTAAATCATCTGAAATTAAATTTATTCACGTAAGGGAAATGAAGAAGAAAATAGAAGAGACGCCAATTGCAATAGAATCTTTCATTCCGATCAAAGAAGTTTCTGAAATAAAACCTGTTCCCAAAGTTCAGATGATGGGACTTAAATTAGTAACAAAATCCCATGGAGCAAGCTTTCAGACGTAATGTAAGGCATATTTATCCCATTAAATCAAGAGGAAGTGCATGTATGTATAGGAACCTAATTCAATTATCAAGGCAGTACAAATTTAATTTGCTGGGATAATTATCAATCTGCACTAATGGGCAGAAATAAAGATGACAATAGACTCTCTGACAACGTTAAAGATCTGATGTAGCACTACGCCCAGAACAATGCTTACATAAACCTTATTTATGAACAGAAGATATGTCTGAGAGAAATTAATGACAATTTAGTAAGGATCCACCTAAACGCGTTTTCGGGTAAGATTGTCTTCAGACTAGCGTTACAAGTGAGCATTGTAGACAAAGAAATTGCAGCGGCTATGGAAACTTCAATACCTTTTGGGAGCTAAAATACGCTCCATGAGAAGAGCGTTTGACTTACCTACATACTAGATTTTAAATAAATCTAGAAGAACGTATCCAAAAAGGCATTTAATTCCTTGTATGAACGCTGGTTCCAGTTTTTCATAAGACAAAGACATTAACAATCAATAAAACAACTAAAACACAAACAATAGTCCAAAAAAATGTAGGTTTATGAGGTTAGGTAAGTCTTAAATTATGTGTACTACTCCGTAGTTTGCCCATCAAAGTGCTCTTCACTCGACATCGCTTCTTTTTTGGTATGGTGCACCACGCCGTCTTTGTGTTCAGGCGGCGAATAAATCGTGTAAAGTTTCAGATTCACACGTTTAGAAGTGTTAATCACATTATGCCTTGCGCCGGCTGGAACGATAACTGCGCTTCCATCCTTAACGGAATGCTCCACTCCGTCAATAATTACTTTTCCTTCCCCCTTCTCAAATCGGAAGAATTGATCAACATCACTATGCGTTTCTTCACCTATTTCCTCACCAGGCTTAAGGCTCATGAGTACAAGCTGGCTATGCTTCCCTGTGTACAAGACACGGCGGAAATCAGTGTTTTTTGTAGTTTCTCTCTCAATATTCCCTACATATCCCTTCAAATTCGTCACATTGAATTTTACAGCATCAATTCCTTATCAAGCTTTTTGTTCAAGCAACCGCGAAGAAAATGAAGTCTATAGTATAACAAGTTTCCATAGCACGCACTTTTGACTCTGAGGGCGCACAGAATCTGTCGGAGGCTAGTCCATTCTTTGGCAGGGCAAAGTGGTTGAGGCATTCATTTATTTTCCTATTTTCATTTTTGTGTTTTCTCCCACATTATTTACTGGGATTCATAAAAGTTGAGTTTTCTCAAGACCAATCATTTTTACTCCGGTTATGATAGAGAGGTTAACGGTTAAAGCTCGCAAATCTTCCTTAGTCAATCTATGGGCATTATCTTTACCAGCCAATATTATGAACATTTTCAACTCTTCAGTGACCGCCACTAGTTTGCAACTCTTTATGCGTCTTTATCGATGTTCAAATTTTCCTCAACTCAGACCTCTGCGTTGTAGTATCTCACTACACTCGCCTGTAGTATACTGCTCATATACATGACAAACCAAAGCAATCGTCATGCCCAAGGCTATTCCAACTGCTTTCCCGTCAAGTGCAAGTTTTCCAAACAGCATCGGCATGTTGGCACACAATACTTTTCGACAAAAGGCATCGTTAAAAAAGGTCAAACAAATGTGTTGCTCGGAATAATTGCCAACAATATATGCGCTTCTGGTGTATCTTGGGTTAATGTAAAACGCAATAAAAGTTGGGAAATTATGAGAGAAAAACGTATGGTATTCCCCAGAAGTGTGCCGCTGGAAGCGAGGAGCTATTATGAATGAAACAATAAATGTCATTAAAAGCAGTAGAAACATACGAAAATTTAAGGCAACACAAATACCTGATGCGCGCGCAAACGTGATCGCCGATGTCACAGACCCATTTGAAGGATACTACGTATACAAGGTGAACTTCGATAACTATGGTTTATATAATCTTTACACTTAAGAAATAAGAAACCCTAGATCCTTTTATAGCTAGGTTTTGTCCTTTTAATAAATAGAATTGCCTTAACCATTAATAGACCCTTGCTTGTTCCGCTTTAAAGCCACAAGAATTTTATGGAGAGATGCGAAAAGGAGAAATAGTTATGCAGATGGAGGTGCAGTAAATTGAGTATTTTTGATAACCATAGGATTGAAGTGAAAAAGTTCATTGAAGAGGCGGTATCAAAGTACGAGAGCGCCGTAGAAAAAGAACGGTCATTTCTGAAATGGATTTTAGAAAACGTGTTTGAGAGAACCGAGGCCGATTTTTTTATTGTCAATGCTTCAAATGAAGTGGGGTTTGACGCATTTTTTGAGATTGATATGGAAGAGGTCGGGGTTATTCGGTCTAGGTATGGCGCCTCTCACACCATGAAGGCGATAAATCAGTTTGATAAGGACTTTTCTAACTTCAAATCTATTGGAGTTGAAAAACTAGATGCAAAGTTACGTATTTTAAAAAATTGGATTAACGAAGGAAGAGACGTGAATTTAATGTATTTTACAAATAACAAGGTTTCAGAAGATGAAAGGCATAATGCATTTAAGCTTGGCATAAAGGTTTTCGATATCGACAAAATCACATACGAAATATGGTGTAGAAATGCAGAATGTAATGAAGCGGTTGATTTTACTGGATGATACTAGGCTTGGAATCAGTTTAGTTTAAAATTGATTTCCTTTTGCTTTTTATTTGAACGATTAAGGGATAAAGATTTTCGACAGTATAGCAGAGTGGGCCCAAAATATCTGCTACCGCCCTAAGCAGTAGTTCTAAATACTTTTTTTAACATCGTAGCGAACACTTTTATCTACTAAAGCCACGGCTTTAGCTCTATCATTCAATTTTTTACTGCAGACATCGCGCGGTGTTTTTGAGTTACTGAAGTACGGTTTCGATCAAACCGAGTTTGACGTTAAGGGTAGCAAGAAAATCAATCAGGAATCCATTGGGCTTCGTATTTCGGTTGGCAAAGTGATTGATTGGAGTACAAATTTGGAGTATAAACTACCAAGAGATTTTTCTCTAATGCCAAAGAGGTAAGCATAAAAACTGAAGGTTAAAAGGTTTTGGGCAAACGCCAAGCATTAATCGATTGATTTTTAATTGCCACATACGAATATAATTTTGCGATAACTATGTCTGATTTTGGCGGATATGCGGGTAAGTTTCTCAGAGTAGATTTGACTCATGAAAAAACTATAGATGTGGTTTTCGATGAGGAAACATTAAGGAAGTATGTGGGTGGAACTGGCATTGGCGCTAAGATTCTTTATGATGAGGTTTCTCCAAAAATAGATTGGAGTGATCCTGAAAACCGCTTAATTATTGCTTCAGGGCCTCTTGGAGGAACTAGGGTCGGGGGCTCTGGAACATTTTCCTTAGTGACGAAGGGCGCGATGACAAATGGAGCCACTGCCACTCAGGCAAATGGCCTATTTGGTGCTTACCTAAGGTTTTCAGGCTATGATGGTGTGATAGTACAGGGCGCTGCGAAAAGGTGGATGTATCTCTACATTAATGATGATAAAGCTGAACTAAGGGATGCAAACCATCTTTTAGGGATAGATACGTACGATGTCGTTGATGTGCTGGGGAAAGAACTTGGAAAAAAGGAGAGACAATTTACAGTAGTATCTATTGGACCCGCAGGTGAGAATGTTGTTAGGTTTGCTGGCGTTTTTTCAGATAAGGGTCATTCTGCCTCGCATAATGGCTCAGGTGCGGTGATGGGTTCCAAGAAGCTGAAGGCAATCGCTGTTTCAAGAGGAACAAAAACTATTGAAGTTAAGGATAAGGATAAGCTCGTGAAGGTTGCGGAGGAGCTTTATCAAAATGTGAAAACCTTCACAGGAACTGTCGGCGGGGTTCATGGAAGCCACACACAAGGTAGCGGAACATTACCCATCAAGAACTATCTGACCAACGTTTGGAACATATCAGATGAGAAGATTAACCGTTTCAGCGAAAAGTATTTCCGGGAAAATTATCGGCCTAAACCAAACCCATGCTGGGCTTGCAGATTAACACACTCTACAATGATGACTATACCTGAAGGACCTTATGAAGGGCTGGTTGTTGAGGAACCAGAATACGAGCAGCTAGCCGCATGGGGCCCAGTTATCGACCTACAAGACAGTGCCGCAGCCACGATGCTAGCGGGTTTAACTGATCGACTTGGATTTGATAATAACGAGGCGGGTTGGCTCATCGGGTGGGTGATGGAATGTTTTGAGAAAGGATTTCTCAAAAAAGAGCAGCTAGATGGGCTAGAGGTACGTTGGGGCGATGTTCAAGCGGTAATGCAGCTTTTGTACATGATTGCGCATAGACAAGGAGTTGGAAATCTACTCGCTGAGGGTGTAATGAGGGCGTCTCAGAAGGTAGGTGGCGAAGCCGCAAAATGCGCCATATACACTATGAAGGGCAATACCCCACGTGGGCATGATCATAGGACTAGGTGGTTTGAGATGTTTGACACCGCTACCTCCAATACAGGTACACTTGAAACAGGTCCAACGGCATCGTACTTTGGCGGTGCAGAGTTGCAGGGACCAGGCTATCCAATGGAGGTGTCCGCTTCCATGGCTGAGACAAAGGGCATGATGGTTTTCGAGGACTCGTTGGGAATCTGTCGATTCAATGGAAGAATGAATATAGTTCTTGAGGCAGAGGCGGTAAGCGCGGTTACAGGATGGAATTTTACCCCCGAAGAGGCGAAGGCTGTAGGACTAAGGGCGGTTAATCTGTTGAAGGCTTTTAACATGTTGGCTGGAATCACTAAAGATTTAGATCGTCCATCGATAAGATATGGATCAACACCTGTGGACGGTCCTTCAAAGGGGATAGCCATAATGCCACACTGGGAGAAGATGCTTGAAAACTACTACAGACTCATGGGATGGGATGTGGAAACTGGAAAGCCATTACCTGAAACGTTGAAGAAGCTGGGTCTGGAACATGTAATAAAGGATTTATGGGAAGTTAAAGTTGCAGCGCCTAAACAATAAATAATATCTTGTGTACGCAATTTTTTCTCTTTTAGAAGGAAACAAGACATATACCACGGCAACTAAAGCCTTTAGATATAAAGTATCGAATAGAGTGCCCATCGGATCTCGTATTAAAAGCTATTTTTTTTGAATATAAGCATCTTATCCTCATTAGTAGCGTTTTTAGAAAATTAAGAAAAACGAATGGAAACGTCTGCAGATATTAAATTGTAAAAGAGCACTTTAGCTAAATTTTTCAATTAGGCACCTACAAAGCTCATAATAATAGCAAAAAATCTACATTTATGAATAATAAGAGTCTCAGCGAGTTTCGAGAATTCACAGTGTGTCTTAGACCTAATGACTTTAGTAGTTATGCTAGCGAAGAAACTTTATAACTGCTATTTCTTTTGTTACAAAAATCCAGTTGGCAAATTCCACACATTTTTCATACAAATAAATTCGCCTAGGCATCTGATAAGGGGATGCAACAATTCGTTTTTCGTGACATTTACAAACTCTCGTCTAAAGTTCAACTAAGTATCTTAAGAAAAAAAGGAGATGTGACATTGTTATTTGGTAAGCCCTAGGTATTGCCTAATGATTTCAGCACCTCTCACGGGGTTAAATATGTTACATGTGCACTGCTTTCCCATCTCGACTGCGGCATCTTCTGGTGTCATTTTTCCATCTTTAACTCTATTTATGAGTTCTTCGATTAGGTACCTTGAAATCATTGCGTGACCACACATCGTAAGTAGCGATAATACAGGCTCCTTTGGCAAAAGCTCAGTCTTGCCCCACGTTTCTAACGAGAGATTGACAGTATGTGGACCGGTGCCCACCTTCCTGCATATATCGAATACTTCATCAAAAATACCACTTACCACAACCGATAATCCTAGGTCAGCATCTTTCAATTCTCTTATGACGTTAATTACGTCTTCCTTATTAATGTAGACGGCATGGCGAAACGCTACAGGATTTTTAGCGACTTCTTCAACTGTGGCACTTTTGTGTATACCCGAGTCCATCCGCTTTTCCCAACCTTTCATGTACCTCATGGCGTTTCCAGCTTTATCTGTAGAAGCTATCGCAACCGGATTGTACTTGGCACATATCTCAATAAACTTCTTAACTCTTTCTTCAAGTGGCCCCTTGTATGTTGTTTGTTCAGGATAATCTCTAGTAACCATTGCAAGGACGACATAATCGTTCTGTAGAGACTTTCTATCTCCTCGTCTATGATGCGTATGCGTCATGTTCTTAACGGCCTCCCTAATCCCATATTAGTTTTTCCATTTATTCTAGGAATGAAGCCAGCTTTCTCAAGCTCTGGAATGATAGGGACTTCCCCCTCCTTGCACTTGTTGATCACGCATAAACTGAATACCGTGTCTATTTCTTTAGATATCTTCTGGAGCTCTTTGAGTACTTCAACCGCCTTCTCAGATTTCGTCTTGCACTCGATGATGGCGGAGAGCACCCTCTCTTTACCGATAGTCGGATCCTTTAGCCTTCCAGTTTTTGTATCGAGTAGAAAGGTAACAGGATTATGCGTCTCAAATTCCACTCCATGCCTCGCTAATGCGATGGCTACTTTCTCAAGGTCGCTAAAACGGCTTGCGATCCCTGGTCTCCCCATTTCGACGGCGATGCCTACTTCGCCATCCTTGAACCTGCCGGTCACATCGTTCGTCTTCATCTCCTCCGTACCCCTACCGCCAATTCCAGTAGACGGATGTGGAGCTAGGGGATCACTAAACTGTGACCTCAAAACTCTAGGCCATTTAAGCTCTGGTTGATATAGAGCTCCTAGTCTGCAAATACCCGACTTCAGGCAAACGCCGCATTCTACGCATTCGTCTTGGTCTATTGTTGCGATGTCTCCGCTCCTCTTTATCGCCCCAACGGGGCAGTATGGAATGCACCTAAAGCACCCCACACACTTCTCAGAATCGATCCTCATACACAAACCTCTCCCATTCAAAAACCAACAATTACTCCACTCATTAAATCATTTTGCAGATAATTTAAATTTTTGGTGGAAAAATACATATTTTTTAAAAAATAAACTAAAATTTTACACATATTAAAATCTTAAATAGAAGTTGCAAGATGTAATTAAATTAGTGAAAGAGTTTGTCCACCGAGAAAAAGGACTCAGTAACCGAGGAAAAAGTTTGGAAAATGGGTGACCTCAAGCCACCTGTTCCGTTCAGAGAAATGCCAAACCCAGGCGAGTACTCATTCAGGAATTATTTGCGCAAATTTTTCGGACCTGGAACAATCACAGGAATGGGTGCTGTTGCAGGCTTTGAGCTGATGAACGTCCCCTACTTCGTCTCAAGGGGATACCTCGGCATCTGTTGGCTGTACACGTTGGCAACGGTCTTCTCATGCTTAATACTTAGAGAGGCGGCGCGGTATACTCTGGCCACAGGGGAGAACTCGTTTATGGGTCTCTTCCGAATGAAGCCGAAACATTTTTGGGCGATCATGTGGGTGGGTCTCTCGACCGCTGGCTCGATCCTCCCAGGATGGGTGTCATCTGGAGGCACTGCGATGGCTTGGCTTACGGGCGTGGGGAACTGGCAGACATGGGGCGTAATCGGAATTCTCCTCTGCACTGCCATCCTACTCTTCGCGAAACAGCCATACGGCGCATTGAAGAAGGTTCTCGAATACGCCGCATTCGGAATTGTGCTCATCGCCTTCCTCTCTTGCTTCGCCGTTGGGAGCCCCGCAAAGGTGATCGAGACCATAGCTTCATGGTTCTTACCGCTGCAAGGACCTTGGACACCAGGACTCATAGCGACATTGGGGCCAATGGTGGTTGTTAGGTTCCTGAACCAGCCAGGCGGCGGTGTCGGTGCACTCAACTACACGCAGTGGATCCAAGAAGAGGGTTATGGTATGGCTGCTCACATGCCCAAGATCACGGGGCTAAGGGTGAAGGCTGAGGAGATGCCAACCCACGGCTACATCTTCGACTGGAAGGATAAGGAGCAGAAGAGGCGCTATGATGTCTGGATGAAGTACCTAACCCTTGACAGTGGTCTATTCTACGGTGGAACAGCCATCTTGACCACGATGGTGTTCTCATACTTGGCTGCATCTACATTCACCAAACCAGTGAAGGCCGAAGATGCACCCATAGCGATGGCGATTGCCATGAGCAAAGTACTAGGGCCGGCTGGATGGTACATATTCCTCTTCATGGTCGTGATACGGCTCTGGCTCCAACCCATCGGCTCTTACGATTCCTTAGGGAGGCAGATGGCGGTCGCCGTCTACATGGAGTCTGAGAAGGCACGCAAGTGGCCGTACAGAAACTGGTATCTACTTATGCTAGCGATAGCCGTGACGGTGGGCTGCGCATTTGTGCTTGGCGCGGTGGCCCAGCCATACGTCATCTGGCTGATCTCAGGGATATGGGTTACTGGCGGTATGGGCGGATCGACAATACACATGGTCTACATGAACAGCAAATACTTGCCTGAGGAGCTGAGACCCAGCAAAGCAATGCAGATAATAATGTATATCTGGGGCGCCGTCATGGTTGTTTGTTCAATATACACGTTGGGGAATATGCTTAAAATGTGGTGACCGAAGGTCCCTTTACTCCCCCTTTTTTTATTAAGAGGCGTAACTTAAACCCATTACTCTATCACGCGGAAGTATATGCTACGTGCAATGTTGGGGCATCAACATGTCCTGGATTCTACGTAAAAGAGATGGAAATCTTAAGAAACAAGTCAAAAGCGAGCTCAATAAAGCGGTAGCTCTCTCCGAGAAGGGCAAATACGTAGAGGCACTTGCAGCCGTCAATCGGGCGCTGGAGATCGGTAGTGAACACCCAGAAGTCTGGGAGGCCGCCACCAACCAAGCGACGGTCATGACAAGCTTCAAAGCAACCCTTTTAGCTCGTCTCGGGAGGGTTGAGGCAGCGCTCCGATGCTACGATGAAGCCGCCCTTCTGCTGAAGGATAACGAGCGAGGACTAGCCGACCTCTGGTACAACAAAGGAGTTCTCCTCTCCCTTAATCTGGGCATGCACGAGCGAGCCATCGCCTGCTACGACAAGACGATAAAGATTTCACCAGGCTACGGCTTGGCGTGGTACAACAAGGGGTTATGCCTGTCCTCTTTGGGAAGGCACGAAGAGGCGCTATCATGTTTCGAGAAAGCGCTCAACATTAACCCTAAAGATGCCTCAACTTGGGTTAACAAAGGCTCCGCCTTGGCCATCATGGGCAAGATAGAAGACGCCTTAAAATGCTTCGAAACTGCGTTAGAACGAGAACCGAAGAACTCTAATGCATGGGCGAATAAAGGAACCGCATTAAAGACGTTGGGAAAATATGAAGAGGCTGAAAAGTGTTATATTAAGGCTTTAAAGTTTGGTCCAAAGGACAAGTTTGTAGAAAAGATGCTGGAAGAATGCAAACGCCTTCGATTAATGTCGAAGTAAAATGCAAAAATCTAATTAGCCATTGTAGGCAAAATTTGTCTCAGCATGTCATAGATGAAAAAGCTTTAGCAAGATATAGTGAAAAATACGTGGAACTTATTCAATCATGCGCATTTCTATATTTGTTCCCTTTTTTAGTAATACGCATCGTTAAGTTAATCGGCTTATTTTGCGCCTGTTTCCCGACCTAGAATACCTGGTAGTGCCAAAAGTATTGCGAACCCCGCTGCCATAAGAAAGCCTGGCGTATATGAGCCTGTCGAGTCCTTGAGCATCCCCATGATGATGGGTGAGATGGTGCCTCCGATGCTGCTCAGAAGCATCATTAAGCCAATAAATGTGCCTACTTTCTCTAATCCTATCTCAGGCAGAGCGGACGGTGTAGCAAGCAAGGGACCTGTGAAAAAGAATGAAAACCATCCTACGGCGGAAACCGCTGGCCAGGTCAGCACCCCAGGGATTGCGAAACCTAAAAGAATTGTTGAAAAACTGAGTGCAACACCGCTTAGAAGGATTAATGGTTTCCTTTTTCCTAGTCGATTTGATATCGCACCTCCAGCAATGTTTGCAGGTATGCCCATGATGGCAATCACAGTAGTGGCAAGAGCCGCTGTTTCAGAACTCCAATCAGTTTCCATCAATGCGGTAGGAAGCCAAGTTATCACAGCTGTGTTCGATGCTATAAAGCCGAGTTGAGCAATCGTCAAAGACCAGAATTCTTTAACTCCCATAATACTGGATATTGCCGCTTTGACATTTTGTCTCGTTAACGTTTGGGCAGCTTTTTCTCTTGCTTGAATTATGAAGACAATTGTCGATGCACATCCGATTAGGCCGAACATGTATATGGGTCCTCTCCATCCCATTCTAAGCAGTGGTTTCAGCAAAATTGGTGAAAATAGTCCCAACGCATTACCTGTAGCCCAACCTGTGGCTTGAATTCCCATCGCTAGAGGAAGTTCTTTTGCGGGAAACCAGTGTGATAAAACTTTAATGAAGCATACCCCCGTAAGACCGATTCCCACCCCAACCATAAACCTGGTTGCCGCCTCTATTATAGCACTATTTGCAGCTGCGCTTAGTAGCGTAGATGACGAGACTATTATCATACCTAGAGTCATGGTCCTTTTTGTTCCAAACCGATCCGCAGAGAGCCCTCCAACAAGCTGGAATGAGGTGAACGCAAGGGTCGGAAGCGACATGAGTAGTGCAACCTCAGTGGTTGACATGTTCAGGTCCAACATAATCTCAGGAAGAAGGGGTGGGTAGGCAAAGAAGGAAATGGCTGCAGCAAAGGCTAACGTCCATGTCAATGTGAGCAAAAACCATCTATACGCATCATTTTTTTCGTCCACGACTGCTTCCCTTTTTTAATAATTCTAGAAATGATAAAAATCATTCATAAGTAAGGTCCTTTCTAAGTTAAACATTTCTCTGCGTCCTTCTTATAAATGGAATAACGACTTTTTGATCGTAATTTGTAAACTGCGTGTTCTCAGAATGGAATCCGATGTGCAATGTTGTGTAGGAGTCTCCAACTAAAAATAATAAAATCGCAACTTCCAAGGAGCTATTGGACTGATACTTTTATGGACGTTACAAAAGATTTGGCGGGGCATGACTATATGCCGTGCCTAGGAACTGGTTTGATACAGCCCAGAACTAGGTATTATGAAACTTCAGGTAGAAAAACCGAGAATCCACAGTTAACAAACTGCAAATGCTGTGCCTCGCCATTTTTCGCAGTTGGCGTAATTGTAGTGATAACATGTGGGGTTCCATATTATTTGTATCTGAGCATTGTGTCTCATGTCTTACCGATTTCTTAATAGGTAGATTTCACATAAAAACTAATGAAACGTGAGTATGACTAGTTTTGGAGAATGGAATAATGGATTTTATGGATATTGTGAAAAAGAGAAGAGCCATAAGAAAGTACAAAAAGACACCAATTCCTGAAGAGGACCTTGAGTATGTGCTCGAGGCTGCTAGGCTTGCCCCTTCTTGGGGAAACAGACAATGCTGGAGATACATTGTGGTCACAGATGAAGCGTTGAAGAAAAAGATTACCCTTCGGGACTGGGCTGCGGAAGCACCAGTTATCATTGTGGGGTGTGCAGATCCCGATAAGTCTGGAAATAAAGATGGGAAGCCCTATTATATGCTTGATATGGGGATAAGTATGGAGCACCTAATTCTAGCGGCTACAGAGAAAGGTCTTGGAACCTGTTGGCTGGGCGGTCAATTTGATGAGAAGGTTGTGAAAGAAACTCTTGGTATCCCAGAGAATATTCGTGTGGTGGCTTTAACGCCTTTAGGATACCCCGATGAGGCTCCTTTGTATAAAGAGAGAAAAAGCATGGATGAGATGGTAAGCCGAAATAAGTGGTAAATTTTTATTCGATTCACCTTTTTATTTGTCAAAATGGGCTCTAGATTCTTTTCACAAATTTGTCGTAAATTTTGAGTATCTCTAGCCCAGCCTCCATTCCCTTGTCGACCTCCGGAGTTTTATTTTCTTCAAAGAATCTTCTCACCTCATCGATTCTACCAATTCCGAGTATAGGGACGATCGACAAGTAGATGCGTGAAATTATTCCAGTGCCTTCATAAAGTCTATTCAGTCTATCTACGTTAACCTTCAGCCATGTCCAAGCGGTATCCTTTGCGTCTGGGTTTCTGGAAGCCGATGCAATCATTGAAATTACATCCTGCCTCTTTACATCGCCACTTAGTGCCAGCCCAAGCGATAGAGCGATCAGCGACGATTTCTTGAAGCTCATCATTGCAGTAAGAAACCTGACTTTTTCCTCGTCTGAACTGCTCTCCTTATACTTTTTTACGATTTCCTCAAAGTTGTTATACGCTCTAGCGTACGCCATAGCAACCGCCTCTCTCATATCAGGCGAAACCTTTTCATAATCAACAAACCTGCCTCCCAATTTTTTTGCATAGTCTTCATCAACCATGGCCAATCTGCCCGCCATAACCCCCCGTAACATTGAACTATTTTCATCTGTCCTTTTCCTAAGAATCTTGAGCTGCGACTTGTGGAACTCCCTTGAAACCTCTGCTACCTTGGTTGGTATAATCGAGTATAGGAAAGCCAACTGATCTGAAGCCTCTAGCGCTGGCAGATACTCCCGTTCACAATAATACCTCTTTAGAAGGTTCAAATATTCGTCGAAAGGCATCTTTCCAGCGATTAAGAAAGCCACAGCATCAAATAGAATCCCCCATCTATCAAATGCAGATAGCTTGCTTCTCCACACAAAGTCATAAAGATCCTTATAGTACACTCTATAAACGCCTGTTTGGTCTACATTAAGCTTTAAGGACTTGATGTCTTTAATGTCGACCACCATTTTTTTCTTGTCGAAGAGCTCCCTCTTAACCTTGCCATTTACCTCAAGTGTAAGCGGTATTGGCCACACATCCTTTTCAGACGCACCTGATAGGAGGAATCTTTCTTGTTTCAATGTTAGCTTCCCCTTACTTAACGAGACAGTTACTAACGGATATCCTGGTTTCTTTACCCATTCGTTCATAATGCGCTTTACTTGTTTGCCAGATATCTCCTCTATCGAGTTCCAGAGATCCTCTCCTGAGGCATTGGACAACTTATATCGTTTGAGAAAGCTACTCAACCCTTTCCTTAAGTCCTCAGCACCTACGTATGCCTCGATCATCCTAAGTACGCTTCCACCTTTTCCATAACTTATCTCGTCAAATATCTGTTCTATTTCAGCTGGAGACTTGATAGAGACATGTATTGAATGCGTATGAATCAAAGAGTCCCTAACCAAGGCACCTGCAGTCTCTCCCCTCAAAAAGTCCTGCCATACCTTCCACTGCGGAAATACATCGTCCATCACTTTAAAAGCTACAAACGTTGCTAGACTCTCATTTAACCAAAGGTCATCCCACCACATCATTGTGACTAGGTCTCCGAACCACATATGTGCCAACTCATGGGCTACGGTTTCAGTCACTCTCTTTCTAGTTCTTACGCCGCTGTTATCATCGACAAGAATCGCTGTCTCTCGAAAGGTAACTGCCCCCCAATTCTCCATGGCGCCTGCTGCAAACTCCGGTACAGCTATTAGATGAAGTTTAGGTAAAATGTACGGTATCTCAAAATAGTTCTGATAGAACTGTAGTGCTCTTTTTGCTACCTCTATTGCAAATTTTCCTTTTTTCGCCTTCCCAAGAGTTGTAGCTACAATTATGTCGATAGTGTCAATTTTATCCTTAATCTCTTCGAACTTTCCTATGCCTAAGTAGAGTAAGTAAGTTGGCATTCTTGGTGTTCTCTGGAATGAAACAATCTTTTTTCCATCCTCTGAAGTCACAGACTCAATAGGCATATTTGATATTGCGTCAAGTTCCTTATCGATCTTAATTTTGAGCTTAAATTCAGCCTTATAGCCAGGATGATCAATACAAGGTAGCATCCTTCTTGCATGAGCAGCTTCAAATTGAGTTGTCAGCATATATGTGTTATCATAAGGTGCCTTATAGATCCCCACTAGTCTATCTGAAACTAATCCCGCATAATCAATTTCCAATACTCCTTTAAACATGCCAGTCTTTATTACCAAGTCCTCTCCGATCTGTTCAAACTGTAATGACTTCCCTTGAGTACATATGTTCAAGATATCGAGACCTATGGAGTTTAAGACCACATCGTCTTCGGATTCAAGCTCTATGAGTACTCTTCCATTAAACTTTAGGTTCTTAGAATCTATGTCAAGAAACAAATCATAGCTCTTCACATGCATGATATCTAGTTTACCTGCTATAACCATAAAAGGATTCGCTGGATTAATTAACGGATAAATGTGCTTGCAAATTGATGCAGAATTTCAAGTCATGCATATTTCGCCATGGAAACATAAAATATGCCGATTCCTTGTGGCGCCAGTTTTATCTAGTTTGAAAATTATGTTCTTATTGTGATACATAAAATGTCCGAGCTCACAGATTCTCAGATAATACAGGAGCTCAGAAAATTTGACACTGCAACCATCTGTAATGTTATAGCAACATATCCTGGAAGCGATATTTGTCTCAAACTTTACGATGCTTGGTACGGCGAATATTACACTGACCAGACCCTGCGATGCATGTATCCAGAACTTGGTTCATTATGTGGATATGCGGCCACCGCATGGTATTCTGAGGCATCGGCTGATTACACGACACTAGATCGCTGGGCTTTGCCTGACCATCTTGATGCCACCAAGAAGCCAATAATCCTTGTAGCCAAGCAGACATATCCACCTGCACTTACAAACCTCTCAGGCCTCTTCGGGGGCAATATGACCGCTCAGTTCAAGGCTTTAGGCGTTATTGGTATCGTAACTGACGGACCGATGAGGGATTATGTTGAGGTTAAGGAGATGAATGTTCAGTATCTTGCTACGGGGCTAACATCTGGACATGGTCCAGTTGCCCTGAGAGGGGTTAACATTCCTGTCAAGGTCGCAGGGATGGCGGTCTCCCCAGGTGACATCATACACATGGACATATGTGGCGCTTGTAAGTTTCCGGCGAGCAAACTCCCAAAAGTTCTGGAGAACGCCAGAGAGCTGCAGAGACGTGAAACTGAGCAACAAAGAATGTTTAAAGACCCCGGCTTCAGCCTAGCAAAGTGGAAAGCTAGCATCAAGAAATAAATTTGCCACCTTTACCTACGTGTGCGTCGGTTTATAGTCGTTAACACAAAAGCGGTTCGGTTAGATTAGTCAATGCTAAAATCGATGTTAATGGTTTGGAAATTTTAGTGATAGATGTAGAAAGGCTCTTTATAATTCCTTCGCAAGAAGCCACTGAATTTATTCGGTGGACGAATTGCAAAGCTTTTTAACCATTTTGTATACGCTCTTTTGAGAGGAACTTGCTATATGCACTTTTTCGGGGTTGAGCCGCAACCGACTGCCATGCGACTCAACCCTTAAGCACCTGCCTTAAAGGTGTTGGTCTGTGACCGTTAAAACCTTCAAGCGAAAGGATACAGCCTCCATTAAGGCTTCCCTGAAACACCGCTCCAACAGACAGTTTGAACAAAACTTAAGCCACCGAATGAATTCTGTGGAGGCTGTCGCAGTCTTTTGTTTATGCTTCCATGTGGCCAATCTGTTACTTACTCTACTTCCGCAAAGCCGTGATGTTTTGTGTGGTTTCTGTCTGTGTCTTCAGTAACTCGAATTTCACTTCCCTAAATGATGCCTAAAATAGCACATTCTACTAACTAAAATCCATGTAAGGAAAAGTTTCTATTTTTAATAACTCTAAATCGTTAATCAGCAGTTGCCCATCTGTGTTGAAGATTTTTCTCGCTTACTCACATATATGATTTGGTTGCCTATTGGAGCAATTTATTTCCGTTGCAACTTTTATACCATGGGCAAAAAAAGTTGCTCATAACTCTTATATTTATTCAGTTAAACTCTATCTCCCATGAACCAGGTATTTAACATATCTAAAGCAAAGAAGCTAATGGCTGATGCTGGACTAGAAGCAATTGTGGCATCGTCGCCTGAAAACGTGTATTATAGTACAGGTAGCAACATAATTACAATGAGCCTTATAAGGAGAATGGCATTCTTTGTTCTACCACTGGACAGCGATCCCGTTTTTGGCGTAAACCGCATCGAGGAGAGCAAGGCAAGGGGCACCTCATGGATCAAGGACATAAGATCCTACGATGCAGGAGAATGGGAACCAGTTAAGGTGATCGAGTTCTTAGCCAGCCTAATCAAAGATAAGGGTCTAGCTAAAGCGAAGGTTGGACTTGATGTCGAATATTTTCCAGCTGAGTACTTCAGCGTGCTACAGAAGATGGTTCCTGAAGTAAAGTTTTCAAACGACCAGCCGATCTTCGATAGGTTAAGAGCAGTCAAGACGCCTGAAGAAGTAAAACGGCTTTCAGACGCTGCTATGGTTACCGCTAAGGCTATAACTATTGCCTTTGAGATGGCTAAAGTAGGAGATACTGAACGTGATGTTGCTCAGAACTTAAGCAACCTTGTTGTTGAATACGGTGCAGATAATGTAGCCGCTTGCGTTTTAGGCTCTGGGATGAGCAACTTTGAGGCACATCATCTACCCACCGACAAGAAGTTAAAAAGGGGAGAACTTCTTCATACAGACTTCGTTGCGAACTTTGACGGTTACTACTCAGATATATCAAGGACAGCTGTGGTAGGTGCAAAACCAAATGATGCTCAAAGGAAGGCTTACGACCTCGCAATCGAATGCGAAAACAATGTAGTGGATGCTATGCGGGCAGGAGTGAAGATAATGGATGTTCACAACGTGGCAAAGAAGACTATGGAGGCCGCTGGCTTTGGGTACACTAGAGCCTTCATTGGTCATAGCATAGGCGTAGGTATTCATGAATACCCATTCATTGGTCCAGTTCACGGCGATTGGGCGCTGGAACCCAATATGGTTTTCGAGATAGAACCAAGCGTAACTATTGGAAATGAACGAGTCCATACGGAAGACACTATTCTTGTTACGGGTGGTAAGGCAAAGAACCTTTCACAGTTTATTGATACATCGGAAATCCTAATCATCAAATAAAAAGAAAGGAGGAATTTAAATGGAAAAAGTATATCGCAAAACAGAGAGCTTTCTAACAGCAATACTGCTAGTCGGTCTATTAATGTTCAATACGTTACACATGTGTGAAGTTAGCGGTGCGAAAGTAACACCGAAGTATGGGGGCACCTTTATAGTCGGCATTGGTGCAGACCCTGTTACACTCAACCCCGCCTACACTGCTGGATACTTCGACCATGCTGTCGCAGGGCAAATCTATAACTCATTGATGGAGTATGATCCATACACTGTTACGCCGGTACCTGAGCTGGCGGAGTCATGGGAAATCTCTCCAGACGGTTTAACCTACACTTTCCACTTGGTGAGGAACGCAACATGGCATGACGGTGTGCCTTTCACATCCGCAGATGTCATATATACCTTCGAGAAAGTAATTATACCATATCATCCAAGAGGACGGACATCCTTTGGTTGGATTAATTTCTCAGCTCCTGACGACTACACTGTTGTGCTGAAACTTCCTCAACCCTTTGCGCCGTTGATCAACTTCTTCAGTCTGTGGTACGCAGGCATTCTGCCGAAACACATCTATGATGATCCAAAATATCCAGATCCTACAAAGAATCCACACAACTTCGGTCAACTGCCTCCAATAGGAACTGGTCCGTTCAAATTTGTTGAATGGGTTGCGGGAGATCACATAACTCTGGAGAGGAATCCAAACTACTGGAGAACTGATGAAGACGGCAGAAGACTGCCCTACCTAGATAAGATAATCTTTAAGGTCATTCCTAATCCCCAAACGATGGTGCTCGCATTGGAGAGCGGCGAAATAGACTACATACCAATGTTCTGTCCGCTCAATGAGATGGTGAGGCTGAACAAAACTGGCAACTTCATCGGACTCACTAACGGCGCTTTCGGTGCAATGTATCAAATAACTTTCAACTTAGAGAACCCGATTCTTGCAAACAAAGATGTCAGACATGCCATCGCTTATGCGATCAACAAGACATTTATCATAAACACTGTTGGATATGGTTTCGAAAAGGTGGCAACAGGACCAATTCCAAGCAGTACTGCATGGGCCTACACCCCAAACGTGACCCAATATAACTATAATCCACAGCTTGCAGAACAATTACTAGATAAGGCAGGTTACCCGAGAAGCGCGCCTGGAGCCATAGACAGATTCACGGTCACACTCATGAAGGGAACTACAGGTAAGGCAAGTGAGCAACAGGTCTGTGAGGCTGTGAGAGATTACTTGAGAGCTGTTGGCATTGACTGCAAGCTAGTTCAGTATGACAACACTGTATTCGGGCAGTTGACGAGAGACCACAACTTCGACATGGCTTTCTCAGGAGGGCTGTCCACTGCTCCAGACCCGAACCAAATCTCCTCATTCTACATCTCAAGTCAGATTGGAAAGGGTCAAACCGGGATGGCTAATATTGCTTCATACAACAACAGCGTGATTGATCAGCTTTTCCTTCAAGGAAGACTCGAGACCAATCAGACAAAGAGGGCAGAAATTTACCACCAAATACAAAAGATATTGGTTGACGACTTGCCTGTTCTGCACATAGGAGAAATAGCTTATCCACATGTCTTCAGAAACACTTTCGTAGGGATACCTGTCGGTCCGTACGGAAGCATTAGGGAACGCCAAGACAGGGTTTGGTGGACACTGGGCAGTGATGTCTCGCCTGAAACGGCGGCACAAGCAATTGCAAATGCTGAAACTAAGGTTGCTGCACAAGATGTAGCCTTTGCCAAGATCCAAGCGGCGAAGCAAGCCCTTGCCAAAGGAGACTACGCTGGTGCGGCAAAGCTTGCTGAAGATGCAGTTAATGCAGCTCAACCACAGACTCCTTGGATGCTCTATGGAGTAGCTGCGGCGGCTGTTGTAGTCGCTGGTGTTTCAGGGTTTTTGTTTGGCAGGAGAACGAAGTAAGGTAATCTTCTATGGTGTTGAACCATATATTTTCCCCTCTTTTTTGGGAAATCTGATTAAGTTTTTAAATGAGAATCTATGGATAAATACCTTACATCACCTCGCTGTGAGTGGAAGATAATATAATGAACTTGCGGTCATACGTGGCTAAGCGATTTCTACAAGCTATTCCGACGATTTTTGTAATTCTGGCTCTCAACTTTGCGATTATTCACTCCGTACCAGGAGACCCAATAATCATGTTGATAGGGGAGTTCCAAACAGATGAGGCATATGTTCAAATGATGAGGGCTAGGTTTGGATTAGATAAACCTCTCCATGAACAATTCTTAATATACATGCTTAATGTACTGCAGGGAGATTTAGGGGTCTCTGTAAGCGGAAAACCAGTAATCCTAGCAATCGCCGAGAGAATTCCAAATACTTTACTACTTATGTTAACAGGTATGTGTTTTGGGGTTGTATTTGGCATACTTGCCGGCGTTGTCTCATCAAAGAAAGTGCATTCTATAATCGATAACGTCATTACCGTGGGCGGTATCATGGTTTACTCAATGCCCACCTTCTGGCTTGCCCAGATGCTTGTCCTTCTATTTGCAATCAACCTCCGCTGGTTGCCTTCCGTTGGTATGACCAGCCTCAGAGTTGAGTTAACAGGAATAGACTACATTCTAGATGTTGCGAAACATCTTATTCTTCCATCTATCGCTTTAGGGGTGGGTCAATTAGCCCTCATGATGAGGCTTACTAGATCGAGTATGCTGAGAGTCATGAGAGAAGACTACATAACCACGGCAAAGGCAAAGGGTCTATCTGAGAATGCAGTGATCTATAAGCATACTCTTCGAAATGCGATGTTACCACTTGTAACGGTCATCGGACACCAAGCTGGTTTTATGTTATCTGGGGCCGTTTTGACCGAAGCTGTTTTTTCTTGGCCTGGTATGGGAAGGCTATTAACTCAAGCCCTTTCAATGAGAGATTATCCAGTCATAATGGGTATTCTCCTCGTAGTTTCGGTCACGGTGGTCCTTGCGAACCTGATCACTGACATCCTATATGCTTTCTTAGACCCCAGGGTGAAATACCAATGAATAGGTCTATCCAAGCGAATAAATGTAAGGTAGATTCAAAATTTAAGAGATTCTCAGAGTTCTGGCGGCGCTACAGAAAAAACAGACCAGCAATAATCGGCCTAATAATCGTAGCCTTTTTCACAACAGTTGCCTTGTTTGCGCCTCAGATAGCACCATATGATCCATTCCACATCGCAGTTGCACAGGTCTTTGAAAGCCCTAACTCCATGTTTCCAATGGGAAGCGATGCACTTGGTAGAGATGTCTTTAGTGGAGTTGTTTACGGAGCGCGTGTCTCCCTTCTGATCGGTTTCTCCGCAGCATTGACATCTGCGATAATTGGAATCATAATCGGTTCAGTTGCGGGCTACCTGGGAGGAGTTATGGATGCCCTCCTAATGAGAATAACCGAGATCTTCCAAACCATTCCAGCCTTCTTCATGGCATTGGTGCTTGTTACACTCTTTGGCTCAAGCGTTTGGAACGTCATCATTCTTCTAGGGCTCCTCAGCTGGCCTAGGACCGCTAGATTGATCAGGGCTGAGTTTCTCTCTTTGAAAGAAAGAGAATTTGTAGAAGCATCCAGAGCAGTTGGGGCCTCTAGTGCAGAGATAATTTTTGGCGAAATAATGCCTAACGCACTTGCGCCGGTGATCGTAGATGCCTCTATGGAGGTGGGGCGAGCTATCCTCATCGAAGCAGGCTTGAGCTTCTTAGGTCTTGGAGACCTCAATCAAATAAGTTGGGGAATGATGCTGAATAACGCGCAACCATACCTTAGAACAGCTTGGTGGTTGGCAGTATTTCCAGGTGCGTGCATCTTTATCCTCGTACTTTCCCTCAATCTGGTCGGAGACGGATTAAACGACGCATTTAACCCAAGACTCAAGGAGAGATAAAAATAATGGTTACTACAACAAATGCCCAGCTGCTTTCAGTGCAAGATCTTAAGACCTATTTCTACACCTCTTATGGTATTGTGAAGGCGGTAGACGGGGTAAGCCTAGAAATAAATAAAGGGGAGGTCGTTGGCATAGTTGGTGAATCAGGCTCTGGCAAGTCTATCACCGCCCTCTCAATTATGAGGCTTGTCCCTTCTCCGCCAGGAAAAATTGTCCAAGGAAAGATATTCTATAAAGGTAGCGACATTCTGTCTCTCTCAGAAAAGGAAATGGTCTCCATCAGAGGAAAAGAGATCTCCATGGTCTTTCAAGACCCTCTTACATTCTTAAATCCTGTACTTAAGGTAGAGGATCAGATCGCTGAGGCTATCACGACACACCAAGGAAAGACAAAAAATGAAGCAAAAAAAGAAGTAATTGAAGTATTGAAGATGGTTCGTATCCCCTCCCCCTCGGAAGTTGCAAAAAGTTACCCTCATCAACTTAGTGGGGGCATGAGGCAACGCGTCCTCATAGCCATTGCCATCTCCTGCAACCCATCAATCCTAATTGCAGATGAACCGACGACAGCGTTAGATGTAACAATACAAGCTCAAATACTTGAGCTAATCAAGGAACTTAGAAAAGAACTTGATACTTCGATGATTCTAATCACTCATGACCTTGGAATTGTAGCTGAGGTCTGCGACCGCGTCTACGTTATGTACGCAGGTAAAATTGTTGAACATGCGGACGTATATCGGATTTTTGAGGATCCATTGCATCCTTACACGTCAGGTCTTCTCAGGTCTGCATTGAGCATAGATCAGTTCAGCAAAGAGCTCTATACCTTGGAAGGGAACGTTCCAAATCTCGTGAATCCGCCGTCAGGTTGCTTGTTCCATCCTAGATGTGCTTATGCAAAGGAGATCTGTAGAGAAAAAAGTCCTGTTCTCCAAATAAAGGGTGAGCATACGGTTGCATGTTGGCTATATAAGGAGACTTAGAGCAGGTTGGCACTAGTTGAAGTAGAAAATCTGAAGAAGTACTTCCCAGTTCCCAGCGGGCTCTTCTCCAGAGAGAGAAGAGTGATTCATGCAGTGGATGGGATAGACTTGGCAATAAATGAAAGAGACATCTTGGGTCTTGTGGGCGAAAGCGGATGCGGAAAGACGACGACGGGTAGGTTGATTCTGGGATTGTTGAAGCCAACTGAAGGAACTGTGAAGTTTATGGGGCAAGACATTTTCAACATAAAAGGGGTTGAGCTGCGGAAACTGCGAAAGGAGATGCAGATCATCTTCCAAGATCCCTTTGCCTCATTAAACCCGCAGAAGAGCATAAGGCAGATCCTTTGCCAACCCTATAGGATTCATAACATCGCAGATGGAGTTGAGTTGAACAACAAGGTTGAGGAGCTACTGGACGATGTTGGTCTAACGCCTGCATCCTTTTACCTTGATCACTATCCTCATGAGTTTAGCGGTGGCCAAAGGCAGCGAATTGCTATTGCTCGAGCCTTAGCTCTTAGACCTCGCTTCATAGTCGCTGATGAGCCTGTTTCGGCGCTCGACTTATCGGTTAGGGCTCAGATCCTTAAACTTCTGAAGAATCTGTCTAATCGATTCAAACTAACTCTGCTCTTCATTACTCATGATTTAAGTGTTGTGAGGTCATTCTGTAATCGTGTTGTCGTTATGTATTTGGGGAAAATTGTTGAGTCCGCTGATGTGGATGAACTTTTCACTAGTCCACTACATCCCTATACTGAAAGTATTATCTCTGCAACTCCTGTTCCAAATCCTCGGGTGACTCGTTCACATAAAAGAATTGTGCTTAAAGGTGATTTGCCAAGTCAAATTGAACTGCCTAGAGGTTGCAGGTTTCATACAAGGTGTCCAAAAGCATTCGATAAATGCCAAGTAGATGAGCCTCAGTTGATTGAGTATAGGCAAAATCATAAAGTGGCATGCCATTTATGGAATCGCTGATCGTTGTAAAACTGAGGTAAGTCACCATACTTTATCAGCATAACGTGATCCTAAGCTGTTGCTATGTTCTGATTTGTACTAGACTGGGACTATTGACCATCTTATAATATCTCTAGTTGCTCTATCTACAATTGCGCTACAACTTCGAGCGATCTCCCCCGACGTAAGTACGCCGTACAGGATACCATCTCTAACCACCGGTAATCGCCGAATGTTATGGTTATGCATAATCTCAGAGGCTTTAAATAAGTCTTCATCTGGATCGACAGTTATCAAGGGGGAAGACATGACCTCCGATACACTAGTTATCTTTGGATCTTTCTCGGCGGCGATAACCTTGTTTACAAAGTCACGTATTGTTATAATTCCCGCTAGTTGCTTATTCTTAAGAACAATGAGGAATCCTCTACTCTTTTCCTTCATGACTTTTGCCGCTTCAGTTACTGAGACATAGTCTTCGATAATTGGGACATCCTTAATCATGAATTCTTTCACAGGAAATGACATAAATCTCGCGTATGAATGCATGCTTATTCCTGTATTTAAGCGTTTAGTGCAAGTTCCATATATTCTGCGATAAATCTGAAAATGAATATTGTAAATTTTACAGAACCGTAGCAGCCAACAACTCTCCCTATGTGTAGCCTGAACACGATGATGAGGAGAGAATCCCATGTGCTTTAGCCGTGGGAGTGTCAACGCAGGGCGTATACGGATACTTTTCAAGTATGTTCAAAATGCCTAAGGAGAATGATAATCCTGTAATCAAGGATTTTTATGCGTATAAGTGTGTTCAACTGGTGAGAAGTATGTTGTTATTCGGCATTTGTTGGAAGTCCTAGGAAAGGTGGCAATACATACATTATGATTTGTGTTGAAACTAAAAATGTGTAGTGGATGATGTGGAGAAGATTTTCGAAAAAATTGCTAGAGCAGACGGCATCATCATTGGAGGTCCCATCTATTTTTATAATCTTAATGCATAAACCAAGGCATTCCTCGAATGTCTGTTTCTTAAATATTGTCCAAGGAAGAAAGACTTTAAAAACAAAATTGGAGGAGCAGTGGTCTCGGCTGGTAGATCAAGTTTAACAGACGCGTTCTGTCAGATTTTTTGTTCTCCACGGCTTCTAGAATGATTCCAGTAGCTCCCGCTATCACGTCCTTAGCCTTTAGAAAGGAGATGCACTTAAAGGCATCGAAGGTATCAAGAGTGCTAGGGAACTTGGGAAAGCAGTGATCCGGCTAGCAAATGCAACCTTCTTGCTAAGTGTTGACTAATGGTGAAAGTAGCTCAACTTATAATATAGATTTTAAATAGTAATCAATCTGAAGTGCGAGTATGGGCACGATAAACATTTCTTTACCAGATGAGCTTATAGAAAAACTTGAAGTTATGGTCAAGGAACAACACTATGCGAGTCGTTCAGAATGTGTGCGAAATGCATTGCGAACCTTTTTTAGTGAAGTTGAGTGGTCGTCGAAGATAGCAGGCACTGCCTTGGCTGTGTTAACAATAGCTTTCAACATGGAGAGAAGGGGTGTGTTTGAAGAGATAAGTCGACTGCAACATAAATATGAGGATATTATTTCCACGACTTTGCACAATCACATGCGCGGGTCCTGTCTCGAAGTCATTCTTACGAAAGGAGACATCAACAGAATAAGAGAGCTTGCTGAGCGGCTTAAAGCAATAAAAGACATCGAAGTGGTTAAGGTAACTGTTGCTTAGGCATTGACAAACTCCCCATTCAATGTTGACAATTCTTGCTAATAATCTTATTATTCGACAAATCGAACGTTTACCACGAATAACTTCAGGGATCGAGTATAGTTGGAGATCAAGGGATCTTCTCGCAGAATCCGAGTCTTATCACTTATTGGTATTGCGTTGGTTGGGTTATCGATTTTGGTTAGCTGGTTAGAAGTTCTACCGCCCTTATTTTCCTTCGATCTAGCAGGGCTGTTAGCTGCTATTTTCGGTGGTTTGCCTCTCTTCAGGAAGGCGTACCTCGGTCTTAAGAACAGGTCCGTTACAGCCGAGTTGGCCATGACAATAGGTATGGTTGCAGCATTGTCCATAGGTGAGTTTCTATCCGCAGCCATTATAGCATTCTTCGCACTAATAGCGGAGTTTTTGGAGGAGTTCACAATCAACGAGAGCAGATCTGCCATTCGTAGACTAATAGAAATTTCCCCTAAGAAAGCTATTATTAAACGAAATAATGTTGAAATAGAGGCTGACATTGGCGAAGTAAAAAAGGGTGATATCGTCATTGTCAAATCGGGAGAGAGGATACCAGTAGATGGAGTTGTAGTCGATGGACAAGCCTATATTAACCAAGCTCCAATAACCGGAGAGTCCATGATTATAGAAAGGGGGGTAGGTGATACTGTATTCACTGGTACCATTAATGAATTGGGCTTAATTCAAGTTAAAGCTACTAAAATCGGCGCAGATACCACGTTGTCCCATATCATCAACTTGGTGGAGGAGGCTGAATTTTCCAAAGCCCCAATTCAAAAAACAGCGGATCGTTTTGCAACCTATTTTTTGCCACTAGTTTTGATTCTTGGGCTCTCTACATTCATACTTACTGGAGACGTTAATTCTTCAATTGCGGTGGTTGTAGTGGCATGCCCCTGTGCAGTGGTGTTGTCGACGCCTCTTGCCATCATAGCAAGCGTGGGAAAAGCCGCGAAGAAAGGAATAATCATCAAGGGAGGATTATATTTGGAGGAGCTGGGACGGGTGGATACGGTTATCATGGACAAAACGGGGACTCTTACTAAGGGAAAGCCAGAAGTAACGGAGATTAAGTGTTTTGACACTCACAGCGAGAAGGAGGTACTTACCTTAGCATCGATTGCCGAAGAGCACTCTGAACATCCATTGGCTAGGGCTGTTCTTGAAAGAGCAGAAGCTTATGGCATTAACATACCTAGGCACCGAGAATGCCAAGTTATACGTGGGAAGGGGGTCATAGCTGTGTATGGAGATCAAACTTTGACTGTAGGAAATAGGGAGCTGCTTATGGACAAGGGTATAGCAATTCCCACAGACGTAGAAGATCACCTGATCCATGAGGAGAAAAATGGGAAGACAGTGATGCTTGTAGCCCACGATGATAGGATTTGTGGTGTCATTTCTGTTGCGGATACCTTGAGAGAAGATGCTGTTAGAGCAGTGAAGGAGTTAAAGGATAGGGGATTAAGGCTGATTATGCTCACCGGAGACAATATTCGCGTTGCTTCAGGAATAGCAAAGCAGGCAGGAATCAACGAAGTCTTTGCCGGAATGCTTCCAGAAGAGAAGGTAGATGTGGTGAAGAAACTAATGGAGGATGGAAAAAAGGTTGTAATGGTGGGTGACGGTATAAATGATGCTCCAGCTTTAGCTCAAGCATCCGTTGGCATTGCCATGGGTACTATGGGGGCCGATGTCGCCATAGAGGCAGCAGATGTTGCCTTAATGACCGATAATCTGATGAAAATATCAGAGGCCATCAAGATTGGTGATTTGGCCTTAAAGGTGATTAAACAGAATATAGCAGCAAGTATCGTCTTCAACGTTCTTGGGGTAACGTTGGCATCTCTTGGTATATTGAATCCTACATTAGCCGCCGTGGCCCATACGGTTCCAGACTTCTTTCTGTTTCTCAACTCCTCGCGATTAATTCTAGGATGATAACGAAACCACATTAGTAAAAACAATCCTATACGCAATAATTAGGTTTTTACTTTGACACGCTTATGCTGTTCAGATATTTTTCTATCTCGTCTTCTGCATTGTCCGCCTTCATAAATATCGGGACATTAACCATACCCGTCGCCAGATAGCTTGAAAGTAACCATTCTCCTGGTACAAACTCCAGTGTCTTCTCAAGAATTGTCTTGTCAATCATGAACGTGTTGCTTATCAAGCCGCGGTCATAAGGACGTGGAAGTGTACTCACAAAGTAGGTGTGAAGCTGTTGTAATGCGTTTGTGTTTAAATATGCAATCCTTTGGGTCGCTATGCAACCTCCTAGTCCGAATTTTCTTCCCTGTCTTAACAAGCGTTCCACTTCAAGACTACAATTCTTATCGATCCCTGAAACATTTGAGGGATTGGCAACAAACTCTTGCGCTTCATCCCAAACAAAAAGTATGTAAGGTTTAACCTTGAACTCCCTTTTTCTCTTCAACAGCATGTCACGCGTCAAATCGATTACAAAGCGCTTGATTGTTGCAGGTTCACTAATTGAGAGACAAATTAACCGGCTCTCGCCTTCAAGGAGTTTTTCGACGTCTTCGACGCTGAAACCTTGGTCTTTTGTTTGTGCTTCCCTCTCGAAATATTTTCGCATCATTGTTCTGGATGTAAGCCAGCCATTAAAAGAACTTTTCTCATGTACTCGGTAATCTTCAGCGACTTTTTTGGTAGTTTTTATTAACTTTTCCACAAACTCTTCCGTCAATTCATCGTCTTCTCGAAAGCCTTTCTTTTCCATGTGGTCTAGTGTCAATTCCTCAATATCCATGAGTGCCTCGACATAGTTGGGGTACTTAGAGTTCTCATCTTTCATCCGCTCAATGTCGGATAAGAAATCAACGAACTTTGGAGGTTGTATTCTCGCTCTCTTGATATGGGAAACCCTTTCCAGTTCAAAAATCTTAGCCATGCCCTCAATAACTCGTTTGTCCGCTTCATACTCCTTCGGCTTTACAACCGAGTTGTAAAATTCCTCTGCGTTCTCAGCTTCGTTTTCCAAAATTATCTTTGAGGAAAGGGTGGGGTTCGCAAAGACATCCATCAATAGAAACGGATACTCGCAGGAGATGTCAAAGATAACGATCTTCACGTCTTTCTTATGAATTAGAATCTTCCTCAACACATTGGAAAGTAAATTGCTTTTTCCTCCGCCTGTGAACGCGAAGATCCCAAAGTGATAACGCACTAAGGAGTCAAAATCTACGTAGAGCGGGATATCCTCACCTGCTGCTTCAAACATCTTTATTGTTCCAAGCCTTGGGTCCCTCTTAGCATCTGCGCAAGTTTCCATCCCCTCGTGAGCCAAAGCTTCTGGAATCCCACGATTATACATGCTCCTTATCATCTCTCGGTTCAAAATGTAGACTTTGCTTCCTACAATTGGGTAAGAGAAACCTCTCTCAAAGTCAAGGTCTTCATCACCTTTCAGCACTAAGTCGTAGCTTATGGGAATTGTGACAAGTTGTATCATCATAGTTGTTTTGTCGCTTGTTTCCCAGTCTTCAACGCTCTGTTGAATTACCTCAAACTGTATGGGGAAATACTGATAATCTCTAACGCCTCTAAGACCAAAGTGTTCAGGCCAGAATCTAATAACCTCCAGCAACGTGTACCTTATTGTGCTATTATTCGACCTAAAGTTTTTAACCGCTAATAACATGCCATCATCTAGCAATCTAAGTAGCTCCCTATTGTACTGAGCCTTCACTACGCATGTGTAAGGTGAGGAAGTTCCAAGTTGCTCATCAACTTCTATTCTTCCTGTAGATACGTTGCTGAGTTGGGCATCAAACTTTCCATCAAAATCTGTAAAAAACTTCTTAAGATGTTCTTCTACCTTGCTCAAGTTCACTTCTCCTCTCTCGGAAAGTACTCATATAAAACACAAATTGTCTCAAATCCCTATTATTAACAATCCAGACCCTAGCAGAGTCGATAATCCTCCGTATTTCACTATTATGCCATTTAGCAATTTTATCCGCAATAAATAATGGCATATTATGACCAAAGACCTCTGGAATACTGGAACTAGCCATAGCCTTCAGCATCACCATGATCAAGCTCTGAATTTTATTCTCTACATCGCGATTCTTAAAGAGTATTGTCTCAACGGGTTCGGTGGCCCCTCCGTATTGTTGCCTAAAATCAACCAGAGTATCTTCTCTTAGATCAAATTCAGGATAAGCTAGACGGTCAATAAATAGGACATTTCCCCTCAACCTAGGATCCATTTTTGCCTCAGAGAGCTGGACATATGTCTTCAGGAACAACCTCTCAGGAGTAATCCTGTTCTGTATCGCGCCGCTCACGTATCCAAGCCTTTTTTTCTCCAACTCAGGAATAATTACGCGAAATGCTGAATCAAATTCGATGAGACTCCAAGGCACAGATAGCTTCTCATAGTTGTAAATGCTGACGTACTGTAGCAACATTCGATCCGTGTTTGGAGCTTTATCTAATTCCTCTTGCGATATGGAATGCTTCCATATTTTTTCATTTAAACATACAGGTATCAAATGTGTCTTGAAGTCACGTGCTGTTGTATCCTTTGTTATTCCTAACAAAAGGATATGCCTTGCCCAACACTCCTCAATCAGCATGTAAAAACAGAATAAGGATAAAAATGCCATGTCCAACGTAGTCAGCCAACATTTCTTCCCTTTTTTCTCAATTTGCATTGGATTTTCTGATAGTTCTTCTTCGAAAAGCCGCTGTCCGATTGTCTCAACCATCTTCTTGACTCTGCGCCAAGAGTCTCTATACCTTGGAGCTACTTCATATTTTCCTTGTCTCAGCTGAAGATAACCTTCTTCTACCGATTTTTCTAGTCTTTTCAAGGCGCGTTTGCGCCTCTCCTCTGAATCTATCCTTAGCTCCTTGAATATTTCCTCAATGCTGAGTGGTCCGCTGTGCTCTATTAGGTAAACAAGGGAATAACGCAGGTAATCGCCCCTCGCAGGAGGAAGACGAAGATCCTTGTTCATTATTCTATGTCTATTAAAGACTAGATCGTTTTCATCGATACTAACTCCATCCACATCATAGTCTTTAATGGCGCAGATGTCCCAAAGCTTCCTTTTACGAGTATCATAAACAAGACTACTATGCATTGTGCAAAGGCTTCTATCCAGTAGAATGATCTTCGCATCTCCTTGCTTCGCAAGTTTATATGCTAAATAGAACTCGCTGAACGTCATTATCCAATTCGCTATCGAAGAATTATTAATGACATCTTCGTCTGTTAGAGACTTATTTACATTCAAGTTTTTTCCATTACTTAGCTCTATATAGGTTTGTTCTACATCTACTATCTCATTCACATACATTGGAACGCAACTTGATATACCTACGCCTTCTTCAACTAACCTGTTTTCATAGGTGAGTTTTGGTCCTTCCTTCCTAAACTCGATGGAGCCTTTAGCGGCATAGGCGCCGCCAAAGAAAATTACCAAGTCAAACATTGGACGCGTATACTCTGTTCCGTCTACTGCAACGAAGGTTACTTTTTCGGAGCCAAAAAATTCCCTCGCTACAGAAACTGTGTCCTCTGTTCTAAAGTTGCTTCGTATAAGATCCTTGAGAAAAATGTCATATATGTCTTTAATGGCTTCAAATCTTCTAGTGTAATCTGCAACTTGCTCTGAAGCTCCTCTGCGGAGGATATCGCCAGCTTTTTTGAACTGAGAACTAAAGCTTTTCAACGCATTTCCCTAAAAAGTATTGAAATATTGTATCTTTTATATCATTAGGCTGTTGTGATCTAGCCTACAATGCTTCCTTGCCTCTTAAATATCTCATCCCCTAATTGAGTCTTCTCTTTAAGTTTCTGAACAAAAAGTTCTGAACTAAACTTGTACTGAATCTCAAACTTGCGGAAATATGAAGAAAAGGGGGCTCAAAAGTAAATTCATAGCCGCATTTCAATAACGTAACTGGCAAAAATAATATTTGTATTAACAACATCGCATAACACACTAAAAGCTGTGTGATTCAAGCCATTATGAGTTATCAGCGTTTTTACTGACATAAATCTTCCCATTTTTTACATATTTTCTTTGGTTAGCTTTAATTCAACTTCGTAATGTAAATGCGCTATACACTACGCGCTTGAAGCAATTGTTCAGAAAAACTTTAATTATTGCCTCAGATTTAAAGTTAAGTAAACCGAACCTAAAACACTTGTCAGAACGGACAGGAGGAAGTTAAAAACATTGTCTAGAGAACCAAACGTCATATTCGTTGGCAGAAAACCACCGATGAATTACGTGTTAGGAATCATAACAAGCTTCAGTGGAAGCGGAGTTAAGGAAGTCACATTGAAGGCTAGAGGACAAGCGATAACCACAGCGGTCGACGCTGTAGAGATTGCTCGACATAGATTCCTTAAAGACCTAAGCATCGGAAAGATTACAATAGGTACAGAGGAGCTTCCACCCAGAGAAGGCGAAGGCGGAGCACGAATGGTTTCCACGATGGAAATTACCCTAACGAAGAAATAAGGCTCTCCGCTATCAAGTTCCCTGATCACACCATCGGTTTAAGTGTTTTTTAAAGCTTTTTTTTGAATTTTTAACATAAGTCGGTGGAGAATGATTTTCGCTTAGGTCTTAATAGCTTCAGTTTGCTTCTTGGTTTTTATACGAAGACTGTGAAACATAATGGCGTAACTATATTATATTTGATGCTTATAATAGGTATCTTTCATTAGGTGATTTTGGATGAAGCTTGTAACTTTTAAGGTCCACACAGAAGAACGCATAGGAGCAATAGACGGTGACCAAATTATTGACCTAAATTCTGCATACGCTCTGTATCTTAAAGAAGTAGAAGGCAAGGAAGGTGCGCGCAGATGGGCTTCGGCACTGATTCCGCCATCCATGAAAGATTTTTTGGCTGGTGGAGACGAGGCCCTCAAGGCCGCAAAGAAGTCGATCGACTTCGTGAAGGAGAAGGGCAAAACAGTCGTCGGGTTGGACGAGGAAAACATATTCTTCAACGAAGACCAAATCCGCCTTTGCGCACCAGTTCCGCTACCTGGAAAGGTATACTGTATGGCGGTTAACTATTATGACCATGGTACAGAACGAATAAAGGATCCGGAGAAGAGGCAGGCGGAGATTGAACGTTGGAAGAGTCTAAAGCTAGATGTACCAATGTTGTTTCAGAAGCAACCTACACTCGTTTGTGGCCCAAGAGATCCTATAATAAAGCCAAAAGCTTCTGAAAAGCTTGACTATGAATGTGAACTTGCTGTAGTAATAGGAAAGAGAGGCAAGTACATTCCTAAGGAGAAAGCCTATGATTACGTAGGCGGTTACACCGTAATGATAGACGTGAGCTTCAGAGACCAAGGATTTCCAGATGTACCTTGGGACATGTATCAGAGAAATGTGAATTGGACAAAGGGAAAGGGAATGGACAATGCAGCTCCGATGGGGCCGTGTTTGGTGACTAGGGACGAGATTCCCGACCCATATTCGCCGCCATTAAGGCTCATCACTAGAGTGAATGGTCAATTAAGACAAAACGGAGACACATCTACGATGATAATCCAGATTCCACGAATAATTGAGTACATCTCTAACGGAACCACTCTTGAACCTGGCGACGTCATATTAACGGGCACCGTGGCTGGAGTGGCTGCAAGCTGGCCAGATGGCTTTCTCAAAATCGGCGACGTTGTAGAATGCGAAATACCGAAAATAGGCAAACTCAAGCACAAAGTAGTTGGCGACTGAGCTAAAATCATCATCGACCTCTTTTTCCCTCTTTTTAGGAAACGAAAAGCCACTTGACTGAGGTACAAAACATCGTATTTGCACTTATTGATTTGCAGCCTGTCTCTACGCAATGCGTCTAGAATAATGCCGATCCCACCAGTAATTGACCGAAGGGTTATGTTAAAATTGTTTATGTCATGATGGCTACGTTTGTCCGATGAACGCTGTTTTCCTTATTACACCATTTTTTCCTACACTTACAGTTGAATAAACCCTTGTGCCAACACCATACCTATATTATAAGTCTAACTCAGTGGTCGTCGTCTCAGTATTCAAAGTCATGTTTCCATCGAAAACTGCTTCTGCACAATGTTTACCTGTTTCTTCATGTTAGCAAAGTAAATGCTCTGTTGGTTCTTTTGCAGAATCCTTGCATCCGAATATAACATTTTTAACTGAACTGCATATCGCCTGTAATAGTTTCAATACCCAAAGAATTCAGAATCACTCTAGTGCTGGTAGCAAATGTGATTTCTTCAAGTAGTAGTTCCAATCCTAATATTCGACGCCAAGAGAAATTCAAGGTTGTGCAAGGATGATTTTCATAGTAAAAATCACACAGACAAAAATGTGTCTTACTATCTACGCCTAATTTGCTTCTGTTTCTGCCAATGTGAAAGATACATTGGGCACCTCATTTTATCTTTACATTTTTTGCATTCAGGACGCAAGCTAGTCCAGTATTTATTGCATGGTAGATTGGTTGAAGGGGGAGTTTTTGCTGTATGAGCTGACATGTATCAAAATCCTCTAACTTAAAGAGCATTAGTAACGCAAGTATATATAAGTTCAGTTATTAAGTAATCGTCAAGCAAAATTTTTCTGTCATCAGCAATAGGTAGTAATATCAGAATGGTTGAATAATTTAATGGAGATAAAAACCATATGCAAAGTATTATCGAAACCCTTAGGAAACTTGTGAAAGCCCCAGGGCCATCTGGATTCGAGGAAGAGGTAGCGAACGTATTCGTAAATGAGATTGCGGACTTCGTTGACGAAATTGAGATTGATACTTTAGGTAACGTGGTAGCGGTCAAAAAAGGTGTTCAGAAAAATGGTCCAAAGCTGATGTTAGCGGCGCATCTTGATGAAGTCAGTTTTATAGTAAAACATGTTGACGACAAAGGTTGGGTTTACTTCGACATACTTGGCTTTGCTGATGACAGAACTTTACCTGGGCAATTGGTTACATTATACACCAAAAATGGTCCAATTCAGGGAGTGGTCGGCATAAAAGGAAAACTCGCATCTAAACCCGAAGAGCTGGTGAAGAGTGTCCCAATATCGGATATGTGGATAGATGTTGGGGTAAACAATAAAGAAGAGATTCAAAAACTTGGAATTAGGGTAGGAGATCCCATCACTTTTTCAAAGCGTTTTGACACGTTTGGTTGCGAAAATATGGTTTATGCTTCTTCGCTCGATGATAGGCTAGGATGCACTGTACTTGTGGAAACACTGAAGAGGCTTAAGAAAGAGGATCACGAAGCAACTATATATGCTGTCGGCACTGTTCAGGAGGAAATAGGATGTAAGGGCGCGAAAGTGGTAGCGAATGCGATTGATCCTGACTTGGCTCTAATTTTGGATACAACAGTTGGGGATGATCCAGCAACCTCCGACAAAGATGTGCCCATAAAAGTTGGGGGTGGTCCTACGATAAGGCTTATGGATGAAAATTGGAGCGCTATTATCGGGCACATCACTCCACCAAAGGTTAAGGAATTAATAATACAAGTGGCTGAGTCTGAGAAGATTCCATATCAGCTGGATGTTCTGGGAAAGGTTGCAACAGACGCATCGGCTGTGCATCTATCTGGAAGAGGTGTTCTTACTGGAACAATTTTGGTTCCAAGGAGATATTTCCACACCCCGCTTGAAGTTGCAAATCTGATTGATGTGGAAAATGCCATACTATTGACAACTGCCGTTGTAAAGCGAATAAACAGTTCATTCATAAAATCTGCGCGTGTACGCATTAAATGAGCTCTGTGAAGAAAAATCCACAATACTGTCTTTGATCCGAGGTTCTACTTGTTCTCTATATATGGGTTTCCATTTGCCAACCCAATTTTACCTTGGGAAAATCTAGAAATTAAGTTATTCAACAAAGGGAAATATGGGAGATGCAGCTCTTGGAGGATAAACCTCATTACCGATGGATAATCCTGACTTTGGCGTTTCTCATAGCGTTTACGATGCACGCACTCGTATTTTCGTACGCTCCTGTTATTCCATGGATTATATCTGAGTTGAGTCTAACTCACACTCAAGCTGGCTTCATGTTTTCAATCTGTATTTTTTCGTTATCCTTTTCGAGGATTGGGTGGGGCTTAATCCTTGATCGATTCGCGCTCAGAAACATCGTGGGATTATCGATGGCGCTGATTGGTTTGTCTAGTATTTTGAGAAGTTACACAACAACTTATGAGGTGCTAGTAGTACTTCAACTGGTTTTGGGGGCGGCCCTCGGATCGGTGCTTCCCTCACTACCTAAATTGGTAGCTTTATGGTTTTCTCTCGAGGAGGAGGGCTTTGCAACTGGAGTTTACATGGCTGGTACTGCGGTTGGAGATATGACTGGATTGGCCTTGACACCTTTGCTAATGAACTGGACAGGCAGCTGGAAGACGACGTTTATCATCTATGGTCTATGGTCCTTGGCATTAGCTGTCGTTTGGTGGGTATTGGCTAAGGAGCCTACTGGTAGGAAATGGAGCGCAATACGTTCTAATGTATCCATAATGAAAAGTCTTGTTGACGTTTTAAAGATGAAAAAAGTTTGGATTTTAACCGGTTTTTTCCTCTGCTCAGCTGTATGCTACGACACAGTTTCTCTATGGATTCCTTACATTCTTCAGCTTAAAGGTGTTTGTGCAACATTTGTTGGGCTATTTTCTTCACTGCTCCCCTTAGGGTCTTTGTTATCAGGTCCAGTCGTGGGATGGTTGTTCGACAAAGTTGGTAGGAGGCGGCTGATCATGGTCATATTAGGAGCAACTAGCGGCTTTATGGTTTTTCTGATTATGATAGGTAAAGATATGCTCTTATACGCTGCTATTTTCTTAGTGGGTTTTTGTACCGTCGGGGTTTTAACATTGACCCTTGCTATCCCAGTAGGTTTTGAGGATAGGACGTTAACAGCCAGTGCAGTTGGAATAATGTCATCAATCGGTAACATAGGGACAATCGCTATGTCAGTGGTCATGGGATACCTCAAAGACGTAACTGGGTCTTTCTTGCCTGCTTTAGCCTTACTTGCCCTAATAGCTGAGGGGATGCTTGTCTTGGGCTTACTGACTAAAGACATCTAGCCTATTTAAGTTACATTTTTCTAATGTAGTTCTATTTCACCCAATACAAAAAAGGCTGGAAAGTATTTTATCACGCATATGATGAAGAATGGGAGCGGGTTCTACGTAGGAATAGAAAGAGCGTTTGGCAGTTCTCAATAATTCCAATTTTTTATTGTCATTTTCTACGTGTGAAGCATTAGTCTTCCCAGTCTAGAAGTCTTTTCTCACCTTGAATTTTCTTTACGTCTGTGATATCTTGTGAAACTTCCAGCGTCCCTAAATATTTTCCTTCGCTATCACGTATTGCAAAATATCGAATGTAAATTGTATGCTCCTTTAGTTGAATCCAAAATTCTGCAACGTTCCTTTTACCAGTCTTGAATGATTCTAAGATTTTGTTTACTACATGAACGCTTTTTTGGGGGTGGCATTGTTGCACCTTTCTCCCCAACACTGACTTTGTACGAACAAAAATCCTTCCTTCGGCTTTGTTGAAATATTTAACATAGTCATCCTTGTCGATAAATGTAATGTCAACTGGAAGTCTGTTCAAAATAGCTTCGATTTCACTTTTTGACAATGATCCTGTTTCAAATTCTACCAACCCTTCCACACCTCCAACACTTTCAGATGCTGGCTTTTCAACCCTTTTTTGGCCTGATACCCTTATGAGATTTTTAGGAGTAAAGCTACAGTATCCAATCTCATCGAATTCTACTTTAGCATCCTTCCATTCCTGCTCTGTTATTACCTGTAGTGCTGTGGGGAAAAGTATGTTGTTCTCCTTAAAAAAATGGCTTACTAAGAGACTGCTTAAAGATTTGACGCTTTCATAAATTTGCTTCTTGAATTCTTGAAATTGAGCGGTCTTACAGCTTTCAACTTGACCATGCACTCGTTTCTTTAGATTTCTTATTTGGTCATGTTCCATCCACATTATTTTCGGCGGTTCAGTTATTCCATGTTTTTCCAAAAGGGGGAAAAGCACATTCTCCTCCCTAAGATAATGACTTTCAGCACCCATCAGCTCTTGGATTATATGTCCCGCCTCTGATATCTTCACATCAACTTGATCTGTTCCTTCCGCTCGAAGAATTTCAGCTGTAACAGCGGCTAGCTTTTCTGAAATTTTTATAATCATCTTATGTTCTTCCATGAGAACATTTACAGGGTTTCCGGACGTTTTTTCAATTTCTTGTCTTTCAAGCTGCTCGCCAAAAACAGCAAGATGAATCTCGCAGAGCTCTTGAACATCCTCTCTCGGTAATCCTTCTCTTATTAATTCCTCCTCAACCTTAACAATCTCCATCGGGTTCAAGTCCTTTAAGATCGACTTAAACTTCTCCTTAACTTCTTGTGGTGAGGTGCCAGCATGGAGTTGCCTAACCAATCCTTTTAGCAACTCCTTTCTGTTCTCTGTAGATTTATCCAAGATGTTCTCTCCAATTTTATAATTTTTGAAATGTAGCCTTATTAAGTTGTTTTCTAAGGTTATTTTACTTCAAGCCAAGAGGGTACATCGGATAGAAAAAGAGGGTCAGTTAATCCTTCTTACCCTCTTCGCTCAACTAAATTTGCCCTCCATATTAAAAAATAGAATGGTTTTCCGAGATATCTGTAAGTCGATCATCTTTTGATTAATATCTCTGTACCCACGCCCTTCTTTATGGCGCGTTCATATATCGCTGCAACCGTTGAGACATCCTGTATAGCCAACCCAACAGACTTGAAGAACGTTATTTCAGAGTCATTTTCGCGCCCTTTCTTTTTACCAGCAATTATTTCACCAAGTTCCGCGTAAATGTGGTCCGCGGTTATTACCCCACTTCTTATCGGATCTATAATATCTCCAGCCTCTGCTAAGCAAGCCTCCCTAGAATCTACAACAAGTTTGGATTTTTTCACCGCGACTTCATCAATTTCCTTGATGCCTGGTCCATGATGAGAGCCAATTCCAATAATATGGGTCCCTCTCTCAAGCCACTCTCCTTTGAAAACTGGTTGCTGCGCAGATGTCGCAGTGATAACGATGTCGCATCCCACCACGGCATCCTTTGAATCCTTTGCTGGAACCACGTCGATGTCAAGCAATTTACCCATTTCATTGCAGAATGCCTTTACATGACCAGGATCTCTGGAAATAACCTTCGCTTTCTTAATCTTTCTAACTACGGCAACAGCCTCTAATTGCGTCTGGGCCTGAGGTCCGGTTCCAAAAAGACCTACAACTTCAGAATCCTCTCGAGCTAGATACTTTGCTGATATTCCCCCCGCAGCCCCAGTTCTAAGAGCGGTTACATATCCGCCTTCGAAAATTCCAAGTAATTCACCTGTGCTAGAATCATTGAGAAGAACTGTTCCTAGAATTAGCGGGAGCCCTTTGTTGAGGTTTTCCGGAAATGCTGTAATGACCTTCACACCGAGTGCTTTCATGTCGCCGCCTATGTATGCTGGCATAAGTGAGAAACGTCCTTTAAGTTTTCCTTCTTCTTTAACCGGAATCACGGGTCTCAGAGGCATGACTACTGTTCCAAGCGCAAGCTCCTTGAATGCCTTCTCTCCAGCAGCGATAGCATCCTTCATGGTAAACACGGCTTCTATATCTGGTCTTCCAAGCACCAAAACCATTCGATTACCCACCTTTCTATTTGCTTCTAAAGACGTATCCCGACTTTCATTATAATAAATTTATGGTATTGGTTTAGAGGAGATAACTTTCATAGGCTGCCTCGACCGTACTGATAAAAACCAACTAGCTTTTTCTAAAAATAGTAATTAATTTGCTATTTATCTTCCAGTTTGACCACTTTACAGCATCTTCGCTCTAAATGCCCCATTAAATCTACGCCTGCCTTGGCCCTATCTTCTTCCTCTTCAAGATGCTTCTGAAAGCCCACTTCCTTGACACGTTTATGGTTGTCGACCACGAAGGGATACCTGTCTCTTTGATAAACCGTGTGCTTGCAATCGAGGTAGTCGTCGCAGAGAAGACAGCTTTTAAGCTTCTTTTCGGCAGCGCATTTTCTGTTTTGACAAGGTGCTCCACCACCTTCTAGACACGTTGCGCATTGCTCATCTGCAAACCACTCCAAGCCTTTTCTGAACTCCGAGAACTTGAACGACTTGACAACGTCCTCAACCCAATCGTAGCCAACAGTGTCCACAAGCCTTTTCAGCTCGCCAGCAATTATCTTCACTCTTCCGTTTCCCGCTGGGCATTGACCGCAATAGACCCCACATATCCCATACGAGTATTTTTTGCTACCCATAAAATCACCTTTGTTCAAACCATTTATGTGTTCACATCAATTAAACTAGACTCATAACAAGACCTGAGATTATGGGTATAGTCAGGTTGTCGTTTATGGGTGCTGGCAAGCTTTCTATAAACATCCCTACCGCTGAACCTAAAATCGCCTTCAAAGGAGAGACAAAAAGAGACGCTCCGACTAAGGCGGCAACAAAGCCAAAAACTGAGCCTTCAATACTTTTTCCTTTATTATACGTGTATACGTGTTTGCCAATTCTTCTTCCAAATAATTCAGCACAGCCATCGCCCAAAGTAAGTATAGCAATTGAAGCATAGCTGACTTGTTCGGGAAATGTGACAAGCGCAATTATTATACCTATAGCGTAAAAAATCGGGGCCGTTACGAACTCATGTATTTCCGACTTAACTGCTGCATTCAAAGTTATTGTTGATATGACTGGGATGTTATATCCTTGCATTCGAACCAGTTCAGAAATGATATAAAATAGCGTAACTAAGAACAGTAGAAATGCTGTTAGATGGCGGTTCAACAGGTAAATAGAAGCTATGGGGATTAAGAACCCACATATATGAATAGTCTCGCGGATAAGATCTTGTCTTGAAATAAGACTAGGTCTATCAAGCTTGGACTTACGTCTGTTTAGTAGTGGGAAGACCTCGGAAAAATCGCCCTTCACAACAATGTCCGACTTGGTGCTGATCACAAAATCTGGGTTATACCCTATGCGAACTGCGCAGAGGCGAAACATTGGCAAGTTATTTCTATCATCTGCGATTAATACACAGTCATTTTTTTCTAACCCTTCTTTTTCAACTACTTTCTTTAAAGCAACTGCTTTGCCTCCACTTCGGATAACGTCGCCACTTATGTTACCTGTTAAATACCCCTCAACCACTTCTAGCTCCAAACCCACCGCATAGTCCGCGCCTAACTGAGACGCCAAGTCTTCGACAAACTGTTGAGGTATTCCCGAGCTTATCAATGCGGTTTTATACCCTTCTCTCTTTAGTCTTTTAAATACTTCCCTAACGCCTGAAATTAACGGTATATTCTTATGCAGTTGATAAAGGTCGCTCAGAGTTAACCCTCTGAATTGATTAAATATTACCCTAAGTGTCGAATCTAAAGGAATAAACCCAATTTCATAAAGGAAGCCCACAAACAGCATTTTGACGAGTTTCCAGAAGCTCAGGCGCCTCGAAGCCTCAAATATGAGGTAGCGTCTCTTTGGAATAAGCACCCCCTCAACGTCGAAAACAACCAAGCGAGGCTTTGGTAAACTCAGATGTTTCTCTAAAGTCATGTAGATGCTTCCATAAAGTTAATCATTTTGCTAGGCCTTAAAATATTTGTTTGCATACTACAGTGAGATGATGAAAATGAAACATGTGTTATTTGTTTGTGTTGAGAATGCTGGCAGGAGCCAGATGGCTGAGGCCTTTGCAAACCACTATGGAAAAGGGAAGCTGACAGCCTCAAGTGCTGGTGTAATGTTAGCGGATAAAGTCAATCCACTAGTTGTTGATGCCATGAAGGAAAGGGGAATCGATATCTCTATGAGTAGGCCTAAGATGTTAACTCAAAAAATGGTGGAAGAAGCGGATATTGTGATAACGATGGGTTGCAGTGTTGAGAAATTCTGTCCAGCTCCTTTCTTCAAGAATGTGATAGATTGGAAATTGGAAGACCCGAAAGGAAAATCGATGGAAGAGATTCGAAAAATAAGAGATGAAATAGAAGCGAGGGTTTTGAAGCTTATCGCTAAAATTTAGTTGCTACCCTATTTAAATCCTTTATCTTCTTTTGAATAAGTTCAGTCAGTTTATCAAAATTTTTTCTCTTTAATGTTGAGATACGCGTCCAATCATACTTCTCCAAATATGGTTTAAGCTCCGAGCATACTTCATTTATATACCCTTCGTCCACCAAGTCCAGTTTATTAAAGACGATTACAATCCTGTGTTTTTCAACACCTATCTCCTTCAGAAGTTTTAATCCAAACTCTAGCTTTACCAGTAGCACAGGTATTGGATCGCTGATTTCTAGTAGGAAGAGAACAATATCCGCACTTCTTATGTCTTGCAGATTTAACTCAAATGATCCTATAAGTCTTGGATCTAAATCGATTACAAATCCAATTGTATCCACCATAAGTAATACGTCGCGGGATGGAAGAATGTACTTCTGATATTTGCTTGATAATGTGGTGAATGGTTGCGGCCCTACTTTTTTGGAGCTTCCAGTCAATATGTTAAAGAGGCTCGTTTTTCCAGCGTTGTAGTATCCTGATATGCAGACAATTGGGTATCCTAGCTCTTTTCGTTTTTGAATCCTTAGTTCTCCTTCGGTCTTCAGCTTCTCAATTTTCTCTCTTATACTGCTCATTCTTGTGCGAAGTCCTGCAAGTTGATTGTGATACGCATATTCTCCTCCACCTTTGAATGAAGGGTGCTCTCTTCTAAGTCTTATCCCAGCTTGAAGCTTATAGTATGGAAACAATTTCTGTAGCCGCGCTGCCTCGATTTGAAGCTTTGAGAGTTCATCAGTTGCAGTTGCCTCAAAAATTTGTAGAGTTAATTCATACCTATCGATTACTTCGCATTTAAGGACTCTCGTTAAATTGAGCTTCTCCCTACTCGTCAATACATTATAAAATATGGCTGTGTCAACCTCATTTTCGTCGATGAACTTTTTTATTTCATGGACTTTTCCACTTCCAATAAAATACTTAGAATAAGGTTTAGATCTAGTCTGAAGAAATTCCATTCTAATATCATATCCCACAGTTTCAGCAAGTTTTCTTAGCTCATTTAATCTAAGCTTATACAGAAAGTGGTCATGCATATCTGTCTTCAGCAGACAAAGAACTGCTTTGTTCATCAATTTCTATTATTTTTCATCGAGAACTTAAATGCTAAGGTCTTGTGAAAGTGCAGTAGAAACATTGAAAAGGCGAAAAAGTTATTTTATAATCATATAATATACGGTTATTCCAACATCCATATTTCAATATAAGTCTGAGATGTGGTGAAAATGGTTCAAGGTCAAAAATATATGTATCATATAAGTGAAGCCGAGGCAATCGACCCAAAGAACAGTGGAGGCAAAGGAAGTGGGCTAGCTAAGATCTACAGATCCTTATTCAGGTTAAAGGATGCCGAATTGCCTGTGGATGTTCCACCCGCTTTAGTATTAACCCCTAGATTTATAGAACATCTCCTCAAACTTAACCCTGAAATACGCAGTGAAGTAGTGAAACTTGAGGCGGCACTTAACTCAGATGGCGATTTTTCGGGGCATACAAGAAGAATCAGAGAGCTGATTGAAAGCATAAAACTCGATTCCGAACTCCTCAATATAATCGAAGACGCAATTCAAATTATGCGCGAAGAAGGTAAACGGCGTGGGAAACGAGACCCAATAAGGATATCCGTAAGGTCAAGTGGTTTAGCGGAAGATTTGCCTACAGCAAGTTTTGCTGGCCAATACGAGACGGAACTTAACGTCCCGCTCGAAACAGTTTCTGTGACAAATGCTTTGATAAAATGTATAGCCTCAATATGGGGAGACCGTGTGACAGATTACAGGCAGAAAATCAGGAGCCAAGGGCTCATGATTCCAGACGAGTCTCAAATATATGAGAAAGGATTATTCGCAATAGTACTACAACTAATGGTCGACTCCGAATTCTCTGGAGTAGGTTTTTCGATAGAAACTGAGTCCGGTCACCCCAATGTATTCAAATCCTCAATTTGCAGAGGTCTTGGTGAACTAGGGGTTCAAGGTAGGGTTCAAGCTACTGAAATATTTGCAGCAAGAGTCACAGACTCAAATAAGTGTAAGTTATTTGGAAAGGTTGTTGAAACAACTGTTAAACTCTTAGGGATCATGCCTCCGGCTAAGCCTCAAACCGAAATGATGGTTTGGGATCCCGAGAAGGGTACTGTTGTAGTTCCTGCGGAAAGTACGAATCCAAAAATAGTTGACGAAGAACAAGCTCTCCTAATATCTTACGTTATTTCATATCTCCACGATGTTGAAGGAAAGCCCGTGGATGTCGAGTTTGCTTGGGAAAATGGTAAGCTTTATCTTCTTCAAGTACGCCCAGAAACGGTTCATGGGGCTAAAATTGAGGCAATTATCGAGAATTATATACTCGAAAAGGAACCCCCGAAAGACTGTCTAGTTGGTTTAGGTCTAAATGTTGGAACCAAAATATCCACAGGTCCTCTCATGCCGCTCATATTTGGAGAGATTGGTGGAGAAGCTTTAACCACTAGGATAAGACTTCTAAAGAGCGTATTAGCTAAGCTGGTGGAAAAATTCGAATGGAAGCCGATGCTCTTCACAGAGATTACTTCGCCACCATGGGAGCCGATAATGAAAAGAAATCTCGTGTCTGGTATAATCACGGAGCTTGGGAACAGGACAAGTCATCCCGCTATAATAAGCAGAGAAGAAGGGTTAGCGTGTAGTGTTGGGACAAAGTACCTTACAGACAATCTAAAAAAGTTGAAGTCAATCGCTTGGGGTATGGCGTGCGTTAATTGCGAATATGTTTCCATCGGAGAGCCAAGTGATGCACCTTCTTTATCTTGCCCAAACTGTGGTTCTCAGCTATTCCTAGTAGACGTAAAGGACTTTGTTACGCTAGATTGTAGCAAAGGAGATGCCAGAATATACCATGGTAGTCACGATTATAGAATTGAAAGGATACAATTGAAGGAGCTGCCCAAAACTGAAACGGGTGTTGCTGTAAACTGTGGTTCGCCGATGGAAGCCCTAACGGTGTCCCAGACGCCTGGAGTGACCAAAGTGGGTTTAGCTAGGGAGGAGTTCATAGCCGCGTGGATTCAAGTTCATCCAACGTTCTGTATAAAGGCTAACAAGGTTAAAAATGAAGGTGGCTTCTGGACACAGGAGGTCGAGGCACTGTTTCCTGGCGGAGGTAATCCAGTAGACGAGTGGGTGAGTAGACTGGAGTTAGGTATTGGATTGATTGGGGCCGCCTTCTATCCAAGAGAAGTTATTCTTAGATTCTCCGACTTTAAAACAAACGAGTACGAGACATTAATTGGTGCAACATATTATGAGCTAGCTTGTAAAAATTGTGGAAACGGGTTATCCTTAAAGTTTTACAACAGATGTCCAAAATGTGGAGGAGAAATTAGTTCGCGTAAAGTCGAATTGGAGCCTAAGGAAGCGAACCCAATGATAGGTTGGAGAGGCGTTTCACGTTATCTAGACCCCCGATTCTATGAGTCATTTATGATGGAAGTCGAAGCTATGATAAGGTGCCACAAAAAGGGATTAACAAACGTCGTTCCCATGTTTCCATTCGTCAGGCACCCTGAAGAAGTTAAGAATATGGTCGGCATGGTCAAAAAGAAATTCTTGGAGGAAAATGTTAAGGCTCCCAAAATAATTTTCATGGCTGAGGTTCCAAGCATAGGCTTTGTTCCTTACCTGTTTAATCCATGGTGCGATGGCTATTCATTTGGTACAAACGACTACACCCAGCTCATAACTGGAACGGATAGAGATTCACCGTTACTACCATTTGATGAAGATGTGCCGGCGGTTAGGATGGCTATAGCCACAGTCTGCGACTCTGCTCACAAAGACATTCCGCCAAAAGAAATTGGCGTATGTGGGCAAGCCCCAAGCGATCTGCCTGGCTTTCTCAGATTTCTATCCGTGTACCTAGACTATGTTAGCGTAAATCCAGATGCAATAATAAAGACAATAAAAAAGTTTGAGGAAGTAGAGAATGATTTAAGAAAGCTGATACTCAGAAACAATAAGGATGCCAAGAAAATTGCCTTGGAGTTGTCGAAGGAGTTCAACTTATGGAATCCATTTGACCCCAAGGAGCCAGGTGTCACAGAATTCAGAGTCAAGTGGCTAATGAAAAAGCTGAAAATTGACTAATAAATTAAGCTCTTTCAGTTTCCTGTCGTAGCTCGTGGAGGATAACCATGGCTTCCCCCAAGGGTATATCAAGTTTCAAAGCTAAGTCTCTAGGGGAGATGTTTGGCGTTTCGTGGAGAACTACATCACGAATATATGCTTTATGATGTGGATACATAATCATTGCGTGAACGGTTTCAACTAAAATCGGCCAAAGCGTATTTTTCTCTACTTCCTCCTGCTCCATAATATCTCACCTTGATAAATGAGAATTGACTTTTTTATCCTATTGCTAGTTTGAGTATACAGAAGTCTTCAGCAGAAGCTCTGTATTTTTGGATGTCTATTGTAGCGTTTGGATTAACTTGTTTAATTATTTCTGTAATTAATGGGAGCGTTATAATTTTGCATATGTTTTCTGTTAACCATCCGCAGCTTATCTCTGAGGCGTGGTATGCTTCATAAAACGGGCATCTGTCCACCCTTATTAAGGCCTTTTCCTCCGTCTTTGAAAAAATTAGGGGGTGTACTCCATAGTCATTCATCATTTTTGTATAAACTGTCAGACACTCTGTGACTCCAGTTCCCTTTATGTTACATTCGCGCATAAGCTCAATTCCGTCATTTTTCCCCCTTTTCTTGACGGTGTCGTAAAAACATCCTAGCGCTTTGTCGCTTCCAGTTTCATTGGACACTGCTAGAACGTAACTAAATAATAGGGTATATGCTCTCCGAGTGCCAACTATTGCGCTTCCATCCAATCAGCGGTTCCTCTTCAGCTACTCAACAACTTGTCTCGGGCTACTTTGTACCTATACAGAGCTGACATGGCCTTTACTGCGCGTTCAGGGGTGAGGTATACGGGAACATTGCTTTCCTCGAGGAACTTCGCCGCCTCAGCTTCGATGTCCGCTGAAGGATTGATCACTATTACTGGCTTGCCATACTTCCTAGTGCTGTCTATTATTTGCTTGTTTAAGTTCTTAAATAGCTCAACGAAAGTTTCCTTCGGTGCAGTCGGGAAGAGTTGCTGTATGACTGAGGTTCCTAGACCTAACATAATCAATCCATCGATGGCCTCATCCTGTAACATTACCTCTGGAACCTTTAAGAATGAAGCCATATTCAATGTCGCTGTCAAATCCACTGGGTTCCTCGGATTTCCAAACCACGGAATATACTTCAGTATCTCTTTCTGTCGTGCTTCAGAAAACATAGGTATCTCTAAACCATACATCTCTGCGGCATCACTAGTTTCCACGCATATCCCTCCAGAATTTGATATGATTCCAATTCTATTCCCTTGGGGCAATGGGCAACGTACAAAGGCCTTAATAATATCAAACATCTCTTCAGCGTCGTGCGCCCTTACGATGCCTGTTTGTTTAAATGCAGCATCATAGACTTTATCTGACCCCGCTAGAGCACCTGTATGTGATGCGGCTGCCTTGCTGCCAGTTTCTGAAACCCCTACCTTTATGACTACTATGGGTTTCTTCTTTGAAACTTCGCTTGCCACCTTCATGAATCTTCTACCATCTCTGATGCTTTCAAGATACATCGCTATAACTTTGATGTCTGGGTCCTCGCCAAAATACTCGAGATAATCCACTCCTTTTAGACTGGCTTCGTTTCCTGAACTGATGAACTTAGAAATTCCCACACCCACGCTTGATGCCATGAGATACAATTGCATACCATATCCGCCGCTTTGGGAAACAAATGCAACATCTCCTTTGGGATGAAGGAATGGAACCATGAGTGCACTGAGTTTTGCAGGTGAACTACATACACCCATGCAGTTTGGCCCGACAAATTTCACGTTGTTCTTCTCTGCAAGGTCAACTATTTTTTGCTGAAGAATCCTTCCTGCCTCTCCAGTTTCACCAAAACCGGCGGTGATAATAACAGCGGCTGGGGTTCCTTTTGCACCACAATCTTCGATTACGGACGGGACTGCATCCGCTGGAACAACAATTATGGCTAAATCCACGTCTCCTGGCACATTTCTTATGGAGGGATAGCATTTAAATCCTTCAATCGCATCCGCTCTCGGGTTGATTGGATATAGTTTTCCTTGGAAGCCGCCAGCAATAATCGAGGCAAATATCATGTGTCCCCATTTTAATGGATCCTGAGAAGCTCCGACGACAGCTACACTAGAGGGATTCATAATATAATCTATTGGGTTTCTCTCTTTCGCCATCTCAAATCAGCTCACAATTGATATGAATTTTTTCATAGGGTATGGACTAAAAGCAAATATTTTAATGCTTCTGAAATTCTCTTATTCTGTAGCAAACGTATATTAATGTAAAAATAGAATTCCGCCTCTAGGAGAGTGGCAAGTTGACTAAATTCCTTTCACTAGACTTCTATAAGCAATTAGTGGAACTCGCCAACAGCGACAATGATTTTAAGTTGCAATCTAAAGGCTTCGTTGCATCATTTGCATTCAAAGTACTGGATAAAGCTCAGGAACTACCTTTTGTATACATGAAATTTGATGATGGAAAAATTTCGGAAGTTCGTTTGCTGGGCAAAGACGAAAAAACTGACTATGCGCTTGAGGGCAATTATAACATTTGGGTCGATGTAGCACAAGGTAAAATGGACGGCGCAACTGCGGTGATGACACGTGACCTAACCGTAATCGGGAGTATGGGAACTCTAATTCGATATGGCAAAGCGTTTAGAAAACTGCTAGATCTCATGGCAAAGGTTCCATGCGAATACTAAGCTATTATTTTCTTTTTTTATTTTAGAAGAGTTTCCATAAACAAAAAATATAAGTTGCTTTACAATCAACTCGATTAGAAAGGAAAGAACTTAGGAGTATGTTAAAATGTCGGATCAAGTTTCCCAAATCATAACCAAGGCTTATTCTGAAGGCAGACAATTTCTCCTAGAACCTGAAGCAAACGAGGTGTGCAAAATATATGGGCTTCCTGTGGCAAAAATAAAAGTGGCCACCTCTCCTGAGATGGCTGTTCAATGCTTTGAGGAAATGGGAACGCCTGTTGTCTTGAAGATCGTTTCACCTGATATTCTACATAAATCTGATGCTGGCGGCGTCATCGTAGGATTAAACAATGCCAATGCTGTTCGAGAAGGCTATCAAAAAATAATGGAAAACGTAAGAAAATATAAGCCAGATGCAAATATCATTGGAATTCTTGTTCAAGAAATGGCTCCGCAGTCGACCGAAGTTATTGTCGGAATGACGAATGATCCAACATTCGGTCCGACCATCATGTTTGGCTTAGGTGGCATATTTGTTGAGGTTCTAAAAGATGTCTCATTTAGAATAGCTCCAATAAAAAGGGAAGACGCATATGAAATGATCAAGGAAATAAAGTCTTTCAAAATACTCACTGGTGCACGTGGGAGAGAGCCTGCAGACCTAGACGCCCTGGCAGATGTACTATTGGGCGTTTCTAAGCTTGTAACCGAACGAAACGAAATAGCCTCGCTAGATCTAAATCCAGTTTTCGCTTACGCTAAAGGCGCAAAGGTTGTTGATACAAGGATAATCCTAGCTAAGAAATAGATTACGCAAAGAAATTTCCACATCTGCACTCTATTTTTATTGAACTATTGCGCCTTTATGCAAAAAAAGAAAATGGGCTTTCAGTAGTCCGGTGGAAATGGCGGACACTGAAGTGCCGCACATGGATACACAGCAACTCTAGCCTTTTCGGGAAAGTCTGCACTAAGAATCTCCAACACTTCATCCCATGTCTTTAGCCAAATAATTTCATGAGGTATTCCAAAATGGCCGAAATCAGCTTTCTTTTTATATTTATTATAAACTATGACTCTCTTGGCTTTAGGCATACGACTTCGTTCTTCAATCTGTGGTCTCAATGGTCCCCCATAGACTTTGCCCCAGTCTCCAGATCCATAGTGAGGTATCTGTCCTTCAGGTGTGTGACAGACGATCACAACATCGCCGCCTTCTTTAACTGAGGCATTAGCCGCCCAAATCGCTTTTATAGCCTCGTCCTCCTGTGGGTAAGCATTTGATACGACAATATCTGCGCCTTCAAAGGATTCAGTCGCATAGAATTTCTTTACAAATTCGCATCCCGCTCTATGCTCTGCCACAAAATCCCCTGCAAACACAGCTGCAACTTCTCTCTCCCCATTTAGCACCACATCAATCTTGAAATCTAGACCCGCCATCTTAGCTACTTCTTCCATGTCAAACCTAGCTTCATTGTTTTTAAGCATTCCCTGACCTATGCCGGGCTTTCTTTGTGGATACCCAGCGACTATTGAATGGTTGTGGACTATAGTTTCCATTGAAGCAACCCCTGGCAAAATTATTTTAGCTCCGCCACCAAATCCAGCAATACTGTGCGGGACGTTACAGCCAATTCCAATCTTCAAATCACATGACATAACTTCCGCATTGATCTTTACCGGTGTTCCACGGCTTGTTACCCCCAGATCAGTGAAGTTGTCCCAAACGTTGTGATTGAATACCATATATGTCTCAACGACTGTTTCCCCGAGCTTCTTCACCATATCCTCGTAGGTCAATGGTCTATGACATCCTAGACCTGCCATAAACTCAATGTGGTCATCGTTAAGTCCTGCCTTATGTAACTCCTCTAAAACATGAGGTATGATCTTGTATGTTGGTGTGGGTCGGGTTAGATCATCGAAAATTATCACAGCATCTTTCTTCCCTACAGCCAATTCTGATATTGTTTTAGTCCCGTAAGGTCTAGCTAAAGCTGCTTTAATTTTTTCATCGCTTAGCGGCTTTGCATCATGTCCCACCATTTTGCATTCGATGATTTCCCATTTTTCTGGGAAGGTGAGATGAAGCGGATACGCTTCTTCTGGCCACCATGCTGCTTGCTTTAGGGAAACAATTTTCTCAGCCATAAAGCTACTCCCCAACTTTAAAAAAGGTAGATTTAGCTATATAATCTTCACTCAGTTTGAAAACTGGCAACAACAATAAACTGCGGTGGTTTGTTGAGCAAAGCGAAATCCATGCGAGGTGCGCTATTTCTACTTGCGGTGACACTGTTTTGGAGTACAACCTTCTCATTCACAAAAGAAGTGCTAACTTCAATTAGTCCAATAGAATACATTGGAGTGAGATTTTTTCTTGCAGCGTTACCCCTATGCATATACAATGCAATCAAGGGCTTTAAACGTAATAGCCTTGGACCAGGGGTTGTCTTGGGAGTAACATTCTTTATGGCCATCTGGCTCCAAAGCTTAGGCATAGAACACACGACAGCATCTAACGCCGCATTTGTAACAGGCTTAAACGTCATCATCGTCTGCGTCGCAGAAGCCATAATTTATCGGAGGAGACCGAGCTATTTGCTCTTGTTAGCCATAATCTTTTCAGTGATGGGGTTGTACTTAATGTCCAGCTTTGAAGTGCTAACTATGGGAAAGGGTGACCTACTTGTGTTGTTATCGTCATTTTTTTGGGCCGCTCAGATCCTGTTAATAGATCAGTTCTCTAAAAATTATGATGGACTATCGCTAAGCTTCCTACAGATTCTAGTTGTGGGCATCATAGGGTTAGCACTCGCCCTTGCCCAAACAAAATTTGTAAACATCGTTTCAAGCACTTTCCAGGTCCTACCGCAAATACTTTATCTTGCATTTGTCTGTTCAACATTGGCGCTGACTTTGCAGATAATCGGTCAAAAATATGCTACTCCGACGCTTGCTGCACTTATCTTTCTCTTAGAGCCGGTATTCGCCGCGGTATTTGCTAGAATAATTCTTGCGGAAGTTATTTCGTTGAACCAGATTATCGGTGCGATACTGTTGTTAATATCAACAGTGCTCGCCACAATTGATAAAATCCACAAATGAAATGGTGTTAATCCTTTTCTTGTGATGCTTGAGATTCATGATACCTAAACCTTTCAGGGTTATCCATTAAACTCTTCAGATTTTCCTTCACTTTCTCAAAAAACTCATTAAAATCTTCCTCCACTTTCCTCTTCCTTCCCATTGGGCTGCAGAACGACAGAATTTCTCCATATATGAATTGATGAGTTATCCCCATCTCTTTTAGCTTCTCAACAACCCTTCTAGCCACCTCATCAACGCTCAGAATCACTTTAGCTCTTCTTTCCCTTTCCTTCAGTGCGTCCATCAATGGTATACTTAAAAAGCTGTCAATCCTCTTCAAAATTGATTCATAAGCGGAGCCGAAAAATCTTTGATTTCCTTCATAAGCCAACCCTAGGGTAACATAATAAGGGAGTTCAATTGAATCTATGATTCTTGGGTCGTCTTCCATCATCGAAGGCTCCTCGTTCATATATGCTCTATATACGTTCAATGCAACATAGGCCTTCTCTCGAATCGACATTTGTTTCTCGATGTTCAGTTCCATCAAATCATGCGCATACTTCTTAGGGACAATGATGCATAGGAGCTCCTTTACTCCAGCCTCCTTCGCAGCGAGGAACCTATGCTGTCCATCAATTATTATGTACTCGTCCACTTCCCCCTTAACCGCAATTACCGGTGTGATGAAACCTACCTTTCGCATAGATTCAGTTAATCTCTGAACCATAAATTTAGACGGCTTCCTCTGTAAGGAGACGACTTTAAGTTTATGAATGGGCACGACCATAATTTCCTGAACATAGCCCTTTATGGGCTCCAAAACTTCGCCAACCTTACTCAACACAAACTCCTCATTATCAAAGCAAGCTAGATCCTATCTATATAGGCTTCTATGCGTGAAATCTTTAAATTATTTAGACTATTTGAAAATTCTAAAGGGAAAGTTTAATAGCTCTAGCCAATATCTTTTGCGGATGTTTCTGTAATGGAGGTTAATACCCATTGAAAACAAATGACCTTATTTTAATAGCCATGAACGCTGCACTATATGCAGCATTTGGTTATATGACTAGCCTTGGAATATTCGCACCTATATTTGGTGTTGTAAGATTCTGGCCATCCGTGATAGTGCCTGCGGTGTTCGGAGTGCTCTTTGGACCGAAAGTTGGGGCGATTGGAGCTGCGTTAGGAATATTCGTTAGTGATATGGCTATTCATGGAAATGCATTGTTAAGTCTGTCGGTGGGAGTGCCGTCAAATTTTATAGCATTTTATATTCTTAGCTACTTGGCTAGAAAAAGACTGAACAAAAGAGAAATCACGTTCTTCTTAGCATCAATATCTTCAACCATACTTCTAGTCGTATATCTCTATTTTGCTAGTTTAATGGACTTTGTAGTATTTACCCTATTCCTTACCATAGACATTGTCAGTGTGCTAATTGTTGTATTCCTTGGCTACATTAAACCAAGATGGCTATCGTATGGAATTGCATCACTTCTAGGGCTTCTCATAGGCAGCACCATCATAGGCTTTGGAGTCTGGATTTTTAGCCAATTCTTCATACTTCCTAGTGGAGAAATGGCTCTGCCCTTATATGCCGCATTTGTGTGGCTTACATGGACATTCTCGACGGAAATACCCTTTCTAATAATGCTTGGACCACCAATTCTGGAAGCATGTTTTCTTGCTTTTCCTAGCATGAAACCCGAGAGCTATCGGAGGGAAAAGCAGTAGAACAATTATTGGTTGGCATTGATATTGGTGGTTCTACAACAAAAGCTGTAGTGATGAGAAGCAACGGAAGCATATGCGCCTATACGTCCATTAAAACAACGGATCCTGTAAAGTCTGCAATGGATGTTCTTGATAAGCTTCTAAAAGAAAACCGGTACAATGCTAAGCAAATTCGAATATTAGCTATCACTGGCGGAGGAGCGAGACGGATAGATGATACTCTCATGAATATACCTGTTCATAAAGTTGATGAAATAACATCAATAGGATTGGGTGGAGTTACATGTGCTGGAAAAGAAAAGGCGCTAGTTGTGAGCATGGGAACGGGGACCGCGATGGTCACAGTGTATAATCATGGAAGCCAAGTGAAGCATGTTGGAGGAACAGGCGTGGGCGGAGGCACATTGACGGGATTGATGAAGCTTTTGTTGCACAAAGAGGATATAGAAACTCTAGAAAAACTAGCTATGGAGGGAGACTCAAAAAAAGTAGATTTGACAGTTAAAGACATAGCTGGTGGACCTGTGGGGAGGCTTTCAGAAAACGCCACCGCATCAAACTTCGGAAAAGCAAGTGAAGGTGCAAATGAAAAAGATTTAGCCGCAGCAATATTCAATATTGTGGCTGAAGTTATTGCTGTGGTTTTAGTATTTGCGGCAAAAGCATTCGACTTAGAAAGCGATGTCGTGCTCACAGGTAAACTTGCAAATAACCCGATAATCATGAAAAAAATTGTAAACGTATGCGAAGCATTCCATGTGCAACTTACGGTGCCAAAAAATGGAGAATATTGCACAGCTATAGGGGCTGCGATATCCGTCTTAAAAAATATGCGTGGACTACCCCACTCATAAACGATATGGGCTTCTATTACGGAATGGCAATAAATGAGAAGGGCAAGCGGATGCGGCTATGGAACATAATAGATACAAGATTTATGCTTGCTTCGCTAATTTCAGTACACGCACAGTAGCGAGAACCCGAAAGGCGTCAGTAAATAAATGTTCTTAACCCATATCTTACCAAAAGGAACTCCATGTAAGAAGTTGGCAAATTCTGCGAAATACTATGATAAATGGTGTTTTGAATTAAAATAATTTCAATTTGTAGATAAAACAACACACCCATTTTCTAGCTTAGAGATTTTTAACTGGTCATCGGTTCAGGGATTTTCTTTTTTATATTATTGAACCCTTGGCATTTGCTGTTACTTCAACATGTTTTTAGAGGAAAGGGACATGCCTGAGCTGGTCTTGCTTGAAGATGAACGTGTGATTTTGCGCTCGCATGAACTCAAGATTGACTAGCTAAACAATTAAACGCGGTACTAAAATTAGATTTGTATTTCATAAAAAGTATGTGCTTAACAGTAATGTTCAACTGGAGTGCGGTATCTTATACGACTTTTGTCGAATATGTCATCGACTCTAAACGTAGCCCTTAAATATTTTCTTCCTGAGTTAGTGTAAAATTGAGGTTATTGATGTGGCAAACAAGGTGCCCCGCGCGGCCAGAGAAATGACCTTTGGCTCTTGGATCAGCCTCACGTATCCAGACGTAGCGGAAGTTCCGGCTAATCTTGGATTACTGGCTTCCAATAGACTGCAAGGAGCTACGTTCCCAATTGTAAATTAAGTTTACCATAGCGCCGAGGTGGGGCGTAATGAAATAAATACCAATAGAAAGAGGAGAAGGTGAGTCGTAAATGATTGTAGGAAACTATGCGTTAGATCTCGTCAGAGCTGGTAAACAGATCTTTGCGATATGGAATAACGTTCCTGACGAATTCTTGCAAGAGCAACTGGCGATGATTGGAGAAAAGACGGGAGCATGGCAGTTGATAATCATCGACAACGAGCATGGAGCTATGAGTTGGCCACAAGTAGAGAGGCTTATCAAGGCTACTATAGGGATTAAAGCTTTCCCTGGTTATGAAGGGAAAGTTACACCAATGGTCAGAGTTCCTGAGAGTAGAGGAGAGCGCCCGGAGTATGCGAAGAAAGTACTGGATGCAGGCGGCTTGGGAATAATGTGGCCCTTTCCGACGTTCACGAGTGTGGCTGAGGTGAAGGCGTGTATCGACTACACCAAGTACAAGACGAAGGACTATCCTGATGGTATGAGAGGTTACGCACCACGCAGGGGCTATAGCCTTTCTAAAAACTATGCCCAAGTTATCAACGACTGGGTCTTCAATATTATCCAGATCGAGTCGCCAGAAGGTATAGATGCCCTTCCTGAGATCTTGGAGCTTGATGGCGTGGACGCTGTCCTGATCGGCCCAGCCGACTTAGCTCAAAGAATGGGATACCTCGAAAATATGTCTGCCGAACCTGTTCAAAAGGCGATCACAAAGGCCTTTAACATCTGCAAGTCAAAGAAAATACCAGTAGGGATGGCTGGTGGAGCTGGCATACCCCTAAAGGAAAGGATCAAGCAAGGCTTCGAGATTCAAACGGTCAGTTCAACTTCCGAATTATTACAAATCGGAGCAGAGCAAATCGTGAAAATGATTAAGGAATCTGGAGCCGAGATCCCAGCGATCTAAGCTCTTAAATTTTGAGTTTTTATAATTTTCCTTTTCTGTTTTTTGAATTAAAATCAATACAGTATTCCCACTTATCCTTTGAATATCTAGGGCGCACTCCCAGTAAGCGAAAGACTAAATTATTCGGTTATTATGTCGTGCGAAGATGATGGCCCATAGAAAAGAAGTTAGCGATATGTCCATAAACTATATTTAGCTGTGCCTAATATGGCTAAAAATAACTCTACGGGCACATCAAAATGTTTTCCTCCTTTCCAACGTCTTCTTTACTGAGAATGATGTATTTTTCGACCTGAGAGACTGTCCAGCTGTCTTTAAAATTTACGCTGTTCCTGTACTTTACCTCAATTCCTAAGTGCGGTCCATCTGTTCTTAATAAATAGTTTATCAACAATTCTCGCAAGAAGACCCTATCCTTCAGGTTGGGGATTAATTGTGATAAACTTTTAAACATATTAAGCCACACTCCTAAGCAATGACGCTGAAGGCTTGCAGCCTCTTAGGCGGAAGCGACTGCAAGCGTTGAATCTTTGAACCCAGCATTTTGGGGTGCATAGGTGACATGTGTACTCATGGGCGGTGCAAGTTCGTCGTAAGCTCCGTAAGAAAGCTTCTGTGATGGATAGGGACTGAGGTGAAATAGCCCAAAACTTCCTATGGGCAGCCTGAGTCCAACGATGGGGAAGAAGCCACCTGCTTTAGCTTGTGGTAGTTCACGCATTCACAGATATAGCGCTGATGGTGGCTAAGTCCTTCCTCTTCGTTAGACTGCCAAAAAGAATTGAAAACTGAATAGACATTAAACGGTTTCCTACATCATGAGCTATTAATCCCTCTATAGTGTCTTCATCATTAACATTTGAAGCGTCTCTTGATGGTTGAGCCACTTTTTTACAATTGACGACTCATCTGGGTCCCCCGTCAAAATAGGTAATTTATATAAGGCACTTATACTTACTCTCTACATGGAAATGACTTTCTTAGGAGGATGGTTAATTGGAACCTAAAGTTTGTGAAAACTATCACAAAACCCAGAAACAAATCGAGGAAGACCTTGAGTTTCTTAGAGATTTAGCAGTCAAATTTGGGGCCTCCGATGCAAAGATCATACCTACAAGTAGCATCGTTGTAGATGAGAGAGCCAGATATAAGTGCATGTACCCTCCGTGCAAATGGTACGGAACTAGCATCATTTGCCCTCCCCACCTCGAACTTACACCTGACAAGACGGAAAGAATCGTAAAAAAATATAGATATGCCGTAATCTTCAAACTTGAAACCCCAGTTGAAGCCGTTGCGGGACCAAAGTGGGTTGAACTACATGTTCCATATGAATGGAAGGTGAAGGAAATAGTAAGCAAGGTCATGGGGGCAGCTTTCAACAAAGGCTATCACCTGACGTTGGGGTTTGCAGCAGGGGAATGCACAGCCTGCCTGTCAAAGGGTTTGAAATGTACTGCGATAAACGGTGAATGCAGATTTCCTTTTATGGCTATACCTGCTATGGAGGCTGCAGGAATTGATGCATATACGACTGTGAGAAATGCTGGATGGGAAATGTTTCCCGTCGGTGCAACGACCAAGATATCTGATATACCATGTGCGAGTCTAATTGGACTAGTGCTTGTTGTTTAAATTAAGCTGAGGGAGGAATAATATGAAACCTGAAAAAGAGAAAAAAGAGGAGAAGAAAGAGGTAAAAAAAGAAAGAACGATGAAGGAAATTCCCCTTACGTACAAGCTGGCGCTTTCAGTGGTTTTTGTAGCCATTGGGGTTGTGCTGTCTCCAATGTTCAACATACCCGTGCCACCGATAAAGGCCTATCCGTTGCAACATACATTAAATGTTATTCAGGGAATTATGCTGGGTCCCCTTTGGGCTGTAATTAATGCCTTCATAATTGGTCTCATAAGGAATATGCTCGGGACAGGTACGTTCTTTGCCTTCCCAGGGGGAATGTTTGGAGGTCTTGTCGTCGGCGTCCTCTATTGGTATGTGTGGAAGAACGATTGGGTAGCTCTCACAGAGAACATAGGTACAATCTGTATAGGTGCAACGGTTGCCTATCTAGCTGTTGCTTCACTTTCAGGACCCACAATGTTTCTTGGATTCATGTCAGCTGGGCCTCCTGCTGCTGAGAGATGGGGAATAACTGGTGGACTATGGGTTCTATGGGCAACCTTTGGTGTGAGTAGTATCCCAGGGTCCGTCTTGGGCTTCATAACTGTCAAGGGGCTGCGTCGTGCAGGGTTGATAACTACGTAATGCAAATAATATATAATATCTTGAGGAACAATGTATGTCTGTGCTTTCCATCGAGAATCTTAGCTATAGGTATCCAAATGCTGAAATGCAAGCCTTAAACAACGTTTCCCTTAACGTTGAGAAAGGCGAATTCGTCGTCCTCTGCGGACCCACTGGTGCGGGGAAAACAACGCTGTGCAGATGCATGCTAGGCCTTATCCCACATTTTTTTGGCGGCGAAATGTCTGGCAATGTACTCGTTCTCGGAATAGATACGCGGTATACTAAGCCATCAAGGCTTGCTGCTAAGGTGGGTTTAGTTTTTCAGAATCCCGAGGACCAGCTTATCGCTATGAGCGTAGAGGAGGAGCTGGCATTTGGTCCTGAGAACCTTGGTCTATCGAGAGATGAAATAAAGAAAAGAATCGAAGAGACCCTTAGCTTGGTTAATATTCGTGAGCTCAAAGATAGAGCTCCGTCTGAACTTTCTAGTGGTCAACAGCAGAAAGTTGCGATTGCTGCTGTATTAGCAATGAATCCAGAGATACTGATCCTTGATGAACCTACGAGTATGATAGATCCCAGAAGTGCTATCGAGATAACTCAGTTTTTGAAGAAGCTAAATAAAGAGAGGGGGGTCACTGTCATAGTGGCCGAGCATAGGCTTGACAATTTAGTTAGCTCAGCTGATAAAATAGTGGTTATTCATAATGGGCGTGTTCTGCGAATAGGTCCACCAAAAGAGGTTTTGGCTTCAAATGATCTGCTTGAGATAGGTGTTGCAGTTCCTAGGATTATCCAGTTAGTTAACCGTCTCAAGAAAGCTGGCGTAAAAATTGATAATCTTCCGCTTACCGTCGAAGAAGCAATCTCTGTTTTAAGAGGAATCTCGTGATGTCTTCTTTTATTACTGTTCATGACCTTCACTTCGCCTACCCAAACTACGTCACGGCACTTCGAGGTGTCAACCTCAAGATAGATAAGGGTGAATTTGTTGCCATAATGGGAGAAAACGGAGCTGGAAAAACTACCCTTGTGAAGCATTTCAATGGTCTGTTAAAGCCAAAATCTGGCTACGTAAAAGTCGATGGATTAGACACAAAAGATACCACAGTGGCTGAACTATCAAAGAGAGTAGGTTACGTATTTCAGAATCCCCTCTATCAGCTCTTCAGCGAAACAGTTGAAAAAGAGATAGCTCTTGGTCTGAGTGGCATGAATCTATCTGAAAGTGAAAAGGCACGTCGTATAGATGAGGTTCTCATCGAACTCGGAGTTGAGAAATTTCGAAACCGTCATCCTTTAATGCTTAGTGAAGGTGAAAGAAGAAGGGTAGCAATTGCCTCCGTCCTTGTGATGAATCCAGAGGTTATTGTTTTGGATGAGCCGACGCTGGCTTTGGATTTTCTAGAAAAGAAACGGCTTAGTGGGGTTCTAACTAGACTACATAAAGAAGGACGAGCCATCATCTTAGTAACGCATGATGTAGAATTTGCTTTCGACCTCTCTGAACGGATTGTCACAATGTCCAATGGCAAGATTTTGGCCGACGGTCCAAAGGAAAAAGTGATTAATGACAAAATGCTTTTTAGTGCAGCAGGTCTTGTTGAGCCTCAGCTCTTTCAGCTCGCTAGAAACCTTCAGGCGATGGGCGTTAATGTGTCAGACTTCTCGGTCGAAGGATTGTCTACGAAATTTATTGAGTACAGTGGGAAGGTGGAGAGGAAATGAGCGGGATTTTTCAAGCACTCCAATGGGTCAAAGAAGACACCCCCATTCATCGGCTTGATCCGAGAAGTAAGATGGTGTGGAGCATCTGTGTCCTCCTCATGGTTATACTTACGTGGGATCCCTTCATACTTGCGTTGGTTACCCTTTCTCTCATTCCGTTTGTTTTCCTTGGAAAAGCTACATCTAGGCTTTTCCAAGCCTTGAAATCAATGCTTTTCTTCGTTATAATTCTATTTGCTCTTGAGGTTCTGTATTTTGGATGGTACTTTGGATTCATAGCTACAATGAAGTTTGTCCTCGCGACATCAATCTTTTCTATATTCTTTTTGACAACTCATATAGACGACTTTGCGGCGGCACTCAATAGTCTCAGAATACCCTTTGAATTCACATTTGTTTTAGTGACAAGTGCCAAGTACATACCAATACTTTTCTGGGAAATACAAGACATCACCGATGCGTACAAAGCTCGGGGTATAGAACTTGAGAAGTCAGTTTGGAAAAGGATTCGTAGCTATGCCACGATGCTTGTACCACTCATTATTGTTACCACGCGTAGAGCGTTAACCATGGCTGAGGCTATGGAGGCTAGGGCCTTCGGTTACCAAAGAAAACGAACAACCTACCGACAACTTCATATGCATTTGCCAGATTACGCCCTTATGATAGTTTCTGTCGCCCTTACAACAGGTATTATTCTCCTATAATTAGTCAAAAACGTCTAAAGAAAAAGTTGCTAATCTTAATGATCGTCAGCAAGCCAAAGTAGTAGTTGCTAGTTAGACATGTTATTTATATGCGGCTCTCTTTCACTTAATATGTTCGGAACAGAAGATGAGAGTTGCATATGGATTCGATATTTGAACCATTTCTTCTGAGCCTAATTGCGGGGGTGGCTACTGGAATTGGTGGGCTTCTTGCTATCTTGCTAAGAGAGGTCAGTGACAGAGGTATGGCTTTTTCCATGGGATTCTCCTCAGGAGTTATGCTTTTAGTTGCGTTCAACGACCTTTTCCTTGAAGCCGCATCTCTTCTTACACATTTAGAGTTAATTATTGCATTCTCCTTAGGCGCTATTCTAATAATGATTTTAGACCTGACCATCCCTCATATTGAACTGACCATGAGAAGGAATAAAGAAGAGGATATAGAAGTATCTAGAACTTCTGTGGGTCCTAGAAGGCTTAGATTCAGAGCAAGACTTAAGGAACAGGAGCGCGGTAGGCTGTTCAGAACAGGATTGCTCTTGGCCATAGGTATAACCATCCACAACCTTCCAGAAGGATTTGTGGTTACAGCGGGCTATGTTTATATGCCCAAGTTGGGGCTTATAATTGCAGTTGCGATAATGCTTCATAACATACCAGAAGGTATAGTTACAGCTATTCCTTTAATGATGTCAGGGACAAAGCCATCTAAGGTTGGAATTCTCACACTCATTTCAGGGCTAGCTGAGCCAATTGCAGCTCTTATTGGAGCCCTGGCTTTCTCTATTGTTGGAACGAGAAACATAATAGGTTCCTCTCTCGCCTTTGCGGCTGGGGTTATGACCTACATCACAGCCGATGAACTGATTCCGGTTGCGCATGAATATGGACACAAGCACACAGTATCCGTTGGTCTATTAATGGGGATAATGTTCGCTCTGCTAATCGACGTTATACTTAGCTATGGTTGACTTTTTATGAAATCATTTAATTTAAGAAAACTTTCATAGACCTTAGAGATAGACTCAATTATTATATACCCTCTGAAGCCTTGGGCATTGAGACTCTTAATTGCAGACATCCAATCTACTGTGCCTTCTCCCAAGCCCAAATGTAAATCGCTAACTTCATCATTGTCATGAAGATGAACTACCACCGATTTACGCCCAAGTTTCTTGAGAAACAGTTCTGTCTGTTTCATCGTATGTGCATGTCCGATGTCGAGCGTGAAACCTAAATCACTAAATTCTGGCATTGAGAAAATTTCTTCAAACTCCTCAACGGAGTACGGCAAAGCCGAAAATGGGCTGGGGAACATGTTCTCTATTGCAACTGAAACTCCCAGATTACGCGCTCTATACATTATGCGGCGTATTGATTCATGTGTAGCTCGTGTCGTCCTTTCTGGATAAAAGATGTCTAACGCCCCCCTGAAGCCGGGGTGAAATGTCACAGTTTTCGCCCCAAGCCTACGAGCGTTTTCAAGGCTTGTTTCTACAGCCTTTACTGAGGCTTCTCTTATGTAAGGGTTAAGCGAAGCAATATTTATGTCTGTGTAGGGCGCATGAACAGTATACTCATACCCATACGATGAGGAATATTCCAAAAGCTTCTCTATAACCGGCTGAGTAAGCGCATGATCTCCGTCATCAATTATCTCCCATACTTTGCATTCTCTAAACCTCTCAATGCAGGAAAGCATCCCCGTCGCTCCATGACTCATAAGAAATAGTGTTGAAAGACCTGTTTTCATTCTACCACACTATCCACTTAGAAAATCAGCTCATGTGTTGTCTCACTTTTTCACTCATTTAAAGTTAATCCAATCAACAAAAGCAATTTTAGAAAGTATATCGTAGTAATAATATGGTAATTATCATGGTCGGTATATGTAAATTAGCCCTAAAAGGTTGTACAGCTAAAACTCATCCCGCCTCGGATATATTTGTCGTAAATGGAACTACTGGATATGACGGTGGCTTCAACAAATTGATAGATCTGATGGGCGTAAACGGTCTGCCTTTTTATAAGTCGAATATTCAGAGAGGTAATCAAGGTCCAGAAGGACTAATCGCAAAAAATGATGTCATCATTATAAAAGTGAATTCTCAATGGGATGAAAGAGGAGGTACAAACACCGACCTTCTAAAAGAAATAATCGACGCTATTATTCGGCACCCAGATGGTTTCGCCGGAGAAATCGTGGTAGCTGACAATGGGCAAGCCCAGTATGGGTCTACTGGAGGTGGTGGTAGCTTAAATTATGAGAACAATAATGCTGAGGATCACTCCCAGTCTGTCCAAAAAGTCGTTGATATGTTTTCAGATTCCCATAAAATTTCTACCTATCTGTGGGACAATATCACACTCAAAAAAGTAAATGAATATTCTGATGGAGACATGGAAGACGGATATTGTTGATCAGACGCCCAGCCCAGTAACAGGGATAAAAGTGTCGTATCCCAAGTTCAAGACAAGATTCGGCACGTTTATCAGCTTCAAAAATGGAGTATGGAACACCATAAAAAGGGTGTACAACAGCGAGTTGCTCAAGGTTATTAACGTTCCAGTCCTGAAGGCTCACTTCATCTATGGGGTAACTGGATGCGTAAAACACTACATGGGCATCGGATCAGATAAGCTAACAGACCACGGCACTCATAAAAGTGTTGGTAAAGGAGGTATGGGAACTGAAATGGTTGAAACTAGGATGCCAACATTAAACGTGCTTGACGCCATATGGGTAAACGCTAACCCAGGGAAAGGTCCGAGAACATCTTATGACGATGCAACAAGAGTAAATGTTATCCTCGCAAGTAGAGATCCGGTTGCCTTGGACTACTGGGCTTCTAAATATGTGCTTATGCAGGCTGCTAGAGCTCTTGGCTTTAAGGACCTTTCTCATATAGATCCAGATAACACCGCATCGGGTGCATTTGGCGAATGGCTTAGATTGTCCATGGAGGAACTAAAGAAGGCAGGTTATCAGGCCACGGTTAACGAAGATCAAATGAATGTCTACGTTAGCAATTTACTATAAAGCCTAGGTTCGTTAGGGTCATCTAGTAGCATAATTAGGTTTATGTAGTTGTGGTTGAGTCGAGGAGAGGCGATTGAGGCTTGGAGAGGGCTTCCTAAAACTTAAGCGTCTGGAGAAACAGGCAGACCACCTCCACATATAGCAAGGTTTTCTATACTCAGATACTGGAAGAAAAATGGCAAGAGAGAACATTGTTGTGGGAAATGACTACTACAGGCTGGACGGCAAACACCTACATATCCAAAGGGGATTGAGGTTGAGATGAGTGGACAAACTAAGGTGGTGTGGAAATAGTTTTCGGAAGTCGAAATGGTGTAGGTCTTTATGACGGTTAAAGTCGAGAAGCCTCCCAAACGTAAAGGCAACAGGCTTCCTCTACTTCGGCCTGAGCATAGTAAATCTTGCAACATTATGGTTTAGGGATTAAAACGGTCAGTAGATTCAGCAGATAAGCTGTCTTAGCAGATTGGTGGTGCTGTACAAAGAAAATTGCAACGGAACAAAGCAGACTGGCAAGAATAAACGGTGCTAAAAACCTCTTGAAGACTTGGCTATACAGGATAAGGCATAGGCGCTTCAGATATGCCGTAAATACCATAATAAAAACCATAGTTGAAGATGTGCGTCAGCTGAATGGACGAATGGAATAAGACCATTTAAAGGGTATTTCCATCGCCCCAAATGCGATAAAGCAATGAACACAGGACCACAAAACGCTTTGGTAGTGAGGTAATCAAGCATATAAGATTATGCACACCGAAGCGCCCATTAATGCTATCCACAGAAGCATGTTCCCTCTGAAAATTTTAGAACCGTCCAATGGAGGTATCGGCAGAAGATTATAGGTCGCTATAGACGAATTAAGAGCGAAGCCAACATATCCAACTGTGGATGTGATTCCATCACCTGAAGACAGCCCGTAAAACAAAATTGATAAAATGATGTTCGCCAATGGACCAGCTGCGGTAATGAGAGTTTCATCCTTCTTAGGGTCTCTCCAAGAATATATGCCTCCATAGAGTATGTAGACTGCTCCGGGCGCGGAAAATATTGCCCTTCCACCGGATATTATGGCTGAGAATAAAGCGAGCGCTAGACCCCAATTCCACATCTTGTATCTAGCCACATAACCCATCCTTCGCGCTACAAATCTGTGACTGAGTTCATGTGCGAGGAAGGCTATACCCGCAGTTATTAGATATATGGGCAGTCTAAAGACAAAGTTCATTAGGTCTAGATTATAGGCGAAGCATAGGCTTATAACCATCCAAGAGATGATTAGCTCCTTAATTTCAGACGAATTGTTCATCAAGTAGCACTTCATCCTTAATTTGCTTCAATGTTTATTAAATATATTTGAAAAAGTTATAAACTATGAAAGTTTCTGTTGGGTCCACGAACCCTGTTAAGGTTCAAGCTGTGAGAGAGGTTTTCGAAGAAGTTTTCTGCGACGTAGAGGTTACAAGTGTGGAAGTTGATTCAGGTGTGCCGCTTCAACCGTTTGATGATGAGGTTATTAGAGGTGCTGAAGATCGAGCTAGGTACGCTTTGAAGCTCACAGATGCAGATTATGGTGTTGGTATAGAAGGTGGTGTAATGAAGCTTGGAAATAGATGGTATAATCTTGGCTTCGTGGCAATCATTAATAGGGCAGGTAAAATTGGGACTGGTACATCAGGCTGGTTTGAGTGTCCATCTTGCATCTTGGAGAAACTAAAGGATGGGCAAGAGCTAGGTGACGTTATAGATGAGCTTGCAGGGAGAAAGGATACGAAAAGGCATGAAGGTGCTATCGGGCTGTTCACGAAGGGTAAGATTTCTAGGAAGGATTTGTATAAACATGGTGTCTTTATGGCATTAGTTCCATTTATTGCGTCAGAAATTTTTAGATGAGTTTACTTCATGTACTCGTCCATAAAAGCTTTTAATCGTTCTTCCATCTTTGGAGTTATGCTGGGCTTAACTCTCTTAAGCGCATCCTCAAAGTCCTTTGCTGTAACTGTTACTCTGTCATCTCGGATTGCGTTCAGTCCAGCCTCTCTACATATTGCCTCTATGTCTGCTCCAGAATAACCATCGGTATTTTTGCTTATTTCCTCAAGGTTTACATCATTACTCAATGGCATCTTCTTTGCATATATCTTCAAAATTTCTAGTCTGGCCTTCTGATCCGTTTTTGGAACATAAATGAGATAGTCAAATCTGCCTGGTCTCAGTAATGCATCGTCAAGGAGATGAGGCTTGTTTGTAGCAGCAATAATAACCACGTTCTCTGTTCCAGCTAAGCCGTCAATTTCTAAAAGAAGCTGACTGATAACTCTTTCAGCGACCACCGAGTCTCCGGTATTTGATTCCCTCTTTGGAGCGATCGCATCAATTTCGTCTAGAAAGACTATTGCAGGTGTGGCCATCTTAGCCTTCCTGAAGATTTCTCTTATAGCCCTTTCAGACTCTCCAACCCATTTAGAGAATATTTCAGGTCCTCTTATGGTTATGAAGTTCGCATCGCTTTCACATGCCACAGCCTTAACAAGGAGGGTCTTTCCGCATCCTGTGGGTCCAAACAGAAGTATGCCTCTGGGAGGTTGAATTCCCATCTTCTTGAACTTGTCAGGCATATTTAGTGGCCATTCAACTGTTTCCTTGAGTTTCTGCTTTACCTCTTCAAGTCCGCCTATGTCATCCCAGCGAACTCGAGGGACCTCGATGTAAACTTCCCTCATAGCCGTTGGCACAATCTCTTTGTACGTGTTCATGAAGTCCTCCATCTTAACTACCATACTCTTCAATATTTCAACAGGAACACTTTGCTTCTCTAGATCTATATGCGATAAGTAACGGTGAAGAGCCTTCATAGCCGACTCCTTGCATAGTGCAGCTATATCCGCACCAGTGTACCCATGAATCATGTCCGCAATCTTTTCAAGATTTACATCTGCGTCTAGTGGCATGTTCCTCGTGTGGATCTGTAATATTTCGAGCTTTCCTTCTCTGTCTGGAATGCCAATCTCTATCTCTCTATCAAATCTCCCTGGTCTTCTAAGGGCGGTGTCCACTGCATGAGGTCTATTTGTTGCAGCAATTACGACAACTTGACCTCTGGATTCGAGACCATCCATTAAGGTTAATAGCTGCGCAACTACTCTCTTCTCAACCTCGCCTGTAACCTCTTCTCTTTTGGGCGCTATGGAATCAATTTCATCGATAAATATAATGCTGGGGGCATTCATTTGGGCTTCCTTAAAGATTTGCCTTAACTTTTCTTCTGATTCTCCATAAAACTTGCTCATGATTTCCGGACCATTAATCGAATAGAATTTGGCATCAGCCTCATTTGCCACAGCCTTTGCCAACAAGGTTTTTCCGCATCCTGTGGGTCCATGAAGTAAAACTCCCTTTGGGGGCTCTATTCCAAGTCTTTCGAAAAGCTCTGGATGTCTAAGCGGCAATTCTACCATTTCTCGGATGCGCTGAATCTCATCATGTAAGCCGCCAATATCTTCATAGGTCACTCGTGGGGTCCCAAATTCTAGCTTGCCGGGTTCTTCAACTACCTCAACTTGTGTTAGCTCTGTGACCTTTACTATTCCTTTAGGTTTCGTCGACACAATGGTGAGTTGAGTGGTTTTTCCACCGAAACTGGGCGGGGAAACATAGTCTCCAACTATGAAGGGTTTTTCCATCAATGTAAGTTTAGCATGTTCACTGAAGGCTTTATCCAAGCCGCTGACGGTGTACTCTGTTGGAGAAAGAACTATCGAAATGGCTTCCCTTACAACTGCTTTCCTTACGGATACGTAGTCGTTTAGCGCTACTCCTGCTCCTTTACGTAGGAAACCATCTATGCTGATGATGTCTTGTCTCTCATTTGAGTCTAGCGAGTGAACCAATGCGCATGTTGAATTTTTGCCTACGATTTCCACTATGTCTCCGATTGAAACCTTTAATTCTTCTGCCGCCTTAGACGGTAGTCTAGCTATTTTTTTCCCTACGTCTGTAGGGGAGGCTTCACTTACAATGAGTCTGACCTCATTCATTTTAGCACCAGCGTCTTGTAAATGGTGTCTCTATTTTATTTATATATGATTTTACTGACGAATTCAATTATTTTTCAATTTCATCTAGCTTATAAAAAGCTTACAGCGAATCTGCCCCAATTTCTTAGTCATGATACAATATATAAAAATTAACCTTTTCATCTTTGACGAACTACTGCTACATCTCACCTTTGCAGAGATGTCCGTAAAGATTAGATAAACTCAGTGAAAGGGTCTACATGTCCAGACTCTATTGGTATGGTAGTACTTAATTTAAGGTATGAAAACTTTCCTACTTCGATGCGTCTGTCTAATTTTATTTATTAAATCCTGTAAGTAAAAACGGGAATCTGCCATTTCCAGTTGTCATTAATGAAAAAAACGGAAGATTTTTGACAGTTTACGAACTTGTGAGTAACTTATCCCAGTATTCTAAGTACTTGCCCCTCGGTATCCTTGGCTTGAAAATAGAAATAATTTCTTTTGCCTTTGTAGCATTGTTGCTGAGTAAGTCTATGATAGTCATTGCGATAATTTTTGCTGGCAAAACATAGGTCGTATATGGGTCAATAATCTTTAGGTCTCTACTATGTCCATTACCAATAACTCCACCTACCGAGACGCCCGCCGTTGGCATGATGCATGACAAGTCTCCAACATCTGTAGAACCTGTTCGATGTTCCCCTTCCACAATATTTTCTTTACCTATAAGGGCAGCCGCATTATTCCTCATAAGATCCACAAGCGGGGGATCGTTAATACATGGCATATATCCTGGAATCTCTGTTATCTCAACTTCTGCACCAACCGCCATTGCACCCGCCCTCAGTGCTCTGTTGACCTTCTTGTTTGCATCCATTATGGCTTCGATTGTTTTTCCTCTGACATAGGTCTCTATTCTAACATCCGCTGGGACATTGTTAACCATGTCTCCGCCTTTAGTTATTATGGGGTGTATTCTTATTGTGTCCTCTTCTTTGAATGTTTCTCTCTGTGCGTGGATGCCCATGAGTCCAAGCAGTGCGGCGTTAAGGGCGTTTATTCCTTTTTCTGGAGCTGAGCCTGCATGTGCCTCTTTGCCTATGTAGCGGACGCTCTTTCCTAAGAACCCGTTATAACTTTTGTCAAACACCACTTTCCTTTCAGGCATAGGCGCCCTAATGTGAGTATGCAATACTATGTCTACGTCGTCGAATTTTCCAAGTCTTATGAACTCCTGTTTTCCACCTAAGAACTTTATCTTCCCTTGCTCCCTAAGACCCAATCTATACTCGATTTCTAAGTACTCTTCTGCTGGCACCGCCATAAGCATGAGACCCCCAGATAGGTTTCTTAAGATTCCTGTATCCAGAAAACCCATGCCTACACCAAGCATCGTAGCTATCTGGCCGTTATGTCCACACGCGTGTGCGGCCCCTGTAACTGGGTCAGCATTCGGATGGGTAGGGCAGATGATGGCGTCAAGTTCTCCATATACTGCTATTGTTGGCTTCAGTTTTTGGCTCATTTTTGCTATTACGCCAGTTATCGCAACATCTGTTTCGCATTCTAGTCCAAGTTCATCAAACTTTTTTCTCACATACTTGGAGGTTTCGAACTCCTTGAAACCGAGTTCAGGTTTCTTCCATATGGTGTTTCCGACTTCTATTATGTCCTTGGATCTGTTCTCTATGGCATCGCATATTTTCTTTTTTAATTCATTTATGGACATTCGATGCACCTTTTATATTGTTTCTTTACTTCTCCCAGAAAAGCTTACCCTCTTCCAATACAACTTTTCCATCCATGATTACTTTTCCAGGCTTTATCGTTTTTATGAGGTCTAAGTGTATGGCGCTCTCATTTTTGCCAAGGCATTCCTTATACGCCATTCCTATTGCTATATGAATTGTACCTGCAATTTTTTCATCAAAAAGAATGTTCCTAGTGAACTTCGTTATTCCTCTGTTTGTTCCTATTCCAAGTTCTCCTAGTTTCTTCGATCCTGCGTCGGTGTTTATCATGGTTTTCAAGAAATCTTCGTTCTTACTTGCTGAGTAGTCTGCGATTACTCCTGACTCAAGTTTAAGCCACACATCTCTGATCTCCTTTCCGTATCTTATCGCTGGCAAATCAAAATAGATCTCTCCATTCGCAGTGTCGTCTACTGGTGCTGTGAAAATCTCCCCTCCAGGCATGTTGTGTTCTCCGCTATCTATTACAGCGATTCTTCCCTTAATTGACATCGTTAAATTCGTTTTTTCTCCAACTATTTGCACTTGATCCGTTTTATCCATAATTTTCTTTAACTTCGTCATTTGCTTAAGCTCCTTAGCCCAGTCCCTGAGAACAGCGGAATACAAGAAGTCCTCATACTCCTCCAAAGACATATCTGCCTCTTGCGCATATGCTGATGTTGGATACTGTGTTACACACCATCGTTTTCGCAGTCTTTCCTCAGTAATTTGCCTAAGCGTGAGATCTCGAATACTCATCCTTTTGGGATCAATGTCTGCTAGGAATCGCGTATTTTCGTCACTTCGAATATTAATGACAACGTCTGAGGCCTTTACTAACTCAAAGTAATGTTTTGGAAATATTTTCAGATACTCTTCAGACGCTAACTTAAAATGTCCTCTCACGGCATCGCTGGGCATTGCAATAATCAATGGGGAACCTCCTGCCACAACAGTTTCTTTATAAACTTCCACAGCAAGAGGAATTCCACTAGGATCCGTTACTGCAATTAAGACACTATCTCCTTTCCCAACTTTTGTAGAATGACGTACCAAAACCTTTGCATGCTCAACTATGCGTGGATCAACCATTCAAATGCACCTTAAATCCACAATAAGCCGTTTACACTATAAAAGATTTGGAGATCATGCTTACCACTAAATTTTAAATCATCCATGCTCCTTATTTCTACTGGAGATCTACAATGAGTATACCTTACGCTGAAGGCTTTATGTCAAGTAAGGGATTCAAGATACATTTTCTTGAATGGGGCAGTAAGGGTCCATCAATAGTTCTACTGCACAGTATGCAGATGGATGCGCATGGCTTCGATATGTTCTCAAAATCCATATCAAATGAATACAGAGTTCTCGCATTAGATATCCTTGACCATGGAGACTCAGAAAAACCCACAAGACCAGTAGGATTAGAGGAACATGCTGACGTTCTTCGCGAAGTTTATAAAAAACTCGATTATTGTCCAAACGTACTCATAGGGCACTCCATCGGAGGCATGCTCGGCATAATCTTAGCCGCAAAATACCCCGACGAATTACTTGGTCTAGTCCTTGTAGACATAGCTCCACGCGACCCTACTATGCCGCCACGTCCCCCACGTCCACCCCCGCCAGAATACTTCGCTAATGAAGCCGAGGCTGAAGCATACGTGCGTGAGAGGTTTCCAAAATTCACTCAAGAAGCTATTGAAAATAGACTAAAATACGGATTCGTAAAGGAACCTGACGGACGTCTACGTCTAAAGAGTAAGGGTGATGCCGTGCGGGGAGGTATAGACACGGACCTTTGGCCATTCGTGGAGCGTATAAATGTACCGACGCTACTTCTAGCCGCTGGAGAGGGCTGGATTGTGACGGGAAACACGATTGACCGAATGCGTTCCATTATTCCAAATTTTGAAGCTTTGACAGTCGAAGGCGCCACACATATGATTCCTCAGGATAAACCTGAAGAATTTGAACGCCTTGTTCGAGCATTCCTAACAAAAGTTCGAAAGGATTAATTGCGGCATTTTCATCTTAATGCCCTTTAAATATGCTAGGCAGTTTAGTAGTGGGGAGAGGAATTATTTATGTACGAAGTTTCCAGAAAAGGAAGGAAAATATTATTTCAACCATTGGTCCTACCACATTTTACAGTTCTATTGTTTTTTGCAATTGTAATGTATCCCATTTTCTTCTTTTCTCTTGGATCCGTTTTCACTTATGGCTTAGGGCTATCCTCAGCTGTGTCAGCGGTTATAATCTGGTTTTCCCTCCTTGGTAGTAGCGTTAATTTTCCGTTGAAAGAAATTGTTTCAAATGAGTCGGTGATATTTTTGCGTGAGGTCTCATTTTTCGGGTTTAAATGGGTTATTCCCAACTTCGCTGGGAGACGACGAACAATTATTGCAATAAACTTAGGTGGGGCTATAGTTCCTCTTCTAGTTTCCAGCTATCTGCTAATTTTCGCTGTTTTGTTTCATGAAGTTTCACCAGTAATAACATATGCCAAGATCTTCGTGGTCACAACTGTGGTCATTTTGTTCACTAACAAATTCTCCCGAATCATCCCTGGGTTTGGGATTGCGGTTCCAGCACTTATTCCCCCACTTATATCTGCCTTAGTCACGATGTCCATCTTTGACCTCTTTGCTCCAAGCAATCCAAGCATAATAGCATATATCTCGGGGACCTTAGGAACTATAATTGGCGCCGACCTCCTAAACCTGTCAAAGATATCCAAAACCAATGCGCCTTTAGTTAGTATAGGCGGAGCTGGTACATTTGATGGAATATACATAACGGGCATTATGTCAGTAGCCCTTGTTCTGCTGATGTTATGATTCCACTGTGAGTAAACGTTTTTTAAAAAGACTTATTTGTGAACGACACTGACATAAGCTAGTGAACTCGCTTGGATATGGAAAGCAAAGGCACGGTGGCTGTTCTCATCTCTACATTCGTGGTTGGACTTAACGTGTACTTCACAAAGGTAGGCACTACCTTTATATCTCAACTACCTTTTACAGCGATATCCATTACACTAGCTGGACTCATACTGTTCCTGTCGAATATCTCATTAGGTAAATTGCCGATGATCTTTTCTTCTGGAAAAAATTATCTCCCAAAATTTCTATGGATAGGTATCGTAGGTATGTCGATTCCATCAATTATGCTTGCATACGGTGTTAGTCTTTCGATGCTTAGCAACAGCTTTCTCCTGCAGATCGAGGCTATCTACAGCATGGTTTTGAGTTATGTGTTGTTAAGGGAGAAGGTCACAAGAAAACAAATCGTCTTAAGTATCTTGTCTTTCCTAGGTGTGGCACTTGTGTTAACAGAGGGTGTTATAAAACCTATTAATATAGGTGACCTACTCTTCTTATCAGCTCCATTGTTTTATCAATTTGCACATGTGGTTGCAAAGGGACTTTTGAAGACAATCGATCCCACGGTTGTAGTTATGTACAGGTTTCTTATAGGCGGATTAGCTTTATTTGTGGCCTCCATTATGTTCGGGCTGAATCCTATGGATTTTTCTAGAACTATTCAGGGAACCTTTGTGGTGCTCTATATGGGATTCGGTTACGCCACGGGCAACAGCCTTTGGTATTATGGTATTAAGCACATAAACCTCTCAAAAGGAACATCCATAATAATCATATATCCCTTAGTTTCCACAGTTTTGGCAATCTTAACTTTGGGAGAATCATTGAGCAACATAAAGGTGGTTGGTATGCTCCTTGTTTTCCTGAGCACGCTTTATTTGAGTCGTGTAAAAAGTGTTTCGAGAGAGAAATGACGCATTTTATATGTAACGCACCAATATTAGGGGTGGACTCTGACTTGTTGGGTGACCGTATTTATTATCACTACGTTATTGTTGTCTATCTTCTTCCAATCGCCCTTAAAACTTGGAAGGCATTCAGATGATGCAATCGCATATTCCTTTCCCTTCAGATACTTCATGGTGTAGTAGGCGGGATATCCCACATATTTGCACAAAATGTATGCAACCTTACTATTTGCAAGGATGCAGTTGATTGCGCTGTAGTCCTTCATCTGGTTCGCCGTATTCAATAACGCATCTTTGGGATCTGGATATTTCTTCATGGCTTCGATCACCATCGTGAAGAATTGCTCTGAATCAGTTTTATCCTTGCTTTTAAAATCGCGGATTGTTCCGTTATGGCAGAAGTACCAGCCCTGCTTCTCAAACGGGTGAGTATTACTGTATAAGCGGCTGCCTACCGAAGCCTTTCTTGCATGAAGAAGCACAAAATCAGCATCTACATAATAAAAATCGTTGAATTTCGGGTCATCCCAGCAAGCTACTTCCTTCTTGTAAAGATTCAGCCTTCCAGACTTTCCTACCACTATCCCCCAGCCATCCGAATGTTTGTATTCTGGGTTCTCTCTATTGAGCTCATGTACTTCGTTCTTATTCTGTGCCATTAACTTGAAGTCATTCAATAACTGCGCCAAAGGTATCCTGCCTGCAGCGACAAGCATCCTACAACCCATTATAACACCACCTGTCTTCTTGCTTTGTATGAAGTAGATGAGATGTCATCCTTAAAAACTACCATATCATTATTAAAAACTTTAGATCGATAGGTTTTCTAAAAAATAAAAAGAGAAAAATATGCTACGCTGGTGCTGCCACTTTGAGAGCTTTTGCTACGCGTTCGATTCTGTTTGCAGCCTCCTCGCAGACATCTACATCTTGCGTCAGCGCTGGTCTTAAGTGTCCATATGCCAGGCTGGCTTTACCTATCAAGGCGGTTGCGCCCATCCTCTCTCCATCCATCACTTCCACTTTCTCCCTCTTCCTAAGCTCTTCGACGAATTTCGCTGTTGGTACGCCTAGTTTGCTTATGTCTGGGAACGCGTAGAATGCGCCTTCAAACATGTGGCATGAGATGCCTTCTATTTCATTCATCCTCTTTACAAAGACTTTTCTTCTGCGATCGTATTCGGCAACCTGTTCTTGCAGGTATGACCAGCCGTATTCTTCGCTTAGTCCATTGAATCCTACGGCTCCTGCTCTTTGAACAAACATCGCTGGCCGTACACCCATTACTTGAGCAAAATTTGATACCTTCAGCCAGAGCTTCTTAGGAACAATTAAAGCGGCTAGGCGCCAACCTGTAAAGGTGAATAGCTTAGTAGCACCCAAGACTACTATGGTGCGTTCCTGCATGCCATCAAGGCCAGAGATCGCTATATGCTTTAGTCCATCATATATGTATTCACTATAAAACTCATCTGTTATGACGGTTAGATCCTTTTCTATTGCAACCTGCGCGATTGCCTCAAGCTCCTTTCTCGTAAAGACGGTTCCCGTTGGATTATTTGGATTTGTGATTCCAATTATCTTTGTTTTGTCTGTAACCCTCTTCCTTAGCTCATCTGGATTAAGATGATAGTTTGGCTCCGTCAGCGGAACTGGCACCACCTTAGCTCCCCAGAATGCGGGAAGAGTATAATTCGATGCGTATCCTGGGTCTGTCACTATCACTTCAGCTCCAGGCGAATCCTTTAGAAGGGAACCATATGCTATGTTTAGTGCTGCAGATCCTCCTGCCGTCGCATAAACTTGCGTTGAATCATATTTTACACCATACTTAGAGTAGTATTTTGCTATGGCTTCCCTGAATTCTGGTATGCCTTCCATAGGTGCATAGTGATAATAGCCATCGATGATTGCTCTAATGGCTGCGTCTCTGATGTGGTCAGGTGTTGCAAAGTTTGGGTCTCCGCCTCTTAGAATAATTAGTTCTGGGTCCCAATACTTATTAAAAGCACGTTTTATCAATTTTCATTCCTTCTATGAATTTTTTATTTCTTATCCGCAATATTCGATTTGATTACAAAAGTATATATGGATTACTATCTCGCTGGCGCTTCGACACCTAGATTCTCATTTGACAAATATGTAATGCGTATTCAATAAAAAATAGGGAGCTGAAATGTTGATATTTTTGCATTATGTAAAGTTCATGTAATCGCTATTTATCCGAGCTCCGTCACTATGTTGATCCATGGCGCATTCATCTTATCCGAATACAACTTTATATGATCGCATGCATCTGACAGAACGAATGTTCCATGCCCAGGAAACATCGCATCTATTCTTAAATCCACTAGGTGTTTAAGCGTTTTCTTCCAGTCATCTAAATTGAATCCTGGTCCATTTATAAATCCCAACCTTCCCTGAGCTGAAACTATGTCGCCTGAAAATAGAATTCTTTTTCCCCATTCTTCAAGAAATATACATATGCTTCCCGGCGTGTGTCCTGGAGTATGTATTATTTTCAATTTGTGTTTGCCAACGTTTAGAACATCTTCATCCTTAAGTTGAACATCAACCTTTGAAGCCTCCACATATAGGCCACGTTGCTTAGCTCTCTCTGCCAAAGTTAATACATCCAAGGTCTCTATGCTTTTCACTTCCGTCTCGTGGGCGGCAATTTTGCATCCAGTTAATTCCTTTATGCCTTTGTTTCCTCCAATGTGGTCATAGTGGCAATGGGTGATTATTAGAAATTTTATTTTTGCCGGGTTTAAACTAAATGACTTCACATTTTCGATTATCCTTTGAACTCCGCCGCCTCCACCAGCATCTATAAGTGCCAATTCGCTTCCACCGTCGATCAAGTACACATTGCAATCATTTCCATGCGAATAACCATATGCACCGCCACCAGCTAGATATATATCCTTAAGAATTCTCATTCCTGTCCACCTATCTTATTATATCCTAAGTTCATCCTTTAATAATTTTGAAGAATCTCTTTTTACTTGACACCAACCTTGGCTAATGTATTTCTTGCAGCGCTTACCATGAATGAAATGTCCGATCCGAGAGAAACAAATTGGCATCTCTGCTTTGCACGTTTTAGAGCTTCCTCTGGTTCTGATGATACAGTTCCTAGCGCTAACCCCTTACAAACAGCGACTATTTCTTCAATCAGCTTCTCATTTTGCGGATGACTTGCTTGCCAAAGCAATTCTTGAGAGACTGCCAAGTCACTTGGACCCAAGAAGATCAAAACTACTCCTTTAGTAGTGCAGATTTCTCTTAAATTTTTACACCATCTATATGCTCTATTTGTACCATAACAAGAACATTATTGTTAGCTCTGGCGAAGTACTCGTCTCTCTTTACCCCACGTGTTTTAGCCGTGGGAGTGTCAACTGAGGGACTAACAATCCCCAAACTCCAATATCTAATGCCTTCTCTATCCAAATTGGATCATTCCATGGGAACTCGTATCATGGGAACACAATCGGCGCCGTTCATGCCTTGTAATAATTCTTGAGCCATTTCTGGATTGACTGACGCGTGTTCGCAGTCTATTAATAGCCAGTCGAATCCCAAATATGATATGATTTCTGTCATGTCTGTACATCTGAGATTAATCCATGAGCCAAATGTCACTTCTCCTGTTTTTAATTTCGCCTTAACTTTGTTCACCATATCGGTGCCACGGAGATTTTGTACACTAATCTGCGAATGGGATCCTTAAGACCTACCTTTAGAGTCGATGGCTAATTTGTCAAAAGTTGAATATGCGCTGGAAACGGATGAAAAAAACCAGCATTGAAATTTATTTATACCTCTCCACTTGTGCGAGATACCCTTGAGCTAACTTCTTATAACCCTCAGCATTTTCCTTTATCATGGCTAATCCATTTTCGTCCAAGCTCTTAGTGACCTTTGCCGGAATACCCAGCGCCAAACTCTTAGACGGTATCTCAGTTCGGGGAGACACTACCGCCCCGGCTCCAATAATGGACCAATCTCCAATCTTTGCTTCATCAAGAACTATCGAACCCATGCCTATTATTACATTGTTGCCAACCTCGCAACCATGTACGATAGCATTGTGGCCGATCGACACGTTGTCCCCTATCAGTACGGGATTTTTTGGTGTAGGATGAATGGATACATTATCTTGGACACTGGTATTCTTGCCTATCTTTATTTTATTAAAATCACCTCGAATGACAGCTCCTGGCCATATGCTACTTCCGCTATCTATCTCCACATCACCTATAATCGTTGCATTTTGGGCAACGAAGACCTGTTGATTAATTTTAGGCGTTTTTCCATTAAATTCCCATATCGGCACTTTTGTTCTTCCTCCTGAAACTATATTTCAGGTACCTTTCTCAAATAAAACATCCGTTTCTCCATGGAAAAAGGGATCGTTGCAGTCACTGAAAAAAGTATGTAAGTATGTATTTTGATATATGTGAATGTGGAGAAAAATTATAGTCCGAAGGAAGCGGCTACCATTCTTGGTGTGACAGTGCACACTATCTAGGTCTGGGATAGGGTTGGTAAGATAAAATGTCTTAGGCTTTCGAGTGGTAGAAGACGTATACCTGAGAGCGAAATCAGAAAAGTCCTTAATCTACAAGAAGAAAGGAAAGAGGCTGTTTATGCTCGTGTCTCCTCCCACGACAAAAAAGAAGATCTTGAAAGGCAGATTAAAATCTTGAGAGAGAAAGCCCCTAATGCAGAAGTCTTCATTGATGTTATGTCGGGACTAAACTTCAAGAGAAAGGGCCTCCAGAGTCTTCTAGATGCTATAGTTAGTAAGAAGGTCTCCAAGCTATACATCACCTATGAAGACAGACCAGCTAGATTCGGTTTCGACCTCATCAAATGGTTGTGCACTAAATTCGGAACAGAGATAGTGGTGGTTAACGGCAAAGAAGTGTAAGAGGCTCCGAACGTACCTGAACAGGTGGTCATATCACATGTACCAGTCGATGGTGGAGTACAAGTCCCCCTTCAGAACCGTATACGTGAGCCCAGGAGGGACTTCATCAAGATGTCCCGTATGTGGTGGCAAGCTAAAGCACCCAGCTTGGGCGGTGAGCAGATGCAATAAGTGTGGCCTAGACTACGACAGGAACAGGCTTGCCTCACTGGCAATACTCCTTCGTGGTTTGCGCCTATGCGGCCAACCGTTTGCCGTGAGTGCGGGTGCCTCTTGGCAGCTTTTGAGGGATGAGTACCTGTACGCTCCAGTTGCGCCTGACAGCGGGAGAGCATGCTTGACTGAAGAAGCCGCCAACGCTCCGAACGAGAACATGTATACAAAAATACATGTTTGAGGAAACGGTGGTGTATGTAAACTATGTCCGTTCTCCAGTTTGTTTTTCATACATTTTCTCAAATGTCCAGCGCACTGTTGTCCTTATCTTTCGAAGTCTGTCGTCATCTCTGTAATTCTGTATAACCAGCTCTTTAATTACGTCACCATCCTGAATGACCTTGTATGAAAGAATTTGTTCAGGTTCAACTTCTCCTTTTTTCGAGTCCTCTACATCCTTACTACGCATCATATCTAAAACCTTAGATAGGAGGAAAACTTGGAAGGGGGGTGTTGAAGCATAAAACTTCTTGTCCTCTTCTGGAACAACCTTGATGTCATTATCGCTTACATACATTGTGGCTAGGGGGACTCCGAGCCTGGTCTTCAGTGGGGTGACTTGCTTATACTCTACTTTTTGAGTTGCAATTACCCCTGCACGTTTAAAACTTCTTTCTGCGACAACTTCTCCAAGTAGCCATATCAATGTTTTCATGCGGTCAGCCTCAGCTTCGAGCTTTTTCACTTTCTTCTCATAATAGGCTCTAAGCTCAGTTAATTTCTTTATAGTCTCCTCATCAGTTCGTTCACTACTACTTTGTTCACTCATTTCTCAGAATGCACTCCATATTTTTATTATAACATGGTCTAGGCAATAAGGGTTTAGGAACGAATTTTAAATTTAAATAATGCTGAAGGTTATCAGTTGATACATCATGAATCCAGATGCAAATCAAATACATCGACCTAATTTCCGAACATTACTTCTAATCCTAGTCTCGTTAACAATTTTAATAATAATAGAGTACATCGACGAAGTCTATTTGACCACCTACAGTTGGGGTGCATCGTCACTTTTTCCATCACCTTTCAAAGAATGGGATCTAGAAATCTTTAAACTCATCAATTTAGGGCTTTCATCACAAGCCTTAGACGCTATTCTTGGACTTATAACCCAATTTGGTTCAACGATTTTTTGGCTAGCCGTGGCAGTTTTCCTTTGGGTAACTGGGAAAAAAGAAGACGCTGTCCTCCTCACCGTGGCCATTGTTGTTGGCGGGATCTTGTTTTTTCCAATTAAGCTTATTGTTTCCAGAGCAAGACCCTATCAAGTTCTTTTTGAAATCCATGTCATAGATCCCGAAGGGGGGTTCTCATTTCCGAGCGGCCACACAAAAAATGCCTTCTCAGGTGCAGTGATCCTTGGGAATAAGCATAAAAAATGGGCGCCTCTGCTTTATGTCCTTTCCTCAATCATAGGCTTCAGCAGAATATATGTCGGTGCGCATTGGCCCACAGATGTGATCGTAGGCGCGATATCTGGGTGTTTGTTCGGGACTATAGTGTTGAAGTTTAATGCAAAGATCAAAGAAAAGGTTAATGCATGGTTCAAATTGAAAATATAGGTTTTGTTGTTTTATTTAAACTCCGTAAGAAGGCTTCGTCTTTTAGGGTGTGGATGAGTTGTGCAAAGCTTTTTAACACTTTCGTCTGCACCTTCTTTTGATGCTTCTCGGCGTCGAGGAGGAACTTAGGCTATATGCCTTTGTTTGGGGCTGGGAGGCTTTCTCCGTCATGTGGCACAGCCCGTAAGCCTCTCCTCGCTCCATTCGGGAGATAAGCTGGGAAGGCGTTGGTCTGTGGCCGTTAAAGCCTTTCCATGAAACACCGACTTGCCAGGCGGGTTGAACGAAACCTGGAAGCCCCAGCCTTCAGGCTGAGGGAGGATGTCACTTCTCCACTATTTGCTTTAACTGTGAACGATACATTTCTACAATCTCCTTCACTGTAGTTGCATCCTCTGGTGCCTTATCTTTGCGCCATTTTCCCGTAAATCTCGGGAACCTAATTGCTAGGCCTGCTCCACTTCGTATCGCGTTCAGTCCACTTGTATGCATTGGGCTAAGGGTCAATTCTGCACCTATTATCTCAAGAACGACTGCTGGAACAAACCAAATGTCAGCTTTCATTTTTGAATCAACCCTTGGATGGGGATGGTCAATCACGTATGTTTTCATAGCTTTGGGTAAATTCGCAAGGTCCTCATCTGTAAATCCTGTGCCTACCTTACAAACGGTTCTAAATATATCCGCATCTTCATCGTATGCTGCCATTAGCAACGCACCATATGTGCCAGTTCTTCTTCCCTTGCCAGAATAAGCTCCTACGACCACAAGATCAACCGTATCCGCCATCTCACTCTTATATTCGCGCTTGTATTTTATCCAAGACCAGCCACGTACGCCTGCTCTGTAAACAGAATCCTTGTCAATTGATTTGACTACCAATCCCTCACAACCACTGGATATGGCTTGATCCATATAGCTCTCTAATTGTTGGGGGTCTTTTGTTATGAATTGTTCGGCAATCTTGACGCTGTCCGTTTCCTTAACGATCTTCTCTAGAGTTCTTCTTCTTTCTGGATAGGGTACAACCGTATAATCGATTCCATCAACATATAATACGTCGAAGAGAAAAGTGACTACAGGAACCTCTTTCATCATTCTCTGGATTTCATACTTCCTTCCTCTTCTTTGGGTGACAACTTGAAACGGTAGCAAATCTCCGGTATGGGGGTCTACTGCAACGCCTTCTCCTTCAATAATAGCTTCTTTTGCTTGTATGCTCTCCTTTAATGCTTGACTTATGTCTGGAAATTGTTTCGTAAGATTCTCTAATCGTCTAGAGAATAAGGTTACCCCCCTCTGTGATATGTGCGCCTGAACACGCAGTCCATCATACTTGTATTCAGCTGACCCAATGCCATTCAGTTTTTCCAGAATATCCTTAGCAGTTGTCAGTCTCTCAGCCATCATCATTCTTATTGGTTTTCCAACAGTTGTCTTAAAGCGTTTTATAGCTTCCATCCCCTGCTCAGCCAAGGTCTTTGCCACCGATCCCAGGTCAGATGAGAGATTATAAGCTCTCTCAAGGTCATTTCTAAACTCTTTACCTCCGCCATAAGCAATAGCAAGTGCGTCCAAGATCGTCATATCCCCTACACCCACTCTAAGCCTGCCAAGAACCGTTCTAATAATGTACTTGGCCTCCGTTGGTGTTGCATCCTTCAGAAGCTCAAGCAAGAGTTCAATTTTTGTTTCAACAGCACCTTTTCCAGTTGCATGGCATATTTTTACAAAATTACCATAAACTCTTTCAACGGTAAGGGGGTTCTTAATGATATTAGGCTTCTCCCTCAGAAAATCTTCTACAGCCTCCCCTAGATCGCCAACTTTCTTATACTTCTCCATAACCTCTCTCTCAGTCTTACCAGTCACTTGCATGATGGCTCTGACTGCAAGTTTGTCGGCCACACCCAGTTCTATGCCTACAAATGGGGGATAAATCTCTCCAACCGTTAAATAAGCCACCTTATCTATCAGGTCTGGCGGTGTGTTTTTGATCAATTCCACAAGATACTTAGTCATCTCTAACCGCTTTGATGTAGACTCAATCTTCTGATATGCGTCAACAATTAATGTGTAATTCAATGCTCATTCACACCCAGAAATGATTGTTATTCACCTCTTATTCTCTTCAATTTTCAGCCTTTAGATAACGGAAGTAGATAAAACTTATTAAAATGATGTCCTTTTCGCTAAGTGTTTTGGGCTTATTGGATCACTATTTTATTTGTGCCTTTTCTTCCTGTTGGTCGGTTAGCATATAATGCCTCTGAAGATAATGCAACTGTTAAGGGCTCACACTATAGAGTCTTCGGTTTCGAGTCAAATGCCCTAGTATCGTTGCAACGAGAGTAGAAGATATATGAAGCTCAATAGCGCGGCTAGTGTTTCTTGGTCGTTTCATCACTTTTGGAGTGCGCATATGCCAAGGCTATTGTAAATATTGCTGAAGATAGACGTCGCTATTTCCATGGTTGCACCTAGAGCTATGGGCTGGTCTATGGTTAAGGTCTTGAACAGGATTTTAGGTATCGTTAACCACTCAGCCTCTTCGTCCACGAACATCCTCTATGATTGTGCACCGGTTTACGTCCAGTTAAGACAAATTTAGCATGGTGTTCATGCTTTTGCTGAAATAAGTGACTTAAAGCCAAACTGTATCCGTAGTCATTATTGTAGGGGCAAGAAGCTGAAACTGCATTGCAGACGGAAAGCTGCGTATTCTACTGGTGCTCATGCAATCATAAACATTAATTAACGAATATGGTCTTCGTTCAAAAGTTTTTCCATCATTATTCTTCTGCTTTTTTTGGGTTTTGTATTTTCATCAGACAAACGAACGCCGAAATTATTGATATTATCGTAAAAAGTATGTATGGATACGCTGGGTTCAACTTGTAGATCACTCCACCTATCATCGATCCAATAAACATAGCAGTAAATGGCAAAAACCCAGATGAAAAGCCTGCTTTCAACGAATTCGTCATTATCCCTTGGCCAAGAACTGCTGATGTTCTTCCACGCATACTCCGAGGAATCGTATTTGCCAGAAACGCAGAAGAAGATATGAAGATCAAAGCATGCCCTATTACAAACGCAATGTACACAATACCAGTTTGTACATAATCTTTACAGAAGATAAATGCAATATTTGAAGTACAGTTTATAATGTTGGCAGCAACCATCGTCCCTCTGCAACCATGAGCATCAACATACCTTCCAATTAGAAAAGAAATCGATGTCTGAATTAAGCCTCCGACTAAGAGCAGTGTTCCCCATTGATATTCGGTTAATCCAATGATTTGTTTCGCGTAAACAACTGTAAATGGACCTGAAATCGAGACCGCAAATGCGATTATGGCTGAGATAAATGTATATGATCCAAGATTGCTAATCAGATATCTTATCGAATTTAATAGCTCTTTAAAAGAGTTCTTAAACAGCACTGCAATATTATTTAAAGGAATCTGGTCAGTGGAAGCTTTGAGGGTCTCTTTGAGAAATCTCATGCGGATTGCGGCTACAACGAACCCGAGTGCAACGCTAATCATGTAACCTATCCTATTCGCGAATACCACATTATATGCGCTGATCAGATATCCGCCAATGTATGGTGAAATGATTCCGATCGCGGATGGGATCGACACAAACAAGGCATAGCCCATTCCTCTCATTTCTTTTGGCATCGAGTCTGCAGTTATTGCTGTTAATGCTGGTGAATAGAAAAGGAATAATTGTTGCAAAAATAATCCTACTGCTATCATGCTCCAGTCTTGTGCAAATGCGAGGAAGGCGAAGGAAATTGCATATCCAAGGGTTGCGAAACTTACGAAACGAGCTCTGCCTTTTTTATCGGCGATGTATCCACCCACTGGAAATAGAAGTAGTCCTCCAAGGGCTCCGATAGAGTTCACTAAGCCAATAATTTCTGGTCCTCCTCCAAGTGCTATGACATAGAGAGAAAGGTAAGGATTGACTATAGAACCAGTGAATGCCCATAGTATTCTGCTTCCCAATAATGCACCCATGTTTCCTCGGAAGAGATTTTTGTAGTGTATGGGCTCACGTTTCTCTACCGTGACCATTACTATTGTCGCCAGATTTCAATATGATTTAGATTATTCAACTATTACAAAGGTGTGATAAATACTTTTATTTGGCAGAATTGCATGCAGTCCGAGATCACTCAGTCTTCTATCTCCACCTAAATATTCACAACACAAAACCATAAATATAGCGTGGCTTCTTGTACCTTTGAATTTTTTACGAAGCACTTTTTAGGTGATTTGACAATATTATACTCTGTGTGTTAATATGCCACAAGATAATGAAGCTTTAATTAAATCTGTTAGAGATGCTTTAAAGAATGTTATAGACCCAGAGCTTGGGTCAAATCTAGTGGATCTAGGCATGATTAAGGATATTCATGTGAAGGATGGTGTGGCCGATATAGATATGGTTTTGACTTCTATATTTTGTCCGCTAGCACATTACCTAGTAGCCTCAGTTAAACTGGCAGCTGAAAGTGTCGAAGGAATTTCCACAGCTAACGTAAGGATTGTTGGATATGGGTTGTCTCCGTGAGCAAATGGAAGTTTTGGCTAAAATCTTTCATTGTGAATTATCTGAGTTAATGTTCTTCTCATGGGAGGCTTAGGGTCCTCTGCGGGGTATCCAACAGGAACAATCGCAACTGGCCTGCATTCATCTGGAATTCCAAGTATCTTTTTAACTTCTTCCTCATTAAACGCTCCAATAACGCATGTTCCTAGACCTAGAGAATGCGCCGTCAGTAGAATATTTTGAATCGCGAACGCAACGTCCATTAAGCAGTATAGTGAGGCTCCTCTCAAACCATATCTGCTTGATGAATGCATGGGGTTAGTACATGCAACAATTACAACAGGGGCTTCGATTATGAACTGTTGGTCATAAGCGATTTTTGATAGACGTTTCTTTGTTTCTTTTACTCTTATCACAATGAAGTCCCATGGCTGAAGATTGCCCGCTGAAGGTGCCCACCTTGCGGCATCGATGAGCGTCCTTACTATATCGTCTGAAACGTCTTCGGCTGTGTACTTTCTTATGCTTCTCCTAGTTCGGATTACATCTATGATTTGCAAAGGTCGCTCACCCAATGACGAATATTTGGGTCTATATGATTATTAGTTTTGCTTCAGAACTCGCTTTTCCGTGTACTATGACGTCTAAATGCTAATTCGACTCCGACTGCTCCAAGGAAAGTGAGCAGTATTACAACAAGGGCAACTATTGGAAACCATTCTGAAGCAATATCTATTATTGTAGTTTCAAGTAAAATGGGTTTAAGCTCATCTTCTTCGTAGATGAGGAGATGCAATTCCTTGATATGTTGAAGGTATTCCCTTGCCTTGCCAACCCAGTCGCTCTTTGTAATGTTCAATAATTGTATGGTATCTGTTGAGTATACTGGGGCGGAAGTTATTCCGGCAAATGGGGAAATTGGGCTGCTTTTTGGTTGCCCCATAGTTAAATCATATGCCAGCCAACCCCATGGAGGAATGAATACAATTGCCCACGCGTGGTAACTGATATATCTCATAACTGTGGTTATGCTTTCGTTCTCTCTCTCATCATACGGCGATCTTGGATTATACAAACAACCAACTTGCATGTACGCTGGGATCTTAAGGATTCTACATAACGTAATGAATAGATTAGCTTGGTCATCGCAGTCTCCTTCTCTATTATAGTAGGTTTCATTCGGATACCACGGATACGCATGGTTAAACCTGCTGGGGACAGAAACATGTTTCCCAATCCATTGGGCAATCGCATTAACAATTTCGAGAACGTTTCTTGAGTAATGAATCGAACTCCATATCGAGTCAGCTAGGTTTCTGAACACTTCAAGGTTAGTCTGCCATGTGCCTGAGGCAGTGCAGTACTGCTCTATAAGGTGGTCAGGTATATCGTCCAACGTTCCGGACGACTTTATGCTTAAAGAGGGGGGTTCACGTGCGATTTCGATTATCTTGAATCTTAATCTTATAGTAACATTCTCGCCTGTCTGGATGATTGGAACATCTAGAAGTACTATTGAATTGCCATCTTCATCAATACCGCTTGTGTATGGACAATTCACTTCCAGTAAAAACACTGTTTGCCACGAATTGTTCATAAAAATATTCCATGTCACGTCCTCTGCATCCAGCTTAATGTCTTTGTTACCACGATTTGTATATACAACCATCATGTTCAGTTCAAATTTTTTCTCATTTTCAGTGCTTTCAGCGATTACAGTTTGGGGAATAGTTGTGAACAATAATAGAAATATCATTATGTAGTTTTTCAGACGCATTGTTTTTATCTCCCAAGGTGGAAGGAGAGAAATTTTATCATCTTCTACATCATTATTGTTCTCTAAATTTTTATTTTCTCGTGGCCTTCCTTTAACTTTGCCTAAGCATAGGACTGCAAAATCCATTGGTATATGGTTGCACAAAGTGTAAATGTAGCTTGGAACTTAAATTATGATTAAATCTAAATTCCTCAAACAAGGCTCTGGCATTTGAAATAATGCGAAGAAATTTGAGAACGTGGCAAAAACACTCGCCTTCACCATTGGAATCATAAATACCAACAATAGCTTTTGTGGGAAGATTATAAAACGCATAAAAATATGTAGCCGAGACGTCGGTGGATGTATTGTTCCATTGCATGTTCCTTAACTGACTTGATCGATCCAGTACCCAAAAGTGATAAGTGAATTAGGAGCATTTGGGCACTCATGAATAAGGTAATAGAGTCTGCATATGATGGAATTTGATTTCAGTTTATATTCCCAAACATCAAGCAAAGTCAATATAAAAGTGAAACCTTTTTGAGTAATGGTGACATACAAATAAAGAGTTGATTGTCAATTGAGTTCTAAACCAGAGTTCTTGAAAGAGGAGCTTGAGCGATACAGTCGCCAAATGGCAATTCCAAAATGGGGTCTTGATGGGCAAAAGAAGCTGAAAGCAGCAAGAGTGACAATAGTTGGAGTTGGAGGGTTGGGCTCGTTTTCTTCATTGTTGCTTACAGCATCTGGGGTAGGGCATGTGAAAGTAGTGGATAAGCAGCGATACGAAGTGAGCAACTTAAATAGGCAGATACTGGGTTGGCATTTAGATGTGGGAAAATACAAGGCTAATGTTGCGAGAGAGAAGCTCATAGAACTCAATCCATACGTGGACGTCGAAGCAGAAATTCTAGAGATCAGAGAAAATAATGTGAAAGATGTAATTCTTGGCTCTGACGTTGTGGTTGATGGGATGGATAACTGGGAAACAAGATTCATCGTTAACGATGCTTGTGTAAAGGAAAGAATACCTTTTGTTCACGCGGGTGTTTCAGGCTTTTATGGTCAAATAACAACAATCATGCCTGGAAAGGGTCCATGCCTAAGATGCATATTTCCTAAATCACCTGCACAACCCTCATTGATACCCATAGTTGGTGCAACACCTGCTTTGCTAGCCTCACTTCAAGTCATGGAAGCACTAAAGCTCATTCTTGGGCTGGGTAGATCATTGATTGGTAGACTGCTGTTATTCGACGGAGAAAATATGGAAACCAATATTATTACTGTTGAAAGAAAAATGGATTGTCCAATTTGTGGCTCAATGCAGTATTAGGGCGCCTTTTTATTTTTTCGGTGTACCCAGTAGCTCTCTCTTTCTGTAACTTCTTTCTTCCATATTGGCACATTCTTTTTTACTAGCTCAACAGTTTCTTCCAATACAGGGAATACATTGTACCTATGATCTCCTGCCACGACCACATATATCACATCTTCACCTGTAAGCCTTCTTCCTATGATGTGATGTATCCAGACGTCGACAATTCCCTTCTTCTTGGACATTTTCCCAGCGATTTCACGCAATTTCTCCTCAGCCACTTCCTCATAGGCCTCGTACTCAAGATACTTCACCTTCTCTCCCTCATCTGTAACGCCTCGAACGATACCTACGAAGCATCCTATCATTCCAGCCTTTCCGATATCCTCATGCTCTCTTACTTCTCTGAGTATCTCTTCAATCGTTATATCTTGTTTAGAATGAATTCCCACCCGTGTAATTTTCATACTCATCCCCCAGAAACTGGCGGAAGAAAGGCAACCTCATCTTTCTCACATATCTCTGTATCTAATGACTTGACAAGCTTCCTATTAACTAAAACAATTACATCTTCTCCAAGCTTGTCAACTGACTGAAAGATTTTGCCCCTTAGTCTTCCATCAAACTCATTGATTAATCTCTCAATTAATTTTTTCAAAGTAACAACGCTATCTAACTTTACGTAAACTTCGCTACGGCCGTCTAAGGCATCCTTAAGGTCAGCGAACAGCCTAACTTTTACCATGCGCTCACCGTGTTAAATATTGGTGTAATTAAAAAAATATTTATTGCCCCTTTGTAAAAGTTATTTTCCCGTTGTATTAACAAAACATTAAATAGGAGATTCATTAAACGATTGCCGTAAAGGAGGGGATTTAACACTGTCGGGATCTGGAGTGAATGCGTATGTGTTGATCGTGACCGAGGTTGGGAAAGAACATGAGATCGCTGATGAATTGCTCAAGATTAATGGGGTTTTAAAGACAAGCGTGGTATATGGAGAATTTGATGTTGTGGCTGAAATTAGTTGTCCAGACCTTAAGTCTCTTGATCAAACCATTACAAAATTACGTAAAAATGCAAGTGTGATCAGAACAAGCACCCTTATATCATCCTAAATATTCATCCTTGCTAATTCCTTTAACACATCATCCGCAGAGTTATACTTTCTCTCCGGTAGATGCTTTAAAATTTCCATAAATTGGACCTGTTTCCCTTCTTTCCACACAACAATTTTCCAACCATAAAATTTCGATAGTAATGTCTTTGATATCGGGTAACCTGCCTTTTCGATGAGTTTTTTAACCGCCTCGGGTCCGGGGTTATCAAACATTTTTGGAAACTTTCGTGTTCTAATATATTGTAGAAATCTTTTTGCATCGTCAAACATTGATAAATTATTGAAAAACACATAAACAGTCTTTGAGTCTTCAAATCCTTTTATTCTATCATAAAGTATTGCTAGCTCATTGTCGGTGAACTGGTAATAGTACATTCTTTCTCCAAGTCCATGAAGCCTAAAATAAGCTATATCGCCTGTGTAAACTGGTAGCATCTTCAATGGATCAGAAACATGAGTAATGTTCAATCTAGACAACAGTTCGCCTAATTTTTTCCTCACAGTCTCATCTTCCCATAGAGGTCCACGTGTTTCCCAAGCTATGATTAAACCCTCCGTCTCAGCCTTAGAAAAGAAGTCTTCAACCCTCCTAAAGATCTCCGCTGATGGCTTAATCGAACTTGGAGTTTGAATAAGCAATATTTGCGACCTCAATTTATTACAAATATGCTTCATTTGATCTAGAGCCTTGATACATTCGTCATTCAGCTTCAGCTTCTGATCGTGACTTATTTCCTGATGTGCCTTCACTGTGAACTCAAAGTCGACTGGAGCCTCCTTTCTCCATTTTTCCAAAAGTGCCTCATTTGGATACCTGTAAAATGTTACATTTAATTCCACAGTATCAAAGTTCTCATAATATTTTTTCCTTGATACCGGATAACCACAACAGCCAACCTTAATGACCACATTAATAGCCTCCAATATCTATATTACAATCCTAACATCAAATAAGTCAAAATTGCTGTAATTGCTCCAAAAGCTGTTGAACATAAATTTACAACATTATTGTTAAACAACCGTATTCCCTTTAGGTGAATTGTAGGCGTGTCACAGTGGAGACCCTTTTCAACTATCTTCCCACACACTTGGCATTTATACATCGCTTGTATTGTAGCGCCAATAACGCTATCAAGTGTGGTTCCAGAGAATCCACCAATTAAGGCTATCAGTAGAATCGTTTGAAGGTTCAAATTTGTTAAGTCTAGGAAACAAGATAAGGATCCAATAACTATTGCTCCACCTATCACCGCCAACTCCCCAAACGGAGATATGGCCCCAGAGGTTCCAGTTGGTACCTTCTTCATATTTGTTATCAACCGTGGAGCGTGCGGATATAGCACCCCAATCTCTGTTGCCAATGTATCCGTGAATGCCGTGCTAACTGCCCCCAGAAATCCGATGAAAAATATTTGGGAAGGGGTTATCCCTTCAATGATCGATAACATTGTTGCAATTCCTCCATTGGCCAACACATTTTCCCAACCCCTAGCTCCAAGCCTTTCCTCTGCTACTCCTTTTGATTTTTTATATTGGTACCTGAATTTGGTGGAGCTCCCAGCAATGAGATGAAACGTCAAGATTATGAGGAACCACTTCCAACCACCAAAGATGAATACAAATAATCCAACGAAGAACCCTGCTATTGCCCCAGATATGTTCACAATTCTTATCATAATTGACAATACACCAAAAGCAGAAACAACCACAACTCCCACAAGCAAATTTAGCAAATCAAGTTCCATTTTCAGTCACGAACTTCACCGTCTTTAAATTATAACTCTACTCTGCCTAACTTTATCGACATGGTAAGATTGTTTAACGATTCCAGCAGATCCCTAACAGTCGCTGCATTAGACAGAACAAGTGGAATATTCTCTGCCTTAGCAAGTTCTATTGCTAGCTCATCAACTTTTTCTGGTTTATGCAAAACAATCATTTTAGGCTTAGGTTGCTGTACCCTCACTGCCACCATAGGCGACCTACCTGTTTTGACTTCAGTAAAAATTAGGGCGCGTTCTGTTGTTGAACCAAGTATCTGATAAAAGTCAGATCCCGAAAGCTCCAGTATCGCTTTTATGCTGTCCAAGACAGTGTAGCCAAAAATGTCTCTGTTTAAGAGATGTTCACAAGCCACGGGAACACCGGAGACGACTTCACATATTTTTGATGCTTTAACTGCAATATTAAACTCCTTTATATCGAGGATCGCTGGCGATACCACTCTAGTTAGATATGAGAGCTCTCTTAATTTTGGTCCCCCTCTTTGTTCATCAGCATCGATTAGAACCTCAACAAATCTTCTGACAATACCAGTTCCTGGAGATTTCCTTCTACCGCTTTCGTAGTCGCTGATTACAGAGGGAGAAACCTTCATGCCATTGGCTATCATAGACTGCGAAATGTCAAAGATTTCGCGCCATTTTCGCATCGTCACGCCTGGGTCTGTGGAGAAAGCAATCTCCCCAGCTATTCTCTTAGCCAATGCCTCCTTCAAGGACTGAGGTATGCTCATACTGAGGTTTTCTTTACCACCTGGGCTCTATTATTTGTTTTGGACAAAAGAGTTATTACCGTTATATCTCAATTAACATAGGAAAATATTCTTTGGTGTAAAAATTGGGCGGGTCATTTAAAGATAAAATTGAATTATCACGTAGGAAAAAGCAATCCAGTATCATTCTTGCCCTTGATCTAATAATCAACGATCGCAATGTTTTGCTCACGAAATCCTTTGAAATCCTTAAGGATGTAGCCCCTTACATCTGTGCCTTAAAGTTAAATCATCATTTGATACTGCCGTTAAGTCTTTATGACGATGTTCAAAAATTAATTAGTTTTGCGCACGACTTAGGTCTGCCCACGATAATGGACTGCAAGATTAATGACATAGGAGATACCAACCGAGTAATCGCCAGATATTACTACGAGGCTGGCTTCGATGCTGTAATTGCAAGTGCCTTTATTGGATGGGAAGATGGACTTAAACCGGTTTTTGACCTTGCTAGACAGGTGGGTAAAGGTGTTATACTGTTGGTATATATGAGTCATAAAGGAGCCGAGGAAGGTTATGGCCAAAGGGTGGTCGATTTAGAGACAGGAGAAGTTGTGATGCAGTATAAGCTTTTTGCTTCGAGGGCTCTAAAATGGGGTGCGGATGGGGCTGTTGTTGGGGCAACATTTCCAGAAAAGATTCGCGAAATAAAATTCATGTTAAAGGACAAGGTGCCAATTTACTCACCTGGGGTTGGGGCTCAGGGAGGCGATGTAGAGCGGGCAGCAGAAGCTGGATCGCATTACCTAATAATTGGAAGACGCATATTTCAATCAAGTAACCCTGCAGAAGCTGCTAAATCCTTCCGTGACACTGCGTCCAGATTTTTATAAAATGACTGGTCTCAGTTGTCCGTCCGTTCGTCATTCTGAAGTCTGTCGATGGACATCTTCATCGATCAGTCTACTAAATTTTGGACGATCTTCTCTATAAATTTTATATATTATTTTGTGGAGAATACATTGGATAGTATTTTATAATTATAAAATATGGTGAAATTATGGCCAACGAGATTAGAGTTGCTATAGTTGGGGTGGGAAACTGTGCTTCAGCCCTTGTTCAGGGCGTCTATTATTATAAGGACATTAAAGAAGACGATTCTGTTCCAGGTCTACTCCATGTAAAGTTCGGCGAGTATCATGTGAAGGATATCAAATTCGTTGCGGCGTTTGATATAGACTCTAGAAAAGTCGGTGAAGACCTAAGTCAAGCAATTTTTGCTGCACCAAATAACACTCGGGTGTTTTGTAAGGTTCCAAAACTTGGAGTAAATGTGATGAAAGGTCATGTCTTAGACGGCGTTGGGAAATTCCTAAAACCAATTATTCAAGTGGATCAAAAACAAGAGCCGGTGGATGTGGCTGAGATATTGAGGAAAACAAATACCCAAGTTGTCTTAAATTATTTACCAGTTGGAAGTGAGAAGGCCGCCCAATGGTATGCTCAGCAAGCAATCGAAGCTGGCTGTTCATTTGTGAACTGCATGCCTGTATTCATCGCATCTGATCTTGGTTGGCAGAAAAAATTTGAAGAAGCGGGGTTACCAATAGCTGGAGATGATGTTATGAGTCAAATAGGTGCAACTGTCCTTCATAAAACTTTACTTAAGCTCTTAGTAGATCGGGGAGTCTGGATAGAAAACAGTTACCAACTTAACGTTGGCGGGGACACAGATTTCCTCAATATGCTGGAGGAAGAAAGGCTCAAATCGAAGAGGATAAGTAAAACGAGTGCTGTGCAAGCGTTGGTTCCATACCATGTGCCGCTTAGAATAGGTCCAAGCGACTATGTGGATTTCCTCGAAAACAGGAAAATATGCTATATAATGGTTAATGGTAAGTATTTTGGGGATACCCCCGTAAAAATTGATGTAAAGCTTGATGTGTTTGATTCGCCTAATAGTTCAGGAATCGTTATAGATGTCATAAGAGCCGCCAAAATCGCTCTGGATAGAGGGATAGCTGGTCCTCTGATCAGCATTTCAGCTTATGCTTTCAAGCATCCGCCTATGCAGGCGCCATATGAAGAAGCTAAGAAATGGGTAGAAGAATTCATTGACGGTAAAAGGGAACGGTGACTAGGTTCTCCAAAGCTCCTTTCTTAAGAGATCCCTCACTGCTGCCCTTATTACGGAGCTTCTACTTGGATACATTCCAGCTCTCACAAGGTCATCCATACCCTCGATAAGGGCCTCAGGGAGTTTTACGGTCACAAGTTTCATCCCAAAGTCGCCAACTAAAAATATTTGTTTCTCTTGAAGTATTAAAATATCTCTAATAAAATTATGCTACCATTTGCCCTTTAGATGTTCTTACGCTTTATTCTTATACTTATATCTGGCCTTTTGGGTCGAAAAATGAGAAATAAAGGGGAAAAATACCATACGTCAGGAATACCTAATGCGAGATAGGGTTCAGCGATACCACGCCTTTCGCAGGAATCTCAGCACGTTGCCACCTATGAGCTTCTCGATTTCCTTGTCTGAGTAGCCATGCTTAACGAGCCATCTAGTAACGTTTATGAGGCACTCTGAGGGGTTCTCCAGTCCCTTCACATACGTGATCTCCTTCGGACCGATGCCGCTCTTTTGTCGCTCCGTTGCGGTTCTCTCTTGTGAACGTGCAAGCCACCGTGTATATGCTCGTCCTTTCCGTCCTCCCCAGACTTTATGAAACGCTACATGATCCCCATATATTGAATCCGGTCCCGAAGCAACGTGGTCTATTCCCATCAGTTTAATACAATACTCCATGTGCTCCATATAGGACTCTATTGTGTGTTCAGGATTATTCACAGTCCATGTTGAGTAGGGTGAAGCGGAAATGCCTATAATTCCATCCTTCTCTGCTAATGCGTAAAGTATCTCATCTGGAACCCCTCTTCCATGTCTTCCTCCATACAGTGCGGCAGCTCCAGAATGTGAGTCTGTTACGGGTTTGTCACTGGCTTCTATTACATCAAGTGCGGTCTGATAGCCGCAGTGCGATATGTCTATTGCCATGCCGATCTTATTCATTCGTTTCACGCAGTCGTAGCCAAAATCAGTAAGTCCGCCGTCTCTTGGCCACATGCTTCTGCCAGAGCCTAGGGCATTGGATTCCCCATAAGTTATTCCCAGCTTCCTGACACCCAGACCATAGAGAATGTCTATACGATCCGTCTCGTTCTCAACGGGTGCCGCCCCCTCTACGCTTGGTATGAGTGCCACTCTTCCTGTCTCATGCGCATTAATGATGTCGTCTACCTTCTCGCATCTAACGACGAAGTCTTGATGCGCTATGTCGCTAAGCCTCATTCCAAGGTCGTATACGATATCGTTCCACTTCCAACCCTCCTTCGAAGTAATGTAGGCAGTTCCATCCATCATATCGTCAAAGACCGCATCAAGACAGGCATGGCTCAATGCTTCGTATGCAATAAATTCACGTCCTTCCATTTCGTATATTATGTATTCGTTCACGTCTTCTGGCATAAGAACTGGGTGTTCATGTAAGGAGATGGTGATGCATTTCTCAAGCAATTCATCAGCCCTATCCTCCTCATTCTTCGACAATGGTACCCAATAAACCGGAAACCGCCCTTCAGGAGGTGCAAACTTGAAGGCTCTGTAGTCAACATGCGGCTCTAGATACTGAAAAGCCTTGTAACCAGTATACTTCTTATTTTTACCCATTTTTGGTCTTACGAGAATATCCGTCTTACAATTCTTAAATTTATGCATCGCAAAAATCCATTTCGTTTCGAATGCCTTCTAGCTAAAAATTTATAAGAGCCAATGGAAATAAAGATGAAAACAAATTTGAGATTCTAATAACCTTCTTTGGAAATGTAATGTGGAATGTTATGATTTATGGCCAAAAAGGATAATCCAAATAGTGTTCTTAACTCCAAAAACGCATATGCTGGTATTATTCTCCTTGGAATTGTAAGCTTGATGGGCGATGTTGTATACGAAGGCGCACGTGGGCTTGTGCCAGATTACCTTAAGTTTTTAGGTGCCTCCGCCATCATCGTAGGCGTTGTAGGTGGACTTGGGGAATTCTTAGGCTACGCCTTAAGACTTGTTAGCGGAATTTTGGCGGACACGACACGTGCGTATTGGTTCTTCATCTTCTCTGGCTACGGACTAATCGTCTCGATTCCTCTCTTAGGGCTTACAAGTGGCTGGGAGATTGCTATAATACTTGTATTGTTTGAAAGACTTGGGAAAGCCCTCAGATCTCCCTCCAGAGACACAGTGTTGTCGGTTATAAGCAAAGGTGTGGGGGCGGGCAAGGCGTTTGGAATTCACGAACTGCTAGACCAGGTAGGTGCGGTTCTAGGTCCTCTAATTGTGGCAAGTTTGATGTATTACAGCGGTAATAACTATAAGCAGGCATTCAGTTTTCTCGCATTACCTTTCGTGATGCTTTTAGTGGCATTAGCTTATACTTACAGGAAAGTTGGGTCAAAAATGGTCACCGAATCGAGAGCTAAGGGTGTTGGGGGCAGATTGGAAAAATCATTCTATGTCTACACCTTGGCAGTTATGCTGAACACTATTGGGCTTATACCGGCTGCACTTATCCTATACAAAGCCTCCGTCATTCTTCAACCAGAGCATCTGCAATGGATGGTGCCTTTGTTTTATTTACTGATTCAGGGGGTGGATGCGTTTGTTGCTTTGATCGCTGGATATGCTTATGACAAGTTAGGGGTAAAATTTTTGGCATTACCCTTCGTCCTTTCGATAATTCCATCATTGTTTATTGCAATTGATTCTGGGCTGATGGCATTGGCTATGGCTTCCGCGTTTTTCGGTGCGGTGCTTGGAATGCAAGAGTCAATTTATCGTGCAGCGGTTTCAGAATTTGTGCCAGTTTCTTCAAGAGGCACAGCGTACGGAATCTTTAATACTGCCTATGGCATCGGTTTCGTAATAAGTGGTGGAGTCTATGGTCTATTAATGGACCTAAATGCATCATTAACCACAATACTGCTCTTCGTAGCCTTGACACAAATCTCGGCGATAATTGTTTTATTGAGAATCCATAAAAGTTCAAAAGGTAAAGCCTGAACATGAAATAAAAGATATGATGCATGCAAGCTCTCGACCACTCCCCCTAGCCGTTGAGGGTTTACATATGGTACAGATATCTTTTTAGGTTGGAAAGTTAATTCTCACATTACTTAAAAATCCAAAATGCCATGGAAGAATGTTGTGATGGTAAAAAAGAAAGGCAGAGAAATAGGTTATCAAATGGAAGGGATTGCCTTTGGCATGGCTGATGGAATAATTTGTTTCATAGGCTTGATAATCGGCATTGCTGAGGCTACATCAAATCCAACTTTGGTTATCATATCAGGTATCATTGGTGGGTTATCTGATGCCTTTGGAAACTCAATAGGCTTTTTCATCTCCCAATCAACAGAAAGGAGTGTGCAGATTCACGAAAACGTAGTTCGTGGAAATTCGAATGTGGAGATCAGAGTTCACTCCAAGCATGAGGTTTTAATGAGTGGGGTGCTTTCATTTCTTGCCACGATTTGTGTGCTAATTATTTTGCTTTCTCCCTTCTTCGTTTTCAGCATCACCGTAGCATCATACCTCACCTTCGTAATTGGAATAGGCGTATCATTTGCTCTAGGTTTATATGTTGGTAGACTAAGTGGAGAGTGTCCTTATAAAACAGGACTAAAATACAGCGCACTAGCCATTCTAGGAGCAGTCGTCTCATTCATAATCGGGGACTTCCTAAAACACCTACTTATCGAACACACCTTCCGAATATTCTGACAGCTTTTCATAATGTAGCACTATTGCCTTTATATTTCTAAGACCATATTCTAAATTTGTAGCTTCAATATATGGAAACAGAAGGTTGTCGAAAAATGAAAACTTCATTAAGCCAAGCAATCGTTAACATGAAGTTCGATGAAATTGAGGCCCTAGTTCAGAAAGCTTTAGTTGCTGGAAAATCTCCTCTTAGGATCTTGGATGAGTTGAGGTCTGGCTTGGACATTGTGGGCAAGAAATTTGAAAAACAGGAATATTTTCTTTCAGACCTCTACATGGCAGCTGAAACGATGAAGAGGGCCCTAGATGTTCTTAGGCCTCACTTTAAGAAAGGTGAAATAAAATCGAAAGGAAGAATTGTGATTGGAAGCATGGAGGGAGACATCCATGACTTCGGTAAAAACATCGTCATCAGTCTCCTTCTATCTCATGGCTTAGAAGTTTACGATTTAGGAATAGATGTTTCTCCAGCAAAGTTCGTATCAGAAGCAATACGTGTGAATGCCGACATCATAGGCGTCTCAGCGCTTCTCTCAGCAACCCAACCTAAGACAAAGGAACTAATAGATGAGCTTAATTCCCGTGGGATCAGAAACAGGTTCAAGGTGATCTTAGGCGGTGCGGGCGTTCAAAAGGAAGCGGTGGAATGGTGGGGCGTTGATGCCGCCGTTAATGACGGTGTCAAAGGTGTGGATATTATAAAATCGTGGGTAGAGGAGAAGAAAAATGCCAAAAAGTAGTAGAGAACGAGTACTGACAACCTTGGAGCATAGAGAACCCGACAGAGTGCCGTTAAGCGGCAACTTCGACACCTACATTATGAGTATGTTAAAAAAACATTATGGTGTGGCAAATTCAAGGGAGCTTGAGTTTTCAGTGTTGGGATTAGATTTTCCTCCGCCAGCGAAAGTAGTAGCGCCTAGAAACTGGGTACCCTCGGATGACTACGTTGAGTTCTGCAACAAAATAGGTGTGGAACCTAGGTCAGCTTATGCGGACTACGAGGAATGGGGTATAGAAAGAAATCTTCGAAAGATCCTTGTGGAAGGAGGTCAAGGAACATTCATCTTCACACGCCACCCATGGGAACACCTTACCGAGGTCAGCCAGATAGATGAAGTGGAGTTGCCCGACCTTGATGCCCCTGGAAGATGGGATCTCGCTGAAAAAGTTATCAAGGAATATAAAGAGGATTATCTAGTCACAGGGCTTCTTGGTCACGTCTTGTGGACCGCTGGTTGGGAGTTGAGGGGAATGTATACATTTATGAAAGACCTCTACGTGAATGAAAAAATGGCTGAAGCAATTTTAGACAAGTTACTCAGCTACATGAAAGAGGTGTGTAAGGTGCTCATTGACATGGGTGTCGATATCATTAGGGTCAATGAAGATTGGGGTACACAAACACAACTCTTTATCAATACCAACCTTTGGAAGAAATACTTTAAACCGCGTTACAAGGCGCTTTTCAACATTCCCAAGAAGGCAGGAGTATTCGTCTACTTTCACAGTGATGGTAACATAACCCCAATCGTTGGGGACCTTATAGACTGTGGGATAGATGTATTAAACCCTGTACAGCCTGAATGCATGAATCCTGTTGAAATTAAGAGTAAGTATGGAGATAAAATAACCATCCACACAGGATGCTCAGTGCAGAGAACACTACCTTATGGCACAATAGAAGATGTTAGGAAAGAGGTACTTGAAGCAATTAAGAACTTAGCACCTGGAGGGGGGTTCATGTACGGAACTAGCCATCGCGTCCTCTATGGAACCCCCGTAGAAAATGTTGTTACTTTATACGAGACATGCCATAAGTATGGTAGATATCCGATTAAAATTCCATGAATTTCACAGGTTGCAAAAATATCGCAGTAACAGGAGACGGATTTGGATATGTCTGGAGGTTTCCGAAAAAAATAAATAAATGTTTTTCAATGCTTGCTCCGTTCATTTAGAACATAAAGCCCTAATCTTCGCCTTTCCTCCAACAGGCACATCATTTCCATGAGCCACTAGAACCGTATCAAAGTCCAGTTCAAGCAGCCTCTTTATCTCCCTTGTCGCCATAGCCACATCTTCGCAGTATTTTTCTGGCGGCGCAGATAGGTTGCCTTTTTCATCTGCAAACACGGTATCTCCTACCACAATTGTTTTCTTCTCCGGAAGATACAAGGTCAAGTTTCCTTTGGTATGCCCTGGAACAAGTACTGCCACTATTCCTCCAGCATATGCTAATCTCTCATTGTCCTTCAGCTTCAAATCAACAGCTACGCCTGTGCTTGACTCAATAATTTGAGCTTCATTTTCGTGCGAGGCAACCTTGAATCCGCAAGCTTCCTTAAGCATCTTAAGAGCCCCAATGTGATCACCATGACGATGGGTTATTATGCACAGTTCAACATCCTTCGGCTCTTTTCCAAGGCTTTTAACTTTATTGAGTATGACCTCCGCATCCTTTGGATTAGATCCAGCGTCAACAAGGATTAGTTTATCACCAGATTCGATGAGAAATGCTTTCACAAAACCCAATGGTATTGCGTATATCCCTTTTACCATGGCATAATCTCCTCTAAAAATACGTAAGCTTTTAAGATATAAAAAATTGCTTAAACTAATACCCACTGGTTCCTCTTTCCTTATCCTTCCAGTAAGGTCGAGTTCTCAAGTATTGAATCTTGGCTTTCAGCAAGTCCATATAGAATTCATCCATATTTTGATGCATTTTGCCCAATATTCTGAAGGCGGTATCTGGTCCTACGCCTTTAACTTGGAATGCGATCAGAGCCTTTTTGCCATAGCTTAAAACAAGGTCAGCGGTACGCCTTGCATAAGTTAGTTGCTCCAATTCCTCTGGAGTAAGTTCCTTTTCATCAAGTCTCCGTTTAAGAATGTCTTTAATTGCTTCTGGGTCTTGACCCGCGCGGATGTGCGCTAACAGGTTTGAGCCACATTTCTCGCAGATAGGTTTTTCAAGTATGTCACGTATATGTTTTTCCTTTACTTGAGTGCCACAGGAAAGGCATAACAGATGAACTTTCCGTGTAGCTATTGTTCGCCTCATTCGTTCAATATTGTTGAGCAAAATGCGTTTGGGAGCCATTAGCTCCGTGACCTCCGTGAATTGTTCAAGAATGTGGTATGCTAATGGAGTGGGTTTTTCTAGGCGAAGCTGTGCATATACTTTAATTTCCCCTCTTCTAACTTTTTGCATGATTCTTTTAACGGTCAGAATGTCCACTTTTTCCAGCATGACTTCTCTTAGCGTTTCTTCGTAAACAGGTGTCTTCTCGAATCGTTTAGGCAAGTCTTCAAGCTTTCCATAAGCCATGGTTTTACCACGGGGTAGTGCACCAAAACGTTCTGCCACAAACTTCATTTTATAAGCAAATGGAAAATGTGCTTTAAGATTTTCTTCAAATGCTTTATCCACTTCCACATCTGTCAAGCCAAATAGCATGTTTGGCAACCTTTCTAAGTCGTAGGACTCTATACTTCTAGGAGTTTCAATTAATATTCGATATCCGTCATTCCACCAACCGATAATAAGCTCATGGTCTGAAAGAATGCTGTCAAAGATACAGCCTAACGTGCGGTTAACAACATCTCCAAAACAAGAGTGAACGACAATGTATTTTTTGAAGGCCTCTATGAGGATTTTATTGTGAGTTGGTACAATGGCTTTTTGCCTTATCTGTTCAAGAATTTCTTCTACAGCCTTCAGTAAGGTCGACTTGCTGGTAGAGAGTTCTTTGGCAAGCCTTTCAGCCAAAGGTTCCGGAGTAATTTCATGTTCATACTCTTTCTCTATCTTTTCCCTAAGCTTCCCCACCTCTTGAGCTACATGAAAAGGCACTGGGACCATTTCTCCATCCCACCCAGGTGTCGCAGCAAATGGGTCTTCTGAAGGCACCACATGAACCATGCCTGTATCTTCTTCGATCTGGACGATCCGCCAAACATTTCCCCTTAGTATTATATTGAGACCAATTCGCGCCCTTAGCGACATGAACTCGTCGCCGACAACGCCTATTATCCTATCTGAAATAGCATCAACCACTGGATAACGTCGTTCGTCTGGAATCATAGATAGATTCTCATAGTAATATTTGCGGGTTTTCTTCCCTTTCTTCAACACATTGCCTTCTAGCAGGAGAATTCTCAATTTAACTAGATAATCTATGACATCTAAAAGCTTAGCTTTGGATAAATTACGGTACGGATACGCCCGACGAATAATCTCAAGAACATCTTCAACTTGAGCCATGCCTTTATCAAGCACTATTCCAGCAACTTGATGCGCCAACACATCCAAGGCATACTCATGCATATTCGGCGTCTCCAGTTTACCTTTACTTGCTAAACATGCCACTACTAAAGACTCCATAGTATCGTCTGGAAATGCTGTGACAATCAGACCTTTAGAAATCCTATCAAGTCTGTGGCCGCTTCTGCCCACACGTTGAATTAGGTTACGAACCTGTCTAGGTGACAAGTATTGAATAACTAGTTCGACATTGCCAATATCGATGCCCAGCTCCAAAGTGCTAGTGCAAACTATGGCTTTCAGCTTCCCATTTTTAAATGCATCCTCTATGGAGGTCCGTTCCTCTCTAGACAACGAGCCATGATGGACCGCCGTATCCTTTGTCAACTTACCAAATTTATACCCAAGCATTTCCGCATTGGTTCTACTATTGACAAATATCAAGGTAGATGTATGGTTCTTCACCAAATCCAGCATCCGTCTTATCCTCGCAGCTGCTTCAGGAGACGTATATAACTGCTGGGCTAATTCATAGTCAGACTCGCTTGGAGTGGGGTGTTCTACGCTGTAAATGTAACCCTTTCGCAAAGGAACTTCGACGACCTTGATCTGACGATGTGTCCCGGCGATGAAGTCTGCAACCCTTTGTGGTTTAGAAACGGTGGCGGATAATCCAATCCTTTGAAACGGTTCTTCTGTTAATTCTGACAATCTTTCCAGTGCTACCATAAGTTGGGTTCCTCGCTTGTCTTCGGCTAGCTCATGCACTTCGTCGATGATAACATAACGAACATGTTTGAGATGCTTTTGCATTAGAGTGCCAGGCAAAATAGCTTGAAGTGTCTCTGGAGTTGTAATCAACATATTCGGCGGTTGAAGCGCTTGCTGCCTGCGGGTCTTGATTTCTGTGTCTCCATGCCTAACCTCCACAGAAATACCCAAATACTCAGCCCAGAGAGAAAGTCTCTTCATCATATCTCTATTAAGTGCACGTAGAGGGGTAACGTAAAGAATTGAAATCCCACGTTTTTCTGTATGCCTAATGAAATTGGAAAAGACGGGAAGCAACGCAGCCTCGGTTTTTCCGCTACCGGTTGATGCAATTAAAAGAACGTTTTCACCCTTCAATATCAAGGGAATGGATTCGACTTGGGTACGCGTGGGCTCTGAGAAGCCAAAATTTACCAAACCCCTTTGCACAGACTTTTCAAGCAAACTAAAAACGTTTGAGCTTGGCAACATTTTCCTCATGTCCTTAATCTAATTATAAATGGCTTTCACACTTTTAAGTAGCAAACTGAGAACGAAGATTTTCACCGATTCATTTAAGGTATGTTTAAAATTTTAAATATCGTGCATAGAGTTTTACATACAGGTGAACCAGCCGTAAATAAAAGAGGAGGGCATCATGCGCAGGTTATCACAATATAACGGAATCATCGAGTTCTTAATAGTATCCAATATACGAAGGTTCACCGTGGAGTGGCTTGCAAGAGCCTTGAAAATTAACACAAGACTAGCAACCGACTTCGTGCTTAAGGCTAAACACACTGGGATTGTTAAAAAGGTGGAGAGACTTTATGGTAGAAAATGTGTCTGGGAGTTCTTTCCTGAAAAAGTTCCTACACGTATTCTAAAAGGGTTCACTAAAAAGTTAAATGGAATAAAAAGCAGTAAAGGACTTAAAACAAATGGCGAAAATGAGAGTTGAAAAAGTAACAATTGAAAATAACAAAGTTAGTCTAGAACTTTCCATATTAAATGAATCAAATAATGTCAGTGGCAAAACAGTCGTAATGAAGATTCCGAAAAACATCTATCAAAGAATCGGGAGCCCAAAAATAGGAGAAGAGCTTTCTGACGAGATTGACGGTGTTCCCAGCTATTGGAGAACGTATTGACTTACCTAAAGATTATCTAAATCTTACATAATCACATGTTCATTATACAACCCTAACAAAATTTACACAGTTTAGCCGGAAAGTCCATGTGTTTCAACCGTTGGATGAGTGGTGTTAAACTTGTATGTTTTTTAAGCTTTCTTCTGTGTGATGAAGCTGGGAGGCGTGTCGCCTCTCTGTTGGAAGCGATTGCAGGCCTTGCCAGCTGCACTTCGTGGGCGTGTGAGCATGCTGTAAGTGGCTGAGACCACCTCTATAGCATGTGGGGGCTGCCTTTGACACAGCCCATAACTCCTCCTATGGACAACCTGAGTCCAATGATGAGGAGAGAATCCCATGTGCTTCAGCCATGGGCGTGTCAACCACTCATCCTCTACGTTAAATAAAAATACAAAAAGATTAAACCAATATTTTTGATAAAGGTGTATTTGTTGAATGCCGAAGAACTTAAGCTAGAACAAATAACTGCTGCATTCTGTGAAATGTTGGCTGGAGGAGCTAAAGTAATTACCACCATGGCTTTGGCACACAAGCTATTGGAGAAATATCAAGTGGACTATAGAAAAGAGTCTCATATAATTCGAAAAAAGCTAATTGATTGGTGGGAAAGCTTCGAGTGGAGAAAAAAGCCTGTATCTCATAAGAAGATCTGTGGAGTGGCTTTATTCCTGTCATATACTAAATTTCAAGATTTTTGCATGCTAGAACCTTCTAGGAGTCTAATAGAAGTTTATCCGAACCAAGACGAGTTTATTGAAAAGGACGTATGGTTAGATGTAAATGTGACAGGAACATAATAGTACTGATGGAGGATTCTGGCTGTATGTTCTCTCAAACCTTTTCTTGCTGGGGCAAGATATCTTGAAAGCTAGAAACGTTAGAATCGATTTCTCTGAAATAGAAAAATGTGTAGTTCAAATGTATTGAATATTGTGAAAAATGCTGTTTTTATCAAGTTGTAGATTTAACAACATCCAAATTAAACAGGTACTGACTTATCTGAAAACAAAATCTAACCAAGAACTTTGAGAACTTCCTTTGGCTGGCTAATGAGTTTAAATCGTCTAGCAGACGAATAATTTCTCCAAAGATGTACAGAGCACCTCCAATCATTTTGGTTCCCCTTCAAGCTTGAAGAAGCTGAAGAGGGCATACCTGTTAAAAGCTACATGGTTTATTCCATGTCTTCAACAGGGAGACGTATATTTCTCAATTCCATTGACCGAAAGTGTTTTGTTTACCCAGTGAGGCCTAACGCTTGCCAATTATATCCCTTTACTGAAAGGATGGACGAAGAAGGCACTATTAGAGTTAAGTTATGCAGGTGTCCTGGTGTACACAGAGGATAAAACAATTTTAAAAAAGAAGAAATTGGTTAACTCAATGAAATATGCAAAGACATAGTGGCTTATTAAAGATACATTATGGATAAAAAATCAAGCTAATTAGTACCCGTGAGAAGTGACATGAAAATAGCGAGGTCAAGAATGCTATACAGACGATTTCAAATTTTGAAAAGCGTTGGCTAGGAATGTACTTCTTCGGAAGAGAGAATGATGAATTTAAGGTTATGCTCAAGAAAAAGAAAGCCATTTGTAGAGCCATTCTCAGAACTCGGAATGATACCTAGTTATCCAATTCTTGCCAAGTGGAATGAACATATTTCTAAAAAATAGCAAAAATTGGAGATTCTTCACACATCACATATTTGAATGGGTTGAAGTAATGAAAAAAAATTAGTACATCAAAAGAATTGTAGTTTATCGATACCAAGCAGACTTTAGAAACCTAAGCGCATTGCCGCCTATCACTTTTTCAATTTCTTTATCAGAATAACCATGTTTCACAAGCCATCTTGTTACATTTACAAGGCATTCAGAAGGGTTCTCAAGTCCTTTCACATAAGTTATTTGCTTTGGCCCAATTACACCTGACCGCGCTTGACTAGTTCTAGCCTGCGCGTAAATACGTGTGCGCAGTGACGCTCTTCCTTCTTGGTTGTGCCAGACTTTGCCAAGTGCAACGTGGTCACCGTAGATCGAGTCAGGTCCAACTCCAACGTGGTCTATTCCCATCAGTTTAATACAATACTCCATGTGCTCCATATAGGACTCTATTGTGTGTTCAGGATTATTCACAGTCCATGTTGAATTTGGTGCGGCAGAGATGCCAATAATTCCACCCTTTTTGGCCAACGCTTGGAGTACCTCGTCTGGCTTTCCTCTTCCATGTCTTCCTCCATACAGTGCGGCAGCTCCAGAATGTGAGTCCATCACTGGTTTGTCACTGGCTTCTATTACATCAAGTGCGGTCTGATAGCCGCAGTGCGATACGTCTATTGCCATACCGATCTTATTCATTCGTTTCACGCAGTCGTAGCCAAAATCAGTAAGTCCACCATCCCTCGGCCATAAGCTTCCACCAGAGCCTAGGGCATTGGATTCCCCATAAGTTATTCCCAGCTTCCTGACACCCAGACCATAGAGAATGTCTATACGATCCGTCTCGTTCTCAACGGGTGCCGCCCCCTCTACGCTTGGTATGAGTGCCACTCTTCCTGTCTCATGCGCATTAATGATGTCGTCTACCTTCTCGCATCTAACGACGAAGTCTTGATGCGCTATGTCGCTAAGCCTCATTCCAAGGTCGTATACGATATCGTTCCACTTCCAACCCTCCTTCGAAGTAATGTAGGCAGTTCCATCCATCATATCGTCAAAGACCGCATCAAGACAGGCATGGCTCAATGCTTCGTATGCAATAAATTCGCGGCCTTCAGCCTCGTATGCTATATAGTCCCTTTCCATATTCTTCGGAAGCAGAACTGGGTGTTCATGTAAGGAGATGGTGATGCATTTCTCAAGCAATTCATCAGCCCTATCCTCCTCATTCTTCGACAATGGTACCCAATAAACCGGAAACCGCCCTTCTGCCTTATCCAGTTCAAAAGCTCTGTAGTCAACATGCGGCTCTAGATACTGAAAAGCCTTGTAACCAGTATACTTCTTATTTTTACCCATTTTTGGTCTTACCCGTTTTGAATATTAAAAAGAATATTCTCGCCATCAATTCTTAAATCTATGCATCAGATGGTAGACTCCACAGTTGATATGCTCGCTAAAGAGGTTAAATGAAAAATTCCTAAAGAAAATTTAACCACAATTCCAGCTACTGTGAATTCCAAATGTCGGAAAAAGTAGTAAATACGAATGTTCTGGTTGTTGGAAATGGAACTGAAGGACTTAGAACTGCCATAGAGTGTAAAAAACATGAGGTCGACATCCCTTTTGGTAGAGAGGATGGAGGCTAGCAGAGAGAACAACAATGTATTCGCTGCAGAAGGATTTCGAAGCTTAAACTCCACGATTAATGAAATTCATACCTTTAATGAGCGTTTTAACTAGTCAATTGGAATCTGTGCTACATAACACATGTGTCATTTCGACTGAAATTAATCTTATTGCAGGTGAAGAATTTTTATCCTTAAATCTAAACTTATTTCTAGGGATGCTTAATTGATTGAAAACTGGCGTGGCCTAGTCAAGGGGTCATCGTATAGACCTGTACTGAAAGACTTCAGAGAAGCCGCGAGGCGAATATCAGGCGTGGCTGTAAGGACTCCACTCGTATCTCTGAGAAAATATCGTGAAGACCATCATATCAAGCTCAAGCCAGAGACTCTTCAGCCAATTGGTAGCTATAAGATCAGAGGTGTCTATAACTGGGCTTGCCATCTAGACGCTACAGAAAGGTCTCGAGGAATAGCAACCCTCAGCGCGGGCAATATGGCTCAAGCCTTGGGGTACGTGGCTAACATCTTCAATGTGCCAGCGCGAGCTGTGCTTCCGGACACTGCGCCTAAAACCAAGGTAGAAACAGTTAAAAGATACGGGGTTAAGGTCCAGGTAATGCCTTACGATCAGCTGACCACATACTTAAATAATATTCCCAACGACTACTGCTTCCTACATCCATTTGGCGAATTCAGTCTTATGGACGGACATGGAACCATAGGGCTCGAAATAATGGAGGATGCCCCTGAAACAGACACGATATATGTGGGAGTCGGTTCTGGTTTTCTCGCCTCGGGCATCGCTCTTGCCGCTAAGGCACTGAGGCCTGATATAAGAGTGATAGGTGTAAATGCAGAAAATAGTCCACATATGTACGAAAGCCTCAAAGCAGGCAAGGCAGTTGAGGTGGAGCATAAGCCTACTCTTGCCGACGGCATAGCGGCATTGGCTTCCGGAGGAACGCTTCAACTTGTGAAGGAGGCCCTTGACGACCTTGTATTGGTTTCAGAGGACCAGATAAGGGATGCGATACGGCTCTTGGCTGTTGAGAATAAGATAGTTGCTGAGGGGGCTGGTGCCGCCAGCCTCGCCGCTGCTCTTGCTGTGACGAAAGAAGATAGGGGTAACGCTGTTTGTGTCATCACTGGAGGTAGCATTGATCCAGGGACGCTGGCAAGTATTCTCAGGCAGTAACCGACACTACTTAGATCCGTATCTATTTTCCTTTCAATATAGGAATTTATTCCCAAAATATTAATCCACGGAATATGCGCAATTGATTCTCAGCCTAGAAACCTTGATGCTCTTTAAGAAGCAAGGAACAAACCTTTTCTTTTAAGACCAAACTCTTTCGCCAACTCATTCTGTCTTCCACTCTTCACAAATCAATTCCCAAATTTCTATGCAGCTTTGTCCTCCATACTTCAACTGTTTCTGATAACTTATCTGACGAGCTCTTCATCTAAAATGAATAGCATCATAAAGTTACCTCAATAAAGCATTTTTAAATATTTTAAGAACAGTTTCTTATTTAATATAGTCAAATTATGGAGTTAGAAAATTGCCTTTATATAAACCGCAAGATTGGTTTTCGGAAATCAAAGTTATTGGCAAACTTACACCTCTCAGAGCCGCTGAAAAACTCATGGAAATAGGGGAAGTCAAAGCAGCAGAAGAGATTCGGCGCAGTAAAAAAGCGTTTTTCTCCAAATCTCTGTGGCCGGGATCAGATAAACCAAAGCCATGGCAACATACTTCCCATGCATTTGGATTCATCCCCATAGCTAATGTCCGCTCATCAAAACTTGTTGACATCGATCATGCGGGCAGTATACAACCAGACCTATCTCTAAAAAATTCTCGCATCAAAATTACCCTTGATCGTCTCAGAGTTTTCGACTATCCAGGAGATGGTGTCCATCACATTCTTTTTGATTTCTACGCACAAAATCAAGTCCAAGGGCAGACAGAGCATCTGCACTTTAATCAGATATATCGAGTTCAAGAAGGAGAACAGGCCAGTATAATTGGATACCCTACATTCGTCGGTCTCAATGTGGGTTCTGAAGGGGTTGCCTTTAAGTGCTATACCGTGAATGTGAAGAATGATGATGACCAAAGGCTTCTCGAGTTCCTCGATAGCGATATTTTCAAAGACGGACTTAAACTTATAAATACAGTTAACCCCGTTGTTCCAATAATATCAAGCTTTGCCATCAGCTTCACGAAAATGATAGCTTCAAGAAATAAAAACATTCCAGTTCAAGATTTCTATATGGGGCTGGACTTTACACACATACCGACTAGGGCAAGACTCGCTCAAGGATCTTATATTTCTGTACAGATACCAGATGTTGGAAAATGGGACTGGTCAAAATGGAAATACAATCCCGCAAATGGGCAAATCGTTTCTGAAGACGAGCCTACTATAACGATTCCATATAACTACCTAGTGTTCAGCGTAAGCAAATATGACTAATTATACACCTAAAAAGCGCAATGAAAATAATGTATTACTCAATTTTCTATATCATAAGCTTTTGGCTTCAGTCCCGTCATTCTATATGTCACCTAAGTTGAACTTTCAATGTTTAGAGAATCTCGCTACATGGAGCGTGGGTATAACTCATACTTTAGTATCCTGTCTAAGACTTTTGGGTTCACGATGTATAATGGAAGTGTTCCCCTAAGAATCCTTAAAACGCTGTCCAAAACCATCTGCTCAATTCGCATAGAGCGTTCGATTGATCCACTGATAGAGTGTGCTGTGCATATTGTGTTGTTTAGGGTGAGAAGAGGATTATCCGGCCTCAGTGGTTCGGCTTCGAAGACATCCAGTCCGGCTCCAGCAATCCTTCCCTCCTTCAAGAATCGATAAAGAGCATTTTCGTCGACTATCTCACCTCTGGCAGTATTGATCAGAAAAGCCGACTTCTTCATCAATCCAAGTTCTTTTTCTCCTATCATGTGGCGCGTTTCACTAGTTAATGGGCAATGTATGGAAACAAAATCTGATTCCCTCAGCAACGTGCTCAAATCAACCAAACTTACCTGAAGAAGTCTTGCATACCGTGCAGTGGCATGAGGACTATATGCAATGACCTTCATCCCAAGTGCGTTTGCTATTTGCGCAACCCTAGACCCTATCCTTCCCAAACCAATGATACCAAGCGTTTTCCCAAAGAGTTCAATACTCTCCTTCATAGTCGGAACATAAATCCCTTTTTTAGCGGCGTCCACCAATCTTGGGAACTGCTTTGCCAAAGCAATCATGAAAAGTATTGTACCTTCTGCAACTACGTCGTCTGCTGAGGGAGTATTCACAACTAGAATTCCATTGCTGGTCGCTGAATCAACGTCAACCTGATCAAATCCAACACTCGGCAAAACAATAGCCTTCAGTCTATTTCCAGAATCCAAAATTCTTTTTGACACACGAGTTCTTCCGCTGTAAATTAGCACATCCACGTTACTTATTTCCTTAATTATTTCATCTTCAGTAGGTTCTGGTTTTTCCAGAAATTTGACATCCGCTTCCTCCATTATTTTCTTAAAGAAATCCTCTGAGTAAGAATCTCTTCTTCCAATCATTAGAACCATTTTTGCGTCATTCATTTTTAACACAATTAAATTAGCTGATAACCATATTTATTGTTTTAGCGTATCTTCTTGTAAGGTATTTGGTAACGAGTTTTATTAGCTTGAGAAACATGGGATTTTACTTGGTTGCAGAAGATTTAGAAGTAATGCTAGCGCCATTATTGAAATCCCAAGCATACTTCCTTTTTGCTTCTTCATTTCGTCCACTCATCCATAGGTATAGAGAGCTCAGATTATACGTATAAAATGGCTCATGTAACAGAACCGTATGTGGAAACAATTAATCCCTTTTTGAGAATTTTTTGCAGTGTTTTCTCCTAAAGCGTAAATAGGTTGAATGCTTTTCTCGCGAGTTTCAAATCGGTCTGCAATTGTTCGGCAAGCTCCATAACTTCAGTAATTTCGCTGTCAACTATATTCACTTGCGGATTAGAACCAATTACAATTTTTGTTGGAAATGCCTTCAGTTGTGTATTTAGAAAGAAATCACGCATTTTACTAATGTGAACTGATTGTTCAGGTGTTATGTCCATGAATGCATAGTCAGCGTATGTCTGAATCAATTCATTAACAAAATCTACGACTGAATCAGTTGCGGCTTTTATTTGAGACCATTGTTGTCTATGGTCGATATCTAGGGACACAACTAATCCATATTGCCTTGATAATTGAATCAGGTCACGGAGGAAGACTATGCTCCAAAGTTCTAGATCAATTTTTCCTTCGATGACTACAGAGTTCAAGATGCTTATTGATTCGCCTAAATATCCTCCAGTTTGAATGAGAATTTCTCCCAACACGTTGGTCTTTTCTCTTGATAACCCCTGATAAGCATAGACCCAGAACACGTTCGATACCATCAAAATGGTTGCTACTGTCATGGCTATGTATGTGGAATTAATCCTAAAGCCAAGAATCCTTAACCCACTTGACTTTTCCTTAACTGGTTCCTCTACTCCTGCAATCAGCGCCAAAGCCGCTTCTCCGAACTCAGACAAACGATACCGGTCATCCTTACCTTTGGTAACAAGTCCCCTCAAGTTTTCCAAATGATAATTCAGAAAGCCTGTCTCAACCTCCAATCTATTAAGGACCTGAGTATACGTTAAGGCGTTTTCGCTTAATATTCTCATGATTTTCCTTCTGACCGGATGTTTCAAGGCTAAGAAAATTGAAGAATACATATCTTCCTCAAAATCCATCTTTACCAATACCCATTGAAAGATTCTTTAGCGAAATTTTAAAAGGGTTTTTGAAAAGAAAAATTTCCAAACCTCAATAATTTCTACCAAACCTTGACTAACTACTTTTCTTACCCGAAAAATGAATAACGCCTGTATGTAAGCTTCATAGATGGGTGAAAAGTCTGCATTTTCAACCCATTCAATAAAAAGTTTATGTGGGTAAAAATGTGACTATATCGTGGGTGGAATATGGTGGGAAAGACTAAGATGGATGAACGGGGGAGGGTTTTGATTCCAGCGGAGGAAAGATAGAGGAGTATCGCTTTTGAAGCCCATTATTTCGACGCCGATTAAGGTGCAGTCTAAGAAAAGAAGCTTTCTTGGACTCAGGAGAGGCTACGTTTGGTAAGCGAGACAGAATAAACAGAAAAGGGTTCTCCATGTCAATTCTTTAGCAATTTTTCTTGTAAAAGACCACCCAGGAAATCCATACCTGTCTTCGTTCATTGAAGATGGGTTGCGAGGCGCATTCATACCAATTATAATGGACATTCTGCCAGTTAGGGCATATTGGATTATGACAAGAAGATGGTGATGTCCACAAAAAGAGAGCGCAGAAGCAATTATACACTTTGTAAAAGCGTATGACCGACCACAATATCCAAGTCTTAGTAAGGAGACCATAGTAGAAATTTTTAGACTAGTGGAGAAACTGAGTCATGACGTATTCAATTGTGTGTATATTGCTTTTGCATTGCAGGAAGGTGCAAATACAATCATAACCACAGATACGGACTTAAAGCTTTGTAAAGACATGGGATTGGAATACCTTAACCCGTTCCAATAGAAGTACTTAAGCGCTTCAAAGAACAAAACGAATAAAAATAATACTAACAATCTTAGGCATATTCGTTTACTTTCTTGCCAGTTTTCTTCATCCACTCGTCCACAGAAATTGCGAACTGCTTCTCAACAACTGGTCTATGAATAGTATTATACGTGCAGAAAGATCTGATTGTTCCATCCGGTAACGAATAATGAATAGCACAGCGTTGAACACGGTCGAGATCAAAGTCGTAAGCGCTTTGGAAGTGCATTATTCCTATCATTATAACGTTGTACATGAGTTCGCGTAGTGCTGGGTAGCTTCCTTTTGTTATTATGTTTTGAATTAGGTTAGCTATAAGTTTGTTTTTGGCCAGGGGTATAAGTTTTAGTGCTTCTAGTGCAGCTTTTGTTTTTTTGCCTTTTATGTTTTGGTAATATATGTTCCAGAATGTTTGTGCGAATTTGTCTGTATCTATGAGTTGGGTTACTGGAGTGTAGTTTGTGTCTTCTGTGTAGAGGAATGTGGCTGCTCCACAGTGTGGGTGCATTGTAAATTGTGGGTACGTTCGGTTTTTGAGTGTTTCCATTGCTTTTGTGATTGGGACTGGGTAGTTGACGGGTTTCCAGTCGTTTTTTGTGATTTTGCCTTGTGTTTGTTGCTCTATTGTTTTTATGGTGTCTGGTATTGTGATTCTTAGTTTGTGCATTTCTTCTTTTTTTGCTCTTCCTGCCATTGATAGTGGTTGTATGTTGACGCATCTGACGATGTCGTGGTTTTTGACGGCATAATCTATGATTTCTCCGAGATCTGTGTCATTTACATTTTTTGCAAGAGTGACCACTAAGACGATTGATTTATGTCCGATTTGCCTCGCATTTTCGAGAACTTTTTGCTTGATTGGGACAAGGTCGCTTCGCGCTCTAAGTTTTTGGTAGATTTCTTCTCTGAAACCGTCGAATTGTAGGTAGAGTGTGTCGAGTCCTGCGCTACGTAGTTTTTTGTAGTATTCGATGTCTTCTGCGAGTCTTATCCCATTTGTATTTACTTCAACGTGTTCGATGCCTGCGTTTTTTGCCTCTTTAATGAGATCTGGGAGGTCATCTCTCAATGTGGGTTCGCCTCCGCTGAACTGTAGTGCATTTGTTGGCCATGGGCTGTTTTTCCTTAAGTTTTTGATCATTTCTACAATTTGTTGCTGGGTTGGTTCATATACGTAATTTGTTGCGCCTGCGTATGCAAAGCAGATTGGGCATGCCATGTTGCATCTGTTTGTGACATCTATTACAGCTAGTATGGTATGTGTTTTGTGTTTTGGGCAGGGTCCACAGTCGAATGGGCATCCTTTGTTTGTTTCTTTTCTTGGATTTTCGAATCCTGCGCCTCCGTATTGGGCGGTGTTGTATTTTTCATCGAATTGTTTGTAGAGTTCCGCGTCGCCCCAGTAGATGTCTTCGAATTTCCCATGGCTAGGGCAAGTTTTTTCTAAGTAGATTACTCCGTTTTCCTCATATATCCTCATGGGTATTCTTGTTAGGCATACGGGGCATAGGCTTACAGAGTATCTTTCAAACAATTTTTCCTTACTCAATTACCCTCCTCCCAAAAACCATAGATTTTTGGTTACAATATTTAATTAATGTTTGGGAAAGATGTAAATGTTTAGTACGGTAAGTATACGTGTTGCGCATTCTGAAAACTTTTTATTTAAGAAATTGAGTCTTTACTTTGGTGACATTTTTGGGTGGTGCGAAGAAGCTTAGTATTGCCCAAGCTGAAAAGCAGCAGGCGATGAGGGAACAAAAGCAGGGCACAGAGAAGGGTAAGAAGAAGGGACTAAAGGCTCCGGAGAAGAAGTTAGGAGCAGTTGAATTTCCTAGAGTCTCAATAAAGGATCTCGTCTCAGAATTTGAGAAAATGAGGGCTATTACTCCTTATGCGGTTGCATCGAAGTATAACATAAGACTTAGTGTTGCAAAGGATTTGTTAAGCGACTTAGCAAGTAAGAACATCATCCAGCTTGTAGCTGGAAACAATAATATAAAGATATACAAGGTAGCAACCCTTGCATCAGCTTGAGAATTTGTTATTTTGCTAGTTCTATCTTGATTATTGTGCCAGCCTTTGCTTTTCTGAATAAGTCTATGTTGGAGGTCATTTGACCCATAATGTTCACTGGACTGTATGGTTGTGTTTCTCCGAAGAAGAAGCATATTGCGTTTCCTAGGGGCCAATAGGCTATGGTGCCCTTTTCAACATTTTTTACGGGTTTCTCGCTTCCCAGTTTTATTGGAATTTCAAAGTAACTTTTCTCATTCCAGAAGGCTATTCTACCCGCAAGTGGCATAGCCTTAAGAATTGCTTCCACTGTGCGTGGAGCGTAAAACCTAACTAATTCCCCTTCGATAACTCCTATCCCTTCTAGCATTATTCTTACTGGTATCCGTGAATTTTTCTCTTTTAACATTATTTATGCTCCTTTGATAAGAAAACGTATCCTTGACTCATAAACCTTATTCGTAAGAATGTGGAATAGGGCTGAAAATCTGCAGTCCAGCCCGATGGTTAAAACTATTCGTATTAACTTAGAATCCTTTTTAAGGTTTCAATGATGTACTCTAAATCTTCCTTGCTTAGCGATTGGTGAACGGGTAGAGAGAACACCTGATTCGATGCCCTTTCAGTTTCTGGGAGATCTCCTCTCTTGCCCTCATATAATTTCATGTAATATGGTGTTAGATGAATTGGCGTAGGATAATATACAACTGCGCCAATACCTTTTTCCCTAATTTTCTGGACAACCTTGTTTCTTCTTCCAGCTCTTGCCCCCTTCAGTCTCACAGTATAAACATTCCAGGAATGCTTATACCCTTTTGGTTCAATCGGTAGCTCCAGCTCACTGATTCCATTTAATTCCTCACTCAATATCTTTGCATTTCTCCTTCTTATTTCCAAGAAACTTGGAAGCTTACTTAACTGGACTATACCGATAGCTGCCTCCATTTCTGGCATACGGTAGTTGTAGCCTAACATCGCTGGGCTGTAACCACTTCCTTCACCGTGATCCCTAATCATTCTAATGGTTTCTGCTAGTTCTTTTTTGTTTGTAGTCACCATCCCCCCCTCTCCAGTTGTAATGACTTTTGATGCGTAGAAGCTGAAGCAGCCTAAATCGCCTATGTTTCCGGCCATTTGACCCATGTATTGGGCGCCATGAGCCTGAGCAGCGTCCTCTATGACTGCGATTCCCTTTTTTTGGGCTTCTTCTAAAATTGGTTTCATGTCCGCAGTTAAGCCGTACAGGTGAACTGGTATGATAGCTTTTGTCTTGCTTGTGATGGCTTTTCTCACCGATTCTTGATCCAGACAATATGTCTGTGGATCTATATCTGCAAAAACAGGCTGAGCTCCACTAATCGCAACAACTTCTGCGGTAGAAACAAATGTGAATGATGGGACTATAACCTCATCCTTCGGTCCAATTCCTAGCGCCATTATTGAGGAATGCAAAGCTGCAGTGCCGCTGTTAACCGCTAAGGCATATTTTGATCCGATGTACTTTGCATACGCATTTTCAAACTCGGTAACATTTTTTCCACTCCCCGCTCTATCTGTGAGCATCCCGCTTGTTAAGACCTTGATGACTGCGTTAATTTCTTCTCTGCCTATCATAGGCTTGTTTATTGGTATGAAACGGTTTGAAGTCATCTTAATCCCACAAAATGATTTGCTTGCTTACTCTTTTTAGTTTTCCTTTTTAAATCTTATTTCCTGTTTCCACCTACTACAGAGTCTTCATATACTTTATGGTTTGCAATGCTTTGCTCATTAAAAGAAAAGTTTATATTTTAATGCTGATATGGTTTGTTCCCGACTTAAGAGGTAATTATTATGTCTGCTCAACCTGAACTTACTGGTCAACCTATTATAATATTAAAGGAAGGCACATCTAGGACGAGAGGCAGAGATGCTCAATACGCAAACATGATGGCCGCCAAGATCATATCTGAGGCTGTGAAATCTTCGCTGGGACCAAAGGGTATGGACAAGATGCTTGTGGACAGCTTTGGTGATGTAACTATCACTAATGATGGCGCAACCATTCTTGACGAAATGGATGTCCAGCATCCAGCTGCAAAGATGATGGTCGAGGTTGCGAAGGCCCAGGATAAAGAGGTCGGCGATGGTACAACAAGTGTAGTTGTACTCGCGGGTGAGCTCCTGTCGCAGGCAGAGGACCTTATAAACAAAGAAGTTCATCCCACCCTTATAATTGATGGCTATGGTAAAGCCGCAGAAAAGGCTCTTGAATTTTACGAACAGATAGGCATATCAATTGACCCATTGGATCGAGCTTTCCTAGAAAAGGTGGCTGAAACCTCGATTGGCGGAAAGATTGTATCAGGAGAAAAGAGTTACTTATCGAAGATTGCTGTGGATGCCATTCTACAGGTTGCTCAGAAGACCAAAGACGGATATAAAGTCGACATTGATGATGTGAAGGTTCAGAAGAAGACAGGTGAATCTATTACAGAAACAAAACTCGTCCAAGGAATTATAGTCGATAAAGAGGTTGTGCATCCTGAGATGCCTAAAAGGATAGAAAACGCGAAGATCGCGCTTCTTGAATGCCCTCTTGAAATCGAGAAAACCGAGTTCAGTGCAAAAATAGCGATAGAGAAGCCTGAAGAGATGAAGGCTTTCTTAGATCAGGAAACTGAAATGCTGAGAGGCATGGTCGACAAAATCGTTGGAGTTGGCGCAAATGTAGTTCTTTGCCAAAAAGGAATAGACGATATTGCACAACACTTTCTTGCAAGGAAAGGCATAATGGCTATACGTCGTGTAAAGAGTTCCGATATGGAGAAGCTGGCAAAAGCTACAGGCGGTAAAGTGGTTAATAATCTTACCAATTTGACGAAAGAAGACCTTGGAGAAGCAAAGCTTGTCGAAGAAAGAAAAATTAGAGAAGACAAGTGGGTATTCGTTGAAGGATGCAAATCACCAAGAGCTGTAACGATTCTTGTACGCGGAGGTACAGATAGACTCGTAGATGAGGTGGAAAGATCGTTCAGAGATGCCCTAATGGTTGTAAAGGATGTTGTTCAAGAGCCGAAGATCGTGGCTGGTGGTGGCGCACCAGAAATTGAAGTTGCTAGTAAACTTAAAAAGTTCGCACAAAGCCTGTCGGGAAGAGAACAACTGGCCATAAATGCTTTCGCTGAGGCATTGGAGTCCGTTCCAACTATCCTAGCTGAGAACGCTGGACTTGACCCAATAGATATCCTTGTTGAGCTGAGAGCTGCGCATGAAAGTGGTCAGATTTGGTCTGGCGTCGATGTGTTCGGTGGCAAAGTTAATGATATGGGTAAACTTGGCGTTTATGAACCGCTGTCTGTGAAGAAGCAGATAATCAAGTCAGCAAGCGAAGCAGCTACTATGATATTAAAAATTGACGACGTTATTGCAGCATCCAAGCTAAAGGAAGAGAAGGCTCCTGGTGCCCCAAGTGCTCCAACTGAAGAAGAGTGAACCTGAGAACCCAAGTTTCTCTGAAGAAACTTCATCAAAGGTTCTCATCGGTCCGCCTAAGCTCACGCGGTTCGAGAGAGCTAAAATTATCGGTGCCCGTGCTCTTCAGCTGTCCATTGGTGCCCCTCTATTGATTAAACCACCAAAAGGAGTTACAAGTTCCATTGATCTCGCCATCGCTGAGTTAAGGGCAGGAGTGTTGCCTCTGACCGTTAGGCGAAGCCTTCCAAATGGAGAATACCAAGATATACCGATACAATGGCTTCAAATAGAATAATTTTTATTTTAGCTTCTCCATCCTCTTGTTTTTACTCCTAATGAAGAAGATGGATGTTTCCTAGTCTAACATTTTTGAGTCCCGAATCTTTCGCTACCTTCAAGCAGTCGTGTGCTTGCTCGAAACTTGTTGTAGGAAGATCATTCAACACATAGTTTGGGTAGAAAGCAAGTAGCGAGTAGGGGATTTCAGGATTTACCTCTGCGATAAATTTGGCTATACTTTTCACTTCCTTGGCATCGATGTATCCTGGTATAAGTAACGTGCTTGCCACCAGTAGAGGTGGTACAAGACGTTCATTGAATTTTTCTCCAATTCTCCTAAAATTGCTTAAGGTTGGTTTGTTTGAGACTCCGCATAACGCCAAGTTAAGGTTTTCATCCATTGCTTTCAAATCAAATTTGATTGTGCCGCCGCTTTTTAGGGATAGCTGAACAACCTTCTCTATTAGATTTCGATTAATGTAACCATTTGTTTCCCAACAAATCCTCAATATTCTGTTAGTCTTTACTGCCTTTTCTAAAGCTGTTTCGCTAGTTTTTATAGCATGAAGTATCTGAGATGATGGGTCCCCACCGAAGTAGCATATGCAGGAGACTCTATCTGTCACATGGCTTGCTAAATCTTCTGCGCTTACAACTGGCTTAAGCTTCTTTGCATTTTCTCTGTAGTGCCAATTCTGGCAAAAAAGGCAGTCAAAAGAGCAGCTACCGTAAAAAACTGCTAGATTATAATAGCCTGCTTCACCATTCTTGGCGTACGAATATTTTGGGTATCCTGAGCCAGTACATCCAGCACAACACCAAGCAGCAACACAATTTGTAGGTATGGGGTCATAATACCACTCAAGAATACCCTTATCCTCTGTTCCACCCATTCTGGAAATCTTTCCATTCTTGTTTGTAACTAAGCCACAGTAGCCTTTTTCCCCCTCAGCTAGTTTACAGTTATTTTCGCATACTCCACACAGAATGCCTTCGGAGCTTCTCGGAGGGCTTGGGGGGAGGTTAAATCTCTGTCTACTTTCAGTATGTACTTCATATGTTATTTTAAGCGCTTCTAGCGGTTTTTCCCTTATACAGGATAGACATACACCAAGTCCACTGGATATATCTTTAGATGTGGTATTGCAAAGTTTACATCTGCCCAATCTCTATTATCACACAATAAGATTGTTTTTCTTCTTAATAACCTCTTAAGCGCTGTACTTTCTGTGAAAATTAAAAGGGGGAGAGGTTTTTCTATCAAATGGCTTTGAGATGCTCGTTTGAAAACTTTTTTTCCAATAAGTCAAGTGCCATAACGTAGGCGTCTTCTCCGTCATGGTAATACTTTGATATTTTTCTGGCGATTATAAAGCCAAGTTCTTTATATAGGCTAATTGCGGGATAGTTTGACACCCTGACTTCTAAGAAAGATTCTGTAGCTTTGTAATCGAGCATTCCATTTAATGAGGCAACCATTAGAGACCTTCCGATGCCTTTTCTTCTATACTCTGGAAGAACTGCAATTGACACTACATGTCCTTTCTGCACAATTCTACCGGGATGAAAGTCGGACAGTCCAGATTCGATTCTACACATAACATAGCCTGCTATTTTGTTCTCCACCTCAGCTACGAGGAAAGTTTTAGGGAAGCTCATATGGAGATCTAGAAAGAAAAATGGAGGATAATTCTCTGGAAGGCACTTTCGGTTTATGTCCACGACTTCAGTTAAATCTTCTTCTCTGAAGAGTCTGAACTGTAACTTTGTGTCCAGCAAGTATCTCCGCCTTCAACTGAAAAAATTTTTACGCTAAATATTTACGTCTTTCTAAAGGATTCCACTTACCTTACTTTTCACTATTTACACCCTACTTTCTTTTTCTAAATATCTTCATGCCTTCCACGTCTGTTACGTATTCAACCCCTACCTCTATGAGCCTGCACGCATGGAGATTAGCCTGCGAAGGCAATACTTCTTAAGAACAGTAATGTAAAGAATAGAATTTAGAACTTAGTTGCAGTGATGTTAATGACCATGGATAACTCTAGCGTTCTCCAAGCCTTTTTGAAGGAAGCAACAAACTGCAAAGTTTCCCCATCGTTGGAACGAGTGGCAGGAAAGGTCGTGGATGCTCTGGAAATCTTTAGGGAGGCCACAAAAGAATTCCCTGGTCTCCCGTGGGAGATTGGCTTCAGCGGTGGTAAAGATTCATCGGTGGTCTGCCATCTTGCGTTTGAACATATTAGGCAATCGTTGATTGATGGCTCCACACTTCCAAAAAAAGTCTATATACTGTACTCAGATACTTTGCTTGACTTTCCAGTTCTGCGTATGCACACGCTTTCGACGCTCAGGAGCATGGAACAATATGCGAATCGATTCAATAGTCTTGTAGAGATAAAGGTGCTCAAGCCTGCAGAGGGTGAAGATTTTTTAGTATGATTGTCGAGAAGGGATATCCAGCTCCGTATTTCCGTTTCAGATGGTGCATGGATCGCCTCAAAAGAAAGCCGAGTATTTACTTCCTTATCACGCTTGGAAAATTTGCTATGATTTCTCAGGTTCTATGACGAGACTTGAGTATTTATTATATTTATATAATTTTTCGCAATGTTTTTGGTTTTCTCCGCATTTATCAAAAACTCCGGAGGTGATGAAAGGGATTGGTACACCATTACCATTAAAGACTTCCTTTATACGTTTTAGGAAGTATTCGAAGATACTGAAGTTTTCTAACATCAATTTTGCAAAAATTTTTTAATTCTTCAGAATCTTTGTCTTCAATTAGTGACGCTATATTTTTCCCTTCATTAGTTAGCATCCAGCTCCAAATCTTTTCCATCAATTTTTCAACTTTAAGCTTGGTTTCACCCTTTCCTTCTGGTATTTTAAGTTCTCTTACGAAGTAATCTTCAGGTTCAAGTTAATACGCTTCAAAGCCAGATTTAGCTACATTGGCTAGTCTTCTGGGTGGAAACCCCGTAAGAGTAGCCCTTTCGCTCCTCGATAGCATTGTCTTCCAAGTTAATCTTGATGTTGGTAATGGTGGCATTTTACCAATAGCAGTTTCCTCCGTAGACTTTGACTACTCAATCAATGGTGTTCCTGTAGGTTCTGGATAAATAATTGTTAGACTTTCCAATCCAATTTATATTTTGAAGATAGAAACGGTGTGATTAGGCCTACTATCAACGTGAAGAAGGCAAAGGGTTGATAGAAAAAGTAGTAAATTAGGAATTCTAAAAAATTGAAATGTAGCTTTAGCTTTTTGGATGCCGCATAGAAAAGGGCGGAAAAAATTAGGAAGCTTAGAAAAAAATTCACTATACTCGCTATTAGAACTATTGCCATTGAAGCGGAAAAGAAAAAGGGGATAAAGAAGTTGAACCGTGTTGCCAAAACCATGAGAGCGAAATCTAGAATTGTATAGCCTAAAAAGTTAGAGAAAACATAATCGAGGAGCATTGGAATCAATGTTGGAAAGAGAATGAGAATGCTTGGAATTACAACGTGTGGATATTTCTTTACGCACTTTATTAAGCTTCTCCAGTGGCATTTAAGCCATAATCCAGCGCCTATGCCCCATCTTTTCCTTTGAGAAAGCCAGCCTCTCCAACTAGAAGGAGCCCTTGTGTAGACCTCAACTTTTTCTGTGTATTTAAACTGTTTACTCTTTAAAAGAACCTTAACCGCTATATCCAAGTCCTCTGAAACTACTTTCGAAAACCCCCCAACCTCCTCGAAAGCTTCTCTTTTTATAGCAAAGGCGGCTCCGTTAATGCCAAAGCACCTCTTGATCAGTTTTGAATAGAGGTAGTTCGCAAAGTTAGAGCTTATGTACTCGTAGTCAACCATTCTTGCTATGAAAGAATCTCTAACAATTTTCTTTTTCACGTCAAGAATATCAAATCCTTCCATTTCCCTTTCTATTTCACCTAAGAAATTTGAATTCCCAATTTGAACATCAGAGTCGAGGAAAACTAGAATTTCACCTTTGGAGATTTTTATGGCATTATTTAAAGCATCCGCCTTTCCCATTCTTTGTTTATTTAGAGTGAAATTTACTTTGTTCCCATATTTCTTGGCAACCTCCAGCGATTTTTCATTAGGTTTATCTATTGTAACAAAAATCTCCTTGTTTTCATACGAGTAGCTTGTTAATTCTTCTAGCAAATCGTCCAATAAGTTTGAACCCTCATAAACCGGTATAAACACGCTAATTTTCTTTTCCTCGAGACGCATTATGCATTCGTCCCATCATTTCTGTCGTCTCTCTCATGTGGACGCCCTACCATATTCCAAGTTTAAGAGAGTCAGGCTCAACCTAAAGCCTAAGCCTTCCAAGTTACTCCTGCCATGTTCCACATAGAATCTCTTGCAATCTTTCCATACTTCATTCCATAGTAGAGACCTGCAAAAAACCCGACTGACGGCAAGAAGAAGTCTGTGACAGCGCTGTAAAGCAAAGGATTGCGAACTCGGCATTCCAAAAATGATGTCTTCCAAATGCGAACGTTGTACTTCCAGCAATTTGCTAAAAACTCCCATTGCAATTCTGAAAGAGCATCCAACTCAGCGCCACACTGATCTTCTAAGAGACATTTTTCTAATGGAACGAAGAGTAATGGGACAAAAAAGGCGTTGTATTCGCCTAGATCATCAATCAGCTCAAGAGTTTCTATTACGTCATCTTCAGTTTCATCCGGCAACCCTACAATAAGAGTGGCAAGCGGATACCAATTGTTATCGTTCAGAATTCCAAAAGCTTGACAGACAAGTTCCCTCCACTCTTCAGGCTTGAAAGGAAGCGGTTTCCCCGCCATATATTTACGCATAAGACGAGCGCTCCCAGTCTCTATTCCCGTCTCAGCCGTTACAATTGGCTTACCACGATAGCCATACCAACTGTGTTCGATCAGTATTTCCGATGCTTC